>Ga0307511_10000153_pt1 | contig 65598 bp, 55 predicted proteins | sample 13_EM_MG_FD_200266 | JGI IMG/M metagenome (GOLD analysis project Ga0307511, IMG submission 200266) | Populus trichocarpa ectomycorrhiza microbial communities from riparian zone in the Pacific Northwest, United States - 13_EM | ecosystem: Host-associated > Plants > Roots > Unclassified | place... | reverse complement strand
TGATAGGTATCCGGTAGGCAAAATCCTGAAGCCACCTGTGCATGATGAACCAGGACAACGGCATGGCGATAAAAAAGGCTATCAGGACCAGCTTGAGAAAATCAATCGACAAAAGCCTGACGATCCCCATTATACCCGCACCCAATACCCGGCGAACGCCAACCTCTTTTGTCCGCTGTACGGTACTGTAGGAAGAGAGCCCGAGCAGGCCGAGACAGGAGATAAAGATCGCCAGGACGGCGAAATTGATAAACAGGTTGCCAAATCGTTCTTCGGAACGGTATTGTTTGTTAAAGGCTTCGTCGAGGAAGTAGTATTCCAGTGGCTGCGCCGTGCCCAGTTGATCCCATTTTTTCTTTATAGAAGCGATCGTCTCCGGCAACTGCCTGCCGCCAGCCACTTTAACCGAAAGATAGTTACAGTCACTATAATCAATAGCAATGCTCAATGGAGCGATCTCCTGTTGAAGGCCATTGAAATTATAGTCCTTTATGACCCCGATGATCCGGCCTTTTTTTCCCCATTGGTCAAAACGGCGACCTATCGCCGCCCGGGGTGAAGCATAACCAAAAAGTTTAACGGCTTTTTCGTTGAGGATCATGGCCTGCATAGTATCGGTGGGGATGTCTTGTTGGAAGAAGCGGCCCGCGAGTAATTTCATCTTATACTGTTCCATAAAACCAAAATCGACATAGGTAAGATCGAGATTAGCTACCTGCATCTCCCCACGGCTGTTCTCTACCTGGGAGTAAGCGCTATAGGTGCCGTCGCCCGGGATACTACCCGAAAAGGCAGTGGACTGTATATTGGGTAGAGCCGCAATTTCCCGGCGGAAGACTGTTTTGTGCGAATCATTGCGCGTATCCAATACCAGGGTCTGGTCCTTGCTAAAGCCAAGGTCCTGGCTTCGCATATAATTTAACTCTGAATATACCACGGCAGTCCCGATGATAAGGCTTATAGAGATCGTGAACTGGACAATGACCAGGCCCCGGCGAAGCATAAGTCCCCTCTTGCTGGAGGAGAAACGTCCTTTAAGAGAGGATATCGGTTTAAAAGAAGAAAGAACGAGCGCAGGATATATCCCGGCCAGCAGGCCTATGATGATAGCAATGATCAGCAGCGTAAGTATATATACTGGCTGGTTGAATATCCCGGCACTGACCATTTTGCCGGCGAGCTTGTTGAACAGGGGCAGCGCCAGGCCGCAAAGCCACAGGGAAAAAACAAAAGCGATCAGGCAAACCACTAACGACTCACCCAGGAATTGACCAGTGAGCTGGAACCTGGCCGCGCCGACAACTTTCCGGATACCCACCTCCTTTGCACGTTCCGCAGCCCGGGCCGTAGTCAGATTGACAAAATTGATACAGGCTATGAGCAGGATGAATAACCCGATGATCGAAAAGATGTAGACGTTGCGCTTACTGCCAGTGACAAAACCACCACGGGAAGACCAGTATACGTCTTTCATTTTCTCCAGGAATAATACGTAGTTCTGTTTTTGGGATTTTAGTTTGTCACCGATATGTCTTTCTATGAATGGCTTTAGCTTGGCCTGCAGCACATTGGGGTCTGTGCCGGGTTTTAGCAGCAGGAAAGAGGTAGCGCTAAAGTTACCCCAGCGGTAATCCAGGCTGTCGCGAAAATGTTTGCGGGTAGATAAGGACACGAACAGATCGGCTTTGACCGAGGAGTTAACGGGCATATCTTTCATGACACCGGTAATGGTTGCGGTAATAGCACTGTCCGAGAAAAGCAGCGTTTGCCCCATCGGGTCGGCCCCACCAAAATATTTTTTAGCCGTTGTCTGTGAGATGACTACGCTAAATGGAGCCTTTAATGCGGATCGCGGGTCACCCTCGACGAGCGGGAAATCGAATACTGAAAAAAGCGAAGAGTCGGCGAATACTGTACCTTTCTCCACAAACCGGACGTCTCCTCTTCTTAGTAACATATTTCCTGACTGAAACCGGACGATGTCCGCAACTTCCGGATAGTCAGCTTTTAGATTGAGGGCCATCGGCAGCGAAGTACCGGACGAATGCTGAGTGGCGGCGGTTGACTCCAGGTCGGTGACCAACCGGTAGATACGATCGGATTTCGTATGGAACCGGTCATAGCTCGTTTCAAAGCGGACATACTGATAGATCAGGAAAAAGGCAGACATGCCAACGGCAAGACCGATAATGTTAAGGATAGAAAAGGCTTTGTGTCGCCAAAGACTGCGAAAGGCGATCTTAAAATAGTTTTTTAGCATAACCTGGCTTGAAAGGAATCAACTTTGAGAACACAAAAAGTGCCAGTTCTATAAGTTGATGTCAATCAATTGTTTGCATACCAAGATCGGGCGCGACTGTACGGTTTTGATACTTAGAATGTCCTTTTTTGCTACTATTTATCCGCGGTGAGGCCCGATATGCCATATTCCGTGTTCAACCGGGCGATATTGGTGATCGATATCTCTTTAGGGCAGACGGCTTCGCAGGCGCCTGTGGAGGTGCAACTGCCGAATCCTTCCTTGTCCATCTGGGCGACCATATCCGCTACCCGGGTCTTACGCTCAGGACCACCTTGCGGCAGCAGGGCCAGGTGGGAGACCTTTGCCGATACGAACAGGAGGGCCGAGCTGTTCTTGCAGGCGGCTACGCAGGCGCCGCAGCCGATACAGGCTGCCGATGCGAATGCGGTATCGGCCTTGTCTTTTTCAATGGGCAGGGAGTTGGCGTCCACGGCATTCCCTGTATTGACGGAAATATAGCCGCCGGCCTGGATGATCCGGTCGAAGGAGCTTCTGTCCACCACCAGGTCTTTTACTACCGGGAAGGCATTGGCCCTCCAGGGTTCCACCACGATGGTATCCCCATCTTTAAAAGCCCGCATATGCAACTGGCAGGTGGTCGTCCCTTCCCAGGGACCGTGGGGACGGCCGTTAATGTACATCGAACACATACCGCAGATACCTTCCCGGCAGTCATGGTCGAAAGCGATCGGCTCGTCTTTACCTTCGTTGACCAACCGCTCATTGAGCACGTCGATCATTTCCAGGAAGGACATTTCCGAGGAAATATCATTGACGGAATAAGTCTTAAAACTGCCTTTGTCTTTCTTGTTCTTTTGCCTCCAGACTTTCAGGGTGAGGTTCATCGTATAGTGTTCCATGCTTAACTATTGTTAATTAAGTTTGATCAAATTATTTATAAGAACGTTGGGTAGGATGAGCTACTTCAAATTCCAGCGCCTCTTTATGCAGCTCCCAATTGCTGTCCCCTCTGAATTCCCAGGCGGCGACAAAGCTGAAATTATCGTCATCCCTTTTAGCTTCCCCTTCTTCCGTCTGCATTTCTTCCCGGAAATGACCGCCACAGCTTTCCCGGCGTTGGAGGGCATCCAGGCACATGAGTTCGCCCAGTTCGATGAAGTCAGCCACCCGGCCGGCCTTATCCAGCTCGGGATTGAACGTATCGATATCTCCGGGAACCCGCAGGTCGCTCCAGAATTCTGCCTTGAGGGCCTGGATCTCTTTCACGGCTTCTTTCAGACCGGCTTCATTACGGGCCATTCCACATTTATCCCACATGATCTTCCCCAGGCGCTTATGAAAACTTTCAGCACTCTGTTTGCCGTTGATATTTTTCAGTTGATGGATCCTGTCGGATACGACCTTTTCTGCTGCCTCGAAAGCAGGATGAGAAAGGGGAATAGCCGCTGTGCGGATCTCGTCAGCCAGGTAGTTACCGACCGTATAGGGAATGACGAAGTATCCGTCTGCCAGTCCCTGCATCAGGGCGGAAGCTCCTAACCTGTTAGCGCCATGGTCGCTGAAGTTAGCCTCACCCAGGGCGTATAAGCCGGGCACCGTGGTCATCAGCTCATAGTCCACCCAGAGCCCGCCCATCGTATAGTGGACGGCGGGATAAATACGCATCGGTGTACTATAAGGATCTTCTCCCGTGATCTTGTTGTACATGTCGAAGAGGTTGCCATATTTTTCTTTCACTACCTCTACTCCATGATGACGGATCTCTTCGGCGGAGGGGCTGTCGATGCCATGTTTGCGGCATTCTATCTTGCCATATCGTTCGATGGCGGCTGCATAATCCAGGTAGACGGCTTGTTTGGAAGAGCCTACCCCATAACCGGCGTCGCATCTTTCTTTCGCGGCACGGGAAGCCACGTCTCGGGGGACCAGGTTACCGAAAGCCGGGTATCTTCTTTCCAGGTAATAATCTCTTTGTTTTCGGCACCCAGATCCGTCCGTCATTCCGCAGGGATTCCGACATCAGGGTCAATTTGGACTGATGATCACCGGTGACGGGTATGCAGGTGGGGTGGATCTGCGTAAAGCAGGGATTGCCGAAATAAGCTCCTTTTTTATGTGCTTTCCAGGCAGCAGTGACATTGCTGCCCATGGCATTGGTAGAGAGATAGAAGACGTTGCCATAACCGCCGCTGCAGAGCAGGACGGCATGACCGAAATGTCTTTCCAGTTCGCCGGAGATCAGGTTGCGGGCGATGATCCCCCGGGCCTTGCCGTCGATGACAACTACATCCAGCATTTCATGGCGGGTGTACATTTCCACATTTCCCAGGGCAATCTGCCTTTCCAGGGCCTGGTAGGCGCCAATGAGCAATTGTTGGCCGGTCTGTCCTGCGGCATAGAAAGTCCGTTGAACCTGAGTACCTCCAAAGGAACGATTGCTAAGAAGACCGCCGTATTCGCGGGCAAAAGGGACGCCCTGGGCTACACATTGGTCGATTATATTGGCGCTGACTTCGGCCAGGCGATGTACATTGGCTTCCCGGGCGCGGTAATCACCTCCTTTTATAGTATCATAGAACAAGCGGAATACGCTGTCCCCGTCATTCTGATAGTTTTTGGCGGCATTGATCCCACCCTGAGCGGCGATGCTATGCGCCCGGCGGGGAGAGTCCTGAAAGCAGAATGCCTTTACCTTATATCCTAATTCACCCAGGGATGCCGCAGCAGAGGCGCCCGCGAGCCCTGTTCCTATAATGATCACTTCCAGGTTACGTTTATTAGCCGGATTGACCAGTTTCACGTGCCCTTTATAGTCTTCCCATTTCTGATCTAATTTGCCAACAGGAATATTTGAGTTGAACATGACTTATTTTTTGTTTAGACCTGGTACTTTTTATCGATATTATTTTAATCCGGGACCCGAAACGGGACACCCGGAATGGTTGTTATTTTACCCAGTCAAAATACATGGATATGGGCATCATGGCGAATGCCAGCGGAACGACAATGGAGAACCCGATCCCAATGGCATTCAACAGATGGAGGTAGCGGTTATTATATACACCCAGCGACCGGAAGGCGCTCTGGAAGCCATGCAGCAGGTGGTAGGCCAGGGAGATACAAGCCAGTACATATAAGATGACTACCCAGGGTGCGGTAAAAGTTTCTTTCATCAGTGAGAACAGGTCGTGCATGGCGACACCGTTGATCGTTACTTCCTGGATATCCTGGAACCGGGAGGGTATCCAGAACTGCTTCCAGTGAATGATAAAGAAAATAAGGATAATGGTGCCCAGGAGCCCCATGGAGCGGGAATACCATTTACTGCCTTTGTTGCCCATTGGCACCTGATAGCCCACGCTTCTTTTTTTGCGATTCTGAAATTCCAGGGCCAGTCCCTGTATCATGTGAAGAAAGATCCCGGCGAATAATCCTACTTCCAAAATACGGATGACGACGGTAGCTCCCATGAAATGCGCTGCCTTATTGAACATTTCCCCTCCATCATTGGCCCAGATACAGGCATTGATACCGACATGTACTACGAGAAAAGAGATCAGGAACAATCCTGTGAGACCCATTACGAACTTTTTGCCTACGGAAGAAGTAAAGAATTCAGACCATTTCATAAGTAAACTTCTATTATTGAGAATGAAACCGATTCTGCGCTATCCGCGCAAAAATAGCACAGGAATGCTTTCAAAATTATTTTGTTTTAACTTTTTTGTTGTTGAGCTCCAAAGCATTGACACTCGTTATCTATGGAAGGTCCCCGGAGCCCGCTGAAGGGGCGTATACGCTCAAATTTCATTTAAATGGCTGTTGTTTTGTATATTAGCCGCCTGAAAATCGCTAAAAATCGTTGAAAGCGACCAGAGCGGGGATCGGGATAAAAACGATTTTTCATCCTGTCTAGTGTAAGCAATCATGCCTAATATTTTTGTTTGCCGGTGGTAAAGGACAAGATTTGCAAGGGTGGAATTCAGCCTCGTATTAATAAAACAAAAACAAAGGCTTTACGTTGAGGGTGCAGGATTAAAAAGATATTAATAAATAATAGAATCACATGAGCTGAGCCACCATTAAAAGACAAATATGCTGGTGAAACCCATGTGACTATTGAACGGCGAACCCCTCACTGAGACCGCTGAAAAGACTTTTTGAACGAAGTAAAAGACAAAAAAGAAACACATGAAACAAGAAGATGATTTTGAAGCAAACCTGGCTGGAGATGAAGGGCAAAGTGAGGAAAGTAAGAGTGGTTGGTTCAGGCGCATCAAAAAAGGTATTCTGACAAGTACGGCAGAAAAAAAGGAGACGCCTGAAGGTCTATGGACAAAATGCCCGAATTGTAATTATATCTGTACGGTCACAGAATTACGCGAAAATTTATTTGTATGTCCCAAGTGCAATCACCACCACCGGATCGGCAGCTCCGAATATTTTGAGATCCTGTTCGATGACAATCAATACGAGGTGATGTTCGAGAATATCCGTTCCAAGGATTTCCTGCATTTTACGGACCTGAAATCATACGAAAAACGGCTGGAAGAGACCTGGGCCAAGTCTGATGTTACGGATTCCATCCGGGTGGCAGCCGGCAACGTGAAAGAGCATCATATGGTGGTCGCCTGTATGGATTTTGAATTCATCGGCGGCTCTCTGGGAAGTGTAATGGGAGAAAGGATCTCCAGGGCGGTGGACTATTGCCTGGAGCACCGGGCGCCGCTGATGATTATTTGCAAATCCGGCGGGGCCAGAATGATGGAAAGCGCTTTTTCGCTGATGCAGTTAGCAAAAGTGTCGGGTAAATTATCACAACTGACGGATGCTAAGATCCCCTATATATCCTTATTGACCGATCCTTCTTTCGGAGGAATTTCAGCTTCTTTCGGTATGCTGGGCGATCTGAATATTGCGGAGCCCGGAGCGCTGATCGGATTTGCCGGTCCCCGTGTCATCAAAGAGACCATCAAAAAAGATCTGCCCGAAGGCTTTCAACGGAGCGAATTCCTGCTGGAACATGGTTTTCTCGATTTTATCGTCAACCGGAAAGAACTGAAGGAAAAAATGGCCACCGTAATGACTTTGCTTAAGGGTTAAGGACACCAAAGCAGAAGGTAGAGAGATTATTTATGAGCAGCGAGATAAAGAACAGATCGGCCTATCATGACTATTTCATCGAGGATAAATACGATGCGGGGATGGTATTGGCGGGAACCGAGGTGAAATCCATCCGGAATGGGAAAGTAAATTTTGTAGATAGCTTTTGCGTATTCTTCCAGGGAGAATTGTGGCTGAGGAATATGCATATTGCCGAATACCGGTTTGGCACGACCAATAACCATATGGCCGTCCATGACCGCAAATTGCTCCTGACGAAGAAGGAATTGCGGAAGCTGGAAAATAAGATCAAGGAGAAGGGATATACGATTGTCCCTTTACGCATTTTCTTCAATGAAAAGGGTTATGCCAAGCTGGAGATCGGGCTTGGAAAGGGGAAGAAATTGTATGATAAACGAGAAACGCTTAAAGCACGGGATACCCAAAAGGAAATAAAAAGATTCCTCAACAGACCCTGAGAGAAGCTGATTTCGTGGTTCGTATTGGTTATATTATCTTCGTATCATCCTCTTACTACCTGATGCAAAGATTATTATATATATTCTGCCTCTTAACAGCGCATAGATTGTCCGCACAAACCGCCACCGGCTCCTGGTATGGGAGAGCTGATGTGGAAATGGCCGGAATACACAACAATTACCTGACCGAACTGGTGCTCAAACAGAAGGGAAACCGTGTCGACGGGATATTCAGCTATTATTTCAGGGACAAATACCAGAGTTTCTTCGTTCATGGCCGTTATAATCCCAAAACCAGGGAAGTGATCATCCAGAACATCCCCGTGATCTATTTCAATTCCAATTCCACGGTAAACAGTATCGACTGCAACACGAATTTTATAGCAGTTATTATCAATTCCAAGGTAAAAAGCTCTTTGAAAGGAGCTTTTTATCATGACGAGCGATATAAATATATGTGTCCCGACCTTAAAGTGAACTATACCCTGGACCGGAGCGAGCGTAAACAGGACAGTGTACTGGAGGCCGGACCCACCGACACGAAAGTATGGAAGCCGCAAGCGGATGATTATGTCGTCGACGTCGCCAAAACGGACCAGTCTGTCGCTGCTGCCGGTAGTCTGCCACCCGCGAAACCGAATACGCCTGTAACAACCATCGACACCCCTGTTGTGACGAAAGCTGTGGTAACAGTGCCTGCTGCCGATACCACGGCGACGACGAACCGGGCCGCCGATACTCCGGCCATAGCGAAGGTCAGTCTCCCGGATAGTTCGCAGACGATAGCTCTCGTGAAACCTGCGGATCAGGAAGACAGTAAAAAGATCGTCGAGTCTTTTTCCACCCGAAAATCTGTCCTTAACCAGGTATTGGAAGTAGAATCGGATTCTGTCCGGCTGAGTTTTTATGATAACGGGGAGATTGACGGGGACAGTATTTCGGTGTTTGTCAACAAACGGGTGGTGTTGACACATCAGATGCTGGCAGCCAAAGCATTAACCATGTATCTCCGCCTGGATAGCACCCTGAATGATACAGAGATCAGCATGTTCGCCGAGAACCTCGGCAAATTCCCACCCAATACGGCTCTGATGGTCATCACGGATGGAAAGCATCGTTATGAAGTGTTCATGAGCAGCAGTTTAACGGAAAATTCCACGATACAGCTCAGACGAAAAAAGAAATTGTAGGGGTATGCTGAGCCCCCATAAAGCAGAAGAATATTTAGCAGCGTTAGAAATCATCCGGTTTTCCGGTGCTGAAACGAGTGATCGAACAAGTGATCGCTTTACTGCTTTGGGTAAATTATTTTACCATCTGGTCAAAGCAGCCACCAATGAAGAAATGCTGGCATTCCGGAATTTCTATGCCCGTTTCCGCTATCTCCTTTCCACCTTAAAACTGTCCGATGAGACACAGAACAACTTCGATGCATTCAGGAGGCTCCTAAAGGAGGGGGACGAAAAAAAAGTCACTCCCCAGGCTATACAACAGGGGATTGCTCTTTTGCAGCAGATGATCGGACTCGTCTCCCGAACGCCTGTTCAGGGTGCAGAACTCCCGTCCACCGCCTATTTTACCAAATTATTTCCCACGCGGAACTATGCAGCACTAAGGGATCTTAAAATACTTTGCTCGACCTGGACGGAGCTATCGGGGGAGAATGAAAATTCGTATTTTATCCTTCGGGGGTATGATCTGCTTAATCTCCAGAGCGAAGTAGGAATTTATATCAAAAGACATGCTAAATACGATCTTACGGCTGTCAGAGGGCTGTTGACGGAGAATACCGTTCTCCAATTACAAAACCTCAGGTTTCAGTCCGGCACGGACTATCCATTCAGCACCACCTATGATTCACTGATCATTCTGGAACCGGATTTTTTAATGGATGCTACAGCCATTGGAGAGTGCTTTTCCGGCAGCGGGTCCAATAGCGACCAGTTCTTTCTGTCCAGGCTGATGGATAATCTGCCCGGCTCCGCGGCCTTAAAAGGCAGCATTATCGGGTATTACCTGGATGAAATGATGCGGGGTGAAGTGACCGACATGGAGCAGATCTATCTCACTGCCCAGCGCCTTTACGCCATGAAGGCCGCACAATTGGGATCAGCGGAAATGCTGACGATCAGGCAGTCTATCTACCAGGAGCATCTTCGTAATATTACCGCACTTGTACGTAAAGAGGGAAATAAAAAGGTATGGATCGAACCTACCTATTTTTCCAAAGAGTATGGCTTGCAGGGAAGGCTGGATCTCCTCTGTATTAACCAGGACCTGGACTCAAGAGATATCATCGAGTTGAAAAGCGGCAGTCCTTCCAATCCCAATTATTCCATTGCCTGGTCCAATCACAAAATGCAGGTAGTGTGTTATGACATGCTCCTGGAAAGTACCTATGGTCCCAACAGGCGGGGGTCGAATATGGTGTTCTATTCCCGATGTACGATCTCTCCGTACAGAAATCTTGTCAGTGAGGTCCGGGAAAAACAGGATGTGGTCAGCAGAAGAAATGAGATCGTAGCCAATATTTATAAGCTGGCGGCGGGTGACTATACCACGCTGCAAAGGATCCACCGGGATGGCATTCGGGGAATTCCCCCATTCGGCATGGCAGCTTTACAGGCATTTCAGCAATTCTATGATCCTAAACGGATCGCTTCCCAATATTACCAGGAGTTGGTGGCCTTTACGTTGCGGGAGTTGATCAATGCCAAGGTCGGCGACCTCTTGAGAGAAGATGACGAGGAGCAGCAGAATGGCTTTGCAGGTCTTTGGCTGGATAGTTTGTCTACCAAAGAAAGTGATTTCAGGATCCTTTATGATTTGCAGGTAACCGGCATTGACAGGCAGCAGGGGAATATCGGTCTGTCCCTTCCGGAAGAGAAGACCCATTCTTTCCGAAAGGGAGACCCGGTGATCCTCTATCCCCAGACAGAAGGCGGGTATAATGCTTTAAGTCAGTATATCCTCAAAGGGTCGATCAAAGAACTTCATTTAGACCGCCTGGTGGTAACGCTGGCCAATAAACAAACGGACTACGACTATATCAATGAATATCAATACTGGGCTATCGAGCCCGATCTGTTCGAGCGGAACTATTGGAGCACTATTTCCTGTTTATTCAATGTATTGACCTGTTCGGACCGGAAGAAAAGATTGTTATTCGGCCATGAAAAGCCGGCTTTTGATGAAGGGGGGAATTACCACTATGAGGAGTTGACGGACAATCAAAATAAGGTCCTTCGGCAGGCATTAAATGCCAGGGACTATTATTTATTACAGGGCCCCCCGGGGACAGGAAAGACCAGTACTTTCCTTGTCTATTATGTACAGGAATTGCTGCAAAGATCATCCGACAAGATTATCGTATTAGCGTTTACGAATAAGGCCGTGGAGAAGATATGCCAATCTTTTAGGGAGCCCAGAAACGGAAAGGCTATCAAATATCTTCGGTTTGGCAGCCGTCATGTGGCTGATGAAGCGCTGTTCCTGGAGCAGTTGGAAGATGAGAATCCCGCTCATTGGAGAGCGATCATCGATCAGCACCAGGTCTTTGTCAGCACGGTGGCTTCCTTTCAGAACAATTTACTGTTGCTGAAAGAGTTCATCCCTTATAAACAGGTGATCATCGACGAGGCCTCGCAGCTCACAGAAGCAGCCATCGCAGGCATCCTGGTCCTTTTCGACAAATTCGTGCTGATCGGGGACCATAAACAGTTACCGGCTGTAATAACGCAGGATGATAAAAAATGCCTGACAAAGAATGATTATCTGAACCAACTGGGGATTACCGATTTTAAAATCTCTTTATTTGAAAGACTGATCCGCAATGCTGAAGGCAAGGCCCTTGCGATGGAAGATAAGACACAAGCCCGGGACTGGGAAAATGTGCATGGACAGCTCCGGGACCATTACCGGATGCATCAGCAAATTGCTGCCCGGATCTCCCGGCATTATACGGATGAACTGATTCCCGGCACTCCTGAACAGACAGACAACGCTCCGGCCTATGAATTGCCGAAAGAGCATCTGTTGTATGGTCTTACCGCCAGTCGGATCATTTTCCTGGATAGCCCTTCCGAGCCTGTCCTTAAAAAGAACCGAAAGGAAGCATACCTGGCGGCGACCATTGTAGATCGTTTGATCCGGGAAGGAGTGGTGGATCCCAGCCAGATCGGAATTATCACTCCTTTCAGGGCTCAGATCGCAGAGATAAAAAAATTCCTGCCGAAGGAGTTATTGCAGGACGAGCGATTTGTAGTGGATACGGTAGAAAGATACCAGGGAGATGAACGGGAGATTATTTTATTTTCTACGACTATCAGCAACCCACGACAGGTTGGAGCTATACAAAGCCTCACAGGTGACGACGCGGGCGGTCAGACCGCCCGCGTCGATCCCACTGACAGGAAACTACTGGTAAGCCTGTCCAGGGCCAGCAAGCAATTCATTCTCTTAGGTAATTACCGGGCGCTAAGCGCTTCGGAGATATATAAGGACCTGATCGGGCAGATCCAGGCAAGTGGCGGCTTCCTGAACAGCGATTTCGCTATACGGGTATCGAACAGTCCGCTCTAGAACAATTCCGTCTGTGGCGGTTTCTCCTTTTCCTCTTCTTTATGCGCCCACTCCATTTCCACGCTCTTGGTGAAGTCGAACAGTTTGCTGCCTACAGCCTTCCATCCCATCACTTCCACAAAACCGGCGATCTTGATCTTCTGGGTCTTTGCCTGGGCTCCACGACCTGACTTGACAAGAACAACCGGTTCCGGATGGGTGGTGACGATTTCCAGCCGATTGCCCTCTCCTTCCTTAATGAACAGGAACCTGTTATTTAAGGTGGTCGTTTCTATCTTGAAGCGTTTGACATTGAACTGCAATTTCTCATTGTCCAGGTAGACGGCCGTTATGACTTTTTCAGGATTGAACTTCCTTATGTCTACGATCTTGTCCGCGTCAAAGCGCTGGGTGAGCTCGGTATCCTTGATCTCATAATTCCCATCTGAGTAAATGACGAGGATGCGTTCTTCGGATTCGAAGCTGCCCAGGTATTCCCCTTTTTCTTCGTTGTTGAGCCTTCCGAAGGTGGAATCGAACCAGATCTTCCGGCCGCTGAGGGTGGATTTACCGGCCTCCTTGAATTTGACGGTCCGGATGGGATATTTGGTGACCTGGTTGCCAAGGCTGGTGCGGTTCTTGATCTCCAGGGTCTCGAAGTAAAAATCGAATTCCTTGATACGGGCAGAGCTATTGGGGCTAAGGATGATCTTTACTATTTCCGCTTCCCCATTGGGGTTGGCGGTAAAATAATAGACCCGGCCTTTGTCTTCCGCCTTGGTGAGGTCATATTCTTTATCGCGGGTGATGCCGGTGACGTTGAAGCGCTTGGCATAGCTGATGCCCGTTTTCCCATCAGAATAGATCATGTTATAGGTGGTGCGCTCGTCATTCTTCCGGAATACGGCCACATGCAGGATATCTTTTCCAATGAAGGCCTTGTCGGCGACTTTCACCACTTTCATTTTACCTCCCTTGGTGAAGGCGATGATATCGTCCAGATCGGAGCAATCTGCGACAAATTCGTCTTTTTTCAGACCGGTGCCGATAAATCCTTCCGCTCTGTTGACATAGAGCTTGACATTGGCGATAGCGACCTGCTGCGCCTGGATGGCTTCGAAAAGCTTGACCTCGGTCTTACGTTCGCGGCCTTTCCCGTATTTCTTCAGGAGGTTGTCATAATAGGCGATAGTGAAATCCACCAGGTTGTTCAGGTCGTGTTTGACCTGGCGAATGTCGGCCTCCAGTCCCTTGATCTGAGCGTTCAGCTCGTCGATGTCGAGACGATAGATGCGGCGAACAGGTTTCTCCGTGAGTTTCACGATGTCTTCGCGGGAGATATCTCTCTTCAGTTGTTTGCGGAACGGTTCGAAAGCTTTGGCTATGCCTAAAAGGACCTTTTCCCAGGTCTCGTGTTTCTTTTCCAGCTCCTTGTAGATCTTTTCCTCAAAGAATATTTTTTCCAGGGAAGTATAATGCCATTTTTCCTGTAATTCAGAGAGGCGGATCTCCAGCTCTTTTTTTAGCAGGTTCTTGGTGTGGTCCACAGAAAGAGTGAGAAGTTCGCGGACACCCAGGAACTGAGGTTTTTTATCGGTGATGACGCAGGCATTCGGGGAAATGCTCACTTCACAGTCCGTAAAGGCATACAGTGCATCGATGGTGATATCAGGAGAAATTCCGGGAGCCAGGTCCACTTGTATCTCTACTTCGGCGGCTGTATTGTCCGTCACTTTCCGGATCTTGATCTTTCCCTGATCGTTGGCTTTGATGATCGAGTCGATCAGTTGGGTAGTCGTCACACCATAGGGAACGTCTTTTATCAGCAGGGTCTTTTTATCCGACTCCTCGATATGTGTTCGCACCCGGACTTTGCCGCCTCTTTTACCGTCATTATAATTGGTGATATCGATCATCCCCCCCGTCAGAAAGTCGGGGTAAAGTTCGAATTTTCTTCCTTTCAGGTATTTGACCGCGGCCTCGCAGAGTTCGCAAAAGTTATGGGGCAGGATCTTGGTAGCCAGTCCTACGGCAATGCCCTCTGCCCCCTGCGCCAGCAGCAAGGGGAATTTCATGGGCAGAGTGACAGGTTCATTCTTACGGCCGTCGTAGCTCAATTGCCATTCGGTGGTCTTGGCGTTAAAAGCCACTTCCAGGGCGAATTTGCTGAGGCGGGCCTCGATATAACGGGCGGCGGCTGCGTCATCGCCCGTGCGAACATCGCCCCAGTTACCCTGGGTCTCGACGAGCAGGTCTTTTTGTCCCATATTCACCAGGGCCTCTCCGATGCTGGCATCCCCGTGGGGATGGTATTGCATGCTTTGTCCGATGATGTTGGCCACTTTATTGAAACGGCCGTCATCCATTTCTTTCATGGCATGAAGGATACGACGTTGTACCGGCTTCAGGCCATCTTCCACCGCAGGAACGGCTCTTTCCAGGATCACATAGGAGGCATAATCGAGGAACCATGTCTTGTACTGCCCCGTGACACCTGATTCATTTTCGTGAAAGTCGTCGGCTATTTTAATCTTGGCCATTAGTTATGCTGACTTTTATTTTTAATTCTTAATGATCTTATCAAATTCCTGGCTAAATACTTTAAAATACCGGCAATTGTTGACTACTTTATCATAATTGAGCAAGGAAAACAATGTTTTATTATCCCCGGTAGAATATTTTCTAATATTTGTTTTCAAGAATCCCTTAGGGTCTTCAACTTGCATACAATCAGCTATTTCTTCCAATTGAACTTCAAAATAGGCATTAAGCATACCGACATCTGATAGCAGCAATGCTTCCAGTTCATATATATTCAACAGCAATATCCCCTTTCTATTTACGACACTATTAAATTCAGTGAAGTAAGCCTTTCTTTGATCCAAGAGGAACTTGTTATCTTCAAAGCCATCCAGATCACGAATAAACAAAACGAAATCTGGCTTTTCATATTGATACTCCCGTCTTAACTGATGTTTGATCTTTGGATTTTCAAGTTCGCTTCCATGAACGCCATAAATCAACGGGAAAAAAGATATATCACTGTCATATTTCTTCACAAGTAGGCTTGAGATACAATCCACATCCGTCGGATATTCCCCAATCAGTCCAATCTTAAGCATATTCCCTATTTTACATTTTTTGATCTTTGGAAATCGGAAAAACGCCAATAATCACTCAGAAGCCCTTGATCTTTAAGATAAAACTGGGCTTTCTGCATTTCCTCATTATTTAGGTGCCTTAAGACTGTACCATTTTCGTAATCAATTTCTGCTATGATAATTTTGTTTAGTTCGTTAGAACCCAAGATATCCAGTACCTGGGGCGAATGAGTAGTAATAATGATTTGTTGCTCTTTTGACTTTTCCTTTAATAAATTTAAAAACAGGTGAAGTTGGTGAGGGTGAATACCAATTTCAGGCTCCTCGATAAGAGCTATCGGTGCGAATTTGTATAAATTCGAGTCCCCTGTGGCTTTAACTTCTACTTGGCTGATAGTAAAAATAGTATAAACCAGTCGCCTAGTGCCATCTGATAAGGCATCCCAGGCAAACCATTCACCATTAATTTTGTACTCAAAAACAATGTTACGGAATTCAAAAGTGGATGAATCCATTTTAGTTACACGAACCGATTTACTCATACGTACATCCTCAACAGGTGTAGACCTTTTCAGTTCCCTACGTACATCATTAAAGCATTCTTCAAATGAAGTATGCAGGGATGAATATAGGTATTCATCTGTCAATTTTTTGACATCGTCAACACTTTCTAGGTATTTTATGTTAAATAGACTCTTAACCCAAAATGCAATTTGTAAAGGTATATTCTCCTCATTCGAATCGACTAAAAATCGTTTCTCCTTAAAGCTATATTTGGGATTGTATTCATTAGATAAAACGCCTATTCTATTTGGATAATTAAACCTCACAAATTCGACATAAAGGTATCTTTCCTTTTCTGGCTCCATTAATGTAATTCTCTGACTCTCAAAATCACGGGAGTCTTTTATTACATTCCCTTCCGCATGCCATTCAAAAGCACCATCAATCGATTTGTTAGTACCCGTTTTCTCCAAAATCCAATTATCAAAAATATCAAGACTTGCATTAAAAATATCCAATCCTGAATAATCTCTTTTTAGGATTTTGTAAATAAACTCTAGTAAATTGGACTTGCCGCTGCCATTATTACCGATAATAATATTCAATCCCTCCTCAAATTCGCAGGAAACGTTTTTGATAGATTTATATCCTGATAAACGGACATCTTTAATATATGTTTGCTTGTTGAGCATGTCCAAATTTAAGTATTCTGTTTGATTGCACTTTTTTATCATCTATTCTTCATACAATTCCAAAGGCTGGCCATTGGGATCGTTGAAGAATACGAATTTTTGCCCCGTCAGTTCATCGATACGGATGGTCTCTGTCTCCACTCCTTTCTCACGCAATTCAGCTACTGCCTCTTCTATGTTGTCCACGGCAAAAGCCAGGTGGCGTAAGCCTTTGGCTTCCGGGTAGCTGCCCCGGGGGCGGAAGTCCGGGAAAGAGAAAAGCTCGATCTGGTATTTCCCGGCGATCGCCAGGTCCAGTTTATAGGAGTCCCGCTCTTTCCGATAGGTTTCCAGAATGATGTCAAAACCCAATATCTCTGTATAAAAGCGTTTGCTCACTTCATAATTATCGTTATCGGTCAGGATCGCTATGTGGTGGATGGCTTTTATATTCATGCTACTATTCCTGATTGGTACGCTTACTTTTATGTTTTCACTTTTGCCTTCCAGCACCCTTCCCGATTTTACCCAGGTGCGTGTCCTGAAATCCGCTAAAATATTTCAATCCATATCCCATTCCGCGGTCCATGCAGGAATGTCCAAAAAGGATCAGCCCGGCGAACTGAAGGGTTTGATTATAGGTATAAAGACCCACCAGATAAATGATAATAGCGACTCCCTTATGATGTACAAAGTTATAACAGGTCGCCCCTACCCTGTTCCCACCCAGGTATCCCAACATGCTGAGATCGGGAGCCAATATCCATACCAGCCACCACCACCAGGCAAAATGTAACGGAGCGAACAGGCAAATGCTCAATACGAACATCGCGGCTTCTTCCCATTTTATAAGACTCTTCATGGCGGTATGTTTGCTTTAAGCAGCAGGTTCTGTTGTCACGGCCACTGACGCGCCCTTCCCTTTCACCTCAAAATCCTTCATACCCCTTAATTCACCCTGCGCCTCGATATCGCCGGCGGCGATCAGTTGCTTCAACCGCCAGAGCAGATAGGCATCTCCTGTCGACAGCTTGGACTTGCTCAGGAACTGATTGATCAGTTTGCTGGTCTTTATCCAATCGCCGGTGATGAATTTCTTCAACTCTTCATCGTAGTAATTATAATCATACTGGGCCAGTTTCTTGCCGCCTTCCAGGATGCGTACCCCTTTTTCCTCGCTGCAAAGCTTGCTCCACTCGTCGGGGTCTATTTCAAATTCACTGAGCGTAATGGGGCGGGCCAGTTTCCGGGCCTTTATAAATTCCCTCGCCGGGATCTCGGACAGGTTCACCGGATAAAAAATATGCCCCTTTTCATTAATAAAGGGCAGATTGTTAAGGTAAAGGATAAAGACCCTTCCCTGAAATTCCTTTAACTGGCTCATAAGCCAGTAATAACCGCTCACATCATGTTTGTTCTGGGCGGCCCAGATCCAGACGATCTCTTCAGGCGAATGGCTAAGCCTTTCCGTCAAAGCAGCCACGGTATCCTTATCATTCTGTACCTCTCCGCTGTCTACTCTTCCATCATAGTCTCCGCCGGCCAATACCCCACGCCACCATTCCCTGCGGGCTTCCCATCCCTCCGTTGAAAAGACGTCTTTCAGGGGACCGACGGCAAAATCGTCTTCGATCGTGATCACGTCACCTTGAAGGGAGGCGTCGAGATCGAAAGATTTCTTTAACACTTCCGCATCGTTAGGTTGAAAAACAATATGGATCATACCAGGATGAAATTTATTTCTTTTTGGGCCTGACTTCATTTACTAAGCCGACCATTTGGTTAATTTCAACAAAATGGTCGAAAGCCTTCGTCAGACTATATTACAAGTTTTTTTTGCCTTCACAAATAACTATTAGATCAACTCTCCTTCACCACTACCTTCTCCTCTTCCACCAGGTCCAGCTCTACCTTCAGATTATTGATAATAAACTCCTGCCTTTCCTGGGTATTTTTCCCCATATAGTATTCCAGGATCTGCTGGATGTGGGTCTCCGGCATGACCAGGACAGGCTGTACCCGCATATCAGGACCGATAAACCGGGCAAATTCTTCGGGAGAGATCTCCCCCAGCCCTTTGAAGCGGGTAATCTCCGGCTTGTTACCCAGTTTTTTCACGGCTGCCTGCTTTTCTACTTCATCGTAGCAATAAATGGTTTCCTGTTTGTTACGAACCCGGAACAGAGGCGTTTCCAGCACATATACATGCCCATTTTTTACCAGGTCGGGAAAGAACTGGAGGAAGAAGGTCATGAGCAGCAGCCGGATATGCATTCCATCCACATCGGCGTCCGTGGCGAAGATGATCTGGTTGTAACGAAGCCCTTCGATGCCGTCCTCTATATTCAGGGCATGCTGCAATAAGTTGAATTCTTCGTTCTCATAGACCACTTTTTTGGTGAGCCCGTAACAGTTCAGGGGCTTACCCCGCAAGCTGAATACAGCCTGCCTTTCAACGTCCCGGGCCTTGGTGATACTGCCGCTGGCCGAGTCCCCTTCCGTGATGAAGATGGTGCTCTCTTTTTGTTTTTGCAGGATGGCATCCTTATCCTTACCCGTGGGCTCATCATTATAATGGAAGCGGCAGTCACGCAACTTCTTATTATGCATGTTGGCTTTTTTGGCCCGTTCATTCGCCAGTTTCTTGATACCGGCCAGCTCTTTTCTTTCCCTTTCGCTCTGCTCGATGCGTTTTTTCAGGGCATCGGCCGTGGTGGGATTTTTATGAAGGTAGTTGTCGAGCTCTTTAGCCAGGAAGTCGTTGATGAAGTTCTTCATGGTAGAACCGCCTTCTACCATATACTGGCTACCCAGCTTAGTCTTGGTCTGGGATTCGAAGACAGGTTCCACCACCCGTACGGCGATGGCCGCAGCAATGCTCTGCCGGATGTCTGAAGCCTCATAATCTTTTTTGTAGAAATCGCGGATCACTTTTACGAATGCTTCCCGGAAGGCCTGTTGGTGGGTTCCGCCCTGGGTGGTGAATTGACCGTTCACAAAGCTGAAGATCTCTTCTCCGTAGTCATTGTTATGAGTAATAGCCGTTTCGATATCCTCTCCTTTGAGATGAATGATGGGATAGCGCAGTTCGTCCTCGTTGGTGCGGCGTTGCAGCAGGTCCAGGAGGCCATTTTTCGAAACGTATTTTTTTCCATTAAAAAGGATCACGAGGCCTGCGTTCAGGTAACAGTAGTTCCAGAGCAGATTGTCCAGGTATTCGTGGATATAATGGAAATTTTTGAATACGGTATCATCGGGGATGAAGGTGACGAAGGTGCCGTTCGGTTCGTCCGTCTTTGCCTCTTTGTGTTCTTTTGTCAGGACGCCTTTAGCGAACTCTGCTGTCTTTTCTTTCCCTTCCCGGAAAGCCGTTACTTTAAAGAACTGACTAAGGGCGTTGACAGCCTTGGTACCGACCCCATTCAGGCCCACCGATTTCTGAAAGGCTTTGCTGTCGTATTTGGCGCCCGTATTAATCTTGCTGACCACATCCACCACTTTACCCAGGGGAATACCCCGGCCATAGTCCCGGACAGTCACCGTCTTTTGATCGATAGTGATCTCCACTTGCTTGCCATAACCCATCATATGCTCGTCGATACAGTTATCAACCACCTCTTTGATCAATACATAGATGCCATCATCGGGGCTGCTGCCATCCCCCAGCTTACCAATATACATACCCGGGCGAAGTCGGATATGTTCCCGCCAATCGAGACTTTTGATACTATCTTCCGTGTACTCGAATAAATTCTGTTTTTCTGCCATAGGACCTTTTATATATTCCCCTAAGGAGGAACGATCGTTCTGAATATTTTCTGAATAACATTAACGTAAACTAATAGGAATTCAATACACTCCGTCGAAATTAATTGATAACCAATTAATTGCAAGCGAGTTGCTGCAATATTTCTCCTGGAGTTCTCTTTAAATTACCGGGAAATCCCGTCCGGAATTCCGGAAACCAAGGTCCAAATATAGGTAAACGGAGGCAGAGAGGGCTTTCCCGATTTATACACAGTGTGAATAAAAAATCGTCCTTACATTCGCAAAATGGCTGAAAAATTTCTATCCCTGGAACAGATGTCCGTACAAATAGGGGGCAAATTCCTCCTTGACAATCTTACTCTTACGATCCATCGGGGCGAGCAATGGGCGATCACAGGTCCATCGGGAAGCGGTAAGACACTGCTGGCTCATACGCTGGCAGGCAGGCATTTTTATACTGGCCGGATAGATACGGTCGCCCATTCCCACCGGATCACCCTGGTAGAGCAGCAGCATCGGTTTAAAAACCGGCCTGGCGCAACGGACCTCTATTACCAGCAACGATTTAATGCGTCGGATGCAGACCAGACCATCACGGTAGAGCAGGAATTGAAGGAATATAAGGTGATCGAAGGCCCGGTCGCTGAAGAGTGGCTGGACAGCCTGCATATACGTCCTCTCCTTTCCAGGCCGCTGATCCAACTTTCCAATGGAGAGAACAAGCGGGTGCAATTGGCCATTGCGCTATTGGAAGATCCGGAGCTATTGATCCTGGATAATCCTTTTCTGGGATTGGATATAGACGGAAGGGCGTTACTGCATCAAATTATTAACGGATTGGCGGCAAAGGGCATCCAGATCCTGCTGCTCATGACAGGTATGCAGGATCTCCCGCAAGCTATTACGCATGTTGCCCGGCTGGAAGATGGCAAATGGGTATTTGCAGGGTTGAAAGCAGCGTTCCAGACCAGGATTGAATCAGGACCGGAAGTTCATCTGGATCCTGATATATTGGCCCAACTGAGGGCCTTGCCGGGGAAGGATCCGGGATCCGACTTTTCTATAGCCGTAAAAATGGCGGATGTTACTGTTCAATATGGGGAGAAGATCCTTCTGAAAGCAGTCGATTGGGTGGTGAAAAAAGGAGAACGATGGAATGTCTCCGGGCCGAATGGGGCAGGAAAGTCTACCCTTCTAAGCCTGATCACAGCGGACAATCCCCAGGCTTATGCCAATGAGATCTGGCTCTTCGACCGGAAGAGGGGGTCCGGAGAGACCATCTGGGACATTAAACAAAAAATAGGGTTTGTCTCTCCGGAGCTGCACCTCTATTTTGATTATAGTGCGAATTGCTTCGAAGTGATCTCCAGCGGACTGTTCGATACCATTGGTCTGTTTCGTCCGTTGACTTCGGAGCAGGAGACGCTCACGTTGTTGTGGATGAAATTATTGTCACTGACAGAACTCAGGGCCAAGCGGCTGGTGCAGTTGTCTACCGGTCAGCAAAGGATGGTATTGCTGGCCCGGGCACTTATCAAGAACCCTCCCATGCTGATCCTTGATGAACCCTGCCAGGGGTTGGATGACAGGCAAACCGCCTATTTCAGGGAGTTCATCAACGGGTTGTGCGAGGCATTCGGAACCACGCTGATCTATGTAAGTCATTACCCGCAGGAGATACCGGATTGTGTAAATCATTTCCTGAGACTGGATAATGGAGCGACGGTGAGCTGTAAGTAAACCGATAAGAAACCGGGAGCGCTCCTTTCGTGAAATGTTAAGAGAAATAAAAAAAATAAGTTCTTCAGGAAATAAGCTGCCGGCTGTTCCGGCAGGCGATTTTCGGACCATCCATTGCGCACCTTTTTTTATTCCGCCCCCCGTCCATCGAAATAAATTCCCGAAAACCCTCTCCTGCAAAGCATTTTAACCGAATACCCCGAAACTATTTTCAGCGGACCTGTTCTTTATTTTTTAAATATATAACGTTAATGAATATGTTATATCATGCGGCACGCTGTTGTTTCTGTAGAATAATTTCCACAGTTGGAGGTGGTAGAAAATAGTCTCGCCGAAAAGTTAGCGGCCACAAAAAAGTTGTGGCACAGTCCTTGAATGTACCGGTGTAACAGCCCTTCCCTGATGCGTGGATTGAACAAGTCAAGTGTTTTTGGAATCAGTAATCTTTAATTGTTAATCTTTAAATTCTTTCATTATGAACTGCGAAGCACTCACAAACTCCGCTAAAAAGACAAATATGCTCGTGCGTAACTTCACTGGTTTTAAAGTGGCGGCTGTTACTATTGCCGCAGCAGGATTATTTGCCTTCAGCAATCTCAGGTCGGGTTCTATTAAGGGAACGGTAGCACCAGCAGACGGGGCCACCCGGGCGTGGGCCTTGTCGTCAACAGATACGTTGAAAGCTCTTGTTATTAACGGAGCTTACGAGATCACGAATGCCAAGCCTGGCTCGTATAAGGTCATTATTGAAGCCAAGCCGCCTTACAAGAATGTAGCTAAGGATGGAATTACGGTAAGTGATGGCCAGGCAGCTGATGCCGGCGAGATCAAGCTGGAAAAGTAATAGGCTTAAATGCTGAAATAAAATAGTCCATACAGGACCGGGGCCATCTTCTCATAGAAGATCGTCTTGGGGTAAAAGAAAGGCCCTCCAGGTATTAACCGGGGGGTCTTTCAATTTTGCCACATCCCCGTCAGGGAGATACTTCCGGGATCAGGGTCAATCTCGCCCCCACATACAACATTGACTATCAACGACATAAGATTATCTCTTCGTAAACAAGTGGATGATTTCCTTCTCTTTCAGGTTGCTAACGGTAAAATTCGTAAATTTGTATTCTACTTAAGGTACTTACTCCCCCATTAATTCTGTTACGACCCATTTATTCTGTATTTTTTTATTCTTTAAAAAAGGTGATGTATGTATTCGTATGCGTTGTTGGAGAAAGGTTGTTATTACCTGATACAGGAGAAAGAGGAAGGATCTATCGGCCTGATCAAAGTGAACATGGAAACTGACCATTGCATGTATGTATCAAAATATGCCGATACGACTTTGGTGGAATGGAAGAAGAAAACGGATCCGATCTTCGATATCCTGGAATTACTGGGAGATGACAAGGTAAAGGCGTGGGAATCGATCTATAACGATAACCAGGGGACTTACAATTATGAAGAGGATGAAGAGTAAAGGGGCTGCCAGACCAGGCGAACTTCTGTTCGCCTGGTCGTCAGACGGCTGGTAATGTCTTACGCGGTGACGGCCGCCTGAGATCGTCGTAAGCCATACCCCCACAGACCCATGGAAGTGATGGCGGCTGACAGCAACATGCTTATATAATAGACCAGAGAACTGTCATTGCTATTGCTCTGACTATTGTCACGGGTAAGGGAAAAAACATAAAGGATCAGGTAGCTCCCATAGACAAATATCAGCGCTGCATAAACAAATACCATGGAGTTCTCAAAAGGAGTATGCTCCATTTTCTTCATATATTGTACAAGGCCTGTTATGCTGTATATGATAGCCAGCAGCAGCCCTACCCCGATAATTATGTTGCTGGACATAGCATTATATCCTTTCCACCCTATCAGCGTCCCTTCACCTACGATAAACAGCAGGAGTACCAGCAGGATCTGCTTTCGCTGACGGCCGGATACGGCAGAAGCGAAGACCAATAACGCCAGAGGGGTATCCAGCATATCGTAGCAGCAATTCAAGCGTTCCTTTACACCGGCGACATTGGTAAAATGACTGAAAAAATCAAGGTCGATCATATTGATGAAACCCGAAAGAAGCCAATAAATACCAAGGATCCGATAGGTCTTTACCTGTCGCATTTTCTTCCAGGTCAAAAGGAGAAAAGGTATGAAGCAAAAGCCAATGGCCATGTTCAATACCACTTCATACAGGACGGAATAGACACCAGTCTTCAAAGGATAATTAGTTTTAATATAAAGCGAAAAAAGGAAGTATTTATTATGGGTAAAACTACTCAGTTTTGTACACAAAATACGTATCTCCCTGGCCTGAACGCCCCTATTGGCGCCCTACTCCCCTAAAGTTACGGGAATGCAGTAAATTACGGTCCAAATGATCCCACAGGAAACGATACAACAGATCTTAAGCCGCATCGATATTATTGAGATCGTCGGAGGTTTTGTGCGGCTGAAGAAGCGAGGGACCAATTACCTGGGACTCTGCCCTTTTCATAATGAAAAAAGCCCTTCTTTCACGGTATCCCCAGCCAAGGAGATCTATAAATGTTTTGGTTGCGGGCGAAGCGGCAATACCATCAGCTTCCTGATGGAGCACGAAAAATATTCCTATGCTGAAGCGCTGCGATGGCTGGCCGCCAAATATAATGTGGAGATACAGGAAAAAGAGCTGAGCCCCGAACTCCGTCAGCAGCAACAGGTGGCAGAAAGCCTGTATATCATTAATGGCTTTGCCCAGAAGTTCTTCAGCGATATCTTATTCAATACGGAGGAGGGGCAGGATGTAGGGTATAGCTATTTGAAAGAAAGAGGGTTCGGGGAGGATATTATCCGGAAATTCCAGTTAGGCTATAGTCCTGACCAACGGGATGTTTTCGCCAGGGCAGCGCTGGCTGCCCAGTATAATATCGAATACCTGCAAAAGAGCGGGTTGGTAGTGGTCCGCGATGAGCGCCCAATGGATAATTACCGGGGGCGTATCATTTTCCCCATACATAATCAATCCGGAAAGGTGATCGGTTTTGGAGCCCGTATCATCAAGAGTAATGACCGGGCGCCGAAATACATCAATACGCCCGAGAATGAGATCTATGTAAAAAGTAAGATCCTATATGGCTCCTGGCTGGCCCGGCAGGCAATAGACCGGCAGGATGAATGCCTGCTGGTAGAAGGGTATACGGATGTCGTCTCCCTGCACCAGGCGGGTATTGAGAACGTAGTAGCCAGCGGGGGAACCTCCCTTACCATCGATCAGCTTCGTTTGATAAAAAAATATACCAAACATCTTACGATCATCTATGACGGTGACGGGGCCGGCGTCAAGGCGGCCCTGCGGGGCCTGGACATGGCGCTGGAAGAGAGTCTGGACGTGAAGTTGGTGCTGATCCCCGACAAGGAAGATCCGGATAGTTATGTGCGCAAGCTGGGGGCGGCGGCTTTCCGGGAATTCGTGGAGGCCAACAAGAAGGATTTTATTCTTTTCCAATTAGAGGTGGCGCTGAAAGATGCGGCCGGGGATACCAATAAAAAAGCAGGTGTCGTCAACCAGGTAGCCGAAACGATCGCCCGGATCAATAAAGTGGAGGATTTTACCAGGCAACAGGACTATATCCGGCAATGTTCCGAATTATTGCGGATCGAAGAGACCGGACTGCATGACCTCGTCAATAAGTTCATCCGGGAGCGGGTGACCAGGCAGGAAAGCAAGTCGGCCGCCGGAACAAACGGCAAAGGTGCCGGGAAAGCTACAGGCAGCAGTCGGGGAACGGGAACTGCAGGGACCGGGGATACGGGAACGGGTGATTATTTCACGGACGACTCGTTTATTGTGGACGGAATGCCGCCTGATTCCTTTTCAGAATCTCCCCGGTCACCCGATGAGGAAACCATCAGCCTGCTGTTCAAGCATGAGCAGAACGAGCGGGGAATGATCCGGAGCCTGCTGGATTTCGGTTTACGGTCCTGGGATGACAACAGTTCTGTGGCGGATTATATTTTTACAGAGACTGCCGAGCTTTATGACCTGATCGACAATAAGCACCTGGTTCGGATCCTGGATATTTATAAAGCGTGGTATGAGGAAGGTATGGAGCCCACCACCAAGAGCTTTCTCTACCACGAAGACCAGCAATTGAGTACGCTGGCCGTATCCATCATGGACCTTAATCAGGAGATCAGCCAGAACTGGAAAGATCATTTTGAGGGAAAGATAAATACGCGGGATGACCTTTACAAGGAAGAGGTCGTATCTACGATGGGCTATCTCAAGCTCCGTAAGATCAAGCGCCTTATGGAGGAGAACCAGCAGGATCTGGCAAAGCCTCACACCAATGAAGAGCAAATGGTGCTGCTCCAGACCCATTTACACCTGAAACAAATGGAAATGGAGATCGTTCGACATCTGGGAACAGTCATTGTGAAATAGGCAGGAGCGTCATTACCCGATGGGCCTGTAAAAGATGTCTTTCATTGTGTGCGACCAGGTAACGGAGATTGTCTCCCAATCTCAGGTGCAATAATTTTATAACAGAAAAAGGAATTTTAATACGCTGCAGGTCTTTGGTAGCAACGTGCCGTAAAATATCATCGATTGCGTCACAGTGCTGCAGGAATCTGTTCAGGACTTCTTTTCCATTCCATTCACCGTCGCGGGGACAGTGAGATTTCGGAGCTCTTAATTTAAATACGCTCCCATCGGCCCTGGGCATGATCTTTTCATAGATCCAATCCCCCACCCATCCGCTCCTGAAGTGTTCATCGGATACATCAGGGGCCAGGGTGATCCTGGTGAGTATACAAGGGACGTAAATGTCATGGGTAATATTCAGGTGCCCGAATATTTGTGTGATGCTCCATTTGGCCGGGCCGGGCTTAAAGTTCAGTTGATCGTCTGTTAAACGCAGAAAGGGCTGGGTGCTGGCTTTCGTAAGTTCGATCCTGTCCAATAATTCAGTAATAAGACTTTGCTTGCTAAAAACTGCCATGCGGAATACTTAAAGCATATCGTTAAAACAAAGGGGTGTACGTGATCTAGGGGTAAGCGTCCTCTGAATTATATATTGCCTGGCTATTGTATTCTTGTATACCGGATGGTTGTATACGTTGTTTGTCGAGCTTAGAGGATGGTAAAGATAAGCGAAGCGGTTTTTTACCGTGAATTTTAAGTCAAAAATACCCAAACACCTTAGGTTGATGATCCCCGGAAGGTATCCATTCAGCCGTTGTGCGGGAGGCAGGATACTTTACTGCAGTTATTTCGCAGCGGGATTCTTCTTGCCGGCGTTGAGCTTATCGATCGCCAGCTCCAGTCGCCGGGAGCGTGTCTCTTCTTTTTTCGCGCTGGAGATCCAGATCACGTATTCCTTTTTATTGGTAAAAGACAAGCCATCAAAAAAATGAGCAGCGGTCTTGCTGCGACGCAGCTCTTTCGCAAAATCGGCAGGAGGCTCTATGGTTCTTGTGAGCTGGTCGACCCCTGCCCCTTCGAGTACGGCCTCTTGCACCGCTACCCGGTTCAGCACAGCAACGGCATCCACTCTCTTAAATCGCATGGCGGTCCATACATGGTCGAGCGCCACCTGTCGGACCACCTCATATCCGGAGCCGGTAATACATTCCCAGCTACAGTCCCTGTTAAGGGTAGTGGCGATCTTGGAACCCAGCTTGGGGTAGGCTACCCAGAACTTGGCTTCTTCGCCTAAAGCAGGCAATAGCTCGTCTACCACTCCGCACAGCTGGCGTTCATTAAAGACAAATACCAATGCAAAATCTATTTTCTTGTTTTTTAACAGCGGAGTGAGATTCTTGGCAAAGGCCAATTTTGCGAATTGCTTTTCGATAGAAGAGGGTAACCCCTGGATCAATAGGTTTCTTTCTTCGTTCAACTGCAATTTTTCCAATAAAGTTTGGGACATCTCCTGAATTTTTTAGCTTTCAGTTTTGAGAATAAAGTAAAGGGCGGCTGCGGCCGGACTGCAAAATTAGAAAATTATTTCTAATTCTCGCCCTTAGAATGGCCCCCCGGGCCGTCTTGTTTCCGTTGACGGCGCCGGTCGCGGTATTTAAGGATAGGCACTTTATTTTCGCTGCCCCTAAGCAGACGGGTAATATTTTTTTGGTGGGTAAGAACGACCATCAGGGCTACGGCTATGGCAAAACCCCGGTAAAGGGTCTCTTTCGCATCGAAGATGTACAGGATAAAAACAGCGAAAGCTACGCTGGCCAGGATGGAGCTCAGGGAAACGAACCGGGTCAGGTACAGTACCAGGAGAAATACCGCCACGCAGCAAACGGCAGCAAGGGGCTGGATGGCTATGATCATTCCAAACAGCGTAGCGACCCCTTTCCCCCCTCTGAACTCAGCCCAAATAGGGAAAATATGCCCTGTGACAGCGGCAAGCCCTAATCCGACCATAAAATTCGTTCTTTCCGTCTCTTCGTGAAGGTAATAAGGCAGCAGAATGTATAAACCAGTAGCCAGAACACCCTTAATAACATCCACGGCCATCACAAAAGTCCCCCACCTGGACCCTAATACCCGGAAAGTATTGGTTGCCCCGGCATTGCCGCTGCCGTATTCCCGGATATCGATTCCAAAAAAGGATTTACTGACCCAGATAGCCGTTGGTATAGAACCGATAAGATATGCAGAAAGTATTAGTAGAACTTCCTTCATCAATGGTTTAGTTAAGTTGGATAACAAATATACTTAAAAAATGACTCAAAACCTTCACCCCAGGATAGCCTTTTTCGTGAGTTTCAGACAGATCCAGTTGCCTCGTGTCATCCGTTGCGATATTGACAGGTCATTTTTAAGTGCCTCATTTTCCATGTCATCAAAGTCCTCATGCAGAAGACCACTCAACAATATAACGCCCCCCTGTTCCAATTGTTGTCTTATCGCGTGCAGCTCCTTTAAAATAACATGCTTGTTAATATTTGCTAATATGATATCAAATAAGGGTCCCTCCGGGATGGAATCCGCTTTCTTCACGGTGATGGATGTACAATGATTTTCTCCTACGTTTTCCAGGGCATTTTCAATGCTCCAATCATCGTAATCGATGGCCAGCACTTCTTTGGCGCCCAATCGCTCCGCCAGGATGGCCAGTACGCCGGTGCCTGTCCCGAAATCGAGTACGCGTCGGTCTTTAAGATCCAGGTGTTGCATGGCTGCCACCATCATGTAGGTGGTAGCATGGTGGCCGGTGCCAAAACTCATTTTGGGAGTGATCAGCAATTCCTGCTGCACTCCCCCGATGGGTGGGTGAAAGCTGGCACGGATAGCGCAAAAGTCCTCCACGACCACCGGCTGAAAGTTCTTTTCCCATTCTTCGTTCCAGTTCTTCGCCCCCAGTCGGTCCTGTGTATAGGATAATTCCCAACCGGACAGCAGCGCTTCCAGTTCCATGGGATTGAATTTTTCTTCCGGAATAAAGGCCTGCAGGCTGCTTTCCTGCTCTTCAAAGCCCTCGTATCCCTCTTCTGCCAGACGGGCAATCAGCATTTCCTGGATGGATAGGTCGTTGACGGGGATGGTAATTTGCAGATAGTTCATTGCCAGAGCGGTAATAGAAGGTAACATAAAAGGTCCGCAGCTTGCGCTGCGGACCTCTATAACATGTATTAATATTATTGCTGGTCCGGGCGGGCGCCTTCGGGTCTTGCACCTTCCGGCTTAGGCATCAGGACTTTACGGCTCAGTTTGAACTTGCCGGTCTTTTGGTCAAGGCCGATGAGTTTCACTTTTACCATATCGCCTTCTTTCAGGACGCCTTCCATGGTCTCCAGGCGTTTGTGAGAGACTTCGCTGATATGCAGCAAGCCCTGTTTGCCGGGTATGAATTCGACAAAGGCGCCGTAAGGCATTACTGATTTCACCTTTGCTTCGTATACGGAGCCGACTTCGGGTTGGGCTACGATACCCTTGATCCAGCTTACAGCTTTGTCCAGGCCTTCCTTGGCCGGGCTGAATATGCTGACCTCTCCGAAATTGCCTACTTCTTCCAGGTTGATGGTAGTACCTGTCTCTCTTTGTATCTCCTGTATGATCTTACCTTGTGGTCCGATCACTGCCCCGATGAATTCCTTATCGATGAATAGTTTCTCCATTCTCGGAGCATGCGGTTTCACTTCAGGGCGGGGGCCAGCGATACACTCATACATGGCATCCAGGATGTGCAGGCGGCCTTTACGGGCTTGTTCCAGGGCTTCCCGCATCGTATCCATGCTAAGACCATCCACTTTAATATCCATCTGTACGCCACAGATGCCCTCGCGGGTACCGGTGACCTTGAAGTCCATGTCTCCCAGGTGATCTTCATCTCCCAGGATATCGGTGAGGATAGCGTATTTGCCATCTGCAGGGCGGGTGATCAGGCCCATTGCCACTCCACTCACATGTTTGGGGAAGGGAACTCCTGCGTCCATCAGGGCCAGGCTGCCAGCACAAACTGTCGCCATAGAGGAAGACCCGTTGGATTCCAGGATATCGCTCACCACCCGAACGGTATAGGGGTAATCATTTCCCGGCATCAGCTGCTTCAGGGAACGCATAGCCAGGTTGCCATGGCCTACTTCGCGGCGGCTTTGCCCGCGCATCATCTTCACTTCTCCGGTACTGAAGGGAGGGAAATTATAGTGTAAAAAGAATTTCGAATCATACGATTTGGCTGCACTCTCGACCAATACTTCATCCAGGGGGGTGCCCAGGGTGACGGTGGTCAGGGACTGTGTCTCGCCTCTTGTGAAGAGGGCCGATCCGTGGGGAGTTGGCAGGGGATCTATTTCCATCGCCAGGGGGCGGACCTGATCCAGGCCGCGGCCATCCAGGCGGGTGCGGTCATCCACGATCATATTACGTACCACTTCCCATTTCAGGTCTTCGTAGTATTTTTTAACGAATTTCTTATCGGCATCGGTGATGTCTTCTCCCAGGCTGGCGATCAGTTCATCTTTCACCTTACTGTAAGCATCGCTGCGTACATGTTTGCTGCTGGCGCTTTTGGATATTTCGTATACTTTATCCTTGGCGAAAGCATTCACTTTGTTCTGAATGTCTTCGCTTTGTTCGGGCTTCTTGTAATCTCTTTTACCGGTGACGCCTGCTTTAGCACGCAGTTCTTCCTGTCCTTTGATCTGGATGCGGATAGCATCGTGGGCTATCTGCAAGGCTTTCACCAGGTCTTCTTCACCGCATTCTGCTGCTTTTCCTTCCACCATCATCAGGTTCTTGTCGGTAGCGGCGATGATGAATTCCATATCAGCCGTATCGAGTTCGGTGCGGCTGGGGTTAACAACTAATTTGCCGTCTACGCGGCCTATTCTTACTTCGCTGATGATCTCTTTAATGGGAATATCAGAAACGGCCAGGGCTGCTGAGGCGGCCAGGCAGGCCAAGGCATCGGGCATCACTTCGTAGTCGCTGGATACCAGTGTCACCAGTACCTGCACTTCGCATAAATAATCTTCGGGGAAGAGGGGGCGCAATGCGCGGTCAATCAGGCGGCTCGTCAGGATCTCATAATCATTGAGTCTGGCTTCCCGTTTAAAAAAGGAGCCCGGGATACGGCCGGCTGAAGCGAATTTTTCCTGGTAGTCTACAGAAAGGGGGAAGAAATCCTGTCCTTCTTTAGGCTCTTTGTTAGCAACTACGGTGGCCAGGATGATACAATTACCCTGCCGTACGGTAACGGCGCCATCTGCCTGGCGTGCCAATTTACCGGTCTCAATGGTGACCATCCGGCCTCCACCTATATCAAATGTTACACTAATGGGTTGTGAAAGCATATAGCTGTTCGTCTTTATGAATTACGGCACCTGAGGCGGGAACGAATTACCAATGACCATAATTCTATGTTAAAAAATGTGTATGAATCCACTAAATCCTTACAGTATAAAAAAACGATTCCCAACCGTGTTGTCAGTTGGGAATAGTGTTCGTATACATAATGATTTATTTTCTAAGTCCGAGTTTTTCGATCAGTTGGCGGTAGCCCTGGAGGTTGTGCTTGCTAAGGTAGGTCAGCAAACGCTTTCTTTTGCCCACTAACTGCATCAGGCCGCGGTGGGTGGAGAAATCTTTTTTGTTGGCTTGCAGGTGTTGAGAGATTTGGTTGATCCGTTCTGTCAACAAGGCAATCTGTCCCTCGATGGAACCTGTATTGGCGGCAATTCCACCAAAATCTGTAAAGAAACTCGCTTTCTTCTCTTTTGTCAAATAAGGCATCTCAAATTTTTTAAAAAAACATCCAAATTAATATTCCGCTGATTTAGCCGGCAAAATTAAGGATAAATATTAAAATATTAAAAATTAATGCGCAAAAATAGCGTAAAAATAATGATTTTCTTCCTCGAAATAGTTAATATTGGCCCGTTTGTCATTAAAACCACGTACATGAAGACGGTGCATATCGTAGGTAACAGGCCCCAATTCATAAAGTTATCCTTATTATACCGGGCCTGGGAGCGAAAAGGCGCCGGGCTGCCCCTCATTATCCATACGGGGCAGCATTTCAGTGATAATATGTCCGCCATCTTTTTCCAGGAGTTCGGTATTCCTGCCCCTGACTACCAATTGAATATAAATAGCCAACCGCATGCCGAAATGATCGGCAGGATGCTGATTGCCCTGGATCCTCTGATCGCCGATGAGAAACCCGACGGTATCATTGTATACGGAGATACAAATACGACCCTGGCAGGGGCGCTGGCCGCCAAAAAAAGGAATATACCTCTTGCACATGTGGAATCGGGTATCCGCACGGGAAGAGAAGATATGCCGGAGGAGTCCAACCGGTATCTTACCGACCGGCTTTCGGACCTTAATTTCGCCTGTACTTACCGGGGGATGGAGAACCTTCTGAAGGAAGGGTATTCGCCCGGTAAGATCTATAATACCGGGGATATCATGCTGGATGCGGCCCTGTTATTCAAAGACAGGGCCCGGGAACAATCGTCCCTGCTCAGGGGTCTTGCCCTGGAAGGAAAGCCCTTTATATTGGCCACTATTCACCGGGCGGAACATCTGGACAACCCGGAGGCGCTGGGTGAAATTTTAAAAGCTTTAAATATCCTGCACCGGAGTTTGCCGGTGGTATTCCCGGTCCATCCCAGAACAAAACAGGTCATCGACGGGTACCGGATCCCCCTGCAGGTCTTTACCGTTCCCCCGGTAGGCTACCTGGATATGATAGCCCTGACGCAGGCCTCTCAGCATGTGATCACAGACAGCGGCGGACTGGCAAGGGAAGCTTTTTTTTTCCACAAGCCCTCGATCGTAGTCATGCGAAATCCTTTCTGGCCCGAAATTTTTGAACATGGCCCCTGTCTGCAGGCGAGTGCGAAGGACACCGATATCCTTGAAAAGTTCCAGGAATTGGGGGGCAAAGGCCTGCCATTCAACACGGCTGTATTTGGCGACGGAGCAGCAGCAGAAAAAATCAGTGATATCCTGCTGGCCTCCTGGTAAAAAATAAATATGTCTAAACGAATAGTCGTAGCGGTAATATCTGACCTGGTAACGGACCAGCGGGTACATAAAGTCTGCAGGACCCTGCAGGAGAACGGGCATGCCGTATTGCTGATCGGAGCCCGGAGAAAGAGTAGTCTGCCGTTGAATCCGCGAGGTTACAGGGCACGAAGGATCCATATGCTGTTCCAGAAAAAAGTATTTTTTTATGCAGAGTTCAACCTCCGGTTATTCTTTCGTCTGCTCTTCACCCGGGGGGATATTTTCCTGGGCAATGACCTGGACGCTATGCCAGCCGTTTTTTTGGCGGCCTGGGTCCGGAAAAAGCCGGTCGTATATGATACCCACGAGTATTATCTGGGCATGCCGGAGCTAAAGGACAGGGAGCTGGTAAAAAAGGTCTGGCGCACGATCGAGACCTTTATATTTCCCAGATTGCGGTATATATATACTATTTGCGATTCATTCTGTGATCTTTATAAAAAAGATTATGGGAAGGAGTTGAAAGCGGTGCGCAATGTACCCTATCGGGAGCTGCCCGGGAGCCTGACCGTGACTCTCCCAACCGAAATCGAAAGCCGGCTGCCCCAAGGCAAGCACTTTCTGCTCTTCCAGGGAGCCGGCATTAACCCGGAAAGAGGGGTGGAAGAGCTGGTATTGGCTATGCAATACCTCGATCCTGCAAAATACCACCTGGTAATCATCGGAGGCGGGGATATTTTTGACAGTATTAAAAAGATGGCCGGTAAGCCAGAGCTAGCTGACAGGATCACGATCCTTCCGAAAGTGCCATTTGAAATATTAAGGGCGGTGACGCGCCGGGCGCACCTGGGGCTGTCGCTGGATAAGCCTACGAACGTCAATCATATTTATGGCTTGCCGAACAAGATCTTTGATTATCTGCACAGTGGGGTGCCGGTGCTGGTAAGCCGGCTGGTCGAATTGGAAAAGATCGTGCATAAATATGAGGTAGGTACGTTTATAGACAATCATGAGCCGCAGCATATTGCCACCCGTATACAGGAGGTATTCGGGGACCCGGATAGGCTGGAAATCTGGAAGCAGCATACGGAAAAAGTCCGGGAGGAGCTGAATTGGGAAAAAGAAGGGCAGATAGTAATAGAAATTTTTAAACAAGTTGAGCGGGAAAACAGTTAAACAATACGTGGAAAAGAGACATCTGCATATCATATGCATGGATGTACCCTATCCGGTGGACTATGGAGGCGTATTCGATCTTTTTCATAAGATCAGGTGCCTTCACGGGGAAGGGGTAAAGATTCATTTGCATTGTTTTGAATACGGGAGAGGTGAGCAGCCTATGTTAAACGACTATTGTGTCGAAGTAAATTACTATGCCCGCCACGAAGGGCATAAGGGATTTTCACACAGGCTTCCCTATATCGTCTGTTCCCGTTCAAGTGCCCGGTTGCTGGATAATTTATTGCAGGATGAATATCCGATTCTCCTGGAGGGCATTCATTGCACTTACCTGTTGAATGATGAGCGGTTTGCCGAACGGAAGGTCTTATTGAGGCTGCATAATGTGGAGCACCAGTATTACCGGCAGTTATATCGCTGCGAGACGTCGTTGCTGAAAAAAGTGTATTACCTGCATGAAAGTAATCTGCTGCGCGGGTATGAGCAAAGGATCGCGGATAAAGTGCCCATCCTGGCCGTATCGGAAAAGGACAGAGAGGAATATGAAAAGGACTTCGGGGCGAAGGACGTAGCCGTCTTACCTGTCTTTCTTCCATTTGAAGAGGTTCGCAGCAAGGAAGGCACCGGGTGTTTTTGCCTGTATCACGGTAATCTCTCCGTAGCGGAGAATGAGCAGGCCGTGATCTGGCTGTTAAAGCATGTCTTTCAATCACTGGAGTTGCCTTTGATCATTTCGGGAAAAGATCCGTCGGCCCGTCTTAGCCGGCTTGTAGGCCAATACCCGCATGTCTGCCTGATCGCCAATCCTTCAGAAGAGGAGATCCAGGATCTCATCACCAAGGCTCAGGTAAACATTCTTCCTTCTTTTAATTGTACGGGTATAAAGTTGAAGTTGCTCAATGCCTTGTTTAATGGCAGGCATTGTGTCGTCAATGAAAATGCGGTGCAGGCTACTGGCCTGGAAAAGGCCTGCCATATATGCAATAGTGCGGACGCTCTCAAAGAGATGGTCGTCCGGCTGCATGCGGAACCATTTACTCAAGGGGATATCCAATCAAGAAAAGAGGTATTATCCGGGCTTTATAACAATGAAGAGAATACCCGGAAACTTATTCAATGGATATGGCCCTGATCCCCTACTCGATAGAGATGCTGGCGTTGTCGATCACTTTTCCCCTTTCAGTTTTTAACATCCGGGCGGGGAATTTGTTGATGACCCTATAGTCATGGGTAGCCATGATGATCGTCGTTCCGTAATCCCGGGAGATCTGGAAAAGGAGCTGCATGATCTCGTCGGAAGTCTCCGGGTCAAGGTTACCGGTAGGTTCGTCGGCGAGTATTAATTTGGGGGAATTGAGCAAGGCCCGTGCAATGTCGACGCGCTGTTGTTCGCCGCCACTCATTTCAAAAGGCATTTTAAAGCCTTTGGATTTCAAACCCACTTTGTCCAATACGTCGGAGATCTTCTCATCCATTAAACGGACATCTTTCCAGCCCGTGGCCTTTAATACGAATTTGAGGTTCTCGTTTACGTTCCGGTCTGTCAGCAATTGAAAGTCCTGGAAGACCACTCCCAGCGTCCTGCGCAGATAGGGAACTTTCTTCCAATCCATTTCTCGCAGGTTAAAACCGGCAACCTGCCCCTCTCCTTCTCTCAGGAGAAGGTCGCCATATAATGTTTTTAATAAGCTGGATTTGCCCGCGCCTGTCTTACCTACGAGGTAAGTGAATTCGCCCTTATTGACCATAATATTCACGTCCTGGAGGATAAGATTGTCTCCCTGGTATATGTTAGCGCCCTTTAACTCTACAATGATTTCAGCCATAGAAAAGGATTGATCTGGACAAAAATAAGAAAAAAAAGGTGTCAACCCTCAGTATCTGCCTTCAGCATCAGCCGGAGGGTGGAATCATTGGCGAAATAGCTCATCATCCAGTTGAGGAAAATAAACAGCTTATTTTTTACACTCAGGATCAGCATGAGGTGAACGAACATCCAGGTGAACCAGGCCAGGCGGCCCTGGAAGCTGAAGCCGGGCAGGTCGACTACGGCTTTTCGCTTGCCCACGGTGGCCATGGTACCTTTATTCTTATACTCAAATTCCGAGCGGGGCTGTCCTTTCAGGGCTTTTTTGAAATTCTTCGCCATGGCGCCGGCCTGTGCAATGGCCACATTCGCCAGTTGCGGTTGTCCGTTAGGGTATTTCGGGGTGGTCATCCAGGCGATATCGCCTACGGCATAGACACCTTGCAATCCTTCCACTTCCCCATACCGGTTAGTCTTCAGGCGATTGCCCCGGACGAGGCTGGTGGCGGGAATGCCGGGAAGGGTGTTAGCGGTTACTCCTGCTGCCCATATCAGATTTTTGGCAGTGATGGTCTGTCCTCCTTTCAGCTTGACCGTAGTGCCATCATAATCCTCAACGACGGTGTTGGTCAATACTTTTACGCCCAGGTCTTCCAGGTATTTCCGGGATTTGACCTTGGAAGCCTCGCTCATGGCATTCAGGGTGTGGGGAGAGCCTTCCAGCAGGTAGATGGTAAAACGGGAGAAATCCGTGTCGGGATAATCTTTCGGCAATACGTTCTTTTTCATTTCGGCCATGGCGCCGGCGAGTTCCACTCCCGTCGGGCCTCCCCCTACGATCACAAAGTTCAGCAGGGATTGCAGTTCATCCGGACCGGCCTCGATAGTATCTTCAAAGGTTTTTAAGATCCTGTTGCGGAGGGCCATGGCCTGGGGCACAGATTTCATGGGGAAGGAATTGGATTGGATCCGCGTATTTCCGAAGTAATTGGTGGTGCATCCCAGTGCAATGACCAGGTGGTCATAGGTCAGGTCGCCTACGGAGGTATAGACCATCTTATTATCGGTGTCTACCCGCAGGACGTCTCCAATGCGGATGTTTACATTTTTCGAGTGCTGAAATACTTTTCGCAGGGGGAAAGAGATGCTGGAAGGTTCCAGCCGGGCTGTGGCCACCTGGTACATCAGGGGCTGGAACTGGTGGTAGTTATGTTTATCGATGAGAAAGACCTCATAATCCGTCCCGTTGAGGTCCCGGGCTAAGCTCAGTCCGGCGAAGCCGGCACCTATGATGATGATCCGCTGCCTGTTGTTATTACCTGCTGACATACTATTAATTTTTAGAGGCCGACTGTACTGCAAAAGTACGGGTATGACCGAAAAATCCGTTGAATAATCATTAGGATAACAAATGACGGGCCTGTTTGTTTTTGGGTGAACCCTCCATGGAAAAGCTACCTATTATGATTCCTGCACAGCGTTGTGGCAGAAAGCGGGTAATTGTTGCCACGTGTCCTGCAAACGGGTGTCCTTGTAAATTTTCTGCAGGGATACTGTGAAGCCTACCGTTTTTATCTCCAATATGGACATTAGATCTTTATATTGGTGCAACTTCCAACGTTGTTGTTCGTTGAGACGCCATACTTCGATGCCGACGGCTTCAGAATCGACAAGCATATATTCTTTTAGGGTCGGAATATCCCTGTATAGTTCAAATTTTGTGCTCCGGTCATAATTGCGGGTGGAGGGAGATAAGATTTCGATAATGACAGAGGGGTTAATATAATTATCCTCGTCTTTAGCCATATCCATTATATCCTTGCAAAAGATAGAGATATCCGGGTAGGTATATAAGGTATTCTCGGGAATATGCACTCGCGTATCACTCCCGTAGGGCTGGTAGGATTTGTTTTCTAACCAGGAAGCAATATCCCTATACAAATTTTTGAAAATAACGTTATGTATATTCTCCACGTCCGCTACGGCAATAATTCTCCCCTGATAATACTCATGTTTGGTAACAGAGGCGCGTTCCATTTCCAGGTATTCTTTCATCGTAAATCTGTTTCTTCCGTAGGGGACTTCAGGTTCGTTCACTATATGTAGATTTATGGGATTATGGTCGGTGCCTGGCAAATGAGTGCCTTCGTAAATATCCTGTAACGACAAAGTATAGCTCACCGTACGAATCTCCAATTGAGATGAAAGGCGCTTGCATACTTCCTGTTCCCAATGATTATGTGCATTGAGACGGAAGACCTCGATTCCGACAGCTTTGGAATCGATCAGGATATATTCTTTTAAGGTCGGGATATCCTGGTACAATTTGAATTTATCACCCCGATCGTATTTGCGAGTTGACGGAGATAATATTTCGATGATGACGGAGGGATTAACAGCATTATCTTCATCCTTAGTCATATCCGTTAAATCCCCACAAAAAATGGAAATATCCGGATAGGTATACAAAGTATTTTCCGGAATGTACACTCGCGTATCACTTCCATAGGGCTGGCAAGGCTTTCCTTTTGTCTTATAGGCTAAATCACCATATAAATTTTTGAATATCACACTATGTATTGGTGCCGCTCCAGACATGGCAAAGATCTCTCCCTGATAATATTCATGCCTGTCGATGGATGCACGTTCCATTTCCAGATATTCTGCTTCCGTGAATTTTCTTTTACCGTAGGCAACTTCAGGTTCTCTTACTTCACTGTTATGTGTAGGGTATTTATATTCCATACCCAAATGTAAAAAGATTCCGAAAACAAAAAACTAAAATATGCTAAGTGTGGAAAAACAATGCGCGCATCCGGCCAATTTGTCCGGATGCGCGCATACAATCTATTGCAGATATCCAATTTAGTTATATGCTTCCGTCAAGCCCCCAGTCTTTCAAAAGCTGGTTGTTAAACAAATTCAACGAAGCAGGAGGCAGTAAGGAGTTACGAGCTTTGATCCAACTGGCCCGGCCAGGGCCATACATCTTCGACAGGTCTGCGTTGGCAAGGTTGTTTATCTTTCCCCAATGAAAAGTGTATGGAATATTGGCTGCATCCATCTCCTTCCATACAGCCGCATAAAATTTGTCGGTCTCACTGGATGCCACAGCATCCAGTTCCATGACGCAGGTATAATCAAATTTGGTAAAGGCCAGGGTAGCCTTCGATCCTTTTACGTAGCGATAGGAGAATATGCCCACGAAAGGGCCGTCCGTGCCGTTCAGACGAATCAGCATATCATTTACCTGACCAACATAGGAAAGGGGAAAGCCTACGGCAGCGCTCATCACCTTTCCTCTCACCTCTGTATTGGTAAAGATCTCGCCCAGGGTGCCAAAAAGTTTGGAGTAAGTGGCATATTGTGATTTCACCAGCTTGCTGACGATCAATGGAGTGACGGAAGGAAGGAGGTCGGTAAATTTTCCCAGAAAGGAGGGCAGGTCATCTCCCGGGCCCGCCTTGCTGTGATCTACGACCGGGGGCTTGTGATCCGCCGTATATGGGCGTTTATACATCACTGTTAAATAAGCGCCGGCAGGTATATCGTACTGGTTCACCACCACCTGGAAATGGAAGGGGCGTTCGCTGCCATAAGGGAGGAAGCTGGCATCGGAAAAATCGAGGGTAGCCATCACCTTCTTCATTTTATCATCGTAAGGCACCAGGATCCGGTAACCTTCCAACAGGAAGATGGGGTCGGTTTCGATCATGGCGCCATGTATAAACCCAAAACTCCCGAAGCTTACCAGCGCCGCATTGAACAATTCATCGTCCCGGACCAGCTCTGCGTGTAATTTACTAATAAAGGCGTCGGAGACGACGGGATGAGAAGCCCGTTCCAGCCATATATGTTTGTCCGGGCTGACAACGATATGCAGCCCTACTACATAGTCCTGGATCCCGCCCACATCGATGGAGGCGCCATGTGTACCGGTGGCAACGGCTCCGATCAGCGTCTGCCCATTGCTGGCGGCCTGGGTCTTGAGCGATTTATTATTCGCCTGTAAATAATTATCCAGTTCCTGGATGGAATTGCCGCACTGAACAAAAAGGAGCTGGTCTTTGTCGCCACTATATTGCGGGGCAATGCTGACCCCGCTGATGGGTAACAGCATATTCAGTCCTTTGGTGTTCAGGATCCAGCCTTCCGTTGCGGCAACTTTGGTGAAGGACCATCCTCCTCCCAGGAACCGTATCCGTTTGTTACTTTGAATGGCTTTGGCCAGGAATGTCTGGACAGCCGCCGTGGTAGCATTATAGTCATCGAGCACATTCCCGGTGTCGCCGTTGGAGATATCGAACAGGCAATCGATAGGTTGATTAAAGGTGTCGTGCCGGTTAGTGTAAACTTTGAGGTCGGTAGGAGTTATCCTGGGTTCCTTTGACATGGGTTGGCAATTAAATGTTTATAATCCCGTCCCCACCCTTTGGGGCGGCTTGTGGCATTTCCATTTCACTTCCACAGGAGATACAATGCCCAGGGTGACGATGGTCAGCAGGGAGTAGGTGAATTTTGTACTGAACTGGACTTCATCCAGGGCATTGTTGTCCGTGCAGTTCGGAACAATAAAATTCTGAGGGGTATTGATCAGTCCCCAGCAATAAGACCACATGATCTTCTTCTCATATTCTGTGGAAGGGTCACTTTTTGTATTCAGCACCCTGTAATGATAACAGCTTTGTGTGAGGATCACGGCTGCGATAAGGAGCGTTCGTTTCCCATAGCGGGCAATAAGGGAGGCCTTACTATACATACTGTTTAGTTTTAGTGGGATGGAGCAGGCGAAGAAGGGCAGGAAAATATAAAGCTACCGAAATACATTGCTTCCGCCAATACAACTAAGTGGGTAATTTTTGCAGCCCTCCGACAAAGGTTGCCGTTACCTGCATGGAGTCCAGTGTTTCGGGCGGGCATTCCAACGGATCTTTATCCAGCAAAATGAAATCTGCCGGCCGGCCCGGCTCCAGAGATCCCAACTGCGGGAGAGCGCTGATCTTTGCCGCTGCTCCCGTATAGGCTTGCAGGGCGTCTTTGATGCCAATGCTCTCTTCCGGAGCAATGGAATGGCCTTCTTCATCTCTGCGGGTGATGGCAGCCTTCATTCCTGAAAAAGGATTGAGGTCCTTTACCACGGGAGCGTCTGAAGAGAGGGCTGTCAGAATACCGTGTTGCAGCACAGACCGAACGGGGTAACAACGGCGGAGATATTCGTCGTCCAGGTATTTAATAAAATTTTTCCCCAGTTCCTTCAGAAATATTGTTTGCATTGAAGTAGCGATATTAAGGGTTGACATATCCCGCAGGTGCTGCTCTTCGGGAAGCCCCAGGTGTTCTATCCGTTTCAGCCCCGAGGGAAAGGAGCCGTGCAGTTGCCGGTAGATCCCGATCACAAACTCTATAGCCGCATCCCCGATCGCATGTGTAGCGATACCCAGCCCCTGTTCCTGCGCCGCCCGGCAAAGAGATAGGTATTGCTCCTCCTGCAGGCGTAATATTCCCTGATCGGCAGATCTCTGCCCGGTTGTTCCTGGCCCGGCAGATCCTTTATAATACCTTTTCAATGCCGCCGTACGGCCGCTTAGTCCGCCATCGCTAAAAAATTTCACCGTGTTCACGCTCATGTATTCCGAAGAGAAATAGCGGGGTAAGGGAAAAGGCTGGCCTCCACCGTCCGGTAACAGGATGGGGATGGCTTGCAGACGGAAGCCCAGTTCCCCGGCCTCTTCCATCTCGTAGTAAGCTTCCAGCAGCAGGGGGTCCACGGCCGGGTCGGTGGCTGCCGTTATCCCATGCCTGTATAATTCCTTACGGGCAACCCGTATCATTGTCTTCAACTGTTCCTTGTTATAAGGTGGGATATGGGCCGTCACCAGGCCAAGGGCCGTCTCTGAAAAGAGCCCATTGGGCTGACCGCTGTCATCCTTATAGATCCCCCCCCCTTCAGGAGCCCGGGTGGTTGCCGTTATGCCGCATACTTCAAGGGCTTTGCTATTGCAAACAGCGATATGCGCGCAGGTGCGGATCACATAGACCGGCCTGTCCTTTATTATTTTATCCAGGTCTTTTTTCGTGGGCATTCGTCCTTCTTTCCAGGTGGCTTCATTGAATCCTCTTGCAGTGATCCAATCCGCTTCGGGGTATAACCGATCATATTGTTCCAGCAGTGATAACATCTCATCCAGGCTGGTGCTGTTACGTAAGTCCAGCATGTAGGTGAGCAGGTTGCCCACTTTCCACAGGTGAATATGTGTATCATGAAGTCCCGGCATCAGGGTCCTGCCCTTTGCGTTGATGAGCTGGGCATGCGGCCCGGCCAGGGTCTCTATATCTTCCAGTTTACCTACGGCTTCGATAAGTTGGCCGGTCACTACCAAGGCATCAGCGTTCCCCCGGGCAAAACCGTCATGGGAGGAAAGGATGTTGGCATTGTATATAAGGAGTTGACGATTCATCATTGGAAAATTAAATTTTTATGGCTGCGCCCTTGCAATGGCCCCTTCCAGTACTGCCAGTCCTTCCGCCAGTTGTTCGTTGGTGATAACAATAGGAGGCAGCAATCGTATACAATTGCTGTAAAGCCCTGCCCGGATGAGGATCAGCCCATGGGCCACGGCATCCCTGATCACTTTCAGGGTCAGGTCGGCGTCCGGCTCGCGGGTATCGCGGTCTTTTACGAACTCCACCAGCCGCATGGCGCCCAGTCCTCTCACATCGCCCACAACCGGGTACTTCTCCTTCCATCTATCCAGGGTGGTCCGGATGATCTCCCCCACTTCTATGGACCGTTGCAGAAAAGCGGGGGAACTGAGGATCTTCAGCGCTTCGATGGCTGCCACGCAGGCTACCGGGCTACCTCCATAGGTCCCTCCTACCCCTCCTAAGTGCGGAGCATCCATGATAGCCGCTTTTCCTGTGACGGCGCTGATAGGCATGCCGGCCCCAATGGATTTGGCGCTGACGATCATGTCCGGGATCACGCCGCTATGTTCAACAGCGAACAATTTCCCTGTTCTAGCGGCCCCGCATTGAATCTCATCTGCGATGAATACGATACCGTATTTATCGCATACCTCCCGCAGTTTGTGCAGATAGGGTGCGGGAATGGGCAAAAAGCCGCCTTCTCCCTGTACGGGTTCGATGATGATGGCGGCAAGGGATTCCGGGTCGACCTGTGAGACGAAAGCGTGCTCCAGTTGCCGTATACAGGACCGGATATATTGTTCATCGGAGAGCCCTTCCGTCTTGCGATACAGGTTCGGAGCAGGTATGCGGTAGATATCGGACACGTAGGAGCCGAATCCTTTTTTAAACAGGCTGTACTTACTGGTGAGGCTGAGGGTGAGCAGGGTCCTGCCGTGGTAAGCTCCTTCAAAGCAGAGGATGGCATTGCGTTTAGTGTAGTATTTGGCGATGTTCACGGCATTTTCGACCGCTTCGGAACCGGAATTGGCCAGCAGGGTCTTTTTCGGAAAATCCCCCGGTGTCAGGCTGTTCAGCAGTTCGGCCAGGTCCAGGTAAGGTTCCATCGTAGTAACAAGCGAGCAGGTATGGATATATTTATCTAATTGCTGACGAATGGCCTCTACCACTTTCTCATTGCGGTGACCGATATTGATCATGCCGATGCCTCCGGCAAAGTCCAGGAGCTGGTTGCCATCCAGATCCCATACCAGGGCGCCTTCTGCTTTTTCCACGGCGATATCGGTGGATTTTGCCAGCCCGTTGGGCAGGGCATTTTTTCTTCTTTCCAGGGCCGCCAGGCTTTTGGGACCGGGGAGGGCAGTTCGTAATTGTATATAGGTCATGTTGAAATTTATTTTAAATGTTGAATTGTTGTTTTATAATTGCTAAGCCCGGCAGCGTTCAGACCTCTTTATCAATATCCAGCTTTATCAGCACTCCATAATTACCGCAAACGGGATCATTGAGGTGCTCGGGCATCAATGCCACCGGGACAAAACCGATCTTCATCTGCGGTGTCAGGGTAGGATCTTTCCGGAGCCCCTGTCGGAGCTCCTCATAATATTGCACGCCACTCACCTCACCGCTGACGGCGCCATATCCGCTCATCATACCTACTGTCAACTGGCCTTTAAGGCCCAGGGTCCTTGCTACGGCATGTCTTGCCCGATACAAGGCCCGCCCCAACCCCTGACCGCGGTAGGCCGGCAATACTCCCATATCCAGTCCGTAAAGCCAGTCTCCATTGGGATCGTGATTGCTGAGCCATCCTCCGGCAATGGTCTCTTTGAAGGTGTGGTGATGATTTTCAAAGTCGAAATTCGTCCGCATGGTCGTTGTCATTCCGATCACTTTATCTTTATCCGTAATGACGAATTGCCCTTCCGGGAAAACTTCGAGATGACGCAGGTAATGAATGGCCCTGATCAATTCATCATCGGCCAGGGTAGGAAATACTATTTTTTGTAACTCTTCCAGTTGCGACGCGTCGGCAGGCTGTGTATTCCTCACTATAAGCCCGCCGGCAAGCTCTTCGTAGTAATCTATTTTTTCCGTTGTCATGATTTCATATTTTAAGCGACAGTGAATCCTAATATAAGATAGGCAACACCCGCTAAGGCAAATGATAGTATAGCATAAGGCAATTGTATCAATCCGTTCTCCAGGTTGTTGCACTCAGTACTCTGCGCTGTCAGAATGGTAGCATCTGAGTATAAGCAGGCATTGGAGCCAAATACTCCTGCGCTGACAACTGCTCCGCAGTTGAGCAATGTGTTGGAGCCGAGCTGATGCGCCAGGGGCACTACCAGCGGAATGGCCACTGCATACAAACCCCAGGAAGAGCCGGTGGTGACCGCGATAACAGAAAGAGAAGCAAACACGATCAGCGGTAGGAGTTGTTTGTTGACATAAGGTGATACCCCGTGCAAAACATATTGGGTCAACCCCATTTTGTCGTTCACATCTTTTAATACATAGCTCATTACTAAGATGGCGAGTGCGTATACCATGCTGTTAAAACCGCTGAAAATAGTTTCGGACAACTGGCGAAAGGTTCCCAGTTTTATTACTAAATAATAGAGAAAGGTAAAGGTGACTGTTATCATGACGCCTTTCAGCGCATCGATATCAAAGTATATCGTGGCGGCAAGCAGGATGATCACCGGCAGCAGGAAGTAGATCAGTTTTGGGGGGTGCTGCACATTCATGGGTGAAATATCCAGGGTACTGCTCATATTGAATTCCGTCCGTGTCAACTGACCTGTTTGTGTGGCATGCTGATCGGCTTTTTTCATCCGTCCCCACCAGGGCAGGAGGCCATAAATAAAAAAGGGAATGATCAGCACGGATATATATCCATAAGAAATAAAAGGGATCATTTTCCAGTAGGTAGCCAGTCCTGCTCCTTTAGGCGCCACATGTGATGTCTCCAGGAGCTTCCCTACAAAGATTGTCCAGGTGGAGATGGGAACGATGACACACCACGGCGCCGCTGTCGTGTTGACGATATAGGCGAGCATGGGCCTGGGCACTTTAAAGGCGTCGGTGATCTTCCGCATGGAGAGGCCTACGGTGAGGGCGCTCAGGTAATCATCCAGAAAAATAGCCAGTCCTAATCCCCAGGCCCCCATTAAGGACTGGCGTTTGGAGGTCAGTTTCTGCAAGGCCCATTCCCCGAATCGCATGGTGCCGCCGCTGCGTACCATCAGTCCGATCAAAGAGCCATAAAGACCACAGACCAGGATGACCCAAACGGTGCTTTCGTCTTCCAGTACTTTGTAAAGGGAAGAGATAAAGTCACTGAAAACATTCGTGTGCTCGTGGTACCCGATCAGCAGGAAGCCGGCCAGGCAACCGATCAGCAGCGGTTCGAAAGAGGTCCGGAAACCGATGGCCAGGACGACCACGACCAGGGGCGGAATGACAGATAAAACGCCGTAATCCATTCAGTTATTTTTTAAAAATTTATACCGCCGATACTGATCAATTTCTTTTCCATGTATTCGTACAATCCTTCCGAACCGCTCTCATGGCCCTGTCCGCTGTATTTCCAGCCGCCGAAGGGCGCTTCCGTTCCATGGGGCGCCCATTCATTGATCCCTACGATGCCAAATTCCAATCCTTCCGCTGCCCGTATGGCTGTCGGGAGATGGTTGGTGAACACATAAGCTGCCAATCCATATTCGGTATCATTGGCCTTTGCCAGGGCATCGTCCAGTCCGTCGAAAGAGAACAGGGGCAGCACCGGGCCGAATATTTCATGACGGGCCAGTACGGAAGACTGGTCAAGGCCCCCTACTACAACCGGCTGGATAAAGTAACCTTTTGTCAGCGCAGGAGGAGTGTCACCGCCGGTGAGAATCTGAGCCTGTTGCGACCTGGCCTTTTCCAACAGGGCCAGTACGCTGTCCAGTTGCCTTTTGGTGATCAGCGGGCCTACGTTAACTCCTTCGTCGAAGCCGCTGCCAATCTTCAGTTGAGAGACATAGTGGGTGAGCCTTTCTGCGAAAGGCTGATAAATGGATTTTTCCACATAGAACCGCTGCGGAGCGATGCATACCTGTCCGTTATTCCGGAAACGTGCGATGGCGGCCGCTTTGGCGATAGCTTCCACGTCTACATCTCCGAAGATGAGCACGGGCGCATTCCCTCCCAGTTCGAGGGATAATTTAGTGTGGGTTCGGGAGGCTCCGTCCATTAATAGTTTGCCTACCCGGGTGCTGCCGGTGAAGCTGATCTTTTTGAGGAGCGGGTTATCCAGCATGGCATCCCCGATAGCAGCCGGATCACCGATCAGCAGGTTGATGACCCCTTTAGGCAGGCCAGCCTGAATGAGCGCATTCACCATATGAAAGGCTGATAAGGGGGTGGTCTCTGCCGGCTTGGCCACTACGGTGCAACCTGCTGCCAGGGCGGCGGCCCAGGCCCGGGCGGGATTATAAGCCGGAAAATTCCAGGCGGTGATCACGCCGATAACCCCCATGGGCTGCCAGATCACGGAGCTTCTTTTGTCCGGCCGGTTGGTGGGAATGACACGACCATAAGCTCTTTTTGCCTCTTCCGCATACCATTCGAAGAGATTGGCGGCTACGGCCCATTCTCCCTTGGCTTCGGCCAGGGGTTTGCCGCTCTCCAGCACCATGTCTTCTGCCAGGTTAGGCAGGTTTTCCCGGATATGGTCAGCCGCCTTTTTCAGGATGGCCGCCCGGACATAGGGAGTGGCTCGGCTCCATGGATGAAAGGCCTTCCCTGCTGCCCCGATGGCTGCATGGGTATCTTTTGCACCGGCGGAGGGAAGGGTGGCAAGGAGTTCTTCCGTTGCCGGGTTGATGAGTTCCATCGTCCGGCCGTCGAGCGCGTCCGTCCATTCTCCGTTGATATATAGTTTGTTCATGGTATTCATTTGTTCGTGTTAATCAATTGTTCGCTCTGTTTCATCCTGATCCGGCAGCTTGTTGATTGAAATCAACTAGTTTGTTGACTGCAATCAACTTTGTTGGGGCCGGAGTGGGATACTCTTTTTGGGAGAGAGTTACCTACTTACTAGTTGGTCAGTTTTGCCAGACCTGCGTCGATAATATCCAGTCCTTTTTTGAGCAGGGCCGGCTCTATGACCAGCGGGCTCAGTATCCGGATCACATTTCCATTGACCCCGGCGCTGATGAGGATAAGTCCATTGTCAGCACAATAAGCAATGAGCTTTTTACAAAGTTCTGCATCCGGTTGAAAAGGGTCTTTGTCTTTGACCAGTTCGAAAGCCATCATGGCGCCCAGTCCCCGCACGTCGCCGATGGCAGGGAATTTTTGTTTGAGCATTTCGAAGCGTTCGCGTACGAGGGCGCCTACCTGCCGGCCCAGGGCATTGATATCGATCTCCTCCATATAGTGGAGGGTGGCCAGTGCGGCGGCGCAACAGACAGGATTGCCGGGATAGGTGCCTCCTATCGTGGAAGGCTTGCAGGCATCCATGATCTCCGCCCGTCCCAGGACGGCTCCGATCGGCATACCGCTTCCCATGGATTTTGCCCAGACCGACAAGTCGGGAACAATATCATAGTGCTGGTAGGCGGCCCATTTGCCGGTCCTTCCGAAGCCGCTCTGCACTTCATCCAGGATCAGGAGTATCCCCTGTTTATCGCAGATCTCCCGGAGGCCTGCCAGGTATTTACGGGGGACGACGTTAAAACCACCTTCTCCCTGAACAGGCTCGATGATGATGGCTGCGACCTGCTGTGCCGGTACCTGTACATGAAAGAAGTCTTCCAGTTCCCGCAGATGGTAGTCTGAAAATTCATCCAGGTTGAAGCCCCCGCCATAACGGTAATAATCCGGAAAAGGGATACGATAGACTTCCGGAGCAAAAGGGCCGCACCCCAGTTTGTACCCCACTTTGGAAGTAAGGGTCATTGCCATCATCGTGCGGCCATGGAAGGCGTTGTTGAAGGCGATAATAGCCGGACGCCCGGTCGCCTGCCGGGCGATCTTGATAGCGTTCTCCACGCTCTCGGCCCCCGAGTTCGTCAGCATCACTTTGGTATGTTCGCCATGTGGAAAGAGGGAGACCAGTTTCTCCGCCAGTTGCATATACAGATCGTAGGTCGCTACGTTAAAACTACAGTGGATGAGACTGGCTGCCTGACGGGCGATCGCCTCCACTACAGGAGGGGGACAATGTCCGGCGTTGACCACTCCGATACCTCCGGCGAAGTCGATCATCTCTTTTCCGTCTGCGTCGATGATCAGGCTCCCGCTGGCGCTGGCGGCCGTCGAGGGGTTGAAAATCCCGATGGCGTCCGGCACGAATAACTTTCTTCTTTTCAGGATTGCTGTTGAATGTTGCATGGTTAGGAATTTGTTAGTTTACGATTTGCCGCCACAGCTTCCGCGGCCACTCTTCCCGTCTGTGCGGCCCCATTCATATATCCCTGGAATTCCCTGCTCACATGCTCTCCCGCGAAATAGACCCTTCCTGCCGGGACTCCTTCCCAACCCGCCAGGGTGGACCATTGCCCTGTCTTGAAGGAGCTGTAGCCGGCCTTGCTGTATGGATTGGCCGCCCAGCAAAATTTTGTGCTGCGGCCATTGTGCGATCTTTTGGCTCCTTTATAAATAGTGTCGAGGGCCGGAAGGAATTGCCGGATCAATGCTGATCCTTTATTTTCCTTTACCCAGTCCGCGAAATTCCCTCCGCCGAATACGGTGAAGCTACCGGTCTTTTCCGATTGCAACTGGCTGCTGTCCCATCCGCAGCCAAACGAAAGATCCGTGAAGGTGTAGCCCTGCATTCCAGCTTTGCGCCATGGCTTGTCATCCACTCCTATGATAAATTTACAACTGTTGCCATAGCCCATCTCGTCGATGCATTTTCTTTTCGCTTCCGGCATAGGAATCCGCATGCTGACGGAACGGAGAATGGTAAAAGGAAGGGTAAGTATTACCTGATCGGCCTGGACCGTCCATCGGTCCCCCTCGTTCTCAAAGTGAAGTTCATACCCCTTTTGCCCGTTGGCGCCAATCTCCACCAGCTTTCGCTGTAACACCACCTGCTCTTTTACCTGTTCATATAATTTGTCGGACAGGTGTTGGCTGCCGCCTTTGATCTTGAAGACTTCGTGATCCTGTCCAAATAATTCATAATCCTTATCTACCGGGGCAGGAGGTTCGAACATGATGAGAAAATTGATGGCGGACTGCTGCGCCGCTTCCATACCATATTCCCGGGTGAGGACCATGTCAAGGAATTTGAATAACCAGCCGCCGATCCCGATAGACTTCAGATAGTCCAGGATGGAGAGCTGGTCCAACTGTCTGAAAGAATCGGCCGTAACGTGGCTGATAACGGGTGGCAGGGAATGGATATCTTTCAGCAACCGGTCTATGAAGGGCTGAATAGCTTCCCGCAGATCTTTTTCTCCCAGGAGCCGGCCCTCAAACCAGAAAGTCTTGTGAGCCAGGGTATCCCGGCTCAGGTCATAAAGCTCGAGGTCCAGCTCTTTTACCAGTTGCAGGATGTCTGTGTGAGTAGTGTCCACAAATTCGCCTCCGATATCGGTGGTAAGGCCAGGGCCGAATTTATCTTTCAGAGTGAACATCCTTCCCCCTACCCGCCCCGACGCTTCAAAAACGGTGGAGGAAATGCCCTGTCGTTTCAACTGGTAAGCCGCGTTGAGGCCCGCCATTCCTGCGCCTACGATGGCTACTTCCACAGAGCCGGGGTCGCTCCCGAAAGCCTGGCTGTCAGGGTAACCCGGATCCTGCGTGGCCTGAGCTCCGAAGCGTCCAGCCTTCAGGATCGGGGGGATGAACAGGGAAGTGGTGGCCAGGGCCGAGTTTTTCAAAAAGCGGCGGCGGCTACCCGATGCCTCCCCCCGATCTTCGCTGGAAGGCCGGGACGGACTGCGGCTTTCCCGGGCGGCGTCGGCAAAAGCTTTTTGCAACAGAAAGGTCAATGGATTATGGGCCATATATTGATTTCATTCAAGCTGATCAGGTTGCTCCACTGAACTAATATCCGGGATTTTGTTCTACAACACCATTGGTGGCAGCCACTTCCCTTTGGGGAATAGGCATTACCGGTGGCACTCCGCTGCCCAATACCTCTTCCACCTTCCCTTTTCGGGCCAGGTCAAACAAACGATGTCCTTCGAAATTCAATTCGGCCCGGCGTTCATCCAATACAGCCTGCAGCCAGGTGACGTCATCAGGAACATCGGAAGGAGACAATGCGGTCATCCCCCTGTTGGTTCGAAGGGTGTTGAGATCAGTCAGTCCTGCTGATCTGCCGGCAGCTTCTGCGCGGATGAGGTAGATCTCCGCCAAACGGATGATATAGGCGGAATTATCTTTGGTCGTTTCTCCCCGATATTTTTGTGTACGGCCATCGGGCTGGATGCTGACGTCCACGTTGACGAAGTCCACCAGCGCACTCCTGCCGTCACCCTGTCGTCCCTGAAAAAATGTGTTGAGATCGGCAGCAGCCAAAAAGAATACTTCCGAACGCAAGGCGTCAGGACGGGCATAGGTAGCTGTATTGTAGGAGCTCTGGTTCTGCTGATCGAATACCAGCTCAAAGATGCTCTCCTGCGTTTTTTTCTCCGAATAGATCTTAGTAAAGTCGCCCGGTCCGAACAAGCCGAAATTGCTATCGTTGATCACATCTGTTGCCATGGCCGCTGCATTCGCGTTGTCTCCGTAATATAAATAAACCCTTGCCAGTAAGGCTTTGGCAGCCGATAGGGAAGCGTATTGATTCCCGTTATAGGCATTGAAGCCGCTGATGGCGGCCGTAAGGTCTGTGATGATCTGTTGGTAAGAAGCTGCTACCGTGCTGCGTGGTATGGCCACTTTCGGGGAATCGGGAGTGGTGACGAGAGGAATACCGTATTTGGAGGTCTGGTCCCAGTGCTCCCCGAATAATCTCAACAGGTCAAAATGACCCAGCGCCCGGACAAACAAGGCTTCAGACAGCGTGTTACTTTTTTCATCAGCCGCCAGACCGGGCACTTTGTCAATGTTCCCAATGATCTTGTTGGCAGTGTAAATGCTGTTATAGATAGCCGCATAAGTATTCGTGACATACAGGTTGGAGGGGTTGACGGTCCTTGCAGCAATATCATTCAGATCGATCACATCGTAGCCGCCGGTTGTCCCGTTGTCAGTGTACGCGTCCACCAGCAAGGGAAAATACGCCCCATAATAATTCTTATTCTGCAGGGTGCTGTACATGCCTATCCTGGCATTCCGCAAGCCTGCTACGCTGGAGAAGACATCGGCGTCGGCGACCTGGTTGGGCGATACGACATTGAGGATCTTCTTGCAGGAAGGGAGGGCGGTCGTCATTGCGATCGTGAGAAAGAACAGCAGAGAATGAGCCCGGGAGATCCTGGCTGGCAGGAGGACCGGGGAATTATATTTTTTATTCAGGTTCATAAATATCGTTTTTAATGTGCGCGAGTTTTTTTGACTCACGCTGAATTTCTTTTTAGAAATTAAAGTTTACGCCAGCCGTGATCGTTCTTGCCTGGGGATAGGCGGCATAGTCGACGCCTGCGGTCTGAGGCGAACTTCCTCCATTGGAGCTGACTTCCGGGTCGAAGCCGTAATACTTTGTCGATACCCAGAGGTTTTGCGCCTGAAGGTAGATCCGGAGGGAGCTGTAGATACCTGACTTTTTGGGCCGGAGCGTATATCCCAGGTTGAGGGTCCGGATACGGAAAAAGGAGGCGTTCTCTATGAACTGGGATGAGTTCTGCATGTAATTCTGAAAGATGAGGGAAGCTCTTGGAATATCCGTCTTATCACCCGCCTTCTCCCAGCGACGATTGACGATCGTGGCATTATTAGCATAGACCTGGTAAAGGACGTTATTGGCGTCCCAGCCGCCGTCGCTCCATCCAACAGTCTGGTAGGTGGTGCGGATAAGGTTGTATACTTTATTGCCGATGCTGAATTGTGTGGAGACGGACAGATCCCATTTCCTGTATTTAAAGTCATTCGTCCAGCCACCGAAATAATCCGGAGTGGCCTTGCCCAGTGTCTGCTGATCATTGTCATCGATGACGCCATTCTTGTCCAGATCTTCATATTTCGGGTTACCGGTCTGCGGATCGACGCCCTGGTATTTGATCCCCCAGAATGTCCCTTCCGATTGCCCCACTTTCAGGATATGGGTGGGGAAAAGATCGGTGTAAGCGCTGAGCAATTCATTATCGGTATAGAGGGATTTGATCCTGTTTTTAAGATAGCTGATATTGAAACTGGTGCTCCAGGTAAAATCTTTTGTTTTGATGGGATAAGCGGTCAGTGACAGTTCAACGCCTTTGTTCTCTATATCTCCGGCATTGATGGTAATGGAAGAGAAACCAGAGGTTCCGGGCAATACGGCCTGGGAGAGCAATTTGGTACGATTGCCTTTAAAGAATTCCACCGAGCCGCTGAGTTTGCCGCCCAGTATTTCGAAGTCAGTACCTATATTGAACATTTTATTTCGTTGCCAGGTGAGACCGGAGTTGCCGATATTGGTGGGGCGCAATCCTGCATTGCCGTCATATCTTCCCGGGCTCCAGTAGCTTTGGTATTGGAAGTCGCCGATCTCCTGGTCGCCGGTGAGGCCATAACTGAGGCGGATCTTGAGGTTGGAAAGCCAGGAGGAATGGTCCATGAATTTTTCCTTTGTCAACACCCATCCTGCGGAGAAGGCCGGGAACAGTCCCCAGCGGCCGGAGGGATCAAAACGGGAGGAACCATCATAACGGGCGCTCAGGGACAAAAGGTATTTTTCATCATAGTCATAGTTGGCTCTTCCCAGGAGGGAGACCAGGCCCCAGCCGTAGTTCGTCACAGGGGCTGAAATAATAGTGGTGGCGCTGCCGATGTTTTCCAGTCCGCTGCCTTCGGGGAAGCCCTGTGCCCGGATGGAAGTTTTTTCGTAGCGGGAGGACTGCACCGTGAAGCCGCCCAGGGCCGTGAGGTGATTTTTTTCACCGAGGGTACCCTGATAGGTCAAGGTGTTCTCATTGAGCCAGGTGAGGTCGCGGTAGGTTCCTTTAATGGCTTTTCCTCCTACGGTCTCCCCATCTGTAGTGAGGGGGTCGAAGAACTGGTCATCGATTAGATTAGTGTAGTCAGTCGTGAAGGAGCTGCGGAATTTTAGTTGTTTCAGCAGGTCGATGTCTGCGAAGACGGTGCCGATAAAACGGTAGTTGGTGGTAAAGGCTTTTATTTCTTTGGCGGATTTTACGGGGTTGTCGCTTAGCCAACTGGCCTGGTACTGTGTGAAGTCGGCGTAGCTGCCATCCGGATTGTAGACGGGCATCAGCGGGGAAGCCCCAATGGCATTGGTAACGATGCCGGTATAGGTATCGTCGTTAAAGCTGCGGCGGTTACGACCATAGGTGAAAGCGGCATTGGTCCCGATGCTGATCCGATCGTTGACTTTATTGTCCAGGTTGAACCGGAAGGAAGCGCGTTTGTAATAGTTATCAATGACAATACCCTGTTGATCGAAATAGTTACCGGCCATGAAGAAGCGGGTCTTGTCATTACCGCCCCGGGCGGATAACTGGAGGTTGGCAATGGGTGCGGTGTGAAAGATCTCGTTGAGCCAATTCGTATTGACGCCGGTGTTCCAGGAATCAGGAAGGGGGTTGGTGAGCACGGCGGGATCGAAGCCTGCCGGGAATTGGGTAGGGTCCTGCTGGTATAAGGCCAGGTCCTGCTTGCGGGCATCTTCTTCCAGCGCCACAAAGCCCTTGCTATCCAGGAAGGGGATTTTTCGGGCAACCTGTTGGGTCCCCGCGTAACTGTTGAGACTAAATTCTGTTTTGCCGTTCTTTCCTCTTTTCGTGGTAATGAGGACGACTCCGTTGGCAGCACGGGCGCCATAGATAGAGGCAGCAGAAGCATCTTTTAGGATCTCGATGGACTCGATATCGTCGGGATTGATATCGCTGATGGAGCTGACATTCTGCCCGCTGCCCATTTCATCGCCATCGGTATTATAGGAAGTGGACAAGGCGGAGTTGCTTTCGCTGAGCATGGGTACTCCGTCTACCACATACAAGGGATTATTCGCTCCGCGAACGCTTACCAACAGTCCGGCGCCTGGAGTACCGGAGGGAGTGGTGACCAGGATGCCGGCTACTTTGCCCTGTATGCTTTGAGCGATGTTGGATACGGGCTGGTCTTTAAATTCTTTATTGCGGATGGAGGAGATGGCTCCGGTGATGTCGCTCTTTTTTTGTTTGAGGTAACCGGTGAGGACTACATCGCTCAGAACGCTGACGGATTCCTCCATGTGGATGGAAAGGGCGGTGGAAGTGGATTCGGAAAAAGGGGATTCTTTATTGGAATAACCAACAAAGCTGCAGATAAGGGATCCCGGGGATGTGGTGGTATGCAGTGTGAAGTTTCCATCCGCGTCCGTCTGGGTAAGTTCTCTGGGCTTGCCTTTCACCTGGACGGAGGCTCCTGCGATGGGAAGACCGTCTTTTCCCGTGATCTTTCCTTTCAGAAGGAGGATGGGTTGCTGGCTAAAGCCGGGTAAGGATTGGAAAACACCCATGGATAGTACCCATAGCCATAAAAGAAGTTTACGGTTCATAAGCAGATGATTTGGTTGTTTAAATGCAGATTAGTGTTAAAAAATGGCAAACAATCCTTAAAGAATGACAGGCAACCATTAGAATATGACAGGCAACCGCTATCAGCTAATAAATATCAATAAGTCAAATGAGTCAGAATATAAGTCGAATAAATTTTTCGAAAATGTGGCTGATAAGTGATTATCAGTAGTGTTAGTTTGGTCAGATTTTAGTAGATTCATTGGTCAGATTATGACCATGCACTTTTTTGAATGAGAGGAATGCCCAAATCGAACACATTATCATAATTATTAATACGAATATATGTATTTATCCGACAAAATAAAAAAAGCGATGGAGGGGCATCCGGCTATCGTGTCGGCATTAAAGGGCAAGAGCAAGGAGGTAAACTGGAGCCGGTTTACGCGGACCCAGTTCAACCTGGTGGCGCGGGTTATCAATAAGCAGGTCAGCAAAGAGGCGATGGTGAATACGGATCTGGTGGAAATGCATCTTATTATCGGAAAGCAACAATTGGAGAAGCAATTGTTCAGCAGGCAATTCCAGCAGGTATATGATTTTGCCAGGTGGCTGGGTAATCTGAGGGAGTACCAGGTGTTCAACTGGATCAGTGGTAAGACCTTGCAAAGTTATTGGAATGCAGGCGAAGCAAAGTATATTAAGATCAACGTATTACTGGTCTTTTTACAGGTGCCTTTTATGGATTGGGATGCCTGGCAAAAAGAGCGGGGAAGGCAGGGAGAGGAATATGGATATAGCCTTTCGAAGATGCCCTTGCCGGGAATGGGGATGGCCGGGGGAAAATCATCCTTGTCAATTATTAAGGCTTATTACCTGGGAAATTATTTTTTATATTATCAGAAAACAGATGGCAGTAAGAATATTATTAAGACCCCCTTTATCCTGCGGGAGTCGGATAACGGGCAGGTGTTGGTGAAGTCTGTTTCGGAGGGCCATCGTTACAGCGGGAAGGTGATGGGGATCCGGGACGGATGTCTTTATATTAATTGTCAGAACCTGGATTTCGAGGAGATGGAGCAATATGTATTCAATATCGGGTTGGAGACCAAGCCGCAGGTATTGTTTGGGGTATCCAATACAGTGAGTGTGAAGGACCGTCGGGCTGTAGCATTGAAAAATATCCTGGTGAAGCAATCGGGCAAGGATCCGGGATTTGACAATATACAGGAGATGGAAATTCCGTTCAGCAAGCGATATACTTCTCTCACGGAAGAGGCGATGGTGATGAGCTATTGGAAGCAAACGACTGATCATATCATAATTACTCCGAGCTGCTGCAATTTAACGGACCTCCCGGGTCTGTAGTCCGCCTGTTCAGGCCCTTCCTGTCTCTCAGGAATCGACATACGAAATTTTTTCGGGTTATTTTTTGTCAGGGAGTAAGAATTTTTATTTCCCGGATGATTATTTTGCGAAGGTCGAGGCCAGGCGTGCGCTATTTTTCAACTCTTAAAACAACAAAAGTCATGTACCAATTGAAACAGTATATTACCTCTATGCGTTCCCTGACAGAGGCATGTAATAAAGATTTTGAGGAAGTAGTAGCATTCAATGAGTTCGAAAGGGGGGAATATTTGCAGAAGGCGGGAAAGATCTGTGACCATATGCATTTTATTGAAAAGGGAGCAGTGCAGTGTTACAAGGGAGTCAAATCTAAAAAGCAGACGTTATGGTTCATGCTGGAAGGAGAAATAGCTATGTTCAAAAGCAGTTTTTATGATCGCAAGGCCAGCGAGGCGAATATTGTCGCGCTGGAAGACACGCGGGTACACTCCATTTCCCATGCAGATATGAAACGGCTTTGTGAGAAGCATCATTCCTTTGCGCTGTTGTCACTGAAGATAACGGAGGAGTACCATATGCGCAGTGATCTGAAATCGGATGTATTGGAATCCAGGAATCCGGAGGATCGTTATAATTATTTAAAAAAACTACGGCCTGATATTGTTGACCGTGTTCCCCAAAAGGATCTGGCTTCTTTCCTGCGAATAAATCCGGAGACACTTAGCCGCATTAAAAAATGGCAAAAGATGCATCCGGGGTCAGATTCCAATCAACCTCATCATTGAGTCCATTCAACCTCATCATTGATTTCAATCAACAGTTTATTACAATCAAGTGTATCATTATTTGTAATCAATATATTTTTTTAAAAATTGATTGCAATCAAGTAGAATCAACCTTAAGCATCGTATGTCCATCGTAGTTTTGTTTTGGCGGAAGGCAGTAGTTCTTCCGGTAGAGAAGGAAGGTATAAGGGAGGAAAAAAATAAGCTATGGTGGTATCATTCAACTGGTATAAATATTCAGTTGTTATTGGCTTTCTGAGAAAGGGAGTCAAAACTGCTGCTATCCGGGGACCGGTTAAGTCCGGGCCGCCTGGCAAGTGCGAGTTGTCTGGAAAATGCGAGCCAGGTCAGGATTTTTTCCGTCTTGCTAACGAAGCGAAAATCGAATTAAAAACCGGCATCCGCAAATCAGCTATTAAAAAAGAGGGAAAATGGGAATTGCTATTGTCCATCCGTCGTTTGTTAGCGCCTTACACGGCACTGACTGCGCCACAGGCATATCCTTTTCGGGTAGCCATCAACAATACAATAATAGCAGAGACCGAAAAATATTGCTCCATTCATCTGAATAGTGAAGAATTATTAAGCGTATGGCGGGATGCGGGTACTTTTTTCTAATCATTATTTTTTAACCTTAAAAACGGACGTGTATGAAGCGTGAACTTGCTATCCTGACAGGAAGCCTATTCCTAAGTCTGGCGACCAATGTATCGGCTCAATCGGTGGGCCCACCCAACCAGGCTTTTATCAATCCATCTCCTATTCTGACGACTTCGTCATCAACCGCAGGCAAGCCTCCTGCTCCCCGGTGGAAGCACCTATCCATCAATGAAGAAGTCCTGAAAAACTGCTGCAAAAAACTGGAGAACGACAAACGAAGGATCTATTATCTAAGCGCCCGGAATTTCAGGATGAATCTGCAATTAAAAGGCGTCTACACCCGGGATGGATTGATCTTTTTCCGTCTTTCCCTTTGTAATCATTCTCATCTTGATTACGATATCGACAGCATCCGGTTTTATATAACGGACAATCGCTGGATCAAAAATGCTCCGGTACAGATCATGGGACTGTCACCTGTCTATATCTATGGCAATACCCGAATGGTCCGGGGAAAGAGCCGGGAATTCCCCATCATTGTCCTTCCGCAGTTTACGCTCCCCTCAGGCAAGCACCTGGTCATTGAAATGCTGGAGAGGAACGGAGGCAGACATCTGCAATTACAGGCGTATAATTTCACCCTGTTACGATCCAGGTTGATATAGGACGTCCTTAGAACTGTCAGGCAGGATATTGAGCAACATTATTCACTATTCTAAATTTATCATTATGAATAACGAGAACCTGGAGGTCCTCCAGGAAAATCTGAAATACCTGGGGTTTGGAGAAAAAATAGTACCCGCAGACCAGTTAGAGCAGGAACTGGCAAAAGAGCCCAAAGATTTTGAATTACATGCAGAAGCATTCTATGATGAAGACTACAAGCTGGAAGCCGTTCTTCATTTCCGGAGATGGAACGATATGTACTTCTTCAATAAATACGATGCGCTGTTGCGAAAAGGGGATGAGCCGGAAATGGACAGGAGGCAAACCTTCTATATCAGTAAAGGGACAGGCGTCACCATGAAAGAATGTTTCAATCTATTGCAAGGAAGGGCCGTGAATAAAGACCTGATCAACATTGAAGGGGAAAAATATAATGCCTGGATACAGCTAAATTTCGAGGAGATGGATCTGAACCATAATTATAAGATGAAGCAATACCGCTCGCAGTATGGGTATGACCTGGAAAAAATACTGGAGAAATATCCCATAAAAGAGTTAAAAAATGAAGAATCGAGATCATGGCTGATCAAGGCGCTTAAAAGAGGCAACCTGCAGCCGGTCAGCTTCCTGAAATCCGATAGAGATGAGAAAATGTTTATCGAAGCAAGCCCGCAATACAAAACGATAAATATATACTCATCCACCCGGGCTGCACAAAAACCATTCAAAAAACCTGACCAGGCCCTAAAAGAGGGAGTCAGCCCCCATCCCGGCTCTCCGGAAGGCACGGAAGAGGAAACTGCAGCGATCGGGGAAGAAAAAGAAGAAGGCATGGAAGCACCCGTGAACAAACCGCCGGTGAAAAAAAAAGGAGCCGTCAATAAAATCCAATAATAAAGAATCATTATCTGACCCTCCGTACTCTACATTTTTTAACTTATAAAAATCGGACTATGTACTCTGCAAGAAAGTTTATCATTGCCAGCAAAAAAAAGAAAAAAGGAAGACACTATGTTGTAATTGTTATGAATCATTTCCTGTCTGCCGAAGGGTGCGACAATCCTGAAAAGGAGAACGAAAAAGACCAGGAGAAAGAAGAGGAAAAGGAGCAGCGCTACAAGCAGGAAAAGGGTTCCTGAAACAAGTAGTCTTCTCTTCATTAAAAAAGCCACCGGTGAGCGGTGGCTTTTTTAATGAAGAGGTATCAGGAAAGAACGGTAATCAGACCTTTAATGATAGCACCCAGCTTCACCCCCTCGAAGACCCTGGATTCAGAACTGCCATGCTGCAATACCGACTTTTCATGAGAGCTCACGCACATTTCACATCCATTAATGGAAGAGACAACCAGGCTCACCAGCTCAAAAAATTCTTTACCCAATACAGGATTCGCCATGATGCTCATTTTGATACCAGCGGGCTGATTATTATAAAAATCTTTTTGCATAAAATGCCGAAAACGATAGAATACATTATTCGTATTCATCAGGGAAGTGCAGGCAATGATCTCGGCAATCTCCGCATCAGACGCCCCTGCCGATTTTGCCAGGCCGGTGAAAGCATCCTGCAAAAGCGTATATTTCTCATTCACTGCGACCGCCAACGCCAACAAAAGGGCTTCTTTCCTGTCCAGGTATTGGCTATTATTAAGCACATTCCCCACATTGATCTTCAGATCCTTAATAAACCGTGATTCCACTGCCACTAATGCCTGCACATTGGTTGAAGGCTCGTAGCCAGCAATATTCAGCTCATTCAATAAATTCTGAAAAGTTTCATTCTGTATAGTGGCTGTTGCACTCATATTATTCCATTTTTTAAAAAATGAGGCCGTCTCAAAAGAAAAGCAGACGGCCTCCATAAATAATTCCAATCTTACCCTTAGTTCAGGCTTAACTGTTCCGTCAGGGTCTCTTCACCTTTCTTCCAGTTGCAAGGACATAATTCGTCTGTCTGCAAAGCATCCAATACACGGATCACTTCCTGTACACTACGGCCAACATTAAGGTCATATACGCTTACCCAGCGTACGATACCCTGAGGGTCAATTATAAAGGTAGCACGGTAAGCGATCTTTTCTTCCTTATCCAGAATACCTAATTCTTCAGCCAATGACTTGGAAGTATCTGCCAGCATGGGGAATTTCAGATCACGCAGATCGCTGTGATCCCTTCTCCAGGCGGCATGCACGAACTCGGAGTCCGTAGAGGCACCGATAAGAAGGGTGTCCCTGTCGCTGAATTCACTGTTCTTCTTATTGAATTCGGCGATTTCTGTAGGACAAACAAATGTAAAGTCCTTAGGCCACCAGAACATGACCATCCATTTACCTTCTGCGCTGCCATACTCCTGCGTCAATTCCGTAAATTCCTTTCCTTTTTCGATAGATACTACTGCTTTTTTCCTGAATGCAGGAAACTTTTCGCCAATTGATAAAATTCTGTTGGACATACTATTTGAATTGTTTTTAACAAATAAAAGAAATTACTCTTTTCGTAAGGAAGGCAACCGTCGTGTTTAAGGAGTTGCAATAAGCAATTATGCAACGAGATGCGCAAATATACGCCACCTGCTCATAGGATATGATCATCATTTTCTATAATCTGATAGACAGAATCTATGGGATAAATACGGGGATTCTATACAGGAACAGGCTCTGCCGGCTGACCAAGAGGCTTTTCGTCGGTAAGTAACCGTTGTACCAACCCCGTAATGGCGGCGCCAAAAATGGCTATTAACCCGAAAGCCCAGCGCAGTCCTGCTATTTCCGCCACGGAGCCGACGAGCGGGGGCACGATCAGGAACCCGAAATAACCTACCGTAGAGACAGCAGCAATGGCCGACCCGCTGCTCATACCGGCAGAACGGCCCGCCATGCTGAATACCATCGGTATCACGCAGGAAACCCCAAAACCGGTAAGCATAAAGCCCAGGCCCGCTACCAGCGGGTAAGGCAGTAAGGTGGCCAGGAGCAGGCCCGAACAGATCAGCAGGCCACTATACGTAAGCATGTTTTTTATCCCAAATCGGTTGGCCAGCCGGTCACCGGTCAATCGACCCAGGGTCATCGCAACCATATACACGACAAAACCCAGGGTAGCAACCTTACCGGAGGTATGCACCGCTTTACGGAAATAGATCCCGCTCCAGTCATACATGGTGCCTTCACAGGCCATGGAAGCAAAAGAGATCAGCCCGTATTTTGCCAAAGCCCGGTCCGGCATGGCAAATAAGGGTCTGCGTTCACGGGCATGCGGCTGTTGCGGCAAACTGCCGGGAAAGGCATAGATGCAAAGACCTGCCAGCAAAATACCTACCATAAAAAAATGCCAGCCCGGCGAGATGGCAAAGGATACCATCAACGAGCCCAGCGCCGCTCCTCCGAATCCGGCCAGGCTCCATATTCCATGAAAACGGGCAATGATGGACCGGTCGTAAAGAGCCTGTACTCCTATTGATTGGGCATTGGCGGAAATATTCATCAGGTTGCGGGAAACTCCAAAGCAGAACAAAGCCAACACCAATTCCCAGGTGCGCGTAGCAAAACCTATTCCACATAACATAATGTTAAATGTTAAAGCGCCAATCATCATGATCCGGCGACTGTCAAAACGGCTCAGCAGCAGACCCGTAACGGGCAACGTCAGCATCAGGCCGACAGGCATTGCAAATAAGACAGCGCCTAATTGCGCTTCATTAAGGTGTAACTGTTGCTGGATCGTAGGAATTCTTGACGCCCAGGTGGAGAACCCGAACCCTGAAACAAAGAAAAAAATCGCTACCATTATCCTTATTCTTCCTGGAGACTCCTGCTGGCCCTGCCTTACTGTCATAGCTACTAATCCTTTTAATGAGTAAGCAAAAATAAGAATCTGGCAGCCTTTTTGTTACTTTTTTAAAATAACTCTACTTTAAAACCATAAGGTAATTCCCAACTCCTTACCGGATGAGCTGAAATGTTTGACTATCCCTTGTCATTTTTCACCTAAAATAAAGGAGGTCTTATGTCTACGAAAGATTTAACAAGAAGGGAAGAAACTCTTCCTTCCGTTTTCCACGATTTTTTCAAGCCCTGGGACAAATGGTTTGACACGAATGGTGGTTCTTTAGCCCGGATGTTAACAGTACCGGCTGTGAACATTACAGAAAAGCAGGACCATTATGAAATTTCTTTAGGAGTGCCAGGCATGAAAAAGAACGATTTTAATATCGATGTGGAAGGAAACATGCTGACCATCAGCGCCGAGACGGAAGAAGAAAGAGAAAAAAAGGATGAAAGACATACCAGAAGAGAGTTCAGCTATACGTCTTTCTCCCGGAGCTTTACCCTGCCGGAAGGGGTGGTAAGAGACAAAATCGACGCATCGTATGAGAACGGAATGCTCAAACTGGTAGTACCGAAAACGGAGGAAGCGAGAAAACCAGCTTCCAAGCACATAACGGTCAAATGAGCAAATGGATCATCCCGGAAGCAGATTGATCATTCAGATCTCTGTCATCCTCAGATCCCTGCTATTCCCGAATGGCAGGGATCTCCTTTGGGGAACTCAGGGATTATCCTCATTATACACGACGGTATGATAGAGCCAGTTGACACCATAACCTACGGCCATACCCGCGGCCAGAATAAATAAAAAAGTGGACAAGGGTATATTGATGCATCTTCCCATGATCAGGGCCTCGTTGCAATAATCAGCTTTTGTCTGGAAAGGGTTCTGATGATTGCTTTCGATGGTTTTTGTGCGATCAATTCTCACGATTATGCCTTTGTACCTGTTCTTCTCCAGATTATGTTCCACAGGACCGAAAACGCTGACCCGCTTATCGCAAAAGGACCAGGTAAATGCAAAAAGCACGACCAGCAGGATCAGGACGCTTAGGAAAGTCCCGGTCATCTTTCTCCATTTCCATTGATCGCCGACCGTCTTGAGCTGATAGAAATAAATAATACCGGTAAGCAGGGCGACCAATATCAATCCCAGGGTAATAATAATCGTCAGGTCCACCATCTCCTCATTGATAAATTCAAAACGGCTCTGGATATGGAAATCATTCGCTTTTTCCTGCAACCTGATCAGCGAATCCACGCCGAGTTCGTCCAGGTACCTGTATATCCGTACAGACGTCATGGAATCCTGGATATTGTCGAAGCAACGTTCGCAGGGATGCTCCACGATATAGCTATATAGATAGAGCCGATCCATGAGCTTCCCGAAAAAGCCGGGTTTAGTCCGGGGAGGGAGGAGCTCATATGCCAGCGCTATGCTATCCGGAGCCAGCAATTTATAAGCCAGTTCATCCCATAGCTCTCCAAAACGTGCATCATAACCTAAAGTGCTGATGGCAATCCCATTCAACTGGCTGCTATCTACATAATCATATTTTTTGCCCAGCGACTCTTCATCATCTGTCCATATACGGTAGATCGAATCCCCGGCCTTCCCACCTATTGGCGGCGACTCCAGGTAAACGCCTCCGGTAACAGGGTCCTGAAAATGCGTCCATCCGGATTTGGCCCGGACATCCTCATAGGCCAGGTACTCCACAAAGCTGCCCGATCCGGTAGCTTTTGATATTTTCCATTTTACTCCAAAATAAGGGACCCCAACGATGAGCTTGTCCCTTTTTAATCCGGCACTGGTCAGTCCGGAAATGCAGGTCTGCATACTATTATCCTGGATTCCGCTCAGCGGGAATATGGGTCCGTTGCCAATGGGAGGATGCTGCGGGTCGGCGACGAAGTTGACGATAAAATTGTCGGCCAGCGTATCAAGGGCGGACAGTTTGAAAGAATGCGGTTTGTCTATGATAGGGAGGGTTACAAAAAGTTTGTAGCCAGCATCCCTGAACTCCTTGTTATGCTTCAGCCCGGCGATAAATTCTACAAAGCCCTTCGCATTTTCCGGCGGAAGCCCATTAAAAACGATATTGACTCCCGTGGTACGGTGCAGTTTGAGATGCCCCAGTGCACTCCGGATAAAAGCGGCGCGTGCATCAGGATTGCCCAGGAAGGAACTCATCTTCCCGGCATCCTGCATTAAAAAATTAGCAATAAGTCCTACCCTCGCGGCCTCCGCGTCCCCGATCACTTCTGCCGTATCCCAACCATTCTGTTTGATCGTCCCATCTCCCTGGATGATAAGAGCGTTATAGACCAGCGCGCTGATATGATCAAAACGATAGCCGGTATATTTTGCATTAAGCGTAGCATTATGAAATCCGTAGATCTGTCTTTTTTTCTTCAGAATGACCCGGAAATGTTTCACCGTATCACCGATGGTATCGGATAAGACCCGGGAGCTTTCGATATGGCTTAAAACGGCAAGGTAAGCTGCCTTCACCCCCTCCTCCTTATCCGCCCCCCCTGCCTTTGGTAAATGGTCCAGTATTTTGTTTACCAGCTCCTGCATATTATTATCCATTACCGGGGAGAATGCGGTAGTGCCGGCGGTATCATCCGGGGACCCGGGAACGGAATCCTCGCCGCCCCGTCTGATCTTTTTGGAAGATACCTTAACGCTGTCTTCGATCCTGTTCAGGATCGAAAG
>Ga0307511_10000152_pt1 | contig 65858 bp, 59 predicted proteins | sample 13_EM_MG_FD_200266 | JGI IMG/M metagenome (GOLD analysis project Ga0307511, IMG submission 200266) | Populus trichocarpa ectomycorrhiza microbial communities from riparian zone in the Pacific Northwest, United States - 13_EM | ecosystem: Host-associated > Plants > Roots > Unclassified | place... | reverse complement strand
TATGAAGACCAAGGCAGAGGCGGATGAGTTGGTCATCGTCAGCCCCGGCGTCGATCGCACTCGGCGGATAGCGAGCTACCGGGCAATCGCCCAGGCGTGGCGCCGGTGCGTAAGCGCCTGAGGAATAACCGCGGAAACGTACCAATCCCGGGGAGGTGAGTACGGTGGTCGCATTGCGCGTGGTGGCAAGCCTCTTTGGGATACCACGTAAGGTGGCCAAAACAAGGGCGGCATCCAGGAGCGAGTTGTGGAATGGTCAGCTGTATCGCCTGAACTGCGACGCTACCTGCGGTGGATCCCTAAGCCGCATGCGTTGAGCTGCAGCTGGCGAGCCTTCGCGCGCGCCGCACTGGCGCTCATGCCTGCTGCCCGGATGGGCGGCGTGCGTCTTGAGATCGACGAGAGCATTGGCGAAGGACTGCGCATCTATTATCCGGAGAACCGCCGATCCAACGGGGCGCTCCTGTGGATTCACGGTGGGGGTTTCGTCATGGGTCGCGCTGTCCAGGATGATCGACTGTGTATGTCGGCGGCCTCTGCAGTCGGCCTCATCGTTGTCTCTGTTGAGTATCGAGTGGCGCCGCGCCACCCATTTCCGGCCGCGGTGGACGACTGCCTGGTCGGATGGGACTGGCTCCAAAGCAATGCGGCGCGACTGGGAATTGATAGGCAGCGTGTCGCGATTGGCGGTATGAGTGCCGGCGGAGGCCTCGCGGCGAGTCTGGCCCAGCGGGTTCATGACAGGGGTGAACAGCGTGCCGTGGCGCAGTGGCTTTTCTGCCCCATGTTGGATGATCGAACTGCCGCTCGGCGGGAGCTGGATGCTGTGCGGCATTTTGTCTGGGACAATGCGCAGAATGCGTTTGGCTGGCGATCGTTTTTGACGGCGGAGCCCGGCAGCGCCGAATTGCCGCGCTACGCCTCGGCGGCGCGACGTGAGGACCTGCGCGGCCTTCCTCCCGCATGGATCGGGGTCGGTGACATCGATATCTTTTACGACGAGGACCGGATCTATGCAGAGCGGTTGCAGTCCTCCGGCGTTCCGGTGACGTTTGTCGACGTTCCGGGCGCGCCCCACGGCTTCGAGGTTTGGGGCGGGCGGACTGAGCTGGCCAAGGCGCACATTGCCGGCGCGCAACGGTGGCTCGAAACTGCTGTCGCCTGACGGAGTGACCCGTACAGTGAGCCGAAGGATACTGCGAGAACCTATGCCCACTCAGGCACACAAACTACGCGCTCTCATCGACAGCGGCGAGCCAGCCACTTTCGCTGTATGTCTCGTTGCGGAAGGTGTTTCTGCCGATCCGAGCTCTGCCGGCAGCCTTTCAATCGAGGTTGATTCACAATTCTGCCGGCCGGATTGACACCCAATCGCCCCGGTCATTAGAGTGACATTGGAGTGACAGTTCTCAGGAGCGAGGCATGGTAACGAACGCGAGCGTACAGAGCGCTGTCAGTAAGGGTACAGTCCATTGGGATCCCTACGACCCGCGGTATTTCGCTAATCCCTATCCGGTGTTCCGCAGGCTGCGCGAGGAAGCCCCGCTCTATTACAACGAGCAGTACGATTTTTACGCCGTCTCCCGCTACGAGGATGTGGCGCGTGCGCTGGGTGATCGCGACACTTTCATCTCGGCGCGCGGGGACATCCTCGAGTTCATCAAACACAACACCCCGATGCCTCCGGGCATGTTCATCTACGAAGATCCACCCCTGCACACGATCCATCGGGGAATTTTGACTCGCGTGTTTACGCCGAAAAAGATGGCCGCGCTCGAGCCGCAGATCCGCGCGTTCTGCGCCGATGCGCTCGATCCGCTGGTGGCGGGAGGGGAGTTCAATTTCATCGATGACCTGGGCGCCGAAATGCCGATGCGCATCATCGGTATGCTGCTGGGTATTCCCGATGAAGACCTCAAGAAGGTCCAGCACTTCGTCGACAAATCACTGAGCACCGAGCCCGGCAAGCCGATGGACACGAGTGGTGCCAGCTTGGGCGGTGATCTGTATGCGGATTATATCGACTGGCGGGCGAAGAATCCCTCCGACGATCTTATGACGGAGTTGCTGAACGTTGAGTTCGTGGATGAGATGGGCACGACGCGCAAGCTCAGGCGTGAGGAAGTGTTGACATTCATCGGCATCCTCGCCGGTGCGGGCAACGAGACGACCAACCGCTTGATCGGCTGGACGGGCAAAACATTGGCCGAGCATCCTGAGCAACGGCGGCAAATCTATGAGAACCGGGGACTGATTCCGCAGGCGATCGAGGAGGTCCTGCGCTTCGAGCCGCCAGGGCCGGCAGTCAGCCGCTATGTCGCGCGCGATACCGAATTTCACGGCACGAAGGTGCCCGAGGGCAGTGCGGTCGTGGGTATTACAGCCGCCGCCAATCGCGATGAGCGCAAATTCGCGAACGGCGAAGTTTTCGACATCCATCGGGAGCGCGCGGCGCATCTAACGTTCGGGTACGGATTCCACAATTGCCTCGGCAATGCGCTGGCGCGGGTCGAGGGGCGCGTTGCGCTGGATGAGATCCTCAAGCGCTTCCCTGATTGGGAAATCGATTTGGAGAACGCGCGCCTGTCTTCAACCTCGTCCGTGCGCGGTTGGGAGACTCTCCCCGCGTATGCTCCGAACGCCAAGCGCGGCGCGCGTCGCTCCAAAGCGGCTGCCCCCGAAACACCTGCACCGGCACCGGCAGGCGCCGAGACCTGGAAAATGACTTTAAAGACGCCCATGGGTCCGCAAGAAATGACTGTTCACCTCACCCGCCAGGGCGACACGCTGACCGGACGAATTGACAGCCCGGCAGGGTCCGAGACGATCCAGGACGGGAAGGTTTCGAACGAGGCACTCACATGGATTCTGCATGTGAAAAAGCCCATGCCCATTCAGCTCACTTTCGAAGTGAAGGTGCGAGGCGATCTGATGACGGGCAGTGCCAAACTGGGCATGTTCGGTAGCGCGGAGCTCACCGGAGCCCGCGTTCACGCTTGAGAGCATGCGGCGTCGGTTCGCGGAGTTCGGTGAGCATGTCCAGGCTAACAGCCGGCTGGGGTGCCAGATCAGCATCACGGAGGCACTTGATGGGCTCGTCGTCCGGGTCCCCGAACGCGACCGCTGAGCTGGTAGGAGCGGGCAGTTGTTGAGTCCCGCGGTAGTTATGTTTGTGCACTGACACCGCGTCGGCCGGCTGCGACCGAGAGCTTAGGAGGACGATCTGGAGAACAAGCAATGCTCGCTGAAGAATTGAGATTCGACGCGACCGATGTGACGCCCTTGATCGGCACAGCGGTCAGGACTGACACCGAAATGCTGCTCAATGGCACGGTTGCGAAAGAGATCCGCGCGCTGCTTGAGCAGCGCGGCGTGCTGGTCTTCCCGCAAATCAAGCTCAACGACGAGCAGCAGAATGCCTTCACCCGGACGCTCGGAACGCAGGCCTACGAGAACAATGGTGTGGCAGACGAGCGCGGAAACAAACAGACCATCTTCAAGGTCAGCCTGGACTCGAAGGTCAATCCTATCGGCGAGTATTTCAAGGTCTCCTTCTTCTGGCACCTCGACGGTGCACTGCATGAGGTTCCAATCTTGGCTTCCATTCTCAGTGCCAAGCACATTCCGTCGACCGGTGGGGCGACTGAATTCTGCAACACCTACACCGCCTATGATGCCCTGCCCGAGTCTGACAAGAAGGCCATTGAGGGCCTCAAGGTCGTGCATGCAAATTGGGCACTGCAGCGGTACGTCAACCCGGAGCCCTCGTACGCGCAGTTCCGTGGGATGAAGGACGTAGTCCCGGAGAAAACGCAGCCGCTTGTCTGGACACATCGCTCCGGCCGAAAGTCCCTCGTACTCGGGGCGACCGCCGCCTATGTCATGGGCATGGGTCCGACGGAGAGTTGGGACCTGCTCGTGCGGCTACGCGATTGGGCAACGCAGCCGCAATTTGTCTACCGGCACGAGTGGGCAGTTGGCGACACAGTCATCTGGGACAACACCGGCACGCTGCACCGGGCGATTCCCTATTCGGCGGATTGCGGCCGTCTGCTACACCGGACGATCCTGCAAGGCGAGGAGCCCTTCGCCTAGCTCTCATGCAGTGACCTACCGGTAGGAGGATAAAGATGAGTGAGTTACAAGTCCGGAATCTTTGCCCGGAGTTTGGTGGGGAAGTCCTCGGCTTGGAGCCGCGGATCCCGCTAAACAAAGTGACGATCCAAACGCTTCGCAGATGGTTCGATGAGCGGAGTCTCCTCGTTTTCAGAAAACTCGACATGGATCTCAAGTTCCAGGCCTATCTGTCGGAACTGTTGATCGGTAACGATCCGCTGGCGCCCGACGCGCCTCCGCCGGTGGAGAACTTCTACGTATCCAATGAAAGACCTACAAGCGCGGCGCCCTTCGGCCGCCTGATGTACCATTCAGACGGCCAATGGTCGAAAGAAAGAAGCGATCTCCTTTCGCTCTATGGCGAGAAGGTTGAACAACCGTCCGTGCCGACCATGTTCGTCAGTTCCGCCGTTGGATGGGACACCCTGCCCGAAGATTTGCGCGCGCGCGTCAAGGACCGCTTCGCAGTGCACATGCACGATGAGGAAACGTATTCCAGGCGCGCTGCAGGCGACGCCGATGTGCTCGTCAACACCTATGGAGGCAGCGACAAATCGAACAGAATGCCGATCGTCTATAGGCATCCACGAACCGGCCGTACGCTCCTCTACGTCTCTCAACAGATGACCCATCATATCGATGACATGTCACGAGAGGAGAGCGAGGAATTGCTCGAGGCCCTGTTCAAGCATCTTTATGCCCCAGGAAAGGAACTGGCACATCATTGGCGCGAACGCGACTTGGTGATTTGGGACAACCTAGCCCTGCAACACGCGCGACCCAACGTGGAATCCAAGGGCCCGGCACGCACGCTGCGCAAGACGATTGCGCCCACTCCGCGCACGCAATCGGACGGGATTAAATATTCTCGGCTCGGCGGGCGATAAGGCCATCGAGTATGGGGACAATACGGCATGCACTTCTCTCGCGGAAGTGCTCTGCTTCTGCGTCAGCTCCAGATCAGGTCATGGCGTGGCTGCAGGCGCGCAATACGAAATCGGAGGCTGCCGATGGGTGCACTTCCACCGTCTGCCGCTTGAGTGCCTGATCGACCCCACCCCGGGACGAACTATCAAGCGAAGGGTTCCTCCCCTTGCAGCATTGTCCGGTGCAGCAGACGGCCGCAGTCAGCCGGATAGGGCAACGCACGATGCAAGGTGCCGGTGTTATCCCAGATGACCATGTCACCGAGCGTCCACTCATGCCGGTGAACGAATTGTGGCCGGGTCGCCCAATCGCGCAGCCGGACGAGCAGTTCCATGCTTTCCAGCGGCTCCATACCGACTACATATGCCGCCGTTCCCCCTATGACGAGCGATTTGCGCCCGGAGCGGTGCGTCCAGACCAGAGGCTGAGATCGGGAGGGACCGGCCTTTACTTTTTTGAATTCTTCGTAGGACGGTTCGGGGTTGAGATAGTTGGCCCGCCACCAGTTGGCATGGACGACCTGCAGACCTTCAATCTCCATCTTCTCGGACTCGGGAAGGGCCTCATAAGCCGCATAGGTGCTGCAGAACTCGGTCTGCCCTCCGCTCGGCGCAAGGCGCTTGGCGCACAGGATCGACGCCAGGATCGGAACCTCGGACATCGACCCGTCGAGATGCCAGAAGAAGGTGGATCTGAGAGCTTGCGCAATCGGATTTTCGTGCGGGTCCAGGCTGACCTTGAAAATGTCCTGCTGTGCACCGCCTACCGCGCGCCCGTTGTACTCGAGTGCCTGAATTCCAAGCGTCCTGGTAAAGGCGATCTGTTGCTCGTCGGTAAAATTGATCTCCCGGAAGACGAGCACGCCCCTTTGCTCCAACAAGATGCGCAGGTCCCTCGCAAACTCGCCGCTCAGTAGTGTTTCGACCTCGGCCTTGACCGCCGTACCGATCAACGGCGTCAAATCGGTCGTGACGACTCCGTGTTTCTCGCCGAACATCATTTCCTCACAGGGTTGCCGACTGCCGCCCGCGTTGCTCAAACCGCGTTCGCTCCGGCCCTCCACAGATCCTCCTGCAGCATCGCGTGGATCTCTGGTATCCGCGTCTCGCCTTCCGGCTGCTGCAGATATTGGGCGCGTTTATCAAAATGAGCGAGCAGCTCGGGATTGAGAGCCGATCCCGGAGCCAGAATTTCGTCGGCCAAGGGGCCCACGCGTTGAGCTACGGCGGACAGCTTGGCGCGATTCAGGCCCAGGACACGAATCGCATTTTCACCCATGATGCCGCGGGCCTCGTCCGCAGGCACGCCGGCAAGGGCGTCACGAAGCCAAAGCTTCGTGTTGGGCCAGGTCCCTTCCGTATGGGGATAATCCCGGCCAAAGGCCATCGTCTCCACACCGATCTCATGCCGTAGCGCCACCTCGCATCTGCGGATGAACGAGAGGCCGTTGATGCCGTTGCTTCGCCAGTATTCGCTCGGCTTACGCTGGGCACGCAACTCGCCGCGATGCTTCTCGAATTGCTCGTCCAGATGGCGCAGCGTTGGCGGCATCCAATCGCCATAGATCTCACTCAGGACCAGCTTGAGACGGGGATGGCGATCGAAGACCCCACCCATCATCAGCTGCCACATCGCACGCCGCGGCTTCGCGCTCGAGAAGACTTTCCCCTGGAAGAACTCTTTGCTGAGCCTCTCGATGAGATCGTCGATGCTGCCGCCCTCGACATCGATTTGCTTGCGGATCCGTTGAACGAGCTGACCCAACTCCGCTTGCCGCTCGCCTTGGCCCGCATGCATCCACAGGGCCATGCCGCGTTCCTCGCATCGCGCCCAGAACGGGTCCCAGTATTTATGGAAGAGCGCGGGCTGGCCGGGATAAGCAGTGAACCCCGGCAAGGTCGTAGCGACGAAGCCTTGATCGGCAATCCAATCGAGCTCTGTGATCATCTCCTCGACGTCGCGCCATGGCGCGGATCCGATGATGCCGATCAGGAGCAGCCGGTCCCTGGAAGGGCCAAATTCATCGCTCAGCCAGCGGTTATAGGCTTTGACGCCCGCCTGGCAGAGGTTCATCGGGTATTCGGTGTTGGACGACTGGAAGAATAAGCCGCAGATCCGGGGGTCGCCGCTATGGATGAACTCGGCGGTGATGCCCTCGCGATCCATCTCGGCGATGCGGGTCTGCCGATCATAAAGGCCCTTGGCTCCTCCGCCGCGGACAGCGCCGTCGAAATCGAAGACGTTCAGTTTCGACTGCTCATGTGTCCGTGCCATGAAGTGACGCATTACGCCCGAGAAAACTTCATTCTCCTTGTTGAGACCGGCGAGGTACTCGTGATAGCGCTTCTCCAGGTATTTCGGCCACGCATCCGGCGGTATCTGCGCGTGGCCGTCCAACGAGATGATGGTGAGTTTGTCCATTTGTTTCTCCATTTCAAGCGTTGGCACTCGCACGCCACAGGTCTTCGTGCAGCATGGCGTCGATTTCTGGAATGCGTGTTTCCCCTTCCGGAGCCTGCAGGATGTGGCCGCGCGCATCGAAATGCGCCAACAGCTCCGGGTTGATCGCCGGCGCGGGGCCGGTGATCTCTTGGGTCGTGGGACCGATCCGCTCGGCCACTGCTTGCAGCTTGGCGCGGTCCAGGCCGAAATGACGGATGGGGTTCTCGCTCAGCACCTGACGTATCTCACCGATCGGCACGCCCGCGAATGCCTCGCGGAGCCACGTTTTCGTGTTGGGCCAAGTCCCTTCCGGGTGAGGGTAGTCCCGGCCGAAAGTGACCGTATCGAGCCCAATCTCGTGCCGCAGCGCCACTTCGCACTTGCGGATGAAGGACAGGCAGACCACTCCGTTGCTTTGCCAGTACTCGCTTGGCTTGCGCCTGGCCGGCAGCTCGGCGCGGCGTTTCTCGAACTGGCCGTCGAGGAATTGCAGGGTCGGCGGCAGCCAGTCGCCGTAGACCTCGTTCAACACGAGCTTGAGGCGGGGGAAGCGGTCGAATACTCCGCCCATCATCAACTGCCACATGGCGCGCCGGGGCTTGGCGCTCGAGAACAACTTCCCGTTGAAAAGCTCTTTCACGAGCTTCTTCACCAGGTCGTCAATGCTGCCGCCCTCCTCGGTGACTTGTCGGTGGAACTTGTGGACCTCCTTGCCCAACTCACCCTGCTTCTCGCCATGGCCGGCATGCACCCAAAGCGCGAGACCGCGCTCTTCGCAGCGTGCCCAGAAGGGATCCCAGTATTTGTCGAACAGCGGCAATTCACCGTGATATCCCGCGTAACCCGGGATGGCAGTGCCGGCGAACCCCCGGTCGGCGATCCAATCGAGCTCCCGCAGCATCTCATCGAGCGAGCGCCAGGGCGCGGATCCGAGAATTCCGATTGGATAGAGCCGGTGCTTCGCGGGAGAAAACGCATCGCTGAGCCAGCGGTGATACGCCTTGACGCCCGCCTGACAAACATCCATGGGATATTCCCGGTTGGATGACTGAAAGAACAGGCCGCAGACTCGCGCATCGCCGTTGTAAACAAACTCGGCGGCGATGCCCTCGCGGTCCATCTGCGCAAGGCGGGTATTCAGATCGTACAGCCCCGTCACTCCTCCGGAGCGGAACGCCCCGTCGAGGTCGAAGATGCCGTACTTTGATTCATCGTGGGTCCGGCTCCAGAAACGGCGCATCACGCTGGTGTAGATCTCGTTCTCTTCGCGCAACTCGGGGAGCCAATGATGGAAGCGCTTTTCAAGATAGGCCGGCCAGGCCTCGGGCGGGGTCTGTGCGTGTGAGTCCAGTGAGATGACGATCAGGTTTTCCATGGCGCTCCTCGCTTGCCTTAAAGCTGCTTCCTGAGGATACAAAAAGCGTACATTGATGTACACTTATTATCAACCTCCCCGGGAATTTAGTCCCGTAGAGCGTTGCTGCAGAGAACTCTTTATGTGCTGAGCCCTCGGTGAATCCGTGTCTGTGAACATATCCGGTGAATTTTGGCATGATGGGCGAATGCCCAAAGCACACCGACCACGTCCTGCAACTTCTGCGCGAGGCACAGTCAAACCAGCGCTGAGACGCGATGCGCAACTCCACCGGGAGACTCTGCTCCGCGCGGCCGTCGATCTGTTTGGAAGGGAAGGGTTTGACGTTCCGCTGGAGAACATCGCGGATCTCGCGGGTGTCAGTCGAACCACGCTGTTTCGCAATTTCCCGGACCGGGAGTCGCTTGCGGCCGTGGTGCTGCAAGTGTATCTCGACGAGCTCGCCGCGCAGGTTGCGCAGTGGCGCGATCGCAATGATGCATTCTTCCTGGCTGTGCGTGCGCTTGCAGCTCAGACAATCGCCCGTAGTGGGTTCCAGAAAATCGTGCCGATTCACCATCACGCGCCCGCCTTCGGCGCCCAGGCCAGACGCGGCATCGAGAAAATTCTGGCGGAGCCACTTGCGCGCGCCAAGACCGCCGGGCTTATCCGCTCGGACTTTGGAATCGGCGATGTACAGTTGCTGACCATGATGGCCGCCGCGGGCGGGCTCGAAGATCCCAACAACGATGTTCAATGCGGAATCGAAAAAGCTCTTCAGCTGCTGGCTCGTGGCTACACGCCTTGACTGAACGGGGGGTTGCGGCAGACGAGCAGAATTATCGGCTGTGAACCTCGCCCGAGCCTCACCGGACGGTGCGGATCATGGCATACCTGGCTGTTTTGCCTGCGAACCCTTCAATCATCCAGACGATACGGCTGAAGACACAATTCACTGCTGTTGGCCTGTCTTTGGCCGCCCAAGTGTGCAAACGTTCCGACCCGATGACCGGCTTGGGCCCGGTGGGGTGGTGGGCTTGATCGAGAGAGCTGTCCCTGGCCAGCCTGCCGCAACCGCCTCCGATTCCCGGGCAGGCCCATGCTGGCAAACAGTGGTCGCTCAATTCTTGATGTCGGCTGGAATTGAGGTTGGGAGCCGCTTGCCGATTGGCTGCAGCCACCAAGCCCCTGAGCTTCTTTGATATCGTAGATCCTCAGCTCAAATATCCTGGTTAAAGACAAGCGAGACCGTATGAATAGCTTGGATGACGATCCCGTGCTTCGCGCGGTCCTCGATCGTCTGCACGCCGAAAGCTCAGAACAAGAGGGAGCGATGCGTGCCTACTTGGCAGGGGAAGGGGCCAGGAGCACCGTCGGTACGGAGAAGCAATTGCTGGATGGAAGGGCGTTTTGGCGCGACAAACTCGTCGCGCTGGAAGCTGACAAAGCTCGGTTTTGCTACAGCCTCTGTCGTGCGATGAATGCGCGACGTATCGTCGAAGCGGGGACATCATTTGGTGTCTCTACCTTGTACCTGGCGGCTGCGATTCGCGACAACGGTGGTGGCGTGGTCATCGGCACCGAATACGAACCATCGAAAGCGAGCGCTGCGCGCCGGCACTTCAGCGAGACAGGCCTATCTGCCTACATTGATCTACGCGAGGGCGACATTCGCCAGACTCTTCAGACTATCGAAGGGCCGGTTGATTTCTTACTGCTGGACATTTGGACGCCGCTGGCGCGACCGACGCTCGATCTGGTCGCTCCGAGGATGCGCGCTGGTGCCGTCGTCATCACTGACAACACTATCAAGCGCCGACATGAGTATGGCGAGCTTCTTTCCTATCTTGAGAGAACTGCCAACGGATTCACTACCATGACACTGCCGTTCGACGGAGGTCTCGAGATGTCCCTCAAAGTACTCTGACGATCGGTGAGACGGGGGACCGCGAAGAGTATTCAGCACAAGCAGGCCTCGGAGGCGCTCGGCGAATTCACCCTGGCGTCCGTGTCCGCCTCATTCGACTTCGACGCGCCAATCACCCGCGGCAATGTCCGCCCGTCGCCTCCACCGCGACGACTGAGCGACACGGAGATCAATGAAAATCATAGGGTTGAAGATACTACTTACTGAGTCTTCTCACGTTCGTCGGGCTTGCCACTTGCCCCGCAGCATGTCTATAGACTAACGTTCGTTAGGTAAGGTCTGGTCACGCAGGGGGAACGAGGGATGCGCGAGCTCCGCAATATCGAGATTTTCACCGAAGTCGCAAACTGTCAGAGCTTCAGCAAGGCAGCGAAGAACATGCTGCTCACGCCATCGGCCGTCAGTATGAGTATCCAACGGCTGGAGAGTGTGCTGGGCACGCGCCTGTTGACGCGCACCACCCGTCAGTTGCATCTGACAGCAGACGGTCAGGCGTTCCTGCAACATGCGCAGGAAGGCCTGAGCAAGATCTACGAGGCCATCGATCTATTCGTCAATCGCGACGGTCCGCCGAGCGGTCCGCTGCGGGTCTGCGTAGCATCGACTCTGGGCCGTGCCTTTATCGTGCCCGCGCTGCCGGAGTTCATGTCCGGATACCCCGACATCTCGCTCGATCTGAGCTTGCGTGACCGCCTGCCCGACCTGATCAAGGAGAAGATCGATGTTGGGTTATGTTATGGCGAGCCCGATCATGACTCCTATGTCGGCCGCCATCTGTGCTCTCCGCCCATGGTATTGGTAGGCAGTCCGAGCTATCTCGCCGCCAATGGGACCCCCGCGCGTCCCGAGGATTTGCACGGTCACAAGATCATCAACGTGCAGATGCGGGAAGGCATCGTGCCCTCGTGGACGTGCAGTGAGCGGCTCTCGCTTGCAACAGCCTCGCGCGCGCCGACGGTCATCCGGCCGGTGAGCAGCCTCAATATCTTCGAGAGCCAGGAGAGCGCCAGCGATGCGGCCGCCGCCGGATTGGGCATCGCTCTGGTTCTGAGGAAGTCGGCCGCAGCTCACATCAAGTCAGGCGCGCTCTGCCCGCTGCTTGCCGCGTACGACATCTCTATAACCGACAGCAGCCGGGTCTTTCTGGTGTACCCCAGCAGGAAATATCTGCCCACACGGGTCCGGGCATTCATCGACTTCCTGGTGCGCGTCAGCCGCCGCGACGGTTGGAGCGGCGGGCCGTCGTTGGATGTCCCCGTGGACGAGACGCCCGTGCGCTCGTGTTATAGCTAGCGCGAGCCTGCGGGCGCGCCGCCCGGCTGGCCGGACTGCTGCCTGGCCAGGCCGTAGATCAGTATTTCGGTCAATCCTTCTGCCGTCTTCTCCAGGTTGGAAACGGTATGTTCGGAGGCGAGCCGCGAGAGTTGCTGCAGAATGGATATGACCGCCAGCCTCGCGTCGCGGACGACGAGGTCGGGACGGGTTTCCGCTCTGGCGATCGCGCGCTTGAAGACATCATCGATCTCGTGGTGAAAGGCGACCAGTTGCAGCCGCATTCGTTCGCGTACATCCGCGACCAGATGGATATATTCGTGCTGGTAGCATTCCAGATAGCTCCCATAATGCCTGATGAGATCCGCGTGGCCGACGACGATCGCCCTGATGGTGTCGGGTAACCTGCTGTTGGCGGCAATCGCCTGGCTTATGTTTGAAGACAGCCGCTGCATGCCGATCTCGCATATCTCGTTGAGCAGCTGATCCTTCGACTGAATGTGGTAGTAAAGACTGCCGGCTTTGATCTTCAGATGCGTGGCGAGCTCGCGCATCCCGGTCGCGTGGAAGCCCTTCGTGGCGAACAGGTGTGCTGCAGCATCGAGCACATCGGCGCGCTGCAGATCGACATTCGCCTTAGGTTGCTGCATTTGCCTGCTGCGCGGATCTCGAGCATCTGCACTCATATTACCGGGAGAGCGCGGCTTGGTTGAGGTAATGAGTTGTGCTCCACCCGCCGTCGACCACCAGTACGTGTCCATTGACAAAACTTGCCCGCGAGGAAGCCAGGTAGGCGACCGCCTCGCCAATGTCTTCAGGTTTACCCGTCGAGTTGGGTAACGGTACCGTCTCGAGCATATGACGCTCGAACACCGGGTTCCCCATCCTGCCGGCGCTCATGTTGCTGGCAATCACGCCCGGTGCGACCGCATTGGCGCGAATGCCCGACGGGCCGAATTCCGCGGCCAACTGCCATGTCAGTCCGACGATCGCAGCTTTCACGGCCGTGTAGATCCCACCACCCGGGCGGCCCCGCAAGCCCATGCAGGAGGCAATATTGACGATCGCGCTGCCTGGGCCCATGACGGCCGCGCAATCGCGTGCAAAACGGAATGACGAGCGCAAGTGGCTGTCGATGAAGAGATCGAGTACCTCATCGGTCGTGTCCTTGATGGGCTTCGGATAGCCGATGCCCGCATTGTTTACCAGAACGTCCAGGCGTCCAAAACTGGCTAGCGCCAGCTCTACTGCCTTGCTGGGGCCCTGCGCCGAGGTGACATCGATCTGTGCGGTCACGATGGGGCCCAGCGCGGTCAGTTCCGACTTCAAGTGCTCGAGCGGCTCGGCCGAGCGGCCGATGCCAACCACGGCGACGCCATCGCGCATCAGACAACGCGCCGCGGAAGAGCCCAGGCCGCCGCCCGCCCCGGTAATCAAAGCAACTCTATTGATCATAAATTCATCGCCATGGCTGAGCGGGATCCAAGCCCGCAAAGGCTTCGTTGGTTACCAGGCCGCCGCCCGACAGTATCTTCTGGCTCTCCCCCAGGCAATCGCCGCAAGCCGCAGCGCTGGTTTTTGAAAGCGCCAACTGACTAAAAACAGATGTCATTCTGAGTCATTGGACAATGCGATTTGTGCAATGGGATAGTCGTCGCCACCCGGCCGATGTCGCATTTCGATGCAGTTGCATACGGTGGTCTGAAGGAGCTCCAGATGGCTTTCGAAACTGTCTTGCTGGACCGTGCGGATAATGGTGTCGCTACTCTCACGCTAAACCGCCCGGAGCGGATGAACGCCTTCACCGTTCAGATGGCTCGAGAGATCCGCTCTGTTTGGGTTTCGTTACGCGACGATTCTTCGGTCCGAGCCGTCGTTCTTCGCGCCGCGGAAGGGCGCGCGTTTTGCACGGGCGTCGACGTGGCGGAGCTATGGCCCCAGCCCCTGGATCGCCCGTTCGATTTTGAGGATCCGGGAGAATATCTCGGGCCGAAGTCCAACAGGCTCTGGAAGCCGGTGATCGCGGCGGTTCACGGACTGGCGGCGGGTGGCGCGTTCTATTTCCTGAATGAGTCCGACATTGTCATCTGTTCGGACGATGCCCAGTTCTTTGATCCTCATGTGACGTTCGGGATGGTTGCGGCAGTGGAGCCGATCGGCGCGCTGCATGCCATGCCTTACCAGGAGGTCATGCGGATGGCGTTGATGGGCAATGACGAGCGGATCAGCGCGCAGACTGCCTTGCGCATCAGTCTCGTAACCGAGGTCACCGCTCGAGACCGGCTCTGGCCGCGAGCGCAGGAGATCGCCGCCAGCATTGCCTCGAAGCCGGCCAATGCCATCCAGGGAACCGTGAAGGCGATCTGGGAAGCTGTTGATGTGCCGCGCAGCGCCGCCGTTGTCCGTGGTGCCGGCTACACTCAGGTTGGCAATCGCATCGAAGACGGCAAGGTCGCGCGAGTGCAGCCACCGAAGGTGAAGTGGGTGGCGCGCTGAAGGTGGTGCCGTGAGCGAGAACCCTGATCTGCTGGTCGGCGAACAGGATGGGATCCTGATTGCGACATTGAACCGGCCCGAGAAGCTCAACGCGATCACCATAGACATGATGCGCACTTTGGGTGACGCGGTCGATCGCTTCCGCGACACACCCTCTTTGAAGGTGATGCTGATCCGCGCGACCGGGCGCTACTTCTCGGCCGGCGCTGACTTGAAGGAAGGTGCCGCCAAACCCTCCGCGTGGAGTGGGTCCGGCATTCGCGAGATGCACAGACGCATGCCAAGTGGCATGCGGCGCGTGTGGGATGAAATGGAGGCGATCGAGAAACCGTTCGTAGCGGCTCATCAAGGGCCATGCATGGGCGGTGGCCTCGAAATGTCTCTATCGTGTGATTTCCGCCTGGCCTCAACAAGCGCTCAATACGCCTTTCCCGAAGGCAAGTTCGGCGTGCTGCCGGCGACGAACGGAGTGAGCCGGCTGACCCGCATTGTCGGTGTCCACTGGGCCCGATACCTCGTCATGGCCAACATGAAGGCGGATGCAGATGAAGCTCGCATCATGGGGCTGGTCCACAAGGTGTTTCCCGACGAGACCTTTGACGAAGATGTCATGCGCTTCTGCCGCTATCTCGCGCAGCAACACGGCGAGCAGATGGGCGCTGCGAAGATTGCGATCGAGCTGGCGGGGGACCTGGGCGCGCACCAATCCGCCGCCGTAGAGCGCATGGCCAACAGTGCGCTGATGCTCACGCCCGCATACCGGGAAGGTTACGCCCAGTACGTCGCCAACATCGGTGACTCGGGAAAGTCGCGTGACTGACTGAGGCAGCGCGCGCGGGACTTGGCTGTTACATCAGTGAACCCAACCGCTCGATATGGTAGGTGTCGGATCCGAACAAGGCGTTCGTGACGGCGATATATTTGAATAAATGGCTGATGCGGCACTCGTCGCTGACACCCATCCCACCATGAAGCTGAATGGCCTGCCCGCCAACAAAGCGGCTACAGCGCGCGACCACGATCTTGGCCGATGAGGCGGCATAGGCGCGAGCCCGAGGGTCGTTTTGATGCAGGCCGGCAAGCCCGCGATAGGCAGCGGAGCGCGCCTGCTCGAGCTCCACCAACATGTCGGCCGCACGATGCCGTAAGACCTGGAAGTCGCGCAGCGGGCCGCCGAACTGCTTGCGCGTGCGCAGATGCTCGGTGGTCGCAGAGAGCGCCGTGGTCATCGCTCCCGCGATTCCGAAGGCCGCCGCAACGATGGCGGTGTCCGTTCCCGCCTCAAGCGCCGCCAGCGCGCCACCCACTTCGCCGACGATGCTGCCCGCCGGAGCTTCCACGTTGTGCAGTGTAATGTCAGACATCTGACTGGAATCGATCGCGCGATAGTCACGCACCGTCAGGCCCGGCGCATCGCGCGGCATGCGGAACAACGTAATGCCGTCGGGGTCGTCGATCCCGCCCGATGTGCGGGCGGCAACGAGGAAGCATGTTGCAGCAGGACCGCCTATGACCGCTGCCTTCTGCCCGTTGAGAACAAAGCTGCCCGCCTTAGAGCGCGCTGTCGTGCCTATAAAGGATAGCTTGCCTCGTGCTTCATATTCGCAGTTGGCGAGCGCAATCAACATGCGGCCTTCAAACACCGGCGTGAGCAGATTCGCGCTCGCTTCGCCGCCCACGGCTGCCAGTACGACGTGTGGAGCGAGCACGGCCGCGCCTAGATAAGGTTCCAGTGTCGGTCCGCCGCCGAACACTTCCGAGATCAGCATCGTCGCGCTCAGGGAGCCGCCGTAGCCGCCGGCTTCCTCGGGTATGCCGACGGCGAGCCAACCGAGATCGGCGAAGCGTTTCCAATGATCGCGCCCGGATGCAATCAACTCCTGCCGCTTCGGCAATTCATATTCTGCGCGTACAAAACGAGCGACGCTCTCACGCAGCATCGTCTCTTCCTCGGAAAGGTTGAAGTCCACGGGTTTCGCCTAGAGCTGAAGATTCGCCTTGGAAATGATCTCGCGCTGCACTTCGTTGGCCCCTCCGTAGACCGTAGTCGCCCGGCGATAAGCAAAAGTAGCCGAAACGCCTTGCGCCTCCGGAGGCCCGGGTAGGCTTTGCTGACCGCTGTCCGCCTGCACCGGTGGATACTGCGTTACACCATAGGTCGAGAGGGCTTCGGCGAGGAGCTCGCTTACACGCTGGCGCATCTGCGAACCGGGAATTTTGACGAGCGAGGCGAGATCGCTGCCCTCGTGGTCACCACTGAGGATCGCGCGCAGGACGGTGTATTCCAGCGCGTCGAGCTCGGCTTGCAGCGAGACGATCTTGGCGCGGAAAAGGGGGTCGTTCCAGAGCACATCGCCGGTGCGGGGCTCGCTCTTTGCAAGCGCGACCAGCCGTTGCAGGTCGCGCTTTGTGCTCGGTACCTCGGCGCTGAAGGCGCGCTCGTTCGCGAGGAGGAATTTGGCAATCGTCCATCCTTGGCCTTCCTCGCACACGAGGTTGACAGCCGGCACGCGGACCTTGTCGAGGTACACCTCGCTGACCGCGTGGCTGCCGTCGATCAATGTGATCGGACGCACTCGGATGCCGTGGGACTTCATATCGATCAGCAGAAACGAAATCCCGCGCTGCTTCGGCACGTCCGGGTTGGTGCGGACCAGCGCGAACATGAAATCGGCCTCATGGGCATCCGACGTCCAGAGCTTTTGCCCGTTGACGACGTAGTCATCGCCTTCGCGCGTTGCGCGGGTGGTGAGCGATGCCAAGTCGGATCCTGCATTGGGTTCAGAGAAGCCCTGGCACCAGATCTCATCGCCGTTGAGCAACGACTCGAGATAGCGGCGTTTTTGTGCATCGGTGCCGAACGTGTAGATGACTGGTCCAACACTATGAATGTTGGCGAAGTGCTGGGGCGGCGCATCTGCGAGCAGGCACTCCTCCTCGAAGAGGATGCGGCGCATGCCTGTCCAACCCGGCCCGCCATACTCCGATGGCCACCCCACCGCAGACCATCCCTTGCGGTGAAGGATCCTCATCCAGGCTGTGACATCGGCTCGCAACGGATGACACGACCGGCGCACACGCGCGGCGATATCGGCCGGAAGGTTGTCCGCAATGAATCTGCGGACTTCTTCGCGAAAAGCAGCTTCGCCGGGATCAGGATCGAAATTCATGAATGCACGTGGGGTTGCTCACGAGTGGGTGTTCCCGGCTTGCACCTGCAGGCCGTGGCGGTCGCGCAGCGCGATCTTGTTGACTTTGCCGGTGGCGAGCAGCGGCAACGCCTCGGTGAATTCGATGATCCGCGGCAGCTTGTATCCCGCGATGAGTTGGCGGCAATGGGCGACGATCTCCTGTTCCGGCGGCGGCGTACCGCGCGCGACGAGCACCGCCTTCACGGTCTCCCCCCAACGGTCGTCGGGCACACCGATGACAGCGGCCTCAGCGATCCCGGGGTGGGTAAGCAGCGCTTCCTCAACTTCACGGGAAGCGATGTTCTCGCCACCCGATATGATCATGTCTTTCTTCCGGTCGATGAGATACACAAAGCCGGCCGCGTCCATCCTGGCAATATCGCCGCTGCGGTACCAGCCGTCGCGAAGCGCCTCGGCGGTGTCGTTGGATCGATTCCAGTAACCGCGCATCATGGACCCCGACCGGACGCACAGCTCACCGGGCACGCCAGGTGGGCATTCGACGCCCTCATCATCGAGTACGCGCAGTGTTGAAAAGAGATGCTCCCGTCCGACAGACGCCAGCCGCTCGACTTCCTGGGGCGAGCCATCCGGCCGATGAAAGTGTTGCTGCAACACTGCGACATTGCCGCATTCGGTCGAGCCATAGCAGCCTAGAAATATTGATCGGAACCTGGCGAGACCCTCGCGCAGCACGGGGACGGGCATGGGTGCGGCGGCGTAGCAGAGTGTTTCCAGCGAGGAGAGATCGAAATCGTTGATGCCCGGCGAGGCAACGAACTGCTGAACCAAGGTGGGCGCCATATGTGTGATGTGGATGCGCTCCTCCTGGATGGTTCGCGCGACGGCCACTGGATCGAAGCGCCGATGTAGGACGACCATACCGCCCAGCATCTGCTGGCCCGAAGCCATCGACTGGGCGCCGACGTGGAACATCGGCATCGTGAGCAACATCCGCCCGCCAACGCGCATTGATTGACTAGTCGCGCAGGCGGCCGCGAGCGCTGCCCCGGCGCGCTGGTCGCGGACAACCCCTTTCGGCTTGCCGGTTGTGCCGCTGGTATAAATCATGTGCACGAGATCATCGGGCTCGGCACGCATCGGAGCGCCGTCCTCGCTGCCTTGCGCGATCACCTCCTCGAACGACGGCGCCCAGTCCAGGCTGCGGCCGATGCACACCCATCGCTTGATGCTGGGGGAAACTGAGCGAAGGCTATCGACGACGTCGATATGAGCCTGCTCGAAGATCAGGACTGTTGGCTCCGCATCCTCGAGGACATATTCGACCTCGCTGCGGGTGAGCCGGAAATTGATAGTCTGGGCGATGAACCCGTGAAGCTCGCATGCCGCGTAATAGTCAAACCATTCCGGCCCATTCATTGCGAGCATCGCAACACGGCTCTCGCGCCGCACGCCGGCGGAATAGAGGAACGAGCCCAGGCGACGCGCGCGACCGAGAAGCTGACCGTAGGTCCACCGCCGTCCTTCGCTGACAACCGCCGGATCGTTTGCGGATAGGCGTAGGTTGCGTTCCCACATTGCGGCGAGGCTGGTGATCTGCATCGGATCGGGCTCCTTCGCTATGGATTGCCCCAGACCGCAGCGGCCGCAGAATCGAAGCGCGCCGCCGCGCCGCCCAACTCTCCGAGCAGCGTGCGGAGACGGTAGGTCCATAGGTGCAGCGAGTGCTCGAGTGTTAGCCCCATGGCACCGTGAAACTGGTGGAAGTCATAAGCGACGCGCCGTGCCGCATCCTGCGCATAACCGGCAGCAAGCGCGGCGTCCGCTGGCTCGCCGCTATTGGCAGCCTTGAAGGTCAGCCAACGCGTGGCCTCCAAGAGCACCGCAGCTTCGGCGAGCCGGTGTTGAACCGCCTGGAATGCGCCGATGGGCTGTCCGAACTGCTTGCGCTGGGTGACGTAGTCGATCGTGGACTTCAAAGCGGATTCCATCGCTCCGGTGATCTCTGCCGCGAGGCCGATTTCCCAGTACTGCCGCAGCAACCCGGGGGCGTCCGCCGCCTCCAACGGGACGGCGCGCGCCCGCGCCGCATCAGTCAGCTTGGCGAGCGGATAGGCGAAGAGAGTGGTGAGCGATTCGAAGTCCCCGGGCTGCACGTGAAGGCGCATGACTTGGTCTGCTGTCGCGATCAACGCCGTGCGTGCCTCGGCGCCAAAGCGCACCGGTCCCGTGCTCCGGACTAGCGCCAACGGGCGCGGCGTTTCCGGACACAGCCGCGGCCGGACCAGCGTTGATGCGGCAATCTCGACCGGTGGCGCCAGTCGCGTAACTTGGATTACCAGATCGATCGCGGAAACGGCGCCCAGGTCGGGATCCGCGCCGATATCGTGAAAACCGGACACTTCCAACTCGGCGTCGAGGGCCGATCCGGAAAGATAACTCTCCGTATGAACCGGCCTATCGCGGAAGCGCGCCAGCATGTGGGCCAAAGCATCGGCGGCGACCTGTTGCGGCTCGGTAAAGCTGAAATTCATGGGTTACCGCGGCAAATTCAGGAACTGAGTGGCGATCAGATTGAGTTGGATCTCCGCAGCTCCTGCTCCAATACCCGATGTAATGGCGCGCTGGTGGTGCGCGAGGCTGAGGGGATCAGCGCCGCACAGGGCAGGGAGGTGGAATTCGGCGACGAAATCCGCCACGGCGCGCTCGGCGGCTACCACGGCGATACGGCCGACGCTCGAATCGGCGGTGGGTGGCAACCCCCGCGCTCGCTGATCGATCACGCGATACGAGAGAAGCTGGGCCGCGCGGCAGGCCGCAAGCGCCTGTGCAGCGCGCTGGCGTACCTCGCCACGACTGTAGTCGCCAGCTCGCTGAAGATAGCGAACCGTACGATCCAGGATTTTTTCCGCCAACGCGTAGCGTGGAATGCCGATCCGCTCATTTGCGAGTGCATACGTGATGATCTGCCACGCCTGCCCCTCCTCACCCAGCCGTGCAGAGGCCGGCACGAAAACGTCGTCCAAAAACACTTCATGGATATCGCCGCGGCCCACGAGGCTGGGAATTTCCCGAACGGTGATGCCTTTGGAGGTCATCGGCAGCAGAAAGATCGCCAGCCCGCATTTGCGATCGTCACTCGTGCGAGCGAGCAGGAAGCAGATCGTCGCCATGCCGGCGTACGAGGTCCAGATTTTCTGGCCGTTGATGCGGTATCCGTCCTCGACAGGTGTCGCGCGCGTCCTGAGGCCGGCGAGGTCCGAGCCAGCACCGGGTTCCGAGAAGCCCTGACACCATAGCGCGCGTCCCTCAGCCATGGGTGGAACGTACCGCGCTTGCTGCTGCGGGCTGCCGAACCGGATCAGTGTCGGTCCGATCCAATTGACGTTCATGTACTGGCCGCCGCGCGGCTCTCCGGCTGCCCACATTTCTTCGCCGACAATGAAGTGCTGCCAGGCGCCGCCATCCTGCCCGCCATAGGCTGCCGGCCAGTGCGGCACGAGCAATCCCGCGCGAGACAGCTTCTGACAGAACTGCATCGAGAATTCCGTCAGTCCTGTAGAGGCCGGACCGTGCTCTGCCACTTGCTCCCAATCAGGGGGCAGCTCGCGAGCGAGAAATGCGCGCACACGCTGCCTGAACTCGCTTTGCTCCTGAGACCAGGTGAAATCCATGGGTTACCTGATTCGCCTGAATTCTGCGCTGGCTTCACGATCCCACAGGCAGTCGCGGTGGCTCGCGGCCCACTGACGCAGCTTGTACTTCTCGACGCGCTGGGTGAGCGTCTTGGGCAACTGGTCGGCTGCGTGAACGAAGCGCGGTACCATGTAGCCCGGCATGTGTTTGATACAGAACCTGATCAGACCAGGAAGGTCGAGCGTGGATCCTTCGCGGGCAACAACGGACAGGCATACTTCGTCCTCGCTCAAGTCGGACTCGACCGCATAGACAGCGGCTTCCGCGACGTCGGGATGATCAAGGATGACACGCTCCACCTCAAACGCGGAGATATTCTCGCCGCGGCGCCTGATCGCGTCCTTCTTCCGGTCGACGAAGTAAAGGTAGCCGTCCGCATCGAGATAACCGCGATCGCCGGTATGGAACCAGTCGTTCGCACGAGCTGACATGCTGTCAGCTGGCCGCTTGTAGTACCCGGAGGACCCATGCCAGGGATAGCGGCTGCGCACCAGGATCTCGCCCTTAATACCGTGGGGTAGAGGAAAGTCATCCTCATCCACGATCAGCGCTTCGAACGGCTCGATGACTTTCCCCACGGAACCGAGCTTGGCCGGCTCCGCCCCCAGCGGTAGTTTGGCGAAGGAGCTGTGGTCGGTCAGCCCGTAACCCTGGGCGATGTCGATTCCAAACCGCTGCCTGAGCCGGACCGGATCTTTGGGCATGGGCCCGGATAGCAACAGCCGCAGTGTATTGTCGTTGTCATCAGCGCGTTCCGGCAGGTTCTCGACAAAATTCCCCATGGCACCCAGAAGCATGGCAACTGTTGAGTGGGAGCGACGCACATCATCCAGGAAGTTTGCGGCAGAAAAGCGGGCCGCCAGCGCCACCCGGCCGCCGACCGCCGCCATCAGGTAAGCGATGCCGAACAACCCTGCCGCGTGGGCCATGGAAACGCAGAAGTAATAGACGTCGTCGGGCCCAATTTCCCAGATGCGTGGCGCAGCCTGCTCCCACATGATCGCCGCAGCGTGGGTGAAAACATTGCCCTTGGCGGGTCCGGTGGTTCCAGAAGTGAACATGATGAAGGCCGGATCGCGGAAGCGAACATCTATTCCCGGAGGCGCTTGGGATCCGGTTTCCAAAGACTCGAATTCCACATGGGCGATCGTTGCAGGAATCTCGAGCGTTCCAGTCGTGCCCCGCGTGACCACTAACCGCACCCCGGGCACCTGGGGCAGTGTCGCAAGGAGGGCCGCTGAGCAGCTGGCTTCGGCCAGGACGGCCACAATTTCGGCCGTCGTAAGAATATGGGTGAGGGATGCGCCGCGTTGGGCAGTGCTCACCGGCACCGAGACTGCCCCGATTTTGCCGATGGCCAAATGGGCCAACAGGCAGGCCGCACTGTTCTCCAACATGACACAGACATGCTCGCGCGGCGTGACCCCCAACGCCAGCAGACTGTTGGCCATGCGATCCGTCAGTCGATCAACGTCGGCGAAACTGTAGAGGCGATCGCAACTGAGATCGTGGAGGTAGGGCGCCGCGCCGCGCCGCGCCGCCTGCTGGCGCAGAATGTACCCGATCGTCAGATCACGGACGCAATGGCCCTCCCAATGAGTCGGTGAAATCCGCTCGTTTGGAGCTTTGTCCTCCCAGCGCACCTTCAGGCTCCTAAACCGCTTTAACACCGGCCGCGCAATGGGCGGCGATGTAGGCAAAGACGAACGACGCTGCAATGCTGGCACCCGCTCCCGGATAACAACGCCCCATCACCGACGCAGTTGAATTGCCGGTCGCATAGAGTCCGTCGATCGCCGAACCGTCCTCGCGCAGGACCCGCGCACATTCGTCAGTCACGATGCCCCCTGCGGTGCCGACGTCACCGGGGACCATCTCCATGGCATAGAAGGGCGGCTTTTCGATCGCTCCGAGATTCGGATTCGGCTTGAGGGTCGGATCTCCGAACCACCGGTCATAGCCGCGATCGCCACGATGAAAATCCAGATCCTGGCCGGTTGCGGCAAAGCGGTTGAACTTGGCGATCTCGCTCGCGAGGCCCGCGGGATCGATGCCGCACTTCGCGGCCAGCTCTTCGATCGTGTCGGCCTTCTGGAGGAATCCGCTGGCTTCCCACTCGGGGGGCGTGGTACCGGGTGGTTGCGTCCCCCAGGCATAGCGCTTGCGGTGGCGGCTCTCCAATAGGACGAAAGCGGGTACGCCATCGCGATAAATCGCCTGACCATTGGCCATGTAGGACTGGCTTTCGTTCATGATTCGCCGCCCCTGCCGGTTCACGACGATGCAATGCGGCTTCGACAGGTCTATGGCGTGCATGAAGCACGAAGCGCCCCGCACAGGGCTCGTACCCGGAATCCACCAGGCCTGATCCATCAGATCCAACGCAGCACCGTGCTTTTGCGCTATCTGGATCATCTCGCCTGTGTCACCCGGACTGGCATTCGTCCAGATGACTGAGCTTGGCTGCGGCTGGTACCTCTTGCGCATATCCTCATTACGCGAAAATCCGCCGGCATTGATCAACACACCGAGGCGCGCGCCGATCCGTGTTCGCCGTCCATCGCATTCTGCGATCACTCCCGTGATTCGGCCACCCGTTTCGATGAGGTCGACGACGCCGGTATCGGTGCGGATCAATACACCGGCGCGCTCTGCCAGCATGAGCATCCTGCCCTGAAGGGCGCCCCCGTAGCTCAGGATCGGCTTGCCGCGCCGGTTGCCCTGCCAAATGCGCCACATGAGTTTGGCGCCTTCCCACATGCCCCGCGGCGTACGTGTCGCCAGGCTGATGTTCCGAGTCTGGTCGGCGGGCAACGGCATGGCCAGAGGCCCGGGTCTCAACTTGTCAAATAGAGGCCCCATCTCTCGCGCGTCGAGCATGGGGGCCGCAATCGAACGGCTGCGCGTGCAGCCGCCCTCGCGGTCGTCGTAGTAGTCGGCCCACCCCTCGACGCGGATGAACTTCATGCCGCATCTCTCGAGGAACTCGACCATCTTGGGGCCGACACTCAGGAAGGCGTCCTTGCGCGCCGCCGAGGCGCCCGGGCCCGCATCGATTCCGACAGTAGCATCCATGTAGCGCCGCCCGGCCTCGATGCTGTCCGGCACCCGTTCGCGCGCCATCAGCGGATTCGCGGGTATCCACAGAATTCCACCGGACATCGCGGTCGAGCCGCCGATCTTGGCGGTCTTCTCGAGGATGAGCGCGTTGTTGCCGATCGACTTCAGGTAGAGCGCCGCGGCCATCGATCCGCCGCCCGATCCAACAATCACGAAGTCGAGGATTTCGTCGAAATCCTCTGCGGTCATCGTCTAGTCCTTCTCGTGAACGTAACGGTTGAGCACTTCGTGGAAATTGCTGAGCGCGCGTTCCTTGACGGGATTCGGGCGCGCCCCCCGGAAGCCGCGCACCTTCATTCCGCGCTGCACAGCCTCCAGGTTCTGAAAGTCCTGTTTCAGGATCAGGCCCCACTGCGCCGCGCGCCAATCCTCGGCATATTCAACTTCGATGCTGGGGATCTGCGCCCCGTCGGGGTAACGCTCCAACTTGTAGATATCGAAAATACATCGATCCGGATTGTGGCCGTCGGGCCTGGCGCGATAGCCCAGAAGATTGGTCGGGTAGTGCAGGAACACCATGTTCGGGAAAATGTGCCAGTCCATGCCCGAGGCCAGTTGCTGTTCCGGGGTCACGGCAGGCCAGCTGACACCGCGCTTCGTCAACTCCTCCATGTGATATTGCCCGAAGGCGGCAAAGACAGCAGGAATCGGCGTATTCTCGGGCAGATCCAACAAGCGCTTGCTGGCCGCCAGGAGGTCCTGGGTCGTCGTCGCTCCGAGTGTCTCCCAGAGCACGCGGTTGAATTCGTAGAGACCCTTTCGGATATCACCCTGTTGCGGGCCGAGACGCGGCGCCGGCAGTCCAAACAGGGCAGTCGGCGCGAAGCCGAACATGCCATGTTTGCCACAGGCTTTCGAGTAGCTGACATCGTCGTGATAGGGTAGCAGCTGCGGGTGCGTCGTCTGCACGTGGTAGGCCTCGTCGAAAGCCTCGAGCGCGGTCTTCCAGTTGCAGGGCAACTTGACCTGCCGGCGCCACACATATCCCATCCTCTCGAATTCGAATGGGTCCAACATCGATTTGGCAGGCTCCAGGAACTCAGCAAGCGGCTCGCAGGCGGGATTCATGTTGATGAAGACCCAGCCGCCCCAGGTATCCACCTGCACCCGGGTCAGTGCGACCTCCTGATCCCGCAACTTGTCGCCCCAATCGTCCCGGTCCACGATCGCGACGGGTTGTCCCTCCAGGTTGAACTGCCAGCCATGGAACCTGCAATGCAGACGCCTGGCGCTGCCGCAGCCTTCCGTCAGCCGCCGGCCCCTGTGTGTGCAGGCATTGAAATAGGCCCCGATGGAGAAGTCCTCCTTACGCACGACGATGATCGAATCGTCGAGAATGTCGTAAGTGACGAAATCGCCCGGCCGCGGAATTTCCTGCTCGCGGCACGCCATTTGCCAGACCCTGGGCCATAGGCGCTCGCGCTCCAACTCCAGCCAGTCGCGCGAAATATAGGACTCGACCGGAACATAGCCGGGCTCGATCTCATTGGGCGCCGGGCGCCGAACCAATGTCACTTTGCCATCCTCCGTACCGCGACCCACTAGTCAGCCGGGCGCATCGTAGCGCCGCTGGGACGCACTTTACCCATCTGCGCTGGCACGGGAGGATCGGGATTGATTGAAAACAGTTTGCACTCGCACGACACTGGCGCCGGCCGTCCTTGAATGTCAGTCTCGAGCCTGAGCGCTTTGACAGCAGGAGCATGCATGCCCGATGGCCGCAAATGGATGCAATCGGAGAATTCGGTCACCCTCACGATTGTCGATCGAGTGGCGACCCTGCGCCTCAATCGGCCGCATAAGCGCAATGCCTTGAGCTCGGAGGCGCTTCGTGAGCTCAGTCAGGGATTTCTGGAGGCTGACGACCGCGTTGATGTGAATGTCATCGTGCTAGAGGGGGCTGGCAAAGACTTCTGCTCGGGCTACGATCTGGACGGTGCATACGGCGGGGCAGATGAGATCGGCCTGAACTTCGATCCCAGACTCTTTCGTAAGCGCAGTGACACGCTGGACAATGATTCCTGGGCCCTTGAGCGGCAGCTTGCGCTCGCCACAGTCATGTTCGACCTGCACAAGCCCGTGATTGCCAAGGTACAGGGGAGGTGCCTGGCTGGCGGTACCGACCTCGCGCTAGGGTGCGATATCGTCATCGCGGCCGATGACGCGAGAATAGGCTTCCCTGCGAGCCGAGCGAACGGAACTCCGGCGATCAACTGGTGGATCTACCACTGCGGTCCGCAATGGACGAAACGCCTGCTCTTCACAGGCGACTGCGTGTCTGGACGCGATGCGGCGCGAATCGGGCTGGTGCTGGACGCCGTGCCTGCCGACGGGCTGGACAGGGAGGTCGGCGAGCTTGCCAGGCGGATCAGCTGCGTCGACGCGGAGCTGTTGTCGGCTCACAAGCGGGTTGTAAATCTGAGCCTCGAACTGGCCGGGGCGAAGACGTTGCAGCGCCTGGCGAGCGAGCTCGACGCGCGGGCACATCTTTCGCAGGGCGAACGCCGCACCCAGTTCAAGGCAGACATGGCTCAACACGGGTTGAAGGTTGCGTTGCAGAATCGCGATGCGCCGTTTGGCGAAGGACTCGTTGACCTCAACGCTCACGGCAGCTGATTCCATCGGCTGTCACTGACGTTCGCGGCCCAGACCGGATCCGAAACGGCGTCAGTCGCCGCGACGGCTGGAGCGGCGGGGTGCCATTCGATGCAACTTTCGAAGCGACGCCAGCGCGTTCTCGCCACAGCTAGCGCATTTGCTTTGTCGCTGGGGCCGATGGGTGGTCCGCGGCCTCCGACAGGCCGGATCGCTCGGAGGCCAGGCCGTAGATCAATATCTCGCTCAATCCTGCAGCAATCTTCTCCAAGCTGGATTGATGATGATCATCTGATCCGAGCCGCGAGAGCTGGTGAAGAATGGATATGAGCGCCAATCTCGCGTTCTTGACAATGAGGTCAGCGCGGGTCTCTCCCTTGGCGATCGCACGCTCGAAAATCCCGTCGATGTCTGTGTGAAAGGCGATGAGCTCGAGCCGCATCTTCTCCCGAACATCCGCGACGAGATGTATATATTCGTTCTGATAGCAACTGAGGTAGCTGCCATAGTGTTTGATGAGCTCTGCGTGCCCGATGACGATCGACCTGATGATATCCGGAAAGCTGCCGTTGCCGGCAATCGCCCGCTCTATGTTCGAAGACAGCCTCTGCATGCCGATTGCACAGATTTCGTTGAGGAGTTGGTCCTTCGAGTTGATGTGGTAGTAGAGGCTGCCGGCTTTGATCTGCAGATGCCGGGCGAGCTCACGCATCGCGGTCGCGTGAAAGCCCTTGGTGGCGAACAGGTGGGCCGCTGCGTCGAGCAGCTGGGTGTGCTGTAAATCGACATTCACCTTGGTAGATTGCTGCATTTGGTGCCTATCAGGACGCTTTACCGGGTATTGTGTCATCAGGCCTGCCTGTCAGGGAGGGCAGCGGTAACGCGCAGGCCGCCTTGCTCCTCGGGGATGGTAACTGCAAGCCCCCCCAAGGTCTGCGGCGGTGGGTGATAGCTGCGCAGGGCCTGAAGACACAATTCACCGCCGTTAACCTGTCCTCGGCAGCCCAATTGTGCAAACGTGCCAGCCGGATGAGCTCCCTCGATGGGGCGATGGTCTGTGATCGAGAGAACCAATGTCGCAAATTCTCCGGGAAGTGATCGACGAGGGCGTTGCCAGAATCACACTCAACCGCCCCGCAGCCCTCAATGCATTCACTTACTCGATGTACGGTGAGTTGCTTCGCGCACTGGATGGCATTCGCTATGACCCCACCATTCGGGTGGTGATTTTGACCGGGGCTGGCAAGGCATTCTGTTCCGGCGCGGATATCAGTGGCGCGGCCGGTGCGCCTGAGTGGGTGCCAGACTCAATGGCTCCCGTAGAGCGCAACCGGGCGATCATGGATGTCCTCGGGCGTTTGCCATCCGCTCTGCAGAGTATGCCGCAACCGGTAATCGGTGCCATCAATGGTGCTGCCGCAGGGGTTGGATACGCACTGGCGTTGTCATGTGACCTTTGCTTGACGACGACGACCGCGAAATTTCTACCCGCTTTCCACAATACAGGAACGGGCTGCGAGTTCGGCGCGAGTTGGCTGCTGCCGAAGCTCGTTGGGCTGCAGGCCACAATGGAAATCCTGCTGACCGGGAGAATGATGCTGGGAGATGAAGCGGCGAAAATCGGCCTGTGCTTGCGTGCCTGCGACGACGCTGCGGCAATGAACCTTGCCGCGCTGGAAATGGCGAGGCAGATCCGCGCAAACGTACCCCGAGCCGTCACGCTGGCAAAGCAATCTGTCTGGGCTAACCTGAGCGTATCCAGTTACGGCACTGCGCTTGAAATGGAGCTCAGGGCCATTTCTCTGGCGGGAAACTCCGATGATGCCAAGGAAAAGAGAGCTTCAGTGGCCGAGCGACGGGACCCGAAATTTGCCAATCGGTGACACCCACGGCTTGATGCTGTTGGGTCGCGTCAGTAGCCCGCGACGTAGAGGTATGCGGTAACCAGGGCGGCCCCCAGACAGTAGATCCCGAATAGATACCAGCGATCGGTTTCAAGCCAGCGGCTCAGCCACTTCAGGGCGGTCAACCCGGCGACAAACGCGATCAAGGCCCCGAACAAACCGAAGGCAACCGCGGAGCGGATATCTGTAGATCCGCTGAGCGCATTCGCGTGCAGGAGCCGCCAGGCCTCCCGAACAATCACGGGTGGCGTCAGTACGACCGCGAGCGCGAAGCTGAAAGCTTCCACCCGCCGCCGTGATACACCGAACAGCATCCCGGTGGAGATTGTGGCACCGGAGCGCGAGAAGCCGCGAAACGGCAGACACAGACCCTGCACCGCGCCGATCATCGCTGATTGCCAGCGGCTAAGATCGTCAGTCCTCGCTGCGCGGTGCCGCGTGAGTATGCCGGCAAGCAGAATCAGAATACCGGCGGCGCCCAACGCCGGGGAGATGAACTCGAGGTGACTGAACAAGTCCTCGATCTGGGCCTGCGGTGCTCCCGCAAGGATGGTGCTCTCTATCAGCAAGGTCACACCGCCCCCAACTGCGGCCGTCAGAAGGGTAGCAACGATGACCTGCGCCGCAAATGTCCGGAACGCCGTCACGCTCTGAAAATACGTCTTGCGCCAGGTGCGCCAAAAGTAAGCGATGACGGCGAACATAGTACCGGTATGCAACATCACCAGGAGCAATGTCATCGGTGGTGAGGAGGGATCCAGTCCCAACAGCTTTTCCGCGACCACAACGTGCGCGGAGCTGGAGACCGGCAGGAGCTCAGCGAGCCCCTGAACGACGGCGAGAATGAAAATTTGCAATGGCGACATACTCGTATGATCTGTCGCGTGGAAATTCTCAGCAACGAATATTTCTGGCGTGCCCGAATTTCGATAATTCGCGAGCATGGAGCCGGCTTCCGGCGCAATACAGCCTCAACGATGCCGGCTCGTTGAACGTGGTAGCGCCTTGTCATGTCCTGAGACACTGAACAGATCACCGGTCGCGAGATACCTGTTCAACATTCTGCGAGCGATGTCAGCCAATTCGGGCTGAGCATTAGTCACGCCCAAGGTACGATTCGCAGCAAGGGCCTGGTGAAGCACCGAAACAAACATCGCAATGGCCGCTGGAGATGATTAAACAGGAAGCACAGTCTATTGACCCAGGTGCTGTCTATTGTCTAGCATCAGGTCACTCACGGGCAGACTGAACAACACGGGCGGCTTCTATGACGGACCATGATTCAGGACCCGCAGCATCCGGCAGAGGCGTGTACATCCCAGGTCGGTGGATACCAGCGCCCAGCACAGTCAGCCCGGAGGCGCACAACATTCTCGCTAACCCACCTCAAATGGGTATGGCTGTGCCATCAGATCTTCACGACATGGCCGCGTGGCGGGAAATCTGCACTCAAGGCACGCAGATGTTGACGCAGATGCTCGCACACCAAGCCGCAAACTATCCCTGCGAGGTTGTCGAGCACAACGTGGGCGATACGACGCTTTACGACATCCTGCCTACCAGTATGTCGGGCGAGGATTCGCAACGCGCCATTTACTACGTACATGGCGGCGCGTTCATTCACGGGTCGGGTATATGCTCGGCGTACATGGCTCAGCCGCTTGCTACCATCGCGGGGCTGAGAGTGCTGTCGATCGATTATCGAATGCCGCCGGATCACCCGTACCCGATCGGACTCGAGGATGCGTTGGCCGGCTACCGGACGGTGATTGAGCGCTTCTCGCCAGAGCAACTCGTGGTGCTCGGACCCTCGGCAGGGGGTGGGTTGGCTGCTTCACTGGTGCTCAAGATTCGTGATGCCGGCCTGCCGCTGCCCGCTGCATGCGTGCTTGCTACGCCCGAAGCGGATCTCACGGAGTCCGGAGATACGTTCGAGACCAATGCGGAAATCGACGTGATTTTGCGCAAACGGCTTTCCGAATCCATCGCCCTCTATGCTGGGGGCCATGACTTGCGCGATCCCTATCTGTCGCCAGTATTCGGTGATTTCTCAAAGGGCTTTCCACCAACGATGCTGCTCTCCGGTACACGTGATTTGTTCCTCTCGAATACAGTTCGACTACACCGTGCGCTGCGCAAGGCAGGCGTCGAAGCCGATTTGCACGTCTGGGAGGCAATGCCGCACGGAGGATTCTTTGGCGCACCGGAAGACGCTGAGGTGCTCGCAGAGCAGGCAACCTTCATAAGGAAGCGGCTGGGTGCAGAACCTAAAACGGCGCCCACCTTTGCGACTTAGGTCCCGCGAGCCCGCTCGGGCCGACTGGCATGGCGAAAGGTAGCCATTTTTCCTGGAGACTCGCCCTATATCTCCTAGGAAGCGTCTCCTTTCGACCGATATGCCGGCCAACGACAAACAAGCCTTTGTCGCAACGCTCGCGCGCGAGCATGGCCAGCGGCTGCGTCGCTTCCTGGCGTCGCGGCTGCGACACGCCGCAAGCGATGTCCCCGACTTGGTCCAGGAGGTGTATCTGCGGCTGTTGCGCATCCCCCACCAGGAAAGTATCCGAAGCCCCCAGTCCTACATGTTCACCGTCGCGTTCCATGTGCTTCACCAGCACAAGCTGACCCTCGCGACGGCGCCCGAGGCTCTCGATCCGCTCGCCTTGATTGCTGAGATCGATGCTTGCGTCGACGAGGATCCGGCGGTGCACTTCGAGACCCGGGAGCGTCTGGATCAGTTAGACCGGGCACTACGGGAGCTGCCGCGCAACGCTTACGTGAGCTTCGTGCTGCATCGTCGTTACGGCTTCTCACTCGAGGAGATCGCGACCCAGTTGGGGGTCTCGCGTGCGATGGTCAAGAAGTACATGGCCCGGGCCGTCGCGCACTGCCGGGAACGCTTCGAAGGATTCAGGTAGGGAGGCCCCGTGAACCGGCAGATTGTCCTGGAAGCCGCCGAGTGGTTTGTGGAACTGAACGCCGGTCCACCTCCCGATCTCGAGACCCGCGAGCAATTCGACAAGTGGCTGCGGGCATCCCCCGAGCATGTTCGCGCCTTCCTCGAGATCGTCCCCATCTGGGAAGACGGCAGTCAGTTGCCACAGAGTTCGGACACCACGCCGCAACGGCTCATCGAGTGGGCGCGTCGGGCGGGCAACGTCCTGCCGATGCAAAACGGGGATCGTCCGCAGCGCGGCTCGGACGCTCAGCGCGCACAGCCCCGCAGCCCAAGCCGTTCAATTCGACGCATCTGGGCCGCCGGGCTGGCACCCATCCTGGTGGGTATTGCAATCGTGCTGGTTTATTCGGCCGTTCGGTACCCGACGTTTGCGACCGGAATTGGCGAGCAACGCTCACTCAAGCTGGCGGACAACTCGGTTATCGAGCTCAACGCGCTCTCGCGGGTTCGGGTGCGCTACTCCGAGCACGAGCGTGTCATCGATCTGCTCGAAGGTCAGGCGTTGTTCCGGGTTGCAAAGAACGCAGAGCGTCCATTTATCGTCTATAGCGCCGGAACGAAAGTTCGCGCGGTAGGCACCGAGTTCGACGTATACAGGAAGACGACAGGGACGGTGATTACCGTCGTGGAGGGTCGCGTCTCGGTCGACGCCAACTTTGACTCGCAAGCGTGGGACGGTGGGCATCACGCGGCCAGCGGGTCGGCCGCGCCGGCGGACGGCGGGTCGCAAATGCTCGCTGCCGGCGAGCAACTCACGCTCGGTCCCAGATACACGCGCAAAGCCGAACATGCCAACGTCGCCGGGGCGACCGCCTGGACACAAAGACAGCTCGTGTTTGATTCCACGCCGTTGCCCGAGGTGGCCGAGGAGTTCAATCGCTACACCACCCGCCGGCTGAGTGTCGATGCCACGCACCTCGGGGACTTCCGTATCAGCGGCATCTTCTCCTCGACCGATCCCGCCCCTCTCATTCGCTTTCTGCGCGAACAGCCCGGCATGCAGGTGACAGAATCCGGACAGGAGATCCGTGTCAGCGGCTCGAGCGGTCAGCGCCGGTAGCCATTATCCCGCGGAAACCACCCTATATGAGCATGAGGTCGTCGCATCTCGCGACGATGACAACACAAAGGCTGTTGTCACAAGCAGGGGGACTCATGCGCGTTGCGGTACTCGGGACGGCCGTTTGGCTGTCGGCTCTCGGTCTTTGTGTGGCACAGGATGCGAAAGCGAGCATTCGCAAACACACCAACATTCCCTCGGAAACGCTCGCGAATGCGTTGCAGACGCTCGGCCGTGAGCGTGGTCTGCAGGTGGTCTATCGGTCGGAGGTGGTCGGTGATATCCGCAGTCAGGGTGCCAGCGGGGAGCTGACCGACGATGAGGCCATCGGACAGCTGCTGAATGGCACGCGCTTGACCTATCATCACCTCGATGAAAAGACCATAACAATCGTCTCATCAACTGCAGCCTCACAGGATGTCGAGGGGCCATCCGAGCAGGGGCCGACAGAACAGGGGAGGGCGACCCAGCGCACGGGAAATTCTGACACGGCCGAGAAGGCCGAGAAGGCCGAGAAGACTGAGAAGGTCGAGGAGGTCGTCGTCAGAGGCTACCGCATGTCGCTCGAAACTGCGGCTGAGGCCAAGAAGAACGCCACGAATTTCACCGACTCGATCTTTGCCGAGGACTTCGGCAAGTTCCCCGATCTCAACCTCGCCGAGTCGCTGCAGCGACTGCCGGGTGTGCAGATCGACCGCGATGTCTCGGGGGAGGGTACGTACATCAATGTACGCGGCCTCGGCCCGGGTTTCACGGTAACGACCATCAATGGCTTTTCGATAAGCACACCGAACGGCGCCAATGAAGGCCGGGGCTCCAGTCTGGACATGTTGCCTTCAGAGCTGTTCAGGTGGGCGACCCTGAGCAAATCGCCGACAGCCGACATGGTGGAAGGAGGGACCGCCGGGGTCGTCAATCTGCAACCCGCGCGCGCATTCGACCAAAGAGGGTTCCATGTCAATTATCAGCTTCAAGATACCTACCAGACCGTAGGCGGCAACAACGCGCCACGTGAGGCTCTCTTCGTCAGCGATACTTTCGATACGGGTATTGGCGGCATCGGTGTCCTTCTCGGATTGGCCCGCGCAGAGAAGACCTACCGCAGCGACATTTTCAATACGGTCGGCTATACCACGCTGAACCTGGGAAAGGCATGTCCGAGCGGGACGCCGGGATGCAACTCGCTGTCGTTGACCGGTAACAAGACGAACCCGAGTGCGGGCTACGGCGGCGGAGCGGGCGCGACGTTGACCACGATACCCGGAAATATCCCACCTGAGCTGGGTCTGGGCTCGGCCAGGGCGCCGCTCGTGCAATGTGGCAATGGCGTCCCGGGCGGTACGTCAGGGCTGAGCTGCCAGGACCTCAGCTACGCCATCGTGCCTCGACTGGTGCGCGCGGAGCAGATCGGCGGCAATCGCAATCGCAATGCCCTGATGTTCAACCTCGAGTGGCGGCCGTCCGAGAGTCTCAATTTCAAGCTGGACTCGATGTACGCGGACACGCGCAACCATTATGGCCAGTACGACGTAATGGCCGTTATCCGCTCCTACAACAACACCGTTCCAGTCAATTTCCAGCTCGACCCTAACCATGTGCTGACGTCCGGCACCTTCGCCAACACATACTTCCTAAATCAAAGCAGCGACTATCGTACCTACGGCAAGATGTTCTACCAGTCGCTGCAGGCCGACTGGAAGATTGCCGATGATTGGCGCCTGTCGCTGGAGGGTATGCACAACAACGGCTACTACCTCAACCAATCCGTCGTCTATACGCTTCAGTCCGCGCCTCCGCAGTCCGCGAGCAACCTCACTCCGCTCAATACTGGACAATACGCGACCTATACGGACACACCGGGGGATCTCACACCCTTCCTCACGACAAATGTCGATCTACCCAACTACAACGGATGGTACTGGAACGGTATCACCATCATTCCAACTCAGCGCGATTTCCGGGAATATGCCTACCGCGCGGATCTGCACTGGGGTGATGCCAGCAAATTGCAGATATCCGCCGGCGTGTTGCGATCCCATTTCTACCGGCACATTGCGACCTGGAACGTGGGCGACTGCGCCTACCAGGGAAATTGCGGCTTCGCGTACGCCGTCACGCCCCAATATCCGGTCGCGAAAGTCGTGGCTCCCGATGGATCGCAGGCGGCGACGTCGGTATTGCAGAACTACCTGGTTCCGCTGCCCTACAACAAACTGTTTTCGGGCTCCCCATTCAACGTGGGATTCAACTCCGGATGGCTGGTGCCTGATTTCAACAGGCTGAATAGAGATCTGCACATCGGATACTTCACATACGGACTCAATCCAGGAACAGACGCCAGCAACTATCTGAACACGTACTCCCCCAAGGTCATCCAGGAGGACAAGACTGCGCCCTATCTGATGGCTGACGGGCGTTTCGACCTGTTCGGCAGGAATCTCGTCTACAACGCGGGAGTCAGGTTCGTAAACGAGGACTCGAGCGTTGCCGGCCTCGTCAACGACTATATCCTGATCGGTGGCGCGGGGAACCGCGTGGTCGATAATTTCCCCGCGTCCTACAGGGCGATTCTTCCCAGCGTCAACTTCGCGTATTACCTGAATCGAAACCTGCTGTTCCGGGGCGCCGGCGCGCGAACGGTCACCGCGCCCGATCCGGGCGATCTGGCACCGAGCTACGGTCTGAGCCTCGATGGCGATCAATTCACCCTCGGCAATCCCAAGCTCGAGCCGTTCTATGCAAACAACTACGATCTGGGACTCGAGTGGTATCCGCGCTCCAAGGCTGTCATGGCGTTCAATGTCTGGGCGAAGGATATTTTCAACTACCCGGCCACCATCCAATTTCTGCAGCCGTTCGGCGATACGGGGTTGGATTGGAATAAGCTGTCCACACGGCAGCAGACCGGCATCACCAACCTCGGCAATGGTGATTACCAGGCGGCGCAGATCACGATCATTCAGAAGCAGAACTCCTCCCTGGTCATCCACCTGCTGGGTGAGGAATTCCAGTGGGTGCAGCCTCTGGACTTCGTGACGACGGGTCTGGGATTCTCGGCCAACGTGACTCATATCGGTCAGACTCTGTCCGGCGCGGTCCCCCCCGGTACCAATACGCGCTCGTTGCTGACGGGGCTTGCGCCGTGGACCTACAACGCGACCCTCTTCTATGAACGGCCGAGCGGTTTCTCGGCGCGGGTGTCGTACACCCATCGCGATGCCAACCTGTTCGCCGTCTGCCCCTGCTACAACGTACCTGGGGATCTCTATTCGGTTGCGACGAACTACATGGATGCCCAGCTCACGTTCCCGATGCCCGGGTATAACCGCTTGAAGTTCACGGTGCAGGCGCAAAACCTGATCAAACAGGTGCAGCTCAACCGCTATAACAATTACGAGTCGGAGCCGGACGGGGCGACATACGCCGGTAGGACCTACGTGATCGGCGTCCGAGGAGAATTCTGAGGTCGGGTGATCGGGCGAATTGGGGAAGGACTTCTCGATGCCAAGTGATTCATGCTGACATATTTTCGATGTCTGGCCGGCGTGGCGTTCCTGGGAATGACGGTTCCGACTGCACACGCAGAGGAATGGTCGCTCGAGAGAGCGTTGCGCCACCATCCGATCATCGGTGTAGCGATCAATAGTGCTCAGGTCACCGGGCGTGACCCCAGGGGTGTCGCCATTATCGACGCCCAGTTCGACTCGGTTTCGCCGGAGAACGTCTTGAAGTGGGATAGCATCCATCCCAGGCCGGATGTCTATTTCTTTTCAATCGCGGACCAGTATGTCGCTTTTGGCAGGAAGCGCCGCATGTTCGTCGTCGGACATACTCTCGTCTGGCACAACCAGACTCCCGCCTGGGTTTTCCGCGACGCCAACGGGAATCTCGTGGATCGGGAGACGCTCCTGCGACGCATGCATGACCACATTCGGACGGTGGTTGGGCGCTATAAGGGACGGATTCGGAGTTGGGACGTTGTCAACGAAGCACTGAACGAGGATGGCAGTCTGCGGCAGTCGCTGTGGCTGCAGATCATCGGCGAGACATATATCGCCAAGGCGTTCGAATACGCACATGAGGCCGACCCGCAGGCCCAGCTCGCATACAACGATTACTCGCTCGAAAACGAACGTAAGAGAAGCGGTGCCTTGGCGCTGGTGAAGAGGCTCAAAGACCAGGGCGTTCCCATTACGACCGTGGGAATGCAGGGACATCTCTCACTGACCCGGCCGTCGCTCGAGGATGAGGAGGCGACGATCGGCGCCTTCGGCAAGCTCGGTCTCAAGGTTGCGATCTCCGAGCTCGATGTCGATGTACTTCCCGCGGCGTCCAGGCAGCAGGGGGCAGAGGTGACCCTCAGTGTGCGGAGAGATGCTGCGCTCAATCCTTACGGTAACGGGCTGCCGGATGCGATACAGCAGCAATTGGCCGAGAGATATAGAGATCTGTTCCGGATGTATCTGAAGCACCGCGATGTGGTTAACCGCGTGACTTTTTGGGGTGTCACGGACGGCGATTCATGGTTGAACAATTGGCCGGTCAAAGGTCGAACGAGCTATCCGCTGCTGTTTGATCGTCAGGGGTGGCCGAAGCCGGCATTTTCCGCTGTGCTGGCGACCGCTACAGACAGCTCGAGATGATTGGCACCTCCCGATTTGGAGGACCCGCCGTGGCAGCGGGGGCGGCGAGGTCACTCTATATCGCAGTCCTCTTTCTCCTGCCAACCTTGACAGTTCCGGCCTTCGGACTTGGCGAACCACGCCTGATTTCCTTCAAGGCGGAACCGGGAGCCTTCGTGCTTGCCAATCAACATCAAGCTCCCGCAGTAATGATCGACGATGACGAGTGGCCGGGCGTCTTACGCGCAGCAGCGGATTTTCGCGCCGATATCGAAACTGTCAGTGGCGCCAAACCGGGCAGGCAGTTCTCCATCTCGAGCCGCGCGCCCGCTGCCATCATCGTCGGAACTCTCGGGCGCAGTACCTTGATCGATGAGCTCGCGCAAGCAGGAAAGATTGATACGAGTGCAATCCGAGGACAGTGGGAGGCGGGGATGATCGCCGTCGTCGATCATCCGTTGCCGGATGTTGACCAAGCGCTCGTCATCGCAGGTAGCGACAAGCGGGGGACCATCTTCGCACTCTACACGGTATCTGAGCAGATCGGTGTCTCACCCTGGGCATGGTGGGCGGACGTCCGAGTCCCACACCATGATGAGATCTACGTACTCCCAGGGGTACATCTCATGCCCTCGCCGGCAGTGCGCTACCGCGGCATCTTTCTGAACGACGAAGCGCCCGCGCTCAGCGGGTGGACGCGAGAGAAATTCGGTGGCTTCAACCACAACTTCTACGAACATGTATTCGAGTTGTTGCTGCGGCTGCGCGCCAACTATCTTTGGCCGGCGATGTGGGGCAGCGCCTTCAATGAGGACGATCCACTGAATCCGAGGCTTGCCGATGAGTACGGAATCGTCATGGGGACCAGTCATCACGAGCCCATGTTGCGCGCCCAGCGCGAGTGGAAGCCCCACGGTCAAGGACTGTGGGATTACCAGACCAATTCCGCGGAGCTCGACACGTTTTGGGCCGAAGGCATCCAGCGTAATAAAGGGTACGAGAGCACCATTACCATCGGCATGCGCGGTGACGGCGATAAGGCCATGAGCCCTTCCGTCAACACAGCGTTGCTCGCGCACATCATCGACGATCAACGGAAGATCATTGCCGCGAATGAGAACCCCGCGAAGCACGATCCCCAGGTTTGGGCACTCTACAAGGAGGTGCAGGAGTACTACGAAAAGGGCATGCGGGTGCCCGACGACGTGACGCTCCTATGGAGCGATGACAACTGGGGAAATCTCCGCCGGCTACCCACTCCCGAGGAACGCCGCCGATCGGGCGGTGCCGGCATCTACTATCATTTCGATTACGTCGGGGGGCCCCGCTCGTACAAATGGCTCAATGATATTTCCATCACCAAGGTCTGGGAACAAATGAGCCTTGCTGTGGAATACGGAGCAGATCGAGTCTGGATCGTCAATGTCGGGGACCTGAAGCCGATGGAGTTTCCCATCGAATTCTTCCTGACGATGGCGCGTGACCCGAAACGCTGGGGAAAAAACGATCTCGATGCCTATACCGTTACCTGGGCTACCCGGGAGTTCGGCGCAGAACACGCGCAGGAAATTGCCCAAATCATTGCCCGCTACACTCAATACAATTCCCGGCGAAAGCCCGAACAGCTCACTCCTGAAACCTACTCATTCGGCGCAGATCGCGAGGCGGACCGCATCGAGTCCGAATGGAAGGCACTTTCGGTAGAAGCGGATGAAGTCGCAGGCGAGCTGGCGGTGCAGGAGCGCGCCTCCTACTTCGAGCTCGTCCAGTATCCCGTGGATGCGTGCGCCAATCTCGGCAGAATGTATATCGCAGCCGGGAGAAATCATCTGTATGCCAAGCAAGGCAGGGTCAGCGCGAACTTCTGGGCGGATGAGACAGAGCGCCTGTTCGCACACGATGCTGAACTGTCCAACGCATACAACTCCCTGCTGAATGGCAGGTGGCATCACATGATGGATCAGACGCATATCGGATATACGTCATGGGGCGATCCGAAGACCAACACCATGCCTGCCGTGCAGAGAATTCCAGTTCCGGCCGTAAGGCGGCTCGGGGTTTTTTCCGAAGACGGCGGCAGTCCGGGCGCGAGCACCACGGGCGACGCTTCACTTTCCTTCGATCCGGTCAATCGCCAGGTGCATGCCATCGAGCTTGCACCTCTGGGTTCCGCACCAGCACCTGTCAAGTTGAGCACAAGTGCGCCGTGGGTCCGGCTCAGCCTGGAGCGCGCAACGGTTGCCACCGATGTTACTGTCAAAATCGACATCGACTGGTCCCATGCTCCTCAGGCACCAGCACGAGCGACAGTGAGCATAAGACCTGACGGGCAGCGGCCGGCGTCGGTTGAGGTTCGACTGGTTCCGGTTCCCGGCAAGGCGCGCGGCTTTATCGAGAATGCAGGTGTCGTAGCCATCGATGCGGAACACTCCAGCCGCGCCGATACCGCAAATGGTGTCCGTTGGGAGACCCTCCCGGGGTTTGGACTCACTCTGTCCGGGATCGAATCGTTTCCGGTAACCGCTTCGAGTACGTTGCCGGGGAGTCCGCAAGCTTGTGTCGAATACGATTTCACGACTCTTACCGCGGGCTCGCGCACACTTCAAGCGATTCTGGCTCCGACCCTCGCATTCGTGCCGAATCGTGGACTTCGCTACAGCGTCCAACTCGACCGCCGGTCCGCCCAGACGATCGATGCATGGGAGACCAAGACAGACGGTGAGTGGGCCCGGGCCGTCAGTGATGGCGTTCATCGAGTTTCCACGCCGCTGGGCGCGCTTGCCGCTGGACCGCATACGCTGCGTTTCTGTCGCGTCGATGCTGGCGTTGTCTTGGAGCGGATCCTGATCTTCACATCCCCGCCCCCTGCGTATCTGGGTCCATTGGAGTCCGCACAGGTACACGACGCGAAACCGCACGCCGATGTGCGGCCCGCTGAGAACCAATGGACAGGAAGCTGGGCCTCGGCGCAACAAGCAGTTTGCGATCAGAGTGAGCTTCCCAAGCACCCGTTTGAGGGAACGACCCTGCGCGAGACAGTGCACCTTTCCTTAGGGGGAAGCCAGATCCGGCTGAGACTGTCGAATCTCTTCGGGAACCAGCCGCTGCTCATCTTCTCGATGGCGGTTGCGCATGCGCGGCCAGGCATGCCGGGAGCGATCGACATCAAGAGCAGCGTCCCGGCGCGCTTCAACGGCGCGACCACGGTAACGGTTCCGCCCGGAGCCGAGGTAGTGAGCGACAACATTCCTCTATCCGTTCAACCATTGTCCGATCTTGCGGTCTCCCTGACGATCGGGAGCGCGCCGATATGTGCAACGTCACATCCCGGCGCGCGCGCCACCGCATTTGTGCTTGCGGGTGATCACGTAACGGACGAGTTTCTGACCGGGTCCGAGAGCTTTGTTCATTGGCATTTCCTTTCCGCGGTGGAAGTCTCGGGTGGCGTGTCGAATGGCGCCGTAGCCGTGCTTGGCGATTCGATTACCGATGGTCACGGGGCCACAACCGATGGCAATGATCGGTGGACCGATGTGTTGGCGGCGCGCCTCGCTCCCCGAAAAATCGCAGTGCTCAATTTCGGAATCGGCGGCAATCGTGTCCTGGCCGACGGAATCGGACCCAGCGCCTTCTCGCGCTTCGGCCGCGACGCATTGGGTGGTGCGGGAGTACACACAGTCATCCTTCTGGAAGGGATCAACGATCTGGGGCTGGATCGAGTCAAGGAACATTCGCAGGAGGACCACGACGCCCTGGTTGATCGATTGCAGACGGCCATGAAAGGGATGATCGAAAGCGCGCATCGAAAGGGAATATGCGTTCTGGGTGGAACTCTGACGCCTTATGTTGGATCCACATACTACCACCCGGGCCCGCGCAGCGAAGCCGACCGGGAAAAACTCAACACGTGGATTCGCGCGAGTGGCGTGTTTGATGGAATCATCGATTTCGACAAGATGTTGAGGGATCCTGCCGAGCCTGACCGTCTGGACCCCGATGCAGATTCTGGCGATCATCTGCATCCTGGGCCAAAGGGCTACCGGCGCATGGCAGAAGGTGTGCCGTTGGATTTGCCAGCGATCGCTGCGTGTTTTCGATTACCGACATCATCCTGACCGCGACGACGTCTCTACAGTCGCCCTTCGGGCTCCTTCCGTGACGTCGTCGACAGATGAATCAGAGCCTTCGAGCATGAGAGATGATTTCAATAATGCGACCATGAGCGGGTCCTACCTTGTAGCTTAAATAGCCCCAGGGCAGGTGTCTCATCTCACATTGGCACGGGGGAGAGTCGTGGTTGCTCACATCGTTGTTGTTGGTATTTTTCTTTTGTGCTTGTCATTTGGCCCTCAAATTCGCCGGCGCGTGGTTCATTGCACGCCATGAATAACACAGTCCGAAGGAATCTTCTCCTGTTCGTCGTTGGTGCTCCGCCGGGGAGGGGCTCAATCTATGGGGCACCCATTCGCGATTACGCGCCACTCGCCGGATGACACTCGACGTCGGTCTGGGGAAAGTCGTTCCCCTTGAAAAGAAGAGGTTCGTCAAGCGCTCGGGCCAACGCGTATGAAAAACAGTCGCCAAAGTTGAGGCCAGCGGGACCCCTATTGGACAATTATTGAGACTTCACGTCGCCGGTTGAGTCCGATATGTTGGCAACTGACTCGAGTCGCTCGTCATCGATTCTGAGCCTGAGGAATAATGCCGTTCGTCTCATTCAGCTAACCGGATAGGATCAGTCCCATGCCAGTCACCCAACGCGATACTCGGCGTCATACCTACGGCGACTACCTCCAGTGGTCCCGCGATTATGGCGACGAAGTCATCGACGGCGTCGCCTACGTGAGGGAGCCACCTTCACCGTCTTGGATTCACCAGGAACTGGTCGTCGCGCTGACCCTCGAACTTGGCCGTGTGCTGGAAGGTACGTCCTATCGCGTGTGCGTCGCCCCGCTCGACGTCCGATTGCCGCGTTCTGATGAATCAGATGAGAAGGTTGACACGGTCGTTCAGCCTGATGTCTTCATCTTCTGCGATCGTGGGAAAATCGATGCACACGGAGTGCGAGGCGCCCCTGACTGGCTCGCAGAGGTCCTCTCACCCAGCACCGCCAGCTACGATCAGAGCATTAAGATTCCTCTCTACGAGCGTGCCGGCGTCCCCGAGGTCTGGCTCGTACACCCCACGGATCGAACGCTGGCCATTTACCGCCTCGAAGACGGTCGATATGGACGTCCGATTTACCAGGAGCTGAAAGGACAAACACTCCTCAGTGCCGTCTCCGACGTCAGCGTCGACTGGGATCGGATGATGACGCGGTTGGTGTAAATCGGACGGTTATTCGCCAGCCTTGACCACGTCTTCCCGTGATATGCGCGCCTCGCGCCGTGCGGTGCGCAGTACCCGACCAAAGGCAACGGCAACCGGGTCGCGGTTCATGTGTCGCCCCCGGTTCCCGACGCAATCGCCCGCCCGTGAGCGAGACCAACATGGTTGGCTGGATGCCGAGGGCGACACAGGCGGCGGGCCCGCTGGAGTCTGCGCTGCCGCGCGAATGCCATCGGCGTTAGCTCATGCATGCTGCTTTCGCATCACTTCCAGCGCAGCATTTGCCAGGAACCCGCTGCGGGTCTGACCGCGAGACTTCGCGAAGTCATCAATTTGCTTGAGCAGACGACCCGGCACTGTGATGTTGATCTTCTCCGCCGGCCCGAAGAATCGATCGACAGGTACATCAACGACGCCCCAGGTCCAGCCCTTGTACTCGCGATCCGTCATCCATTCTGTCATCGGCTTGGTCTTCGGCAGATCCTTGCCTTCTTCCGCCAGGATTTCCAGGTGCGCTTCGATCGCCTCGCGTGCGTTATCGAAGGCCTCTTCGATCGTATCGCCAGCGCTGAAGCAGCCCGGCAGATCGGGCACCGCGACACCGAAGGCGGTCTTGCGAGTGGCCGGCTCAATTGCGATCGAGAATTTCATGGCGCGTGAGTCCTAAGAATGTAGGTGTGTGAGCGTGCGTGCCTATTTCAGCCCCGCTTGCTTTCGGATTTTGTGCACCAACCCCTTGCCGAGGTCCTTCTTCGGATGCGGAACCGTAATTAGGTCCGGTTTCGAGGGGTGCTTGAACTGGTGATGACTGCCGACGCACCTGACTTCCTGCCAGCCGGCTTTCTTGAGTGCGCGGATCAGGTCATCACTCTTCATGGGGTACGTCAACTATACCCACCGTACCTACCGCTGTCAACACCATACCCACCAGAGCGCCGCCCGAGACCGGCGTTCTCGTCTTGCCGGCAACACTTCAGGCCGGCCAACTTCTTTGTGAAGCAAATTCCGTCGTGTCTCCACTGAAGCACCAGGGACACGTCCATGTCGGCGTCCGCGTTCTGGTGAGAGATGACCGCGCTTCAGCGGTAGGCGATGGCCCGCACGATTTCGAGCCGGCGGCCGGATATCTGTCAGCGTGGCGGCGTCAGGCGTGGGCTCAGCATCGGCTTGTGCCGCTGAGCTGGATGGATCGGCGGGCGACTGTCGCCAGCGGGCGGGCCGCAGCACGATCTTGCCATTGAACAGGTTCCGCAGGGTCACATGAGCCTTGAGAGCGGCTCGCGGATCGCCGTCCAAGCCCTAAGGCGAGCTGCTGCCGGTACAGCTCCGCTGCTCGGGTAGCGCGGAGAGAACGGCTGCCGTCTGTCTTGCCTCGGGGCAATGCCGACTCCAACTGCTTCCGCTTCTTCAGGGCTCGCGCAACCGCGCCTTCCAGCTCGTCGGCGGTCAAGTCCGGATCGCCGCACCTCTGGCGCTCCCTCAACCGCTCAATGCGGGCGTCCAATTCAGCAAGCTGCCGTGGTCGCGCCTCATGGCCAGCGCGAGTGCGCACCTGCTCGACAAACATCTTCTGCATCTCCGCGACCATCCGCGCGACCCGCTCGGGCGAGAGTAGTTCCCGACGAATCGGATCCAAGATCGCGTTCTGCGGTACTGGCTTACGTGCTTCGTGTTTGCCACGGTGTCGGACGAGCCATTCTACAGCGCGACGTCGATGACCTGTACCGTCGTGAATTCCTTTAACCCATCAACTTTGAATTGAATACCGATGTCGGAAGACTGGACGCCGCTGAACGGTGCAAAGGCATGCAGCGCCCCGTGTTGGTTCACCCACGCCGTGCTGCATTCGAGCTGGCTCGCATACTTGGCAGCCTCCTGTGGGTCGTCGCCCCAGCGGTCGTTGTCTTCTCATCTTCGTAAGTCGATCGTAAGGCAGGTACCCGGACCCGCTTGCCCACGCCTGCCATCAGGCCGGCAGTGCGTCCTGGACCACAGTTGGAGTTGAGCCGGCCTGGTGAAGGTTGACGCCGCTACTTGCCCTTCCGAGCTGCCTTTGAGACCAGCTTTCGGCGACCACGCGGCTTTGACGTGGATTCCACTGCAGTGCGAAACGGCGATTCTCGGCCCTCGGCGAAGGCGCGCAAGCATGAGTCGACGAATTCGAGCGTTTCAGTGTGGCCGCTGCTGATGTCGATCGCCGCCTCGAGAGCCAGCACCTGCGCGAGGCTGGTCAGAAGTATGGTGGCGACGATCGGCTGCATGCCCGGGGTTATGCCGCGTTGTTTCAGATGTTCGCTCATCACGTGCGTTTGCAGCTCTCGCGCCTCTTTCGCCGCGCGCCCGACCTCCGCCCTGACGGCGGGCCGGCGCCTGGCAAGCGCGGCCAGTTCCATGGCGAGAGTCGCCTGCTCCGGATCCTGGTTCAGCGTCTGTAGGGCGCGCAGCGGCTCATCGGAGCGCGCCGCCTCCAGCAGCTGAGCACGCAACTTTTCGGCGTTCTGGCGAATGACGGCGATAAACACATCGTCCATCGTGAGGAAGTAGTAATGGACGATCTGGCGCTTGAGATTGACCTTATCGGCGAGCGTCCGAGCGGTGACAGCGGGATAACCCCCTTCGCGGATGAGTTGCTCGGCCGCCTCGACCAGGGCGGCGCGCATCGCCGAACTCTCTCCGCCTCTTCGACGCTCCGAAACCATTTAGGCTCCAATCAAAGCTACCTGAGACGCGCAAGTATTCCACGACCACGAGTTCGCCGGCCATGCCGCTCACCGGGCTTGCGGTGCGAGTTTCGCGAGCTCGGCGTCGAGCGCGTCGAGCACCTCCCTGGTGAACTGGTCCGGGGCGAAGGCCTGCACGGCGCGCAGGGTCATGGCCTTGGCCATGGCGATGCGCGGGTCCGAGCTGACGCCCGGCAGATGCTTGTCCAACAGCGCCTTGGTCGCCGGATCGGCCAGCAGATCACCGATCTTGGTCGCGGCGGTAGAGTAGCCCTTTACCGTCTCCACCATCGCTGGGCGCTGGGCCTTTGGCGCCGCACTGCGAACGCTGTGCACGAAGCCCGGCGCCGGCGTTAGTTTCAGGTTGAGGTTAGCGAGGCCGCGGATGATGAAGCTCGGCTCGTAGTCGAGGATTCGTGCGCCGCGCGGTCCGTGCTTGTTCGCGTCGAGGTCGATGGCGGCGCTGTGCTCGAGGAACTTCTCCAGGATGATCCGCACTTCGACGCGGGCGAGCGGCGCGCCGGCGCAGACGTGTTTGCCGCGTCCGAAGGCGATGTGCTCTTTGATCTTCGGCCGGTTGAGGACGAAGTCCTGCGGATTTTCCCAACGCCGTGGATCGCGGTTGCCCGCGGCCAGCGCCAGCATCACCTTGGTGCCGGCCGGGATCTTCAGATCGCCAATCCGAGTGTCCCGGCGCGCGAGCCGTGCGGTCTGCTTGGTGGACCCTTCGAGGCGCAGCACTTCTTCCAGAAACTGCGGGATCAGCGACGGATCCTTGCGCAGCTGATCCTGCAGGCCGGGCTGTTCGATGATGAAGCGCATCGAGTTGCCCAGGAGCTTAGCGCTGGTGTCCTGGCCCGCCCCAAACAGGAACGTGGCGAGGCGCACGATCTCCCCGGAGTCCGGCGTCGAGCCGTCGGGGAACTTGGCGTTGGCGAGCTCCGACAGCACATCCTTACCCGGGTTGGCGCGGCGATCCTGCACGTACTGGGCGAAATAGGAGCCCATCACCACGAGCGGATGAGTCGCCGACGAAAAGTCGTTTTGTTCACTCTCCAGGCTTCCGGGGGGCGGTGCCGCATCGATCGCGTCCATGAACACTTGGCGGTCATCCGCCGGCACGCCCAACAGATCGGCGATAACCAGGCTGACGAACGGTGTCGACACCTCCTTGATCAGCTCGCATCCGCCCCGCGTAACCGCATCACGCACGAGTTGGTCGGCCAGCTGGGAGATGAACTGTTCATTCGCCTTGAGCCGGGAGGGCGTGAATAGCGGCGCCAGCAGGGCGCGGACGAAGGTGTGATGTTGGCCATCATAGTTGACTAACAGATCGCCACCCAGGAACTGTGTCCGATGTGCTTCTACCTGGGCGGTGATGTCCGAGCCTTTGGGCTCGAACGGTAGGGGCGCGGCTGCGCCCTGCACGCCGATGATCGCGGAGAAATCCTCGACGTTTTTGAGCACTTCGAGGGTCTCCTCGAAGCCGGTCACTATCACGTAATCGCGACCGGGGATCTGATAGATCGGCCCCTTGGCACGGATCGCCTCGAAATAGGCATAGGGGTCTTTCAGGATTTCGTAGTCGGTGAAATAGTCGCGGTCTTCTAGAGTCTGCATGTTCGCCTCTCAAGCTGTGTTGCCGCGCCCCTCAGCGGTGGCGTGTGCGTGCGGGGGTGGGGACTAGTCTTCTTTGGCGATGGTGACGCTCAGCCCGGACAGGCTGTCGGTCATCCTGATCTGGCAAGCGAGGCGCGAGCGCGCGTCACGGTGATCGGAGCCTTCGAGAAGGCCATTTTCGTCCTCGCTCATCGGCGGAAGGATGTCTGCGAACTCTTTCGCGACGTGCACGTGGCAGGTCGCGCACGAGCAGGCGCCGCCGCACAGCGCGAGGATGTCGCTGATGCTCGAGTCGCGGATCACCTCCATCACGCTCAAGCCGGTCGGGGCTTCCAGGGTGTGCGTTTCGCCATCACGCGTTGTGACAATCAATTTGGCCATTGCTTGTGAACTCGCTCCTGAAACTCGCCTCGGCATCGCCGCGCCAGACTCGAAGCTGATAAAGCCTCCCGGCGCCCCGTCTCGCTAGACAGTCGTCTAGCGCGCTAGACAGGTGTATAGCAACGAAGTATAAGACAGTCAAGCCGCGCCGCTTGTGGCGCGTTTACTTCGTCTCGTTGGGAAAGCCGGCTATGGGGTCGGCGCTGGACTGGCAGGAGTGTAATTTCATGGCCTTAACCGACGTCTCCACGCGCGCTCTCACCGAGATCGTCAGCCTCGCCGGCCGCACGGCGGTTGTGACTGGCGCCGCCTGGGGGCTGGGCAAGGCAACTGCTCGGCGGCTTGCCGAGGCCGGTGCCTCGGTGCTGATCGGCGACATCGACAAGGAGAAAGCCGAAGCAACAGCGAAGGAGATTAGCGATCAGTACGCCGCGCGGGTGATTTCCGTCCGCATGGACGTGACGGATAGCGACGCGATCAAAGCGACTGCCGATCGTGCTGTTCGCGATCTGGGCGGCATCGACATCTGGATCAATAACGCTGGCGTTCCGTCGAATGTCCCGCTGCTCGAAATGCCCGATGCGGAATGGGATCGTGTGATGGCGGTGAACTTGCGGGGTTTGTTCGTCGGCTCGCGCGAGGCCGCACGCCGCATGATCGCGGCTGGCAAAGGCGGCGTGATCGTGAATCTCGCTTCGCTCGCGGGTTTCAGAGGCATTGCGCCGGGTCAGGCTGCCTACGTCACGTCAAAACACGGCGTGCGGGGAGCGACGCGGCAGATGGCGCTGGAACTGGCGCCCCACGGTATCCGTGTCCTCGGCGTCGCGCCCGGCTACTGCCAGACCGAACACACGGCACACCTTGCAGACATGGACGCCGAGATTCTTAAGCAGATCCCAATCCCTGGCATCGCTGGCAGCGCGCTCGGACGCGTCGGCGTGCCGGACGACATCGCGCGGGTCGTGCTTTTCTGCGCATCGGACATGTCACTGTTCATGAGCGGGACGACGCTGCTGGTGGACGGCGGCGTAGCGGCATGATCGAACGGCATCGAGGGATAAAATGAGCATGACTGCGACGCACACCAGGAAGCGTTTTAGCGTCGTCCAATGGGCTACAGGGACCGTTGGAGCGAGCGCGATGCGTGCCGTAATCAACCATCCGGACCTGCAGCTGGTCGGCGTCAAGGTGTATTCCGAGGCGAAAGCTGGAAAGGATGCGGGTGATCTGTGCGGGCTCCCAGCGACCGGAGTCATCGCCACGCGTAATCTTGATGCCATTCTGGCGTTGAAGCCCGATTGCGTTCTCTACATGCCCGAGAGTACCGATGCGGACGATGTCTGTCGCCTGCTCGAGAGTGGGGCCAACATCGTTACGACACGGGCGGAATTCTTCAATCCGGCAAAGATGAATCCGGTCTTGCGCGCACGTATCGAGGCCGCGTGCCTCAAAGGCAAGAGCTCTATTCATGCCACCGGCAGCAGTCCCGGTTTTGTCACAGAGGCTCTGCCTATCGTGCTGACCTCTCTCGCGCGCCGTCTGGATTTGCTGCAAATCGACGAGTTCGCGAACTGCATCGACGGTTGCTCAGAAGAAATGCTGCTGAACATCATGGGATTCGGCGAGACGCCAGAGCAGTTCTCGCGCCGCCAGCACGCGGATCGGGACAAGGTCTTCGAGGACTCGCTGAGCGTGCTTGCCGATGCTCTCGGCGTTCCCATCGAGAATTTTACCCTCGCCACCGAGTTAGCGTTGACGCGGGTGCCCACCAAGCTTCACTCGACCACCATCCCAGCTGGAACTGTCGGCGGTCAGCGCGTTGTGGTCACCGGTCTGCGGCAGGGCAATCCGCTGCTGCGTTTTCGTTCGAACTGGTTCGTGACCACGGACCTTGAGCCGCATTGGGACCTGCGCGCTGACGGCTGGCGCGTGCTCGTCGAAGGCGACACGCCGTTCGATATCTCAATCGGGTTCCCCATTGCGCCCGAAGAACGACAAATCGCGTTGCCCCGTCTTACGGCTCACCGGCCGGTGAACGCGATCCCCAGTGTTTGTGCCGCGCCGCCAGGGATCGTGACGACCGCGGATCTGCCGCAGGTGATAGCCCGCCTTGGTTAGCGGCAAGGACAGCCAATCATTGCCTGCTCGAGAATCGACTCTGAAATGAATATGAAAAGCACTCAACACATCGGTGCCGGTGGATTGCATGGGATCCGCCCAAGAGCGAGCGTCGGCAGTTCCGCAGTAGCGCTCGGACTTGCCCTTGTTTGCGAAGGAGGGCTAGCGGCGACCTCACCTGCAACTACTCCTCAAGCGGCGCCTCCGCCTCCGAAGCCAGAACCAGTCTTGATCCAAGAGTTGCCGTTACCTCCAACGGCTCCGTCCGATGCCGAAGGTGCCTGCACCTCAGCGATCAATCCGCGGGGCACCGGCTGTATTTCGGCCGTCATGGACGCGATCATCGAGGGCCCCGCTTACATGGGGGACGGCAAGCATGTGCTACTGGCCATCGAGTTCGCTGGTGCGCCGGCGTCGTCGAACCCAGCGAGCATTTATAACGGACCACAAGTAATCGCCATCAAGGCGGACGGTGGGCGATTCCCGAATGGCGACCCTTGGAAATGCATCGCATGCGGTATTCCCTCCGCAGCTCTGACAGGAGCCAACACCAGTACGCCAGGAACCGGCATCTTGGCCGCCTCTGGTCACGAGAAATCGCTGGTGGTAGACCACCCACAGGCGTTCCCCGGCGATCGCAAGATGATCGCGGGCACGAACGTCGTGGACTGCGGGGCCTACAAGCTTACCGACAAGGCCTGCACGCCCGATCGTCTGCGCATCTACCCAATCCGGTGGAACACTTCCGTCGATGGCTCCGGGCCGGGCGGAGCCATGCGCGAGTTACGACTCAATCTCGACGGCGTGCACCTCATGTGGAACCACATGAACCGGACTACTGGCGATATTGACCAGCATGGACTTGTCGGGCGGCTGGTCTTCAATCCAGCTCCCCGATGAAGGTCACCAAGCCCATGTCCATCACGCTCAAATACGACCTCACGGTGGAAGGCAACAAGCTCAGCGGCAAGGTCAAGATGGGCCTGTTCGGCTCGGCCAACCTCACCGGCCAACGAGCCTGACTCCTGAAGTTCCGATCAATTCAACACCCTTGGAGCGACGTGGATTCCATGAAGATAGTCAGTCTGTTGTTCACTGTGCCGGCCTGCCTCGGCTTGCTGGCCGCGTGTCATTCGTATTCCGGGGTGTCCGCGTCCGCGACTTCTACTTCTGCCGTGATCGGCACGGGCCCCCAATGGCACAACGTGAACGGTGACAGCGACGAGACCGGTTACAGCCGCCTCAATCAGATCACTGCGGCCAATACCGGCCGACTGGGTCTGGCCTGGTACGTTGATTTACCCGGTGAGACGAGCCTGGAAGCCTCGCCCGTCGAGGCGGAGGGCATTCTCTATTTCACCGGGACGTATGCCGCCGTCTACGCGGTGGACGCTGTCAGCGGCAAGCTGATCTGGAAGTTCGATCCCAAGACCTGGCAGCACAACCCCCTGAAGATGAATTTCAACTTTGCTTCCAACCGCGGTGCCGTCTATGCCAACGGCAGGATATTCTCCGCCGCGCTGGACGGCAGGCTCTTCGCGCTGGACGCGAAAACCGGGCAGATGATCTGGAGCACGGAGACCACCGATCCGAAGGGCGGGCAGACGGTAACCGGCGCACCGCGTGTGTTCAACGGCAAGGTGATCATCGGCCAGGGCGGCGCCGACTTCGGCATGCGCGGCTATGTCGCTGCCTTTGACCAACAGAGTGGCAAGGAGGCTTGGCGCTTCTACGTTGTGCCCTCGAGCCCGGAAGCGAACCAGGGCGACCCGGCCATGGAGGCCGCCGCGAAGACGTGGAGTGGCGAGTTCTGGAAGAAGACTGGCGGCGGTGGCGGGCCGTGGGATGGCATCACCTTCGATGCTGAGCTCAACCGCATCTACGTGGGTACCGCCAATGCTTCGCCCTACGACCCCGAGGCGCGCAGTCCGGGCGGCGGCGACAACCTCTATACGTCGTCGATCGTCGCGCTCGATGCCGACACCGGCAAGTATGTCTGGCACTACCAGATCAATCCGCGTGACAGCTGGGACTATGATTGCACCCAGCAGATGACGCTGGCGACACTGACCATCGACGGCAAACCTCGTCAGGTGTTGATGCAGGCACCTAAGAATGGTTTTTTCTATGTGCTCGATCGTCAGACCGGCAAGGTGATCTCGGCCGAGAAGCTCGGCAAGGTAACGTGGGCAGACCACATCGATCTTGCGTCCGGTCGCCCGGTAGAAAACCCAGGGGTCCGCTACGAGTCCGGCCAATCGATCATTTATCCGTTCAATTCAGGCCTGCATAGCTGGATGCGCATGGCTTACAGCCCGACGACAGGGTTGGTGTATGTACCCACGATGCAGATGGCCACTCGCTTGCGCAAAGGCGCGCCGGAAGACGATGACTTCAATGTTTTCGGCGTCAATGTTGCCAGCGTCGGCCGAGAGCCAGGCGATGGCAAGGGAACGCTGGTCGCTTGGGACCCCGTGGCACAGAAGGCGCGTTGGCGTGTGCAGCTCGATACTCTTTGGAACGGCGGCGCCGTGTCCACTGCGGGCAATGTCGTTTTTCAAGGCGCCGCGGATGGCTGGTTCTCGGCCTACGATGCCCGAACTGGCGCTCGCTTGTGGCGCGCGAATGCCGGCATGGGGATCATCGCGTCACCAATGACGTATTCAGCAGGTGGCAGGCAGTATGTTGCCGTTCTGGCGGGCTATGGCGGGTCGGCCGCAGTCCTGAGCGATGTTATGAACGTGGGCTGGAAATATGCCGGACCGCGCCGCTTACTGAGTTTCGCGCTCGACGGCCAGGCAACGCTGCCGCCCTCGGATGGGCCGACGCTGAAGCTGAACGTGCAGGACAATCCTGCGGAGGCGCTCGATCCGAAGCAGGTCGCAATGGGCAAGGCGATGTTCTTGGCCTGTGCCGCTTGCCACGGGCGTCAGGCGGTTGGAGCCGGCGGCCCTGCGCCGGACCTGCGGGAGTCTGCGATACCACTCAGCCCCGATGCCTTCTGGACTGTGGTTCATGATGGTCCATTGATGGAGCGCGGCATGCCTCGCGTGGCTATGTTTGGCAAACCTCAAGTGGAAGCGATCCGGCAGTACGTTCGTTCGCGAGCACGGGCCGAGCTGGCGAAGAAGTGATATCGCGGTACTTTACCGAGAGGCAGGCATATGGACTTAACAAAGTGTTCGGCTGACTCAGATGTCGTCCGAACGCAAGAGCTGATGCCAGGAAGCGGGCGCCACCGGAAGCCCCGGCGCCAGACCCGGATACGGGGATCGCCAAACCATTCTACTTGTGCGCTGGAATGATCCCACTTTCCGGATGACACTCAACATCAGTCTGCGGGAAGTCGTTTCCTTTGAAAAGAAGAGGTTCATCGAGCGCTCGTGCCAACGCGTAGGAAAAGCAGTCGCCAAAGTTGAGACCAGCGGGATGGCGCCCTTTGCCGTATTTCTGAAAAGCTCGACGAGCGAGATAGGCTTGGTCTTCATCCACAGAAACCAGGGAGATCTGTGCTTTGGCGATGAGCAGATCGAGATCTCGCACTCCATCTGCGCCATAGCGCGACTCGAGGATCATCGAGCATTCAACGAATGAGGCTGTGGACAGCGAACGTGTCTCCGCGGCCTCGATCGCCTCGTTGAATTGCCGCCGTTCGGGCACATCCTGAAGGATTGCGAGGACGGCCGACGTATCCAGAACCATTACCGTGGAAGTCCATTTTCGTCGTAGCCGATAATTTCATCGGCACTCCGTGGATCGCGAACGGGTAGGGAAGAGCAATGCACTGCGATTTCGTCGAGCTCATCGGCAAGTCGCCTCTTTGTGCGTGCGCGGCGTACTCGCTGCAGCCGTTCGCGGAGTGCCTGGGTAACCGCTTCGGTCTTAGTCTCCCCGGTGAGTTTGGCGAGCGCATTGGCGAGCTCTTCGGTCTCCTCGCTGCGGATGTTCAATGGCATGGATTACCACGTGTAGATAAGTTACTACACAGTATTGTACCTAGTGACAAATCTAGTGGCAAATTCAGGGACGTCAGGGGTCTCGGGGCGGGGCGTGGATAGACTTAGACGCATTGCGGGTTCTCCCGGAACACTAGGATCCCTACTTCAGGCGGATTTTCTGGACGACCCTTGAGAACCGCCTCTGGCGCCTTTCCGGCGGAGATCCGTTTGCCGTAGCCCGTTTAATGGGGCATTCAGTTCGAGTTGCGGATCACCACTACCTGCGGCCGACGCCGGAAATGGAGCGCAACCACAAGCTGCCGGCGCCAGCACACCACCCAATCCATCCCCCGGGCGTGCCCGGCGTCCCCGAGACGCGCTGCACAATTTTATTCACTCAGCTTGAGTGGCGGGCATTCCGACCGATACCAAAGTCGAGGTTACGGTAAATGTATTGCACGTCGCGCGGTGCACCACTCATCGCAACCGCAAGGCCAAGGCACCAAGGTGAAGTCGATGATCATAAGCGAATCGGACAATCCATCCATTCCGGCTGTCGCCACTGACAGCGAGCCCGGCGAGAGGGTACGCGGCGGCAAGGTAGTTCATGATTTGCGGGGCAATGCCATCTGGGATTGGGCGGTAGCCACCGGTGTGCTTGCCGGAGCGAAGTCCGCTGAGCTTTTGCGCATGCTCGACGATCCAACGCTCGCAATCGAAGGCGGCGGCGCGCTTGCTGTTGAATGGGCGGGCGATCCATACAACAGACGCTGACGGGAATATCGTGCGGCTCCGCGACGCAGCATGGTACTCGGCCGCACAAGATAGCCGCAGGATCGCGGTTGCTAGATACACATCGCCGCCCCCTTGTGGAAGCGGGTCACGGCCGACAGAAGTCTGAAGACGACCGACCTTGCAGCCACGAGACTAGAAGTCGTTCAAGGGGATAGCAGTATCGTGATGCCGAAGGTCCCACGCTCGCTTGGTACAGGGATGTGCTAAATGCGGACTGGTCAAAGCCAAGCGACGTGAAAGCGCAGTTTGGCACTGCCAGCATCCTTCAGGACGGGCGCGTCGTCTTCAATATTGGTGGAAATAAGTACCGGATTGTCGTGTGGATCAACTTCCCGTAGCGGATCGTCTACATTCGGTTTATCGGGACACATAGGCAGTATGACGCCATCGACGCGCAATCGATCTGAGAGATAGGCAATGGATATCAAACCGATCAGAACGAAGACGGATTACCGGGATGCGCTGAAGCAGATCGAATCCCTGATGACGGCAAAAGCGAACTCCCCGGAAGGGGATAGGCTGGATGTTCTCGCGACGCTCGTTGAGGCATATGAGCGGACTCACTTTCCGATGGACTTGCCCGATGCCGTGGATGCCATCAAGTTCCGAATGGAGCAGTCCGGTTTGACGGTCAAAGACCTGGAGCCGGTGATTGGTCGCAAGAATCGCGTGTACGAGGTTCTGACGCGCAGAAGGACTCTGACGCTTCGCATGATTGAGGGTTTGCATACCAAATTTGGCATTCCGGCCGAAAGCCTGCTCAAGCAGAGCATCAACAAGACGCCGTCGTCTTCAACGAAGCGCTCGTAGTTCGTCCCGTTAACGTTCGCGGTTCCCGCGGCATTCGCTCAACTGCGGGAGCGCCGCCCGAAGACGAAGTTCCCGAGGCTCTCGCCTGTGAAGGTTCAAACTTGCTCTGACAGGCAATGGCTGGATGCGGCCAAGAGCGGGCGATCCGTACGCATCCCGGCAGCCGTGACGCTCGCGCTGGCGGTTGTTGAACGAGCGGCACAGTCCGGGATGGCGGTCGAGAGGGTTCGTTGTTATCCGCACGGCCTGCCGGTTATGTGCCTGTCCGGAGCGACGTACAGAATCCGATGGTTTTCAGTGTCGCTGATGAATATTCCACCATTGGCGTCGACCCAGATCCCATGCGGCCGCGCAAGCTGCGTCTTTAATGGATCGCAATCCAGGGCATCGCCCGGCTGGCCCGTGCCGGCTACGAGTTCGATGGTGCCGCGCGCCACATCAAGCCGGCGGATCGCATGGTTCTCGGTATCCGCCAGATATACATTCCCGTCACGTGCGACAGCAATATTTTTTGGACCAGACAAGGTTGCATCTTTGGCCGGACCACTCCGCCTTCGACGCCAGATCCTCATCGCCCGAGTTGCCCGGCTTACCGGTGCCAGCGAATGTGGTCAGTACCTTGGTCCTGGCGTCGAGTCGGCGAATCACGTGATTGCCGGTGTCCGCGATGAAGAGATTGCCCTCGCGATCGAATCGGATCTCGTGCGGATGAGTTAACGACGCCGCGAGCGCCGCACCCCCATCACCCGAGTAAGCCGCCTTGCCGTTGCCAACCGCAGTCGCAATGACGCCATTCGTCCCGATGCGTCTGACAACATTCGCGCTGTAATCCGCGAACCACAGTGCGTTATCCGGGCCGCGCACCAAGCCGAAAGGGTTGTTCACCTGGGCGCGCGCTGCGGCAGTTCCATCACCGCTATAACCAGCGATCCCAGTGCCGGCGAAGTTGGTCACTGCCAGTGCGCAGTGGAGCCCTATCCCCGAACTCGTTACATGACAAAACGTTGCAAATCTCAGAATATAACTCCTGCCGGGTGGATCATAAAAATCACTGCGCGGTGCAGACGAAATCCGTTCTCATGGTCTCCCGAGCCCAATCGGTCAGTCGCGCGTGGATCCGGTTAGCGGCCGTCCATTGTGTAAATGCAGTGGATGCAGCGGCAGCAGGCGGTCGGTTTCTGTCTTGACTACGGCATAGCATTCGCAGGAGAGCTGTTCCAGCCGCGGCCGGTCGAGCACCGTAATCTGTCCGCGGGAGTACTTGATCACGCCGAGTTTCTGCAGCTTGCCGGCGGCCTCCGTGACGCCTTCGCGCCGCACGCCGAGCATGTTAGCAATCAGTTCCTGTGTCATGGTCAATGTGTCTGATGACAGTCGGTCGAGAGACAGCAGCAGCCAGCGGCACAACTGCTGGTCCACCGAGTGATGTCGGTTGCACACCGCGGTCTGAGTCATTTGGGTGATTAACGCCTGCGTGTAGCGCAACAGGATGTGCAGCATCTCGCCGTGACGCTCGAATTCTTCCTTGAGCCGCGCGCCCGTCAACATGTACGCCGATCCGGCGCTTTGCACGATGGCGCGGTTCGTCGTGGTTTCACCGCCCATGAAGAGCGCGACACCAATCGCGCCGTCGTTTCCGACAACCGCGATTTCCGCCGATGCCCCGTCTTTGAGCACGTACAGCAGGGAGATGATGACGTCGGTCGGAAAATAGATGTGACGCAGCGTGTCGCCCGACTCGTACAGAGCTTTACCGAGCGGCAGCGCTACGAGAGTCAGGTACGGGAACAGTCGCTCGCGTTCTGGCTGCGGCAACGCATCCAGAATGTGATTTTGCTGCGGGTGGTGTATCCCCGCCATTTTACGGGTCCCGATGGCACACGATGTCTTACCGTAGTCTAAACCTTCCGCGGGGCGTGTGTACTGCAGCACATAGCGCCCGTTCCAGCGCTTATTTAAGCGATAGGGCATTCAATTTACTAGGGATTTTACGGCTTCGCGCGCGCCACGAGGGCGGGATAGGTGCTATTGGGCACCGAGTTGCTGTGCGTGTGCTGACGTACAGACGCGACCGGCCCTCCTGCTTAGCTTCACGATCAGGACAATTGCGCGAGACGCAACCATGAGCAGAATGACCTGGCTGTCATGGGTGGGTGGATCGAACGGGGGCGTGCCCAGCATCGAATGATCAGTCAGGGGAAGCCCATGAATGAGCAACTTGAATCCACTCGCCGCGCCCACGCGCGCGTCTAGCAAATCAACGGACGAGCGGCCGGAATCGTTCAGAAGACTCGCCGCCTTAGACAAAATCAAGAACAATGACTGAGGTTCCGGTTGGGACCGGCTGGGCGATTACCAGACCCAGCATTTCTGGAATCGCCCGCCGACGCGAAATCCGCCAGGATGCCGATTTCCCACAGCCTTATTGGCCTATCCGGCAAATGTCGCAGGCCGTACGCGATTGCAGGGCGTGTGGATCGGTAAAGCAACTCCCGTCTATTCGGGAAATCGCGTCGGCGTCGATAGACTACGTTGTTGGTAGGAGTTCCATAAAGATCAACAGTTACTCGCTGTTTTGATGCCTGCCGACCCTAGTGCAATTTCCCTTTCAGCTCGGTCAGTTCACTGTGGGCATGTAAAACGGCATTCGACAATTTGGTGTCGACGCCCGGAACGCCCTTAAGCGCCACCTCGGCGCGTCCGCCGGTTTCTTCAAGATCGTCGACGCAACGGGTAATCTGTTTCTCGTCTTGCGATTCCAGAATCGGCTTCGCCTTCTGCGTTTGTTGCTCCAATTGCATGACGCAATCTCTCAAGTTCTGCGGCAGTTTTGGATCGGATCGGCAGGTACTCGCAGCTTCTGCGATATCACGTTCAATCCGGCCGAATCGCTCTTTGATTTCGCTATGTTGCAGCATGATATATGTCCTTTTCAGCTATTAGCCAATTTGAACAATATTCCACGACCAGCCAGCAATATCTGTTCCAATGAAGAATTGAGCGAGTCGTAATACGGCCCACACGGATGGGATGGACTCAAACAATAAAAGTTCGTGCACCATACGGCGGTCACTTTTATGCATTACAAAAATCGCACGATCGTGGCCCTCGCCCGCAGTCTCGGCTTGGAGGTGGTAGCCGAAGGCGTCGAGACTCCCGGGCAGCTGCAGATACTCGCACATCATGGTTGCGAAGTTGCTCAAGGGTTCTATTTCAGCCGTCCGCTCCCAGCCGATAAGTGCGGCGAGCTGCTCCTCGATATCGCTCAGCGGTCGTCGCTCACTGACACCATGCGTCTGCGAATTGCACCTGTGAAGAGCCTAAGTCACCGCTGGATACAGGGGAGCATAGGAGGCGGACCGGTCAGCTCGAGTGAGGGTGCCGCCGAGAACATGATCGAGCGGTAGGGTTTCGGCTGGCGCGGCGGTCATAGTTTGGCTGCGCAGACGGTCTTAGCTACGCGCTGCGCAGCCTCCGCCCAGTCGAACGGTGCGTTCACCCGGGAAAGAAACGTCGAATCAACTTTGAGACCGCTCACAAGCGTGGCGCCGAATGCATTCGTGTCGTCGGTGGGCAGCAGCGCGTTCGCGACGGCAAGCGCTGCGAGCGGTTCAAATTTCGATTGCGATAGGCTGTGGGGCGCATGGTGATAGGCCACCGCTTCGACGATCGACAGCGGCAGGCCCCAGAGACCGAGGAGGTAAGCGCCGATCTGTGCATGTGAGCTCCCGAGTACCCGTGCCTCGGCTTCATACAGCGGAATGTGCTCCGCGGCCGCCATTTCGACAGCATCCGCGAGACGCCCGGGGCACTCATGAGCGAGGACCCAATAACCGATGTTGTGCAGCAGGCCAGCAAGTAGCGCCTCGTCCCCCCGCGACAGCGAGGTGGCAAGTCCCTGAGCGGCAGCTGCCGCCGCGTGTGAGTGTGAAAGCAATTGCTCGAAGTTGACGAGGGTCGATGGGCAGCGGTTCGGTGACGGGGAAAAGATCGAAGGCGACGTGATCAGGTTGCGGATCGCGGGGACGCCCAGATAACTGACAGCCTGATTGATACTGACGGTGGGACGCGCCAGCCGGAAGAACGCGGAATTGGCCATCTGTAAAACTTTTGCCGCCATGACGGGCTCCGAGGTCAGGAGTTGCGCGATCTCCTGTACGTCCACATTCTCGCGGGAGAGCGCCACGCGAAGCTCTGAATAGACATCAGGCATCACCGGCAGGGTGCGAACGCGCCCAACCAGCCCTCGCAGTTCGGCGTGTGGCAGTAGTGTATGCAAATGGAGGCAGCCGTTGATTGCGCTCACGAGCCGTTGCGTATCGCACGGCTTGCTCAAATATTGATGGGCGACCGGGACCAGGCGCAGTGCTTGCTGGAATTCGGCATATCCCGACAGCACGATGCGGATGGTTTGAGGCCAGCGCTCACTCACATTCTGAAGGAGCTCCGCGCCATCCATTCCGGGCATGCGCATATCGGTGACGATGACATCGAAAGCCTCCTCCTCGAGCTCAGCGATTGCGCGTGCGCCGCTATCCACGAACACCATGGTCCACCGCCCACTCTCGCGGTAGAGTCGGGTGCGCAGCCCATCTAGTACCGGCGCCTCATCGTCAACAAAGAGAATGCGTGTCATGGTATTTGCAACGAATCCGCGGAGTGTGACTCTACGGCTCGACCGGCAACCGGGAGTCTTACGATGAACTGTGTGCCGACGCCGACAGTGCTGTGTACGTCAATGCTGCCACCGTGTTTTTCGATCACGATCGTGTGTGCGATCGCCAGTCCTTGCCCCGTGCCACGGCCGACCTCCTTCGTCGTGAAGAATGGATCGAAGACCTTGTCGAGGTTCTCCTGAGGAATACCGCAGCCGTTATCCGCGATGCAGATCACTACGCTGTCGTGGTTGCGGGCCGTGGCGATAGTGATACGTCCCGTCGAGGCATCCTTGCCGGACTCCTGGATGGCATGTGCGGCATTCACGATGAGATTGAGGAACACTTGGTTGAGCTCGCCGAGGTTGCACATCACCTCGGGTAACGGCCCGAATTTCGTTTCGACGGTGGCGGCGTACTTGTATTCGTTGTGTGCAACGACGAGCGTAGTTTCGATTGCGTGGTTCAAGTCCGCGGGACTGTGCTCGTGCGCATCAGGATGGGCAAATTCCTTCATTGCACGTACGATCGCCGCGACGCGTTCGACGCCCTGCAACGTTCTCTCGAAGGCCTTCGGCACCTCGATTTTCAGGAACTCGAGGTTGGCGGCCAACTGGGTCTTCACGACCGACTCAATGACCGCCGCGGGCGATTCTTCCGCCGCGAGCCGTTTGAACGCTTCACGGTACACTTCCAGTTGCTGTTCAAGGTCCGCATACGCGCATTGCAGAAACGCGACGCCGTCGCCGACGTACTGGATCGGCGTGTTGATTTCGTGGGCGATGCCCGCGGCAAGACGCCCGACCGACTCGAGTTTTTGCGCGACCTGCAACTCCATGCTCATGCGTTCGCGGTCCTGCACTTCGGAATAGAGCTGGTCTTGAAGCTGACGCTGCGCGCGCTCCTGCTCGATGCGTGCAGTGATGTCAGCGCCGACCCCGATGCAGTGAGTAATGGTGCCCGCCGCGTCCCTCACGGGAGCGATGAAGAAGCCGACCCAGAAGATCGAGCCGTCCCTGCGACGAGCTCGCAGCTCCGTGCCTAACTCGCGGCCGCTGGTGATGGCTTCGATGATTCCCTCGAGCTGCACATGGTTGAGGTCGGAAGAGAAGAACGTTGTGGGGCCATCGCCAATCAGCTCCGAGGGTTCATAACCATAGTCTCGGGTGACCGCGCGATTCACGTACACGACAGGCCAATTGCGCTTGGTGGTATCACCGATGATGAAGTGCGTGGTAGCCGCGTCGAGCGCGCAGTTGCGGATATCGAGCTCGCGTCTCAGCCGTTCTCGTTCGGTACCCTCAACGGTGAGCCGCGCCTCGAGCTGACGCAGGTATCTTTGGCCGTCCGCCGAATGGGCGGCAGACGGCGAGTAAGAGGTTGAGTTCATTATCGGATTAAAGGCGGGAGCACTGCGCTCATTCTGTGACGCCCGTTCCGATGCGCACGCATTGCGGCGTGCGTGCGAGTGTTCCTCGTCGTTCCCGGCAGATGTGCGCCCGGTGCGCTGCGTGTAGTGCAGCGCGTGCACTCCGCACGCACTGCATCGATAGCCAACAGCCTCCGCGAAGTTCCTGACGCTGATCGCACCGCGGGCATTCGAGAACCGTGCGCACAATCCGATTCTTCGCGGCAAGAACATGACACGCGCACGGATGCGGGTGTACTGTGGATTGGTCAGTTGCCTTAATCCCTCGCTCAAGACGGAGAGCTGCACGACGTTAGATTGACGGTTCCGATGGTCGGATACTGCTGATCGACGACAACGCAGCAATCCATGGGGACGGTCGCAGCGCATGCAAAGGATCACTGCCAAACACAAGATCGCTCGTGCGATGCAAGTGGCGACCGTGCGCGGTTGCCATTCTTCATCGGCACCTCGATCGCGCTCGATCCTGGAGGTTCGAGATATGGCTACTCAACCGCTGAGGCATGCCCCTCAGCCAGCGCAAGTTGACCCCCTTCTGGACTCCTTTATTCTCAGCCAACAATACGTTCCGGACACTGCGCAGCGGATCAGATTCCGCAACGAACTGCCGTTGCGACTGCAACTGCGCGCACGGCAGGCGCGCGACGGAGTCTGGCGGGCGTGGACGGACGGGCTGTGTATCTGGTTTGTGGCGGCCAGGCTCATACCAGAGGTATCGCGCCAGGTGAATCGGCACGCTCTGCACGTATCCTTCATTGATATGGATGGCCGTATCGCTTCCTGCGCGGTGTGGACGCTGAGCAGCGATGGACGATGGATCCTGTACGATGCTAATCCGCAACGCCGCCGTTAGCCTAGCGGCCGGCCACCTGCAAGTTGCGGCGCAGGGAGCATGAGTGGACCATGACCTTTGTCGATAGCGGGGCACGGGCGCTCGCTGAGTTTATGGTGTCGGTCCACAACCGGTACCGCAGCATCGGGGGCAGGTGCGCCGTCGCAGCGCGACATGAGTAGGGCGGTTCGCATGGGGCCCCAGCGTCGACCGGAAATCGCACCCCCGGATCAGGAATTTCACCTCTTGATTCTGGAAGACACTGCCACGGATGCCGAACTCGCCATGCAACAGCTCAGGAGGGCTGGCATGAACTGCGCATGGCGGCGCGTCGAGACTGAGGAGGCCTTTCGAGAAGCGCTGCGCGCGGGTCCGGGTGAGGAGTCATTCTTCGCATTCCCGAGACAAATCGCACGGACCCGCAACCTCAGGGTCGATTCGCGGCCTATAATTGGGCACCCGTCGGTATCGCAGATCGTCGAGAGATCAGTGACCCGTGCCACCGCCGGTGCGTCATTCGCTGTCCCTCGTTTCGCCTGCGAGCTGGCGGAATCTGAAGCTGGGCCGGCAGGCCCGGGAGGCGTTATGCGCAAGAGATGGCAGGACTGGGTCAATCTGATCCTCGGCCTGTGGACGTTCGTCTCGCCGTGGGTGTTCGATTTCGCCGTGGGCGCGGGCATAGCGGCGCGAGCCATGTGGATATTGGGAGCAGCAATTGTCGTGTTCGCGGCATTCGCTGTTTACATGCACAAGGCGTGGGAAGAGATCATTAACATCCTTCTCGGAATCTGCCTGATCGCGTCGCCCTGGATGTTGAGTTTCACGGAGAATCAGACGGCGACTACGGACGCCGTGGTCGTGGGATTGCTCGTGACCGCATTCGCGGTCTGGGCGATGCTCATGGAGACAGCAGTGCAGAAGTGGTGGCATGAACATTACCCAACAAGGTAATGGTGGACTACTGCAAACATGAAATGGTGCACGCAGGCAGGTAGAACCTGCTTGCGTCCACCGGGAAGCTGATGCCTGACATGACGTGCAGAGCGCGTGGCGGTTCTTCGGGCCCCACGCACGATCGTTTGCGTGGAGGTACGGGCTATGCCTACCTATGAATTCCGATGCAACAATTGCGGCACGGTCTTCGAGCGTCGGGAGCATATCGCGGAGCACGAGAAGTCGCACCCGCCTTGTCCGAAATGCAAGAGCAAGGCGGTCCGGCCCGTGCTCGCTGAGTTCTACACCGTGACTTCGAAGAAGAGTTGACCCGATTGGATGGGAGCCTTTCGCTCGAAGGAGGAGCGTCATGTGCTACGACAAGACATTCTTGAAATCGTGGGCGAAACAGAAGGTGCAGAAACGAGGGCAGATCGAGCGTGAGGTGCAGCGTGCTCGCCCGGACGTACAATCGACTAGCCCGGCATCCGAACGCGAGGTAATACGCTGCCGCAAGGAAGTCGAACGCGAGCTCGACGAAATCGTTTAGCTGTCGTCGCAACCCGGCGGCGGGCAGGGGGGCGATCGTTCTCCCCATGAACCGACGAACGTTCATCCAGGCAGCCGGCTTGGGCCTCACCGGCCGTTTCGGTTTTGCCGAGCGCGGTCAACCCATTGCGGTGCTGCTCAAATTATTGGAAGACTCACCGCGCGAGCGCGTCGTGCCCGAGCTCGTCCGGATGATCCGCACGAATCTTCGTTACGAGGACCTGCTTGCGGCGTTGTCCCTAGCTGCCGTGCGCAACGTCCAGCCGTACCCCGAGGTTGGATTCAAATATCATTCGGTGTTGGTGTTGAGATCCATCCATTTGGCCACCCAACATATATCATCGGCGGACAAATGGCTCCCGATCGTCTGGGCTGCGGATTATTTCAAGGATACGCAGGCTCAGGAGCGGGCAACCGGTGGCTGGCGTCCGCCAATGAAGCGCGTCGCTCCGGGCGGTAACCCACAGGCGGTACGGCGCGAGTTAGCCACCGCACTGGAGAATTGGGATCCGGAAGCCGCCGATATCGCGATTGTGAGGTACGTTCGAGCTGCTCCACCGGATGAGATCTTCTCGCTGCTCTTTCCGTATGGCGCGCGCGACCTTCGAGCGATCGGCCACAAAGCCATTACGGTCAGTAACGCCCACACTCTTATTGCGCTTCTCGGCAGCGCCCAGGCCGAGCCCATGCTACGCTCAACCGTGGCGGCGCTGCAGAATACCGGTGGGGGTCCCAATCCGGCCAATCACGAGCTTCAGCCCGATCAACCGTGGCGGCGAAACCGGAAACAGTTACGGAATATCCCACAGTCTTGGAATCAAGGGCGCGATGATCCCGGTGCTCGGACAGAGCTGCATGCGACCCTGTATCGCGTGTCCCCGGAAGAAGCGGGCGCAGTGGTCGCCGGGTTTCTGCGGCGAGGACTCTCGCCCGAAGCCATTTGGCGGGTCCTATTCGATATGGCCGCAGAACTGATCATGCACGGGCCGAGCATCGTGCTGCTGCATGCACAGACTACCGCCAATGCCTTGCATTACGCCTACCGGGTCTGCGGCAACGAACAGACACAGCAGCTGATGTTGCTACAGTGCGCAGCATTCATAGCAACGTTTCGCCAAATGACCGACACGATTCAACCGGATCTCGGCCTGGAGGCTCTGCAGCCGATCCCGCTGGAGGGTGTGGACGCGATAGGCGAGATTTCTGCCGACCTATCCACTGGTCAGCGTCTGCAGGCTGTGCGCAAATCCTTGGGCTACCTGCAGAAGGGCGGTGACGCAGAAGCATTGATTGCAAACGCCAGACACTATCTTGTTTACAACGCCGATGAAGCCCACGACTACAAATTTTCTGAAGCCGTATTCGACGGCTATTCGCATCTGCCGGATTTCGCTTGGCGATGCCGCTTCTTGAGCGCGGGTATGGCGTACTTCAAAGCACCCCGGAAGCGACCTAACCCTGTGGTTGAGGAAACAATGGAGTTGTTACATGGCTGAGCGCGCCGAGAGAGTGTTTGCCGCCGCGCGCCGGCTCAGCAATTGTAGCCGGTCTTGCGAACCACCGTGAAGGACCGACCCGGGGAAGCTTATCAATTGCTGACGACATTGGCTGACCTGGGGACCAACCTGCTTGCGTTTACGGCCGTTCCGATTGGACCCTTGCACACACACTTGACGATTTTCCCCGAGGACGCCGGGAAGCTCACCCGCGAAGCACAGCACGATCGCCTCGTGCTCGATGGGCCTCATCCCAGCCACTCTGCCCCGGATGCATCACTTCCGCATCAGTCTAGCGCTCTTTGCGCGGCTCTGCCTCAAACACTCAACTGCTCGATCACGCCTTCGAGTATCCGCTTCTCCAAATGCAGGGCCTCGCGCCATTCGTGCTTCTCGGTCTTGACGATCTCCTCCCTCAGCTCGGTCACATAGATCTCGAGTGCACGGCGAGCAGTATTGCGTTCCGCCTCGCTGAAATCGAATAACATCTGACCTCCTTTTGCGCAGGCGTCGCCTGCTCACCGTCGGGCCAGGGTGTCCCTCGCGGGCCACCCGTGCGCCGCATGCGACGCACCCTTTTGCGCAGGCGTCGCCTGCTCACCGTCGGGCCAG
>Ga0307511_10000151_pt1 | contig 66032 bp, 39 predicted proteins | sample 13_EM_MG_FD_200266 | JGI IMG/M metagenome (GOLD analysis project Ga0307511, IMG submission 200266) | Populus trichocarpa ectomycorrhiza microbial communities from riparian zone in the Pacific Northwest, United States - 13_EM | ecosystem: Host-associated > Plants > Roots > Unclassified | place... | reverse complement strand
GATCTCCGGATCTCCGGACGGCTTTCCAATTAATGTAATCTCTGTCATGGGACTGATTGTATACACCGCTGAGCCGCGAGAAGCCGGCTGGCGGTTATTGTACCAGCAGCTTTGCAAAACGGGCGGACCGCTGGCCCCGCGCTTGCAGGATATAGAATCCTTTAGGCAGCCCTTCGGGCAGCGCGATCATCTTTGTACAGAAGGCCCCGTTCACCAGCATGCGATAATGAGAGACGGGCTTGCCTTCCGTGTTGAGCAGGACCAGGTTGACCTCCCGTTCCGTACAGCCTTCCAGCGTCAGCGTACAAGCGGAATGAGAAGGATTGGGATAAACGGAGATCTTCCAGTCGCTGCCATGATCCGTCTTATGGGAAGGGGCAGACAGCATTGCCGTGTTGCAGATGCCGGAGTCGATCAGGGATAGCGGTACACGAAGTCCCCTCGGCCGGTAATAGTCCGGATTGTACCCATTGTTGATACAGGCCGGCAGACAGTTGCTGTAGCCGTTGATATCGTAGGTGACAAGGATTTCATTCCGGGCGTTGATATACTCAGGATGCAGGGAAGGAGCATAAAAAAACGGAGAATGTCCCAGCACATCGTCCGGAATGGTATAGAGAGTCTTCTGCGGCGAGAAGGGACCTGTGATGCTGTCGCTGGTGGCCGTATAAATATGGGTTCCTGCATCACAGGATACGGTGAATTCGGTGCTGATCAGGACATACTTATTCCTTACGCGGGCCACAAATGCCCCGTTGGATGCGCCGGTGGCGATCGTGGCGATATGGCTGACGGCTGTGTCCCAGGCCGAGCCGTTCCAGAAGGACCAGTGTGCGAGGGGATTGTTCTTCGGGAACCGTGCTACGACGATATTGCTGGTGATAAAACCTCCTTTGATGCCCCACGTATAGGTGTAGTTGCCGGGTTCATCCGTGTCGAATCCCAGACCGAAGGTGATACCGTTGAAACTTTGCAGGGAGTCGAAGCCGGCCACCGCCAGTCCGGGGAAGGTCATTTTGCCGAGGTAATCGTTGCCGCCGCTGGTAAAACCGAGGCCGCCGCTGGAATTCATGATATTCATGCAATATACGTATACGGTGTCTCCGTTCTGATAACCGGACACGGGCCAGAGCAGATGATTGTCGTCGGGATTATTCTTGAACAGGCTGGGCACACCCGGGCCGTTCCCGATGCGGGTGGACGTGGCGGGCCAGTTCCAGTTGCCCAGTGGCTGCACCAGCGCGGCATTTCTTACCTGGAAGAGGCAGCCCGTAGTACCGGCAATCGTATCGTAGTTATTGATATAACTATCGTTCATTGCCCAGAGATCCCTGCCATCTGACAAGGGGATGGAGAAGCCCCCGTCGCTGGCGATCCACCCGCTGTCCCTGTTGAAGAAACCCGTCACCAGTGAATCCCTGTAAATTCCTGCATTGCCGGGGATGGGGTTGTCGGGACGGAACATCATGTCCGGCAAGGGAGAACCATAATTCATGGCGTCAGAAGTACCGGTAAAGGATATGCGGAACTGGTAGACCGAATCCAGCGAGAGGGTCGCCGTGGGCCGGATACACCATTCGTATTCTTTTTTGGCGCCTGCATTGAGCGTATCGGCAAACCGGAAACTGCTGACGAGGACCTTTCCTCCTGCAAAAGTGCCTGCTCCGTCGTCCCTGATAAGGGAGGAAGTAACGGGCTGTCCGTCGGTGACATAAGGGCTGGAGCCGGCCATGACAAAATCAAAACCGGCGCTGGTGTCGGATATGGATGTCCAGGGGCCGGAGGAGCCCCGCTGATACTGGAGTTGGATAGTGCCGGTCTCCCTGTTGCCGAGGCTGTTGTATAATTCGATCCGTAGGCGGACCGGGATACCCGCCACAAAAGGGAGCGTGGAGGGAAAGTCCTGGGGAGCGGTCCAGGTGGCATGGTTTTGTGGTCCGTCGTCTCTGCGCCAGCGCCAGTGCGCCTGGCTAAAGTTGGCAAAAGCCTGGCTGCCCGTTGCGGACAGCAGGATGTAAAGCAGGATAGTCCTTAGGTTCATGACATTTCATTTAACTGGTTTATAATTGGGAGGCCGGTGACGAAAGAAAGTTTGGAGACGGGTGACGGAGGGCAGGGCAAAGAGAAGGGCGATCAGCAGGCTGCTACCAACGGGAAGCCAGGGATGGGTTACCGCCAGCGGCTGAAGGTCATTGGGTTGGACGGAGAGGGTAGAAATAAAAGAGACTTCGCTGCGCCGGGCTGCCACGATCTGCCCGGATGCACGGACCAGGCCCGACCACCCGTTGTTGCTGTTAATGGCAATGTCTTTGCGGGTTTCCACTGCCCGGAGCCGGGCATTGTAAAAATGCTGGGAGACAAGATAGGTGTCGCGGAACCAGCCGTCATTACTCATGTTGAAAAGGAACTGGGCGCCATGACGGACCCGGGCCGCCGCTTCGGCCGGCAGGGCCGACTCATTACAGATGAGGATGCCGGCATTTCCGTAGGGGGTGGCCAGGGGAAGCCCCGGTTCTCCCGGTCGAACCGTGTACCCATCCGCGGAGAAAAAAGGGATCGACCAACCATTCCAGGATCGTTCGACCAGGAGGAGCGGGACCTTTTTATCATAACGGCCCGATACAGCTCCGCCGGGCAGCAGGCAATATGCGGAATTGTATATTTCATTGGTAGTGCATTCGGTGTTCATCCCTATCAGGTGCGTGATCTTCGCGGGGTCGGATACACGCAGCAGTTCCTGCACCAGGTCGTCATCCGGCCGGTAGGTCCAGGGGATGGCGGACTCGGACCATCCGATTATGTCGGGCCGGGCCGCCACTGACTGACGCTCGAGGTCCAGCAACTCTTTCACCAGGCGGGGGCCGTTCGTCTCGTCCCACCGGACTTCGGGGGGAATGTTCTCTGCAATGAGGGACAACGTGAAGGTGCGGGGGGAAGGCTGGAATGAGACCAGCAGGCCCCACCCGAGCAACATATAGGCAGCAATGGTGAAAATCGGCAATAGCAACCTCTTCCAACTGCGATGGGTAAGCGCCTGCGCGAGACTGTAGTTTACAAATACGACGACAAAACCGGCCCCGCCCACGCCGATCCAGGATAGAGGCTGGATCGCGTACAGGTTTGCCGACAAGGCGTTGCCCATGTGAAAGAGGAACCAGGGCATTGCCTGCGCCGCCCATTGGAGGCCCGCCTCTGCCAGGGTCCATAGTGCCGCAGCGAGCAGGGCTTCGGGGAGGGCGGACTTCTGCCGGCTCCGGTGGCGGCCCCGCAACCAGACAAATACCCGGCAGAGCATCGCCCAGCCTGCGGAAAAAATGAGGGTACAAAGCAGGAAGATCGCGATCCCGTATATAACAGGACCTCCGGTAAAGGTCCCGGCGCCCGGTATCATCCAGCCAAATGCACAGACGGCAAGAACGAGACCTGTCCAGAACCCGGTGCGTGAAGCCAGGCGTGGGGATGTTGCATCAAGGGCAAAAAACAGTGGGACCAGGGCAACCCAGGAAAGCAGGAAAACCGTGTGCAGAACGGCGAAGAAGAGGGCGAGGCCGGAAACTGCCGCTCCGATATAAGAGGGTCCCGGCAAAGAATTAGTTGAAATGTAATTCTTTGGGATTGATGAATACCGTTTCATAATGCAAGCAATGTGGAAGACAAAATAACCTTAAAAATCGATTTAGCTAATTATTTTACTACTTTTTTGCCTGCATGTTTTTTAGTGATGTTATAATAGTACCAGTATTAGGCACCCTCAGAGGGGGCGTTTGCGCAAGGAAAAGGATAGTGCGATCAACCCTGCGATCATCCAGCCGGCGGCGATGATCTGCGCCTGGCTTAGCATCCAACTCCCGATGGGGTAACGGGGGTTTACCCGGATGAATTCGATGGTGAACCGTTCCAAGCCATTCAGAAGGGCAAAAAAGGCGAAGAGCAGGCCCGGACGTTGGACCCTGGAACGGAGGGTCCACAGGGCTGCGAAGAACAGGAGACAGAGCACCGCTTCATAAAAAGAGGTTGGATAGACGGGGGCGGGCAATATCGTGCAATAATTATCCGTACAATCCGGTATATACATTCCCTGGTGAATACTGTTATGGGGAAAGCGGGAACTCCAGACCCAACCTGGCGCCCATTGCAGCCAGGCCGGCCGCGGCGCTTCATTGACGATCCCCCAATCTCCATCTCCGGCCAGGTGACAGCCGATCCGGCCGATCCCATAGGCCAGCATCATGCCGGGGCTGCCGATATCCAATGCTACGGCAAGGGGTATACCGGACCGGTGGTTGATATAAAGAAAAGTAAGCGCTCCCGCGATCAGTGCCCCGTAATAATTCAGCCCGGATATGCCCTCTAATTTTGCAAACAGGATAGCTCCTGCGAACCCGGATAGTCCGCAGTATAACAACAGCCGGTCCATCAACTGGTAAGGATGCACGGCCTCGGTTGCCTGACTGCCTTTTGATGCTGGAGTGGCGCCTACCGCTTGACCGGCCGCTGGCTCGGGCTGTTGGCGCAGGTACAGCCATCCCGCCAGCGACGCCGCCAATCCCAATACGAGACCGCCTCCTAAACTGCCTCTGAACGAAAAGAGAAAGTCGGGTAGGGTGCCGATGTAAAACGAGCGATTGATCCACCAATAGAAGGTCTTGGCGCCGACTACAAATCCGGCAAACGCCCAAAACGCTAAAAATAGTAGGCGTCCGCCGGGAATTGTGGCGGGAATCGGGCCGGGATCTGGCAGAGGGGTGATGACTCCTTCTGCCTCTTTTCTTTTATACTCCGACCGGAAAACCCACCAGGCCCCTGCAAACGACAGTACCATAAAAAAACCGAAGGTAGGCACAGGAAGGTGGAGAGACATCCCGGTCAGATATGAAAACAAATGGCCGATCGTTGGAAACATAAGCGTTTTATTATGGTACTATTTTAACATAGCTACTTTTATGAGAGGTAAAAAAATATATAAAAAATTTCCTAAAACGTTTTTTCTTTCTACTTTTATTTCGATAACTGTCCATCCTGTCCGTAGATCTAACGAAAATTTTACGCTGGGGGGGCATTTTTCTTACCACTCTAATTGCTTGTATATGAGAACGAAACAGCCTTCCCTGGCTTATAGGGCCACCGGATCGGATAACCCTCCTGATCTTGTTTTTCACGACATCTCCGATAGTGCTAAGCGTTTCCCCGTAAGTGCTTTTTTTTCGAAGGGGATAGCTTTCTTTAGCCGGTCCTGCTCTTCGGCTTCCCCTTTTTCCCGATTTTTTTCAGATTTTTTTGGCCTCCACACTTGCACAATTTTACCATATCCCTTTCTTAAAACCGTCAAATAATGAAAAAAAGCGCGATTTTCTTACTGATACTCTTCGTGCTGGCGGCAGCGATCCCCGCCTGTAAAAAGTCAGGCTTCCTGGACCAGACCGTGACGACGAGCCTGGATGAAACGTCCACGTTCAAGGACAGCTCCAATGCCATGATGTTCCTGAACAATATATATAGCAACATCGGGTTTGCCACCGATCCCCGGCGATTCAATAGTGGGGCGGGCAGCCTTTGGAATGCCGGCCTCGAATCGGCCTGTGACGAAGCGGAAGGACCCAATGCCTCCAGCGCCAATGGCTTTATCCAGTTTGCTACCGGTTCGGTGAACCCCACCATCGTACCTCCCGATGCCTGGAGCGCTCCCTACAGTAATATCCGGGCGGTCAACCAGTTCCTGAAACATATTCCCATTATTCCTTTCAATAGCGCGCTGAAAACACAGGTGGCGGCAGAAGCCCGTTTCCTCAGGGCCTGGTATTATGCCATGATGCTGCAGCATTATGGCGGCGTTCCGCTGATCGGAGACACCATCTATGCCACGGCGGATCATATCGCTGCCAAAAGAAATTCCTACCGCCAGTGCGTGAATTATATCTTATCGGAATGTGATTCGGCCGCGGCCATCTTGCCGGCAACCTGGTCAGGCGCACAGTATGGAAGGGCGAGCAAGGGAGCCTGCCTGGCATTGAAAGCAAGAGTGCTGCTCTTTGCCGCCAGTCCCCTGTTCAATAATGGCGGACAGGCGCATGGCCTCGGGGGTGGCCTGGACTCCATCGTCGCTTACCCAGACAGCGACCCGGGCCGGTGGCAGCTGGCTGCCGATGCCGCAAGGGCCGTCATCGCTCTCGGCGCATTTCACCTGTTCGTGGATTCCACCTCCAAACCCGGAGAGCCCGGTTATGGCTTCCAGGAATTATTTACCCAGCGGTATAACAGCGAATATATCCTCGCCCATATGATGGGGGACAACAAATACCTGGAATCTTTATGGGATGTGCCTTCCCGCGGTGGATCGGGCGGTCCCTTCCCTTACCAGGAGATCGTGGACGCTTTCCCGATGAACAATGGTTTAGCTATTACGGACCCTGCCTCCGGGTATGATCCCGCCAATCCTTATCAGAACCGGGACCCCCGCCTCGGCTATACCATCATTCATGATTCCACGCTGCGTGCCACCTTTGGCACCAACCAGCCTTCGCCGGTGCTGCTGTATATGAATACCAGCGTCGCCCCTCCGGTGGCGGCAAGTGGGGACGCCGTCTATAAAGGCACGCCTACCGGCCTCTATATTTTCAAGATGCTGGACCCGAACGTAATCAATAACAGCGTAGGCAACACTATCCGCGTCCTTCCATTGATCCGGTATGCCGAAGTCGCACTTAATTTTGCGGAGGCGACCAACGAGGCCTCGGGACCCACTTCAGAAGTTTATCAGTCTATCGAGGCGATTCGCCAACGCGCTGGTCTCCGTCCTTACCAGTTGCCCGTTGGCCTGGACCAGGCGGGGATGCGCGCTGTCATTCAGCAGGAAAGAAGACTGGAACTGGCTTTCGAAGGGTTCCGCTTTTTTGACACGCGCCGCTGGATGATCGCCGAGCAGACGGATAATCTTTCGATGCATGGCATGGAAGTAGACCGGGGGCCGGGTGTCGCCTATAAACCGTTCATCGTCCGTAAACACAATTTCACCAAGGCAATGTACCTGTGGCCATTACCCTTGTCGGAGATCGCCAAGTCTCCCGAACTGCTGCAAAATCCATTGTACTAACTATTATGAGCATATGAAAAAATTAATCTTCCTTTTCGCCGCCGTATGTGCCGCCGGCTTCTTCGCCTGCAGGCCGGAACGGCTCGCAACTCCGTCTGAGCCGGTAAAGGCACTCTCTGGAAGCTGGCAGATCATTAAAGCCACCCGCAATGGGACGGATATCACATCGAGGTTCGACTTCTCCCATTTCAGGATCAATTTCTCCGATAGCAGTTATACTATCGACAGCCTGGTGCCTTTTATCGTGAACAGGAACGGCAAATGGGCCTTCGACGATCCTACCTATCCGTTCAATCTGAACTTTACGGCGACGGATAGCACGATGAAGTCCTCCCCGCTGCTGTATCCTGTCACCAACGGTCAGCGGAACGTGATCATTACGTTCAGTCCGGGCTGTAGTCTTAACTCCTATCAATACACTCTTCAGAAAGCAAATTGATCCCACTTTCTGAGCTAAAAATGGATATCATGAAGTCTCCTATTTTTAAAAAGAAATATAACCTGGCGTGGAAGATCGTCGGCGCTATGCTCCTGCTCATCATTGTAAGCTGCAGCATGACGATCGACAGTATCGTTCAGCCGGCCAGTGTCAATGGCGGCGATGTGCTGCCAGTGACCCTCAACGTGACCATCGCCGTCAATAAGGGTCAGACCTCCAATTTTATGGTAGCGGTCCTCGTGCCGAAGGTCTGGAAGGCGGCACAGAATACCCACATCACCTTCACCAGCGATATCACTGCGGGCCCGCAGCCGATGACCGTCATCCCCGCCGGAACCCCCGCTCCCCAGGGCGGAGGCCTTGACTGGCCCACTTTACTGGCTAACAAGGTCGGTAATGGAGGCAATCTGCTGCCGGACTATGAATGGGTTGCCTTTTATTCGAATGCGGGTTACGCCGTGGCCGACAACTCTACCATACATGTTACCGTCAGTATTACGACAAAGACCAGCCCGGATAACCTGTTGTTCAAGTTGGGCTACTGCGTCGCCAACAGTACGGACGGGCTCAGCAGTTCCGACAGGTATGGATCGTATTTCTCCAGTTGCTTCCAGGTCAACGGCACCGGGGATCTCATCGATTTTTGCAATCCCCAGCTCTCCACCATCGATCCCAGGACCTCCTTCGACAATGATATCATTACGGTCACTTTCGATGGCGGCGTCGCCCCAACTGCGCTGGACAATGCTTCCCAGGTCTATCTCTGTATTTCCGGGATCACTACGGTCGGGGACAGCCTGTCAGTTTGCACCCAGACCGACCAGACAAAGATGAATCCCCTGGGGCTCAACAAATGGCAGAAAGATATCTGGCCGAGGAAATTATTCAACCTTACCGATAACCAGCATCTTGCCGGTCTGCGATATTATTTCACCGATGCCGGAGGAAATAATAAAGTGGGGTATGGAGGAGGATCTGCTCCCTTTTCCTACACGTTCAAATGCCAATAATATTCAACGTCCATTTTAAATCATCGATATGTTCCACTCCTTTTTATATAAGAGCCTGCCAAAAATCACCGGACTCCTGCTTCTGGCGATGCTGACGCTTTCCATGGTCAACCCTGATCCGCCCGTCAGCGGAAAAGTAGTAGACGATTACGGATATCCCTTGCAGGGAGTTGTCGTGCATATAAAGGGTGTAAAGACCGGGGTCGTTACGGATAAGGACGGCAGCTTTGTGATCGCCGCTGCCGGCGGGGCCATCCTGGTCTTCGAACACCCCGGCTTCAACGTGTCGGAGGCAAAAGTAAAGAACGGCCGGTCCCTGCTGATAAGGCTGGCGGACCGTTACCTCCATCAGCCCTTTCCTCCCGCTGTCGGTGCCGTACCTTCCGGTGATACGATCTACGTCGCGTATAATTCATCACCTTCTTTGAATGGTCTGTACGGCCGGACAAGCGCCCGATCCTTCCTGGGATCGGTCTCCACCATTGGGCCAAACCAGCTTTCCACGACACCTGCGTCCTCCTATACTTATACATTGCCTGGCCGGCTGGCGGGATTGAATGTGTTGCAGACCAGCGGATTTTATACCCCGCTGACAGCCGGTCTTACCACCCGTGACATCTTCGTTGGTAATATCCCCAACAATACCAGCGGCGCCGGCCCCACGGACAACACTGAATTCAATATCCAACTGAGGGGACATAACGCCAGCCTGGGACAGGCTCCCATCGCCGTCATCGATGGGGTGCAGCGGGAATTCTATGGCCTCGATCCTGAAAGCATCGAGTCCGTATCGGTCCTGAAAGATGCCCTGTCCACGATCCTGCTGGGCCAGAACAGCTCCCGCGGGGCGCTTATTGTTACTACCAAACAGCCGGTAGCCGGTCCTCCCCGCGTCTCCTTTACGGCGGAGACAGGCGTTCAGACACCCCTGAAGCTGCCAACTCCGCTGCCGGCTTACCAGTATGCTTACCTGCTGAATGAGGCGCTGCTGAACGACGGGAAAGCCGCGGCCTATACAGCGGCGGATTTTTCCGCTTATCGCAACCATACCGATCCCATAGGCCATCCTGACGTCGACTGGTATAAGACCGTTCTGAAGGATAATTCCCGGCTCAACCGCTACAACCTGAATGTAGCCGGGGGCGGCAACACCGCCCGTTATGTCGTGGCGCTGAATTATATGGACCAGCAGGGGCTGTTTACCACCTCGGATGCCAACCCCTATAATACCAATGCCGATCTCAAACGATATGTCCTCAATTCCAAGATAGATATAGATGTCAACAAGGATTTCAATATCGGTCTGCAACTGTTCGGCCGTCTGCAGGATGGTATCCAGCCGGGAGCCGGCACCGCCACGATCTTACAGGGACTGCTGACGACGCCCAATAATGCCTATCCCGTCCTTAACCACGACGGGTCCTATGGCGGCACGGCCAATTACAACCAGAACCTGCTGGCCCAGACGATCAGCTCGGGTTACAGCGCCGATCATGTCCATGATATCATGGCCAACCTCGACCTGAACTATAAGATGGACAGATGGGTGAAAGGCTGGTGGGCAAAGGCAAAGGGAAATGTCTCGGTACAGGAGGCCACCAGCCTGGATCGCAGTAAACAGGCGTCTGTCTTCACCCAGTCCGTCTCCTCTTCCGGAGATACCATCTATAACCATTATGGCGGTACGCTCAACCAGAACAACAGCTTTACCAATACTTCCTGGGCAAGATACCGTTTTGTGCAGCTTTCCACGGGATATGACCGGCATTTCGGCGAGCACTCGCTGAGCGCCTCTCTTTTATTCGACCAGAAGAAAGTCCTCCTGAATTATGATATCCCTTCAGCCCTGAACAACTTTGCAGGAAAGGCGGCTTATAATTATAAAGAGAAATATTTCGTGGAAGGCGCAGCCGACTATAGCGGTTATGACCGGTATGCTCCCGGCCATCGATATGATCTTTTCTATGCCGGCGGCCTGGGCTGGAACCTGGCAAAGGAAAATTTCCTGCTTCATCAGGCCGGGTGGCTGGACCAGTTGAAGCTGAGAGTTACCTATGGCCGCACGGGCAATGCCAATGTAGACAATTACGGATATTTCGTCTGGCGTCCCCATTTCTCCGGCGTAGCGGGCACTTATCCCATCGGCAGCAATTATCCTAACGGCGGAGGTCTTGCCGAACAAGGCGTTCCCGGGAGCGGGTCGCAGGTACTGGCTAATGTCAATGCCACCTGGGAAAAGGCGGATAAGCTGGACGCTGGTCTCGACCTCTCGGTCTTTCACGACCATCTGCAGTTGACAGCCGATTACTACCACGAACGGTATTTCGATGTCATGCAGGCGAGGGGTCGCAGCATAGCTCTTATCGGTCTCCAGTACCCAGCCGAGAACATCGGCATTGATCTCTATGAAGGCGGGGAGCTCACACTGACCTACCAGGACCATATCGGGGACTTCAATTTCTTCGCCACCGGCAACGCCGCGCTCCAGCAATCCAAGGTGGTCTTCATGGACGAACAATATCAAAAATATTCCTGGAATGTGCATACGGGCCATCCTGTAGGACAGCGGTACGGCCTGATCGCCGACGGTCTTTTCCAGACGGCGGCTGATGCCTCTTCCGCGCCTACTATCGCCGGGTATACGCCTCATGCGGGCGACATCCGGTACAAGGACCTCAACAAGGATGGCATCATCGACCAGTTCGACGTAGCGCCCCTCGGTGCACAGAAGCCGCTGCTCTATTATGGTCTCACGGTGGGGTTCAGCTTTAAAGGCCTTGATGCCAGTGTACTCCTGCAGGGTGTGGCCAACCGGGAAGAATACGTCGCCAACAGCTATACGGATGCCGGTTTCCAGGGCCAGAACAATGGGTATTCCCAGGCCTATACGCAGGCTTTGGGCAGATGGATCCCGGAATCGGCTGCCAGCGCGACCTATCCAAGACTAACGGCAGGAGGCAACGGGTACAATTACACTCCCCTGTTCGTGTCGAATTCCTTCTTCCTGCGCAACGGCAATTATTTGCGGATAAAAAATGTGGACGTTGGCTACAACCTGCCTTATACCTGGATGCGGCGGCTGAGGCTGAGAGGGCTCCGCCTGTTTGCCAATGCCCAGAACCTGTTCACCCATTCCGCTTATAAAGGGGTAGACCCGGAAGTTAGTTTGCCTAATTATCCGATACAAAAAGTCATCAATACCGGTATCACTATCCGACTCTAATGGCCAACTATAAATCATTTATTATGAAACAGCTAACATATATATCGATCCTTGCCGCCTTCCTGGGCGGGTTGGGGTTCTCATCCTGTCAGAAGACCTATGAGAGTCTCCCCCTGGGGCAACAGGTGACGCTTGACCTGGCCTTCGACCCACTCGATTCCCTGGGCAAGCAGGCCATGAGCTATCTCCTCACTACCTATCAGCAGGCTTTTTATAGCGGCCATAACAGGGTAGGAGGGAATTATATGGACGCCGCATCGGATGATGCCATCTCCTCCGCTTCCGGTATTCCGGCCGTCCAGGCGATTGCCACCGGAGCCTACTCGGCAGCTTCCCCGAATGCGGATGACCAATGGGCCCGGGACTATGCGGCGATACGAAATGCCACCGTCTTTGTCGTGTATATAAATCGCGTACCCTTGCTGGAGAAGCTGCCGAACGGTCAGCCTGCCCGGTCGGCCTACCGCTCTGAAGCCCGGTTCTTAAGAGCGTGGCTCTATTTCGATCTGCTGAAACGTTATGGGGGGATTCCGTTAATGGGAGATTCCATCCGACAGATCACTGATAATGTACAGCTGCCCCGCAACACTTTTGCAGATTGCGTGAATTATATCGTTAGCGAATGTGACAATATCAAAGACAGCCTCCGGACGGCAGCGATGGTCAATTCCATCAGCTACGGCCGCATTACACAGGGCGCCGCGATGGCTTTGAAGTCCGAGGTATTGTTATATGCCGCCAGCCCTCTTTTCAATGGAGGGAATATCGACGCCTCCAATCCGTTGACAGGATATACCGGCTATGACGTGAACCGGTGGAAGCTGGCTGCCGATGCGGCGCAGGATCTTATCAACCTGTCTGCCTACAGCCTGATGCCTTCATTCAACGATGTCTTTGTCACCCAGGCTGCACCGGTGGGGGCCAACACAGAATCGATCTGTTGGATGCAGGATGGCAACGGCAACAACGTAGAATATGCCAATGCGCCGGTAGGTTTTACTTCCGCCGGCGGCAATGGGATCACCAGCCCTACGCAGAACCTGGTAGATGCCTTTCCTACAGATTCCGGTTATGCCATTACCGATGCTGCCGCTCATTATAATCCGGATGATCCTTATTCCCATCGGGATCCCCGTCTCAGCCTGACGGTATTCCATAACGGGTCTTTATGGCTCAACAGGAGCGTGCAGACCTATGACGGAGGTCTGGACAAGCCCGGAGGGAGTGTACAGCAGACGAAAACGTCATACTATATGCGCAAATTCATGGGGCCTTTCGAAAGCGTGAGCAGCAATCCCCCTTCTTATTTTGCCCTCACCCATAACTATATTTATTACCGGTACGCAGGCATCCTCCTCAACTATGCGGAAGCCGCCAATGAGTTCTCCGGGCCTTCTGCTGATATATATAATGTTCTGTACGCTTTACGCAAAAGGGCCGGCATTCTGACAGGTCCGGATAATACCTATGGTGTTCCCCAGGGCATGACCCAGGGCGATATGCGTTCCTTCATCCGCAATGAACGGCGGGTGGAAATGGCTTTCGAAGAGCAACGCTATTGGGATATCCGTCGCTGGAAGATCGCGGCCCAGGTTTACAATGGCGCGCCGCTCCGGGGACTGGATATCCAGTTGTCCAGCGGAGGACAGATCTTTTATAATCCTGTTTCCGTGCTGACCCCGGTCTTCCGGGATCCGCAGATGTACCTGTATCCTATTCCTTATAGCGAGGTGATCAAGAATAGCCAGATGAAACAAAACCCTCTTTGGTAACCAGGATGTTCAACCAAACCTAACACAATTAATTTTTCCATATGAACAAGCTCATTTTTTCCTTTTTCCTGGCCATGGTGCTGCTGCCGGGTCTTGTTTTCGCCCAGCAACGGGTAGTGACCGGCACGGTGGTGGATGAATATGGACCCCTGGTGAGGGCCACCGTCGTCGAGAAGCTACAGCCCGGCAATGCCGTGGCGGCGGACGAGCACGGGAAGTTCCGGATCGTACTGCGGGGTAGCTCCAATACTCTTGTCGTCACCTATCTTAACTACCAGCGACAGGAGGTCAACCTTAAAAAAGAAACGGGACAGGATCTCCGGATCGTCCTACAGCAGTCCACCAAGGGCATGGACGAAGCGGTGGTCGTAGGTTTCGGGAAAAAGAAACGGATCACCAATACAGGAGCCGTCAGCTCGATCAATGCAGACGAGATCAGGGATGTGCCCACCTCCAGTGTACAGAATGCCCTCGCCGGGAAACTGCCGGGCTTTTTTACCCAGCAGCGTTCGGGCCAGCCGGGGCACGACGCGTCCGATTATTTCATCCGGGGAGTCAGCTCGCTCAATCCCGCGGGCAACCAGCCCCTTATCGTCGTAGATGATATCGAATACACCTATGATCAACTGTCGCAGATCAATGTCAATGAAATAGAAAGCATTTCCATCCTGAAGGACGCCAGCACTACAGCGATCTATGGTATCAAGGGCGCTAATGGCGTACTCGTGGTGACCACCCGCCGGGGTGCAGCCGGTAAACCGAAATTCGACGTTCGGATTGAAGGAGGAGGACAGGCTCCCGTACGGACACCTAAATTCCTGGACTCCTATCACACCGCCCAGTTGGTCAACGAGGCATATAGCAATGATGGCATCGCACCCCTTTTCACTCAGGCAGACCTGGACCTGTTCAAAAATGGAACGGATCCTTACGGTCATCCCAACGTGAACTGGTACAAGGCGATCAACCGTCCATACTCCCTGCAGGCTAATGCCAACCTGGACATTTCAGGCGGCACCTCCACCGTGAAATATTTTATCTCCGGCGGCGCCTTTACGCAGAACGGCTCCGTGAAAGACTTCTCCACGAACTCGGACGGAGTCAACAGCAACTATTTTTACAAACGATATAATATACGGTCCAACCTGGACATCCAGGCCACCAAGAGCCTTAGCCTCCGGTTGGACGTCACCACCCGCTTCGGCGATATCAATCAGCCCTATGCCGTCAACGTGATCAACAATCTCTATGACTTCTCCAAGTTCCATCCCTATTCCGCACCCTTCATGAACCCCAACGGGAGTTATGCCTATGCCTTTGATACGCAGAACCAGCTGCCGACGATCAACGCTCAACTGGCGACGCAGGGTTATACGCGCAACCGCCGTACGGACTTCAACGTGTTATTGGGTTTTACGGAGAAGCTGGACGAAATTGCCCGTGGCCTCTCGCTGATAGGCCGGGTGGCCTATGCCGGCGTGGAGCAGAATACCCTCACGCTGTTCCGCGGCTACCCGCCCAGCTACCATTACGATCCGAGGGATAACAGCTATCACCTGAACACAGGCGTCAGCTCCGGCGGTTATACGTATGCCACCTACCGCACCCTGGGGAATACGGATCTGGACAACCAGCGGACGAATATCCAGATCTACCTCAACTACGAAAAGATGTTCGGTTCCGCGCATCATCTTACCACGCTGCTCTTATGGAACCAGGAGAACTACCGGGTGGACGCGGATGCTACCGGCTTCCTCCCTCTTTATGGTCAGGTGCCGCAGAAATACAGAGGGTATTCCCTGAAGGCAGGGTATGACTACAAGCAGAAATACCTCATCGACCTGAATGGCGCTTACAACGGTTCGGACCGGTTCCAGGACAATAAGCGCAACGGCTTTTTTCCGGCCGTCGGGGTGGGTTGGAACATGGCGAAGGAGAATTTTTTCAGCAAGGTCTTTCCTTATGCCAACCTGTTCAAGCTGCGGGCTACTTATGGGGTGGTGGGCTCCGATGTGGCCATCGGCAACCAATACCTCTACAACCAGGTATACGTTCAGGGGCCAGGGTATAGCTTTGGCCAAACTTCCCAGGGCGTGGGGACGATCTATGAAGGGGCCCTGGGCAACAATAATGTCACCTGGGAAAAATCCAAAAAATTTGATGCAGGTCTGGACATGAACCTGTTCAATGACAAGATTTCTTTCTCTGGTGATTATTTTCATGAATACCGCTACGACCAACTGGTGACGCCCGGCAATACTCCCCTGATCCTGGGCATCGGCGTCTCCCCGAGCAATGTAGGCATCACCGTTAACAGGGGATGGGAAGGGACGGTCACCTACCACGATAAAGCAGGAAGCATTCAGTACAGCATCGGACTGGTATGGTCCTATGCAAAGAATAAGATCATCTATGAGGCGGAGGCCGCGCCCCGTTATCCCTGGCTGGCGGTGACGGGTCATTCCATCAACCAGCCTTTTGGTTATAAGTTCCAGGGCTTTTATACCCAGGCGGATGTGAACGATCCCAAGGTTGCCAAGCCGGTCGGCGCCGTCGCCATCCAGCCTGGCGATCTGAAATACAAAGACCTCAACGGAGACGGCTTTATCGATCAGAACGATATTACGACGATCGGCAAGCCTAATCTGCCTAATACATCGATTGGGATGCCCATTAAGATCAGCTACAAAGGCTTTGATGCGAGCGTACTTTTCCAGGGCGCCTTCGGGTACAGTCTGGGCCTGACGGGTATTGCCATTGAACCTTTCAAGGGCCAGTTCCAGCCCATCCATGAATTGCGGTGGACGCCGGCAACTGCCGCCAGCGCTGAATTTCCCCGGCTCACCAGCAATCCTACTACCATCAATAGCCCGGGCGCGTATAATTCGGATTTCTGGGTGATCAACGCGCATTATATCCGGATGAAAACGGTGGAGCTAAGTTATATCCTGCCCCGGAGATGGCTGCCGCTGAAGATCAATAACGGGCGTCTCTATGTCAGCGCCTACAACCTGCTCACCTGGAGTAATGTGAGCAAAAAATATCAACAGGACCCGGAGGTCGCCTCCAATACGGCAGGTGACGCCTACCTGGCGCAGCGTGTTATTAATTTCGGATTGCAGGTGGGATTGTAGCTACCTGATTATTGCAGGAGTACCCCTGATTACTTAATTGTTTATGATGAGCACAAAAAGAGAACTTTCTATGATCTTCGCCTGGCCCCTGTTGTTAGCTGTTGTCCCGGGTTTCGGACAATCGTTCCGGCGGACCGCGAAGTTGCCCCGGCACTCTGTCGACTATGTGAATCCTTTTATCGGGGCCAGCACCAGCGCCGTCAAGGCCGGGGCCAGCCACGGCTTGGGCAAGACGTTCCCGGGGGCTACGACCCCTTATGGCATGGTGCAGGTGAGCCCTAATACCATTACGGGCGGTGATAATGGGTCCGGCTATAGCTATGAGCATACATCGATCGAGGGGTTCGCCTTTACGCAGTTGAGCGGCATCGGCTGGTTCGGGGACCTGGGCAATTTATTGGTCATGCCGTCGACCGGTCCGCTGAAGACTTCGGCCGGCAGGTCTGGCCACGAAGAGGAAGGTTATCGTTCTCATTTTGAAAAAAGTTCCGAACATGCCAGCCCCGGTTATTATGAAGTATTCCTGTCCAAATACCGGGTAAAGGCTGAGATGACGGCGGCCCCTCATAGCGGGTTGTTACGTTTCACGTTCCCGTCCGACGATCATTCACGCATCCAGATCGACCTGGCACGCAGGGTAGGAGGGACCTCCACCTCTCAGTATGTAAAGGTCGTCGATGACCACACCATCACGGGATGGATCAAATGTACACCGGACGGAGGTGGATGGGGTAATGGAGAAGGGCATGCGGATTATACCGTTTATTTCTATGTGCAGTTCAGCAAGCCTCTTAAAAAATATGGGGTGTGGAGCGCCGATATTCCGGACGGCTGGCCGAGAAAAAGAGAGGATATAGAGAGCGACCGGTACCGTGAGCGGATCGCTGCTGCGGCGACATCGGGCGTGACGATGCAGCCAACCGAACAGCAGGGCCGGCACCTGGGTTTTTTCACGGAATTTGCGACGGGTCCGGGCGAACAGGTGTTGATGAAAGCTGGTATCTCCTTTACGGATGCTGGTCATGCCAGAGCCAACCTGGAACAGGAGATCACCGGCTGGGACTTCGACGGTACACGGCGCGCGGCCCGGCAGTTATGGGAAGGGGCTTTAGATAAAGTGCGTATCAGCGGAGGCAGCGAAGAAGAAAGGACGGTCTTTTATACCGCCCTTTATCATACGATGATCGATCCACGGACCCTGTCCGATGTGGATGGTTCTTACCGTGGGGGAGATGGCCGGGTGCAAAAGGCGACCTACACCCGCCGCACCGTCTTCAGCGGCTGGGATGTTTTCCGCAGCCAGATGCCTTTGCAGACAATTATTAACCCCACCCTGGTGAGTGATATGCTCCGAAGCCTGACGGACCTGGCCGATGAGACCGGCCGGCATTATTTCGAGCGCTGGGAGCTCCTCAACGCCTATAGCGGCTGCATGATCGGCAACCCTGCTGTCGCTGTTCTCGCAGACGCTTATGCAAAAGGCATACACGGGTACGATATTACGAAGGCCTACGAATATGCCCGCAACTCCTGCGAACGTTATGGTAATGGAGAACGGGGCTGGTCCTATATCTGTGAGCCGGAAGATCACCGCCGCAACTCTTATGGCAACTCACCCTTTGTTATCTCCAATACGCTGGAGAACGCCTATTCAGAATGGTGCCTTTCCCAACTGGCGGCCCGCCTTGGGAAAAAAGAGGATGCTGTAAAATATGCACGAAGGGCTAAAAGTTATCAGAACATCTTCGATACCTCGGTGCACTGGTTCCGTCCCCGGAAAGAGGACGGATCCTGGGAAGACTGGCCGGCGGAGGGCCGGCTCAAGCAGTTTTATGGAACAGTGGAGAGCAACCCCTACCAGCAGGGTTGGTTCGTCCCGCAGGACATCCCTGGTATGGTGCGGCTGATGGGTGGCAGAGAGGCCGTCATCGCCGACCTGCTCCATTTCTTTCGCAGCACACCTGAAAATATGTTATGGAATGATTATTATAATCATGCCAATGAGCCTGTACATCATGTACCTTTTTTATTCAACCGTCTTGGAGCGCCCTGGCTGACGCAGGAATGGAGCCGCCGCATCTGTGCCCGGGCCTATCACAATGCGGTGGAAGGGCTGGTAGGCAATGAGGATGTGGGGCAGATGTCAGCCTGGTACGTACTGGCGGGGATAGGCCTGCATCCGGTCTGTCCCGGGGACACGCGTTATGAGATTACGAGTCCGGTATTTGACAGTATCACCTTGCGGTTGGACCCACACTACGCCAAAGGGGCTACTTTTACGGTGAAAGCAAAAAATAATTCGGCGGAGAATGTCTATATCCAGCGGGCCCGGCTGAATGGCCGCCCTTACGGAAAATGCTGGCTGGATCACGCCGATATCATGGCTGGAGGAGTATTGGAGCTGGAGATGGGACCGAAGCCGAATGAGCGGTGGGGCGTGGAACCAGTGGATGGGGATGGGGCGGGGACCGACTTAGTGCATTATGCCAACACCCTGCAGGGCACTGCGTCGGACTTTGGCCTTAGTTATGGCAATACCTATCCGACCACCTCACTGCCTTTCGGCATGAACGCCTGGAGTGCCCAGACGGGAAAGAACGGTGATGGCTGGAAATACCAATATTCAGCGACCACCATCCGGGGATTCGGACAGACGCACCAGTGCAGCCCCTGGGTCAATGACTATGCTGTCTTCAGCCTCATGCCGGTCACTGGCTCACTCGTTGTTAACGAAGAGGAAAGGGCCGGCTCTTTCCATCATGAGAACGAAACGGCAAGGCCGGACTACTATAAAGTGATATTCGACGATCAGGTCACAGCGGAAATGACACCGGTGGAACGGGGCGCTCATATGCGTTTCAGCTTCCCCCGGTCGGCCGACGGATATATTATCCTGGACGGCTATACGAAACTGAGCGGGATAAAGATCTTCCCGGAGTTACACCGGATCACGGGCTGGGTGAACAATGCCCGGTGGGCGCCCGCCGGCTTCCGCAACTATTTCATTCTCCAGTTCGACCAGCCCTTTCTCTCTTTCGGTACCTGGGAGAATGTGCACAACGGGATCCAAAGGGACAGCACGGAAGGGGAAGGAAAGGGGGTGGGCGCCTGGATTGGGTTCGCAAAGGGCGCGGTGGTGCAGGTGAAGATCGCTTCCTCCTATATCGGTCCTGAACAGGCATTGCTGACCCTGCAGCAGGAGCTGGGGGGATTCACCTCTTTCGACGACACCCGGAAGGCCGCACAGAAGGTCTGGAACGACCTGTTCCGGCGCATACTGGTGGAAGGGGGAACAGAAGAACAAAAGTCTACTTTTTATTCTTGCCTGTTCCGCGCCAACCTCTTCTCGCATGCTTTCTTCGAGTATGATAAAGATCACCGGCCTTATTATTATAGTCCCTATGACGGGAAGGTGCATGAAGGATATATGTATACGGACAATGGCTTCTGGGATACGTTCCGTTCCCAGTTCCCGCTTAACACGATCCTTCATCCTCTCATGGAGGGCCGTTACATGCAGGCCCTGCTGGCGGCACAGCAGCAGTGCGGGTGGCTGCCGGCCTGGTCATTCCCCGGCGAGACGGGCGGCATGCTGGGCAATCACGCGATATCGCTGTTGACGGACGCCTGGGTGAAGGGGATCCGCACCTTCAGCGCGGACTCTGCCTTAAAGGCCTATTATCACGAGGCGACGAATAAGGGACCATGGGGCGGGGCCAATGGCCGGCAGGGATGGAAAGAGTATTTCCAGATGGGGTATGTCCCTTACCCGGAGTCGCAAGGGTCGACGGCGCAGACCGTGGAGTATGCCTATGATGATTTCTGCGGTTACCAGCTGGCAAGAACTTCGGGGCATCCGTATTATTCCGCGGTCTTTGCCAGGCAGATGTACAATTACAGAAATGTTTTTGATCCGGCGTCCTGCTTCATGCGGGGGCGGCAGACCAACGGACAATGGACACCTGCATTCGATCCCCTGGATTGGGGAGGTCCCTATACAGAGGGGAATGCCTGGCATTACACCTGGTCGGTATTCCAGGATATCCAGGGACTGATCGACGGGATGGGCGGAGAGAAGAATTTCACTGCCAAGCTCGATTCCGTCTTTACCATACCCAATACTATAAAAGTGGGCTCTTACGGGACCGTCATCCATGAAATGAAAGAAATGGAACTGGCGAATATGGGACAATATGCCCATGGCAATCAGCCCATCCAGCATATGATCTACCTGTATGACTATGCACGGCAACCCTGGAAGGCACAGTCACATGTACGGGAGGTGATGGACCGCCTGTATAATGCAACAGAGAAGGGCTTCCCGGGGGACGAGGACCAGGGCGGCATGTCTTCCTGGTATGTGCTGAGCGCGCTGGGGATCTATTCTGTCTGTCCCGGCACCGACCAGTATGTCATCGGCAGTCCCCTCTTTCCGAAAGTGACCCTTACGCTGGAGAACGGGAAGAAATTCGTTATCGAGGCGGCGGGGAATAACCGGAAGAATGTCTTTATCCGGTCGGCAACGCTGAACGGAAAGGTATATACGCATAACTGGATCACACATTCCGATATCATGAAAGGAGGAGTATTGCATTTTGAGATGGGCAGCCAGCCTGCGAAAGGCAGGGGGATAACGGATGCGGACCGGCCTTTCTCGTTGTCGAATGAAATAAGGCCGGCTTCAACCTGGCCGGCAAATGATCCAAACAAACGACCGGCAAATAATCCAAACGGCCGGTAAATCCAACAAAAATAACACGATCTATAACCGGTAACTATGACGATTTCTTATTTACGAATGGCGGGTATCCTGCTGATCCTTACAGGCGCCCTGGCAACAACAGCACAGGAAGGAATAACACTCAGCAGTACGGCGACAGGCATCCACTGGAAGCTGCAGCCGCAGGACATCATCGGCAGGGACAGTTTACAGATCTTTAAGGAAGGATACGACACGAAAGGTTGGGTGGACGCCGTGGTGCCTGGCTGCGTATTCACTTCTTATGTGGCGGCCGGATTGGAAAAAGATCCCAACTTCGGGGACAATATCTACCAGGTCGACCAGCGTAAATACAACCGCAATTTCTGGTACCGGACGGAATTCGCTACCCCGGCGGGCATGGCATCCGGAGGCTCTCCGGTTTCCGCTGCTGTCCCAACATCCGCCACCGCCATAAAATGCTGGCTCCATCTCCGCGGCATCAACCGTAAAGGCGAGATCTTCCTCAATGGCATTCGGCTCGGCCTCCTCGACGGCTTCATGGAAAGAGGCGATTTCGACATTACCAATCTTCTTTCCCCTTCCGGTAGGAATGTATTGGCTGTCCTGGTGTACTGGCCCGGCAAACCCATCGCCAATCATGCCAGCCCCACTTATATTTCCAGCGATGGCTGGGACTGGATGCCTTCCGTACCAGGCCTTTTACAGGGCATCACCGGCGATGTATACCTATCCGTAACGGGCGGGGTCGTCATTGATGACCCCTGGATCCGGACGGACCTGCTTTCCGGGAAAGAGGCCGTCCTATCGGTCCGGCTTGGGCTAAGCAACCATTCCGGCAAGCTTAGCTCCGGCACGCTCCAATGCACCATTCAGCCGGGAAATATCCTCCTGACCAAAGAAATGCATATCCGGCCGGGAGAAAGGGAGGACATCTCCTTTAGCGGGGATGAATACCCGCAGCTACACCTGAAAGACCCGGCTCTCTGGTGGCCAAACGGTTATGGAGACCCGAACCTGTATACCTGTACTATTCAATACTCGGACAATGAAGGATTATCAGACAACAAAAAGATGCCGGACAAGGGACACCTATCCGGCCAACAGATCTCCGACAGCCGGAAAATATCCTTCGGAATCCGGAAGTACACTTACGACACGGCAGGCGGAGTCCTGCATATCCGCATCAACGGTGAAAAAATCTTCGTACGGGGCGGTAACTGGGGCATGAGCGAGTTTTTGCTCCGTTGCAGAGGTGCCGAATATGATGTAAAAGTCCGGCTCCACCGCGAGATGAACCTGAACATGATCCGCAACTGGATCGGCTCGGTGACCGACGAGGAATTCTACGACGCCTGTGATAAATACGGTATCATGGTCTGGGACGATTTCTGGCTCAACTCACACCCCAATCTTCCCGATGACATCTACGCATTCAACAGGAACGCGGTCGAAAAGATCAAGCGGGTGCGCAACCATCCGAGTATAGCCGTCTGGTGCGGCGACAACGAAGGGTATCCCCTGCCTCCGCTGAATGGCTGGCTGCGGGAGGATGTGAAGACCTTCGACGGAGAAGACCGTCTCTATCAGCCGAACTCCCACTCGGACGCGCTGACCGGCAGCGGCCCCTGGACCAATTTTCAGCCTTCCTGGTATTTTACGAAATACCCTGGCGGCTTCGGCGGCAATCCGGGCTGGGGATTCCGCACGGAAATCGGGACGGCTGTTTTCACCACTTATGAGAGTTTTAAAAAATTCATGCCGGACAGTGCTGCCTGGCCCAGAAACGTAATGTGGGACAGGCATTTCTTCGGTAAGTCGGCCGCCAATGCCGGCCCGGATAAATACACCGCCGCCATCGACAAAAGTTATGGGACGGCCACGGGCATCGAAGATTATTGCCGAAAGGCGCAGCTGGTGAATATCGAGACCAATAAAGCCTTGTACGAAGGATGGCAGCATCACATCTGGGACGATGCTTCAGGCGTCATGACCTGGATGAGCCAGGCAGCCTATCCTTCTTTTGTATGGCAGACCTATGATTATTATTACGACCTTACGGGTGCATACTGGGGAGTGAAAAAGGCCTGCGAACCGGTACATATCCAGTGGAGTTATGCCGATAATTCGGTAAAGGTGATCAATACGACGCTCCATAACCTGCCGCACCTGAAAGCAGAGGCGATCGTTTATGGACTAGATGGTAAAGTTGCTGCGAAATATGGGAAGACGACGATCATCGATGCAGCGCCGGATACGGGCACATTTTGCTTTGATCTCAATTTCAGCATGGACAACCTCTCCTTTAAGAAAATGGCACATGCCTCTTCCCTTTCGGATGTTCATTTTATCCGGCTCCTGCTGAAGGACGAACAGGGCAAATTGCTGTCGGATAATTTCTATTGGCGCAGCAATAAGCTGTCGGACTATACGGCTTTGAATAACCTGCCGAAGGTGAAGCTCCGCTGCGATTCCCGGTTGCTGAACAAAGACGGAAAGGATCTCATCGAAGCTACGGTCAGCAATCCCTCCGGTGCGGTAGCCTTTGCCATACGGGTACAGGCCGTTCGCGCCATCGATGGAGAACGTATATTGCCGGCCCTGATGAATGATAATTATTTTACCTTGTTCAAAGGAGAAAGCAAGACCATAACGATCGAATTCGACCCGGCTTTGTTGCAGGGCGGCAAGTACAAGCTTATAGCCGAACCTTATAACAAATAGGACCTTTTAAACGATGAATATAATGAAGAAAATAGTTTTTGTATTCCTGCTGGCGGCTGCCGTTATGCAAAGTTTGGCTGGTGTCCCCGCGCCGCTCCAGCTCGGCAGTCCGCTCCAAAACAACATGGTCATCCAGCAGAATCGTCCTTTTACTGTCTGGGGCAGGGCCGAGGCTGGTGAGGCCGTGCAGATCCGCGCCGACTGGATGCCGGATGTCCTCTCGGTGAAGGCGGGTCCCGACGGTAATTTCCTCGGTATCATTCCCGTACCTGCAGTCCAGGCGGGCGACTACCGCCCGCACACCCTGGAAGTGGAAAGTGGGGTCTCGCATATTACCCTGACGAATGTGCTGATCGGAGAGGTCTGGCTTTGCAGCGGACAATCGAATATGCAGTTCTCCATGAAGGAGGTGCTCGACTCCACCCGGGAGATCGCTGCGGCGCGGTATCCTAATCTCCGCCTGTTCAATGCAGACCTGAATTTCAGCGCGGCGCCCATAGACACCCTTAAAGGAAAATGGATGGAATGCTCTCCGGAAACCGTGATCAAATTCAGCGCTGTGGGGTATTATTTCGGTCAGGAATTACAGCGATCGCTGAACGTACCGGTAGGCATCCTTTTTTCGGGCATCGGCGCGTCTGCCGCACAAGCCTATGTACCCCAGCCTGTTCTCGCAGCCGATACGCAGCTCAGCAGGATCTACCTGCAGCCCTATCTGAATAGTCCCAAGTCGAAGGAAGTCATCAACGGAGGCTTCAGTTTCGAAAAGGTGACCCGTCCCTTTCTCCTGTATAACGCTATGATATATCCGCTGCGGCATTTTTCCATCCGGGGGATCTGTTGGTACCAGGGAGAGTCCAACCGCCTCGAAAGGGGCCCTTATACGCGGTTGACACAGGCCCTGATAAAGAGCTGGCGGGAAAGTTTTGGTCAGGGCGAGCTGCCTTTTTATTATGTACAGGTATCACCTTTCTTTCTTGATAAAGAGGATCCCACTTTGGCCGACTACGCATTTTTCCGCGAGGCCCAGGAAAAGATCGCTACGTTGAACAATACCGCGATGGTCACTACCATCGATGTGGGAGAGGCGAAGAACCTTCATCCGCATAATAAGAAACCTATTGGTGTAAGATTGGCCCGGACGGCATTGAACCGTGTCTATGGACTATCGGAGATCATTTATCGCGGGCCTCAATTCCAGCATATGGAGATTGGCCGGAATGAAGTCGTGATCTATTTCGAGCCCGGCACGACCCCTGGCGGCCTTCGCACCGACGATGGCGCTCCGCCGGCCTACTTTACGATCGCCGGGAAGGACCAGGTCTTTTATCCGGCTGAAGCTACCATTGACGGCGATAAGATCCATGTCCGGGCTGCTGCGGTCAAAAGGCCGGTGGCTGTACGATATGCGTTTACCAATTACCCGGTCACCCATTTACAGAACGGGGGAGGCTGGCCTGTGCTCCCTTTTCGGACGGACGACTGGATGGAGCCGGCTATAAAAACGAAATAGATGAAGAAATTGCCTTTTATAAAAGCCATACGCAACGGGATATTGTTTACGCTGATGCTGTTGCCTGTGCAGTTGCTGTTCGCTCAATCAGCCCATCCGTTGTCGGCATCTCAGCCGTTGCCGGCATCTCAGCCATTGCAGGCATCTCATCTATTGCCGGCAGCCCATCCAGCTTATTTCATCGATGGTTATCACGGCGGTATTTACGGCCATCTCCCTTCCTGGCAGACCAGGTTCATGGTAGAGAAATTAGCGCAGTACCCGGACTGGAAGATCAACCTGGAGCTGGAGCCCGAATCCTGGGATACGATCGCGTTGCGGGACCCGGTATCTTACGAGGCTTTTTCCCGGCTCTTTGCTGATCAGTCATCGAACGGCCGCATCGAATATATCAATCCCGCTTATGGACAGAGCTACTTATACAATATATCGGGAGAGAGCGTTATCCGGCAGTTCTATTACGGCATGAAGAAGCTGCGCCGGCATTTCCCTTCGGCGGTCTTTACTACCTATTCTTCGGAAGAGCCCTGCTTTACCAGCGCGTTGCCGCAAATATTAAAATCCTATGGCTTTAAATATGCGTCTTTAAAGAATCCGAATACTTGCTGGGGCGGTTATACCCGTGCCTTCGGCGGTGAGCTGGTGAACTGGATTGGTCCCGATGGCAGCTCTATCCTGACGATACCCCGTTATGAGGTCGAGGCGCTGAAGCCACACTCTATCTGGGAGACGATTGCTTCCTCCAACAGCAGGGAGTATGTCGGTAATGCGTTTCAATACGGGATCCGTCATCCGGTGGGGATGTGCCTGCAGGATGCGGGCTGGGCCTTCGGGCCCTGGCTCCGGGGCGGAAATATAGATACTTCCGCCGGCGCCCATGCCGGCCTGAAGGTTCCTCCGGACCCGGACATCCAAAAAACTTACATACCGACGATCTATGAGACCTGGCGGGGTTATGTGGAAAATATCTCCTCCCGTAAGGCGGATAAAGACTGGAGATTCTCGCAGGAAGACGTGCTGGTTGGCCTGATGTGGGGCTCGCAGGTCCTGCAACGTATCGCCCGTCAAGTGCGGGCTTCTGAAAATACGATCATCACTGCGGAAAAAATGGCCGCCTTTGCACGTGTCTGGCAGGGGACCCCCTGGCCGGAGACTACCTTTGAAGCCGCCTGGCGAACGCTGCTGTTGTCGCAGCATCATGATTGCTGGATCGTACCCTATAACGGTGAGCCCGGAAATACCTGGGCGGATAAGGTGGTCGCCTGGACCGGTTATACCAATGCCTGCAGCGACAGTGTTATAGACGCTGCGGTCGGGGAGGTGGATGGTGGGGCTGGAAAGGAAGCCAACCAATATATCCGCGTCTTCAATACCACTTCGGTCAGCCGAAAAGAATACGTGCGAATGGCGCTGCCTGCCGGCTGGGAACAGGCTACCGTCATCGACGGTCGGGGAATGGAGATTCCCGGCCAGCTTATAAAATCAAATGAGATCCTTTTCCAGGCGGAGGTGCCTTCCATGGGTTATTCTACTTACAGTTTGCAAAAAGGCGCAACAGCACATACTGGCTCTGACATCCCCCCGGCCAGATCCGCCGTTCCAGCCGCCGCCTCTGTCACTCATCTTCCCAACGGGCAATACCAGGTCGAGACCGACCTCTACCGTATATTGCTCGATCCTGCAAAAGGGGGAACGATCACCAGCTGGCTGGCCAAACAGCTCGGGGGTAAAGAATTCGTGGAAGAAGGCAAACGTTTTAACGAGCTGCGCGGGAATTTTTACAACGCAGGTGGATTCCGGTCGAGTACGGAGGCCCCTGCGGAGATCCATATTCTGGAGAACGGCCCCGCAGCAATAAAGCTGGAAATAAAAGGGACTATCGCCGGCAGCCCTTTCACGCAGATACTAGCAGTGCAGCAAGGGCAGCCCCGCGTAGACGTACACCTGGTCATCGACTGGAAAGACAATCCCGCCATCGGGGAGTATTTCGAAGTGCCCAAAAATGAGGAGGTACGGAAAGCCTATTATGATGACCGTTATAAACTCCTTGCGATTTTTCCGCTGCGGCTGGCCTCGCAGAAAGTCTATAAAAATGCGCCCTACGACGTGACGGAGAGCAAGCTGACCAATACTTTTTACAACCGCTGGGACAGCATAAAAAATAATGTTCTTTTGAATTGGGTGGACGTGGAAGACAGTGCCGGCAATTATGGGATGGCCCTGTTCTGCGATCATACTACCAGTTATGTGCATGGTGAAGATTTCCCGCTGGCGTTGACCCTGCAATACTCCGGCAACGGCATCTTCTACCGCGACTATAAGATCGACGGTCCCTCGGAAATGAATTATGCGTGGCTCCCCCACGCCCGGAAATGGGATCGCGCAGGGATCTGGACCGAAGGCACAAAGTGGAATGCACCCTTGCTGGCGCGGATGACGGACCGTGCAATGACCGGCGAGCGATCCCTGCTGCAGCCGGAGCGGCCCGGGATCGAAATATCCTCCCTGACTTTTTCAGGGGATGATCTTTTAGTAAGGCTCTTCAATGCGGAAGCAAGCAGCTCTTCTCAGAAATTATACCTGGGATTTGCCGCGGACGCAGTCGCCGAAGTCGCCTTGGATGGCCGGTGGATAAAAGGACTTCCGATCCGGAAAGATTCATCCGGGCGGCGGTTCGTGGAATTATCCATTCCCAGATTTGGCATAAGGACCCTTCGATTCGGAAATAGGAACGAACATTCGATTTGGAATAAGAACAAATAAAACAACCATGCAGAAACAACTTTTCATCGCAGCCCTGGCGCTGCTGGGTGGCTTGAACCGAAGTATAGCACAGGTTCAACCCCTGACACCTTTTCAGTCCGGAGAGCGGATTATTTTCGTGGGCAACAGCATCACCGAGCAGGGTTATTACGAGTCTTATATCTGGCTGTATTACATGCTGCACTTTCCCGAACGGCGTATCACGGTTTACAACGGCGGCATTGGCGGTGACCGGGCCAAAAATATCCTCGATCGTTTTGACGAAGACGTGCTTCCCAAAAAACCTACGACCATCTGCCTGACGTTCGGGATGAATGACTCCGGTTATTTTGAGTTCCTGCAGGCCAATGCCGATTCTACGGCAAAGGCAAGGGTGGAAGAGTGTCGGGGCTATTTCGGATCGATACAGGAGAAGCTGCGGAAATATACGCCTGGTAAAAAAATATTGATCACCTCTTCTCTTTATGATGAAACCGTAAAGAACCCTAAAAATTATTATCCGAAGAAAAGTGCGGCGATGCAGGAGATCGCGGGCTTCCAGGAAAAGGCGGCGCAGGACAATCATTGGGGTTTTGTCGATTTTTTTCATCCCATGACGGAGATCACCCTTCGTGAACAAAAGAAAGATTCCACTTTCACCCTGACGGGGCCTGACCGCATCCATCCGGGAAATTCGGGACACTTCGTGATGGCGTGGCTGTTCCTGAAACAGCAGGGTTTGGCGGGGAAACCTGTTGCCGATGTAGTTATCGATGCAACGTCAGGAAAGACAGAGCGGTCTGACAATTGCCGGATTTCGGCCTTTTCCGCTACTCCCGGTGATCTGCAGTTTGACTACCTGGCGGCGTCCTTACCCTTTCCACAGGACAGTATCCCCCGCCTCTGGGGGAATCCTTACCGGCAGACGGAAGCTCTGGACGTTATCCCTTTCAATGAAGAAATGAACAGGGAAATGGTGACGGTAAAAGGACTTGGGGAAGGGGACTTCTCGCTTACGATGGATGGACAGCCGATCGGCCGGTGGACCGGAGCGCAGCTCGGGAAGGGGATCAACCTGGCCACGGTGAAAAATACACCGGAATATGAGCAGGCGATGTCCGTCCTCTGGCTGAATGAAGAGCGAATGGGGCTGGAGGCAAAGCTGAGGGCCTATTATTGGCTGCAGTTCGATTATTTCAGGGACATCGGTCTGCTATATGCGGACAATGCGGCTGCCACCGACTCGGTGAACAGGACTTCTGAGAAGAACTGGTTCGTTGCGTCTAAAAAGGATAATTACCGGGCGGCCCGTTATGCTGTGGTGAGGGAAGGTTGGCAAAAGGAAATGGATGTGTTGATAGAGGAGATCTATAAAGTCAATAGACCCCGCAAACATACTATCCGTATAAAGGCCGTGTAGTCCGGAGAGGGAGGGGACGGCCGGCTATACGGAAATTTGCATGCAGACTCAAAAGAATCTTCGCTCCCCGACATTTCCATGTTTGCCCCTGAAATCTTTCGGGGTCAATTCCTTCTCCCGCTTAAAGGTGCGGTTGAAATTGGAAATGCTGCTGAATCCGCAGGCGACGGCGATATCGGCAATGGAGGTTTTGGTATCGATCAGCAGCCGGGAGGCATGTCCCAGCCGGATGTCATTCAGGAAATCGACGAAGTTGATGCCGGTCTTGGCCTTGAAAAAACGGCTGAAGGCGGTCTCTGCCATATTCACCAGTTCGGCTGCTTCCGCCAGCCGCACGGGCCGGTTGAAATTAGCATTCATAAAATCGATCAGCTTTTCCATCCGGCGGCTGTCCATATAAATGAAGTCGGCATTATAGATCTTTTCTCCCGACAGGGCCCGCGAACCGGGGGCTTCGGACAACTGGTTCAGGATGGACATCAGCTCCAGCACGGAGTCGAAGCCCGTCTTACATTCAAGTTCTTTGAGCCGGGGTGCTATCTGCTGGATCGTATCGCGGGAGAAGAGGATTCCTTTCAGGGATTGTTCGAACAGGTTTCGGATGGTGCTTAACTGGGACCTCTTCAAGAAAACTTCATGAAAGAGATCCTTGTGGAACTGGATCGTTATCTCGAAGATCTTTTCGCTTTTGCATTTGTGCGTGAACCAGGCATGGGGGATGTTCGGACCGACCAGCACCAGTTCCAGGTCATCGATCTCTTCCACGCTGTCTCCCACGATCCGTTTGACACCCCTGGCATTTTCGATGAAATTCAGTTCGTACTCCTCATGGTAATGCACCGGAAAGTCAAACTCTGTTTTATACCTGGCAAACACAGAGAAACAATCCGACTTCGTTAACGGCGGCGCCTCTTTGAGGATCGATTTTGACATAATTACTTAAAATTAACTCAATACAATCATATGCACAAAAATCAGCTCCCTCCAGCTACCATACGGCAGGCTGCCGACGGGGCCAATCGGATAATCAGCCAGATTTTATTGTTGTCAGGATATCATCGCTGTCAGGATGGCACAGGATGCGGAGTCTGTAGTGAAAAGTTATTTTTGGTCAACTCTAATGACAGCTTTGCCATGAATAATTTCCTTTCTTTACTATTAGCGCTTTTCCTGGTTCAAACCAGCTACGCGCAACCTGCCGTTTCTGCTCCTGTTGACAGGCCGTGGAATGCCAACTGGATTGCCGCACCGAATGACCCTGGCAATGAGTATGGGGTCTATTATTTCCGGAAAAATATTGATCTGGCTGCTAAACCTGCCCGTTTTATCATTCATGTATCGGCCGATAACCGTTATAAACTGTATGTAAACGGTACGCTGGTGTCTTTAGGACCGGCGCGAGGAGACACCTATTACTGGAATTATGAAACGGTCGACCTGGCGCCCTATCTTGCCGCAGGAAAAAATATAGTGGCGGCGCTGGTCTATAACGAAGCTGAATACCGACCGGAGGCGCAGATCACGGTGAGGACCGCATTCATTGTACAAGGAAATTCTTCCAATGAAGAAATACTAAATACCAATACTACCTGGAAATGCACCCGGGATAGGGGGTATCAGCCTATTACGGGTTTTTTTGCTGCCAGTACGGGGGAATTGGTGGATATGGGTCAATCCGTTAAGGGCTGGACGGCTGTTGATTTCGATGATAGTAACTGGTCTGTTGCCGCTAATTTATTTCAGGGGCATGTTAAGGGTGGTTCCGATGGATTTGGCTGGATGCTGGTGCCTTCGTCACTGCCCCAGATGGAATTGACGTATCAGCGGATACCCGTTTTGCGTAAAGCGATCGGGATGACTGTTCCTTCCGCCTTCCCGGCATCGAAAACCTCTATTACCATTCCTGCCAATACTACGGTCTCTTTTCTGCTCGATCAAACGTATCTGACCAGCGCTTATATAAGCGTAAACTTCAGCAAGGGCAAGGATGCCGGTATTTCCATGCGGTATGCTGAATCGCTGTTTGACAATAGGCAGAAATACGGCAGCCGTAAAGGCAACCGAAATGATGTAGATGGAAAAGACTTTAGCGGGCGAAAGGACAGCCTGATCTCCGATGGGAGTATGGGCCAATCTTATACGACCCTTTACTGGAGGAGTTACCGCTATATCCTGGTAACGGTGCATACCCAAAGCGAGCCGTTGGTGATGGATGATATTTATGGCATATTTACCGGCTATCCATTTACGTTTAATGCGACCTTTACTACCGACAATACTGAAATAAAAAAGATATTGGAGATAGGGTGGCGGACCGCCCGGCTATGCGCCATGGAAACTTATTTCGATTGCCCTTATTATGAGCAGCTACAGTACATCGGCGACACCCGTATACAGGCGATGGTCAGCTACTATAATAGCGGCGACGACCGGCTGGCGCGCAATGCTATTAACCTGATGGATCATTCACGCATCCCGGAGGGAGCTACACAAAGCCGATGGCCTACCCATAGTACGCAGATTATTTCCACCTTCTCCTTATGGTATATCGGTGTGCTGCACGATTACTGGATGTACCGGTCCGACAGTAATTTTATCAGGGATAAACTGGTCGGGCAGCGCGCTGTATTGGATTTCTTCAGCAAGTATCAGGGGGCGGATGGTTCGTTAAAGGGCACTCCCTATTGGAATTTTATCGACTGGGTAGGTGGCAAAGGGTGGGATTTCGCCATGCCGCCAAAAGGCAGCGATGGCAACTCGGCTATTTTGGATCTGCAATTGTTGATGGCTTATCAGTGGGCGGCTGAACTGGAATCGAACATGGGTATGGCCGGATATGCTGCCCTGTACCGGGAAAAAGCGGGGCAGCTGACACGAACTATCAAAGCCAAATATTGGAATGCCAGCAGGAAATTGTTTGCGGATACCAGGGAGAAAGACGTCTATTCGCAGCATGCCAATGCGCTGGCGATATTGGCCGGTCTGGTCAGTAAGCCGGATATGCCAGCGGTGTGTAAAAATCTTTTAACAGATAAGACCCTGACCCAGTGTACCATCTACTTTAAGTATTATCTGCATCAGGCGTTGGTAAAAGGCGGCTTTGGAGACGATTACCTAAAATGGCTCGATATCTGGCGGGATAATATCAACATGGGATTAACCACCTGGGCTGAAATATCTGATCTGCCAAACAGCCGTTCCGATTGTCATGCCTGGGGCGCCAGTCCCAATATCGAATTTTTCAGAACGGTCTTGGGTATTGATAGCTATGCGCCTGGTTTCCGTAAAATAAAAATAGAGCCACATTTGGGAGGCTTGGTTAATGTAAGTGGCGAGATGCCCCATCCAAATGGAAAAGTTGCTGTTGCCTATGCTTTTGATAAGGACAGATGGAGGATTAAGATTGTTTTGCCCGAAAAGACTTCCGGGATATTGGTATGGAAGGCGAAGGAGTATCGGCTTAAGGCGGGAGAGAATTTGTTGGTGATTTGATTTTTACTGTACAATACTATGCAGCACAACAATGCTATCACCCTCAGCGCATTTTCCGCAGTCACTGATTTTGTTTCCCAATGACACGAGGCAGGTATCAGTTTCTCCTTTTTTTAGGTAAACTTGTTTCATTGCTAAGTCAGGGCAGGTTGTGCCATTACATTTAAAACAAAGATTTTTAATGTCTTTTGAAATATCACATCTGTTACTTCTAACTGCAAATGTACAGTAGGATACTTTTGTTTCACATCCATTAAGAATAAATGCACCGCACAATAAAATACTTAAGAGCGTGGGGGTGGGTATTAGTCTCATCTTTTTAAATTTTGTTTGCCTATTAATGAAAGATTGAACCCTTTAGCTATAAGGTCACACACACAAATTTTGAATTAGATTTGCCGAAAGCAAAAAAGCTTGAATTTAACCTGAGGGCAAAGGGCTCTACAATGCGAAAACATACTGCCTCAGCAAATAATTCTTGTAAAGAAATTTTGGACAGGATTGTTGGGGTAAAGTAACGAGGATGGGTTATTTATGGTAAAAATATATAATATTAATGGAATTTGCAAAAAGAAGAAATACGGTAAATTGAATAGGAGAAGGAACGTTAAATTAGCGGACCTACAATTGACCGGGTTCGCTCAAGGGCTGTTCTTTTAACAGGTCTTCTGCATGCTTAGAGGCTCTGGCAAAAGCGCCAGGCAGCCATAGGTAAGCGAGAAGGAAGCCTTGGATAAAGCCCACCAACAGATAGTGGACACAGATGGAAACAGCGATGATCTCCCCGGCGGGAGAGGCGCCGAAGGCGGGCCCGCAAAAGGCGCCGATCTGGCCGAAGAGGTGAATGATCTTATGGATTTCGACCAGACCAACTCCCACGATCATTTTGGTAAGCCAGTCAGATATTTGCTCCAGGTTGGTGTTGGGTTGGTAGAGGGGGCGCTTGTCGTTGTTGTTGGCGGTATCAGGGGTGCCGTCTTTTTCCAGGTTCTTGCGGGGAACCCCGAATAAGAAGCCAACGATCGAACCTGTCAGTGTCGCGGCCCCTGCCAGGAACAGGCCTGTTCCGATCACGACCCAGCCACCTTTGCGGTCATCTGCCGCCCACTTCACACTGGCCGGTACCAGCAAGCTTAACAGGCCGATGCTTACGAGTGTCCATAGCAGGACAATAACTTTGGTGACGTCCTTGTCCGCCAGGATTGCGGAAATGCTCCATTTTTTCAGTCCGGCCATAGCAAGGTATTTTTGGGGTGATGGGACAAGGTATGGATGTTAAGCGAGGGTGCAAAAATTTCACAGGGCAATGTCAAATTACTTTAGCTCAGCCAGTGTGCTTATATCAAAGTCGCCGATGTTATAATATTGACCCGATTCAGAGTAGACATAACCGGTAAAGATTTCGCGTTCGGGTCCACGTTTGTACTGGACAAATGCATGTTTGTATAGGATAATAGTCGCATGGGGCGGGATGTCAAGATAATTGTCCCCCCAGCCTTGCACCCGTGCGGACTTGTTATGGTCCTGCGGCTCGAGATAGCATGCTTTCACCAATCCCCCATTCTTTATCTTTTGCAGAAGGCTGCACTGCCCGGGATCTTTTAACGTAAAGCAGCGGATATCCAGGTTATATGTTTCGTCAGTGCCGACGGGCTTTACGATGAAAAAGCCGCGCAGACAATCCTTATGTTCCGTATAGCCGTGCTGCACATACACTTTTTGGTAAATGGGTAGCAGTTTGGCCGAGTCCAGAGTGCCGGTGTTGAAGCCGGTGTTGGTGTAAGTCGGGACCCCCCAGATGTGTTTTGTTATATTGTCATCGGGAAGCAGCATGGATTGGTAGGGGCCCGGGATGACCCAGCCGGTGTCGTGGTCGTACTGGGAAGAGTCGTCGAGGAACTGGTAGCTGGTGTCACAACGCCGGGACAGGGTGCGGAGCCGTGCGCGATCCGAAGGCGAGCCGACCGGCTTGCCGGCAGCTTTATCGGATGTAGAGGGCTCGGAGGAAGTGGATGCCACGCGCATCATGTCGGGATTGATGCGACCGATGATGAAGAGCAGTATAAGACAGATGACTGAATAGCGGATGGTCGTTTTTTTTCGGGTGGCGGGGCGAAAAAGCCCACGGATCAGCAGGGCAAGACAGATGAACAATAGGGCGCTAAGTACATTATTGGCCATGGCAAGATGCTTTTAGTTATGGAGCATTGTTAATACGGCCCGGGTGAGGCCAATATTGCGATCTGCCGACGGCGTTGCCTGGAGGGTATAGACCTGGACGGGACGAGTCCCTGGGTCCATTCGGTTCGTTCTGGCAAATATAGGGAATCCGCCCTGGTAAGATTGAAAATCCTGGTAACCGAACCGATAAGGGCGTGCTGGAGAAATCTACATTTCAACTACTATTTTCCCGGCATTTTGATTGCTTTCCATGTAGGCGTGCGCCTCCGGTATCTGATCAAGCCGGTAATGCCGATCAATATTCAGCTTCAGCGTTCCCTTCTCTACGGCGTCGATGAAATCCTGGAGGAGGGCCTTGTCTAAATTTTCGGCGTCGCCGGAATAGGCGGTCAGGCGGCCCATCCGGGGTATGTCGTTCATGGGGATAAACTCTTTTAATGTCCAACCGCTAAGTATGCCGGTCATGCAGACAATACCCTTGGGCTTTATACATTTAAGTGAGTCTTTCAAGGTGTCTGTACCGATTAGTTCCAGGACCTTGTCCACGCCGGCGGGGTAAAGCCCGGCGATTTTGCCGCTGATCTGCCCGTCGTCCAGCACAACGTGGTCGGCACCGTTATCTTTCAGTAGTTTGGCTTTGCCGGGATTACGGGTGGTTGAAATGACTGTGAGGCCATAGTGTTTGCCCAACTGGCAGGCCAGCATGCCGATGGATGAGCTGCCACCACGGATGAGCAGGGTCTCGCCTTTGGTAACTTCGAGTGCCTGTAGCAGGGAGCCGGAGGTGGTTTGAAACATTTCCGGGATGGCGCCCAATTCTTTCCAGGGAAGGCTGCTTTCGAACGGGAAAACATTGGGGAATGGAACCCGCGTATATTCCGCATAGCCGCCATCGAATTGCCTTCCCATCTCACCCATGATCGCCGCGACCTTTTGTCCAGGCTGGTAGGTTCCGGAAGGATCGTCCTCCACTTCTCCCACGCATTCGATGCCTTGTATTCTTGGAAAGACGACGCCGGGGGAATCACCCTTCCGGGTAAATAGCTCGGACCTGTTCAGACCGGTCGCCTTTACCTTTATGATCACCCATCCTTTCTCGGGGGTGGGCTTAGGGACTTCTCTAATTTGGATTACTTCCGGGCCCCCTGCTTTTGTCGTTATGGCTGCTTTCATGGTTGAAAGTGGTATAATTATTTGCGAATGATGCAAAGATGGGTCTTTGCGGCAAAGATAGCCCATAAACAATCTTAAGAAATGTCCTTAAACCAGTTTAAGGGTTAACCTGCAAATGCACCCAAAGGGGTCTGTTCTTGGGTGGAAGGGCCAACGGCCAAACCTGCCGCAAGAAGTGTGGTATTAGCCATAAAGCTGCGGCGACTAACGGCTGGAAGATCTTGCGTGTCCAATTGAATGGTCTGCTTATTCTTTTCCATAAATGGTTCTTTTAATTTTGCGCGAATAATTAGTTTGTTCATGTTGTTTTTTGATTTTGTGGTCAGCGGTCGATGGCCGCCATATTCATTTCGTTATGGCGCTCGCCTGCGGCCGGTGTAAGGTTGTTTAGCCGTTCGAGCTGCCCGGCACTCAGCCGGAGGCGGTCAGCAGCGGTGTTCTCCTCGACGCGGGCGACCTGCTTGGTGCCGGGAATCGGGGCAATATCGTCGCCCTGTGCCAGCAGCCACGCCAGCGCCACTTGTGCCGGTGTTGCACCCATCTGGGCAGCAACGTCCTTGACTTCATCGACAATACGGAGATTGCGCTGGAAGTTCTCGCCGGTGAAACGTGGGTTGGTCTTTCGCCAATCGTCGTCGGAGAGTTGATCAGGTGAGGTGATCTCGCCGGTAAGGAAGCCGTGACCGAGCGGCGAGTAAGGAACGAAGCCAATGCCCAATTCGCGTAGCAGCGGCAGCAGTTCGGCTTCAGGGTCCCGGGTCCACAGGGAATATTCCGTCTGCAGGGCGGCGACGGGGTGCACACGGTGGGCGCGCCGAATCGTTCCGGGGCTGGCTTCGGACAGACCGATGTAGCGAACCTTACCTTCGGCGACCAGCCTGGCCAGGGCGCCGACAGTGTCTTCGATGGGAATCTTCGGGTCGACCCGATGCTGGTAGTATAGGTCGATGTGGTCGGTGCCGAGCCGCTTCAGAGAGCCTTCGACTGCGACGCGAATGTTCGCCGGGCTGCTGTCAAGGACGCCGGGGCCGCCACCGGAGTGGGAGACGAGGCCGAACTTCGTGGCTACTACTACCTGGTCGCGGCGTCCCTTGAGGGCCCGGCCGACGAGTTCTTCGTTGGAAAAGGGGCCGTAGATCTCGGCGGTGTCAATGTGGGTGACACCCAGGTCGAGCGCCCGGTGGATGGTGCGGATGGACTCAGCGTCGCTGCCTGCGCCGATATTGTAATAGCCGGACATCGACATGGCGCCGAGACCTATGCGGGAGACTTCAAGTCCCCCGAGCGAGACGTGCTTAATGATGTTGTTACTCATGATCGTTGTATTTAGGATACAAAGGTCACCACAGACTTCCTGAAGAAATAAAGAAAAACAAAGGGAAAAGTATAAATATCAAAGGTTGGCAGCTCTTATCGATTTGGGTATATGCCCCGTCTTCTTTTTAAAGAAGTTGTTAAAATAGGTAGGATATTCAAAACCAAGGGAGTAAGCAATTTCGGCAATATTCCAATCCGTGTGCTGTAAGAGGGCTTTCGCTTCGCTGATAATCCGATCGGCAATATGCTCGGTAGTAGTTTTCCCGGTAATTTCCTTTACTGAGCTATTTAAATAGTTGATGTGTACGGATAAATGCTTCGCAAAATCCTGTGCGGCTTTTAATTCCAGCGAATGTTCGGTGCTTTCAATCGGGAACTGCCTTTCCAGCAATTCAAGGAATACAGAAGTGATCCGTGCAGCCGCATTTTTTTGGGGTGAATAGCTTTCCGAAGGCTGCATTTTCAGCGCCTCGTGAATGATCAGATTAATATAGTTTCTAATAATCTCATCCTTGTAGAGGTAGTCAGTGTCCTGCTCCGCAATCATCTTTTGGAAGATAGCAGCAAGGTCCTTTTTTTGCTCCTTATTTATCGCCAGAATAGGTGTGCCGCCAATTTTAAATAAAGGTGATTGCAGAAGGCCCCCGGAGCGTTCGCTTAACTTCAGAAAGTCTTCGGTAAAGAGGCTGGCATAGCCTTCGTTCGTTGTAGAAATAACCTCGCAGGAATAAGGTATGTGGGGATTGCCAAAGAATAGTATGGTTTCATCTGTTTCAAAGCTCCTGTCAGCATAATGAAAGATATATTTGCCGGTATTCAGGCTGATCTTATAAAAGTCTTTGCGGCTATAGCTGTGGCCTTTACCAGTTCGGCTATCTATCTCATAGGCTTTAAACCCTTTAAGCTTTACTTCAGTATCGAAGTCGGAAGTAGGTGTGCGCCTCTGCTTATTCATGGGAGCAAAGTTAAGAAAATCAAATGTATTGACTCATGCTGTTACCTGCACCCGCCGGCCGGTAGCCGCTGCTGTATAAATAGCTTCGATAATGGTCAGGTCTCTGCGTCCCAGTTCGCCCGGCACGGGTGTCGCTCTGTTGGATAAAATACAATCGGCAAAATCGTCCATCTGCAGGGCTTGTTGATTCGGGGGGGTGAAATTGAGCGGCCCGCGGCTGGTTTCCACCACCATGCCCCTGTATGTAAAAGCGTGTTCTTTAAACTCGATCCATCCTTTGTCACCTTCGGCCCTGAAACGGTCGGCGCCGTGCTGGTAGCTGGTTTGCGCTGTGCATACAGCACCGCCCGGGAATTCCATTCTCCAGTTCATCCCTTCCTCCACATCGCTGAATATATCCGGCCGTGTTGTAGGATGCTCACTTGCGGTAACCCATAGGGGAGTGGCGCCATCAGCGGCCATGCAGGCTCCGTGAATAATATATATGCCTAGATCCATAATAGGTCCGCCACCGGCGAGTTGCTTGTCGGCCCGCCATACTTTGCTCTTCATGATAAAGCCACGATCAGCTGTCATGTTGGTAAAAGCACCGAAATCTTTTTCCTTCGCCAGCCGCATCAGCTCGCGGTGATACGGATCGAAATGGAGCCGGTAGCCGACAGACAGTTTTACCTTTGCCTCCTTGCAGGCTGCAATAATGCTATCGCACTCGGCCACTGTCCTTGCCATCGGCTTTTCACAGATCACGTGCTTGCCTGCCCTGGCGGCTGCAATGGCATGTGTGGCATGGAGCCCGTTTGGCGTTACGATATAAACGATGTCGATATCGGGATTGTCAGCCATTTGCTGCATCGTGTCATAACTGTAAATGTTCTTAACCGGGAATCCATAGTCTTTTGCCCATTGCGCGCCTTTTTCCGGTGAGCCGGTAACCACGCCCATCAGCCTGCACAGGGTGGTTTGCCTGAGGGCCGGCCCCAACTGTCCAGTGCTATACTTGCCAAGCCCTACCAGTGCGATGCCCAGGGGGCGACCGTGGGGGCTGCCGCCCGCATAAAGACTAAAGGGATTGGCTGCGATCGCTGCTGCGCCCAGCGAAAGCTGCCCGATAAATTTGCGGCGGTTAATGGATGTTTGATTCATTTATTGTAAGCTATTCAATAAGCGGAGGGACGGGATTATCTTCGTTGGCAAAATATTCAATTATATTGGCCTATTGAAGAAAAGGAGGCTTATGTAGATACGTATTTGATAATAGGTAATTATTATTACTTTTATCCAAAATGTAAAATTTATTGAAAGATAAGGTTTTGGACAGCGATGGAGACCTCTTGCACAGGATGGCGGCCGATGATCAGGCAGCCTTCACTTCCCTTTACCGGCGGCATTGGGAATCCCTTTTTGTCACGACCGTTCGGGTCATCGGGAACAAAGAGGACGCGGAAGATATCATCCAGGAAGTCTTTGCCTCCCTCTGGAACCGGCGTAAAGCGCTGAGTCTCACTGGCCCGCTGGCCGGGTATTTGCACGCCAGTGTGAAATATAAGGCGATCAACTATATAGAAAAAAATATCACGCGTCGTCATTACCTGGATGTGTTGAGTAAGGCAGCGGAGGCCGGCGCTCCGGCTTCTCCCGAGGTGCTGCTGCAGGTAAAGGAGGTGCAGCAACTGATCCAAACTGTCATTGGGAACATGCCACCCAAAATGCGTGAGGTATACCAGCTGAGCCGCCAGGAGCATCTCACTCATAGGGAGATCGCCGCACGCCTCGCCATCTCCGAAGAAACGGTGAAAAAACACATCCAGAATGCCCTGCAATTGCTGAGGTCCGCAATGGGTAAGGCGCCCGCTTCGATCCCCGCCCTGCTTTTCTATTTATTATCCTGACTGCTCAGGGCAATGTGAACCTTGTGTAAAAAAATTATTATTTTTTTCTTACCCCTTCTCCTTTCTTCACCGGACTATAAATGTGCGGGAACTGTTCCCCACAAAAAATAGGGCATTTCCTGCATTCTATAAAAACTTATCTATGGATTCAATAGCCGCCAAAGCCCTGCTGCAGCGATACCTTGAGGGCGATGCGAGTCAGGAGGATGTGATCATAATAGAACAATGGTACCAACAGTTGGTCGATGCCGGGGAGTGGGACTGGGCTGAAGGAGAGAAAGACCAATGGGGAGCCGCAATGGAAGCGCGTCTGTTACAGCGCATCGACGGCGGGCAGTCCGGCGAAGGCCCAATCCTTGGGACAACCCCTCCGCGCATCGGCGTCTTACCGTTCACCCTGCGAAGGCTAAGCGCAGCAGCCATCCTGCTGCTGGCCATTGCAGGCGCCTGGTTACTCTTTACCCGGAAAGCGTCACAACGGGTTGCTTCGCTACAACAGCGCTACCGCAACGATGTAAAACCCGGGCGGAATGCGGCCCTGCTGACCCTGGCAGGCGGCAAAACGGTGGTGCTCGATGACAGCGCCCCAAAAACCATCGGCCGCCAAGGCAACACCGTCATTCTCAACGACAGCGGGCAGCTCGCCTACCAGGCCGAAACCGGGAAAGCGTCGGAGATCTTTTACAATTCATTGACCACGCAAAAAGGAAATCAGTACCATCTGACCTTACCGGACGGCACCAAAGTCTGGCTCAACGCCTCTTCCTCCATCACCTATCCCACGGCCTTCGCCGGGAAAGAGCGGAGGGTGACCATCAGCGGCGAAGCCTATTTCGAGGTAATGAAAAACCAACAACAGCCCTTTATCGTGCAGCAGGGTGATATGAGCGTTCAGGTATTAGGCACGAGTTTCGATGTCAACGGGTATGGCGATGAGGCGGCCCTAAAAACAACCTTAGTGGAAGGAAAGGTCAGGGTGGTGAAGGCAGCGGCCGGCAGCCTCCTGGAGCCCGGGCAACAAGCCGTCATCCCGAACGGCAATGGCGCCATCTCCATCGACCATAACCCGGACATCGAAGCGGTGCTGGCCTGGAAGAACGGCTCATTTTCCTTCAAAGACGCCGGCATTGCGGCTATCATGCAACAGGTGCAGCGCTGGTACGACATCGACGTCGTCTACGAAGCTAACATCACCAAGCATTTTGTCGCTGAAATTCCGCGGAGTGTGCCTTTATCCAAATTTTTACAGGTGCTGGAAGCGACCAACCAGGTGCACTTCCGGATCGAAGGGAAAAAAGTAATTGTCTTGCCATAATTGGACGGAGTCCAATTCGTACACGAGGCCTTAGGCCGAAGTGTACAGACATTAGCCGAATTGAGGCAAAAAATTATATTTCGACAATTTTTTGCCTCAATTCAAACAAGAGTTTGGCTGCGAATTGGAACAAAACCGCCCCGGGGTAGGATCCGGGGCAGGTAAAAGTTCAGGTTAGCCAATTTTACAATCGTTGAAACTGCTTATTATTTAACCCAAACATTGCGAAGTTATGCAATTTATTGACTGCTGCATTTCTCCGCCGCGGAGGCGGGGAGTGCTGACCAAAACGTGGATGATTATGAGGTTGACTGCTATTTTCTTTTTTGTCGCCTGCCTGGAGGTCAGCGCCGGGACCAACGCCCAGACGGTGACAATTTCCCTCCGGAACACTTCGCTCGAGCACGTGTTCAGGGAAGTGAAGAAACAAACCGGGTATAGCTTCGTCTATACCCGCGAACTCATCCAGCAAACGGCCAATGTCACCATCGACATGAAGAATGCCTCCCTGCAACAGGTGCTGGATCATGTCGTGGCAGGCCAGCCGCTCAGCTATTCCATTCAGGACAAGATTATCATCATACAACCCAGGGAGACGCCACCACTGCCAAAACTGATCGATACGGCGCGTCCGGGAGAGATTGTCAGTAAAATAAAACTCCAGGGCCGCGTCGTTGAAGTCACCGGCGAACCCCTGGCAGGCGCTACGATCACTCTCCGGCAGGGGGACCACGCAGCAGCGGTGTCAGGCACCACCGATGGCAATGGCGGGTTCAGGATCATGAATGTCGCGGACGGTACTTATATCCTGGAGGTGACCTTTATCGGCTATGAAAAGGTGACGAGGGAGGTGACACTCTCGAATAAGCCGCAGGTCTTCTACTTACCCATGAAGAAATCCACGAATACCCTGGACGCTATTCAAACGATGGCCTATTCCAAAACGACCATGCGGTTCAACACGGGGGATATTACCACCGTGACTTCCGAAGAGATAGCCCGCAATCCCGTGCCCAATGTATTGCAAAGCTTACAGGGAAGGGTTCCCGGGATGCAGATCACCGAGACCTCCGGGAAGCCTGGCAGCTCTTTCCAGGTACAGATCAGGAGCCTCAACACCTTGTCGGGTGGGTTTGCCGCATCGCCCATTGTTCTTGCCCAGGGGGGGCAGCCATTGTATATCGTCGACGGAGTGGAATACCCGGCCAATGGTTTCCTGCCAATGATCAGCTTATTAGGTTATCCACAGGCGCAGATCTCCGGCAATGCCCTGAACTACCTGGACCCTACGCTCATTGAATCCATCAATATTTTAAAAGGGGCGGACGCTACCTCTATCTATGGTTCACGCGGGGCGTTTGGCGTCATCCTGATCACCACGAAGAAGGCAAAGGCCGGAAAGCCTTCGCTGACCGTCAATTTTGTGCAGGGATTCTCTACCCTGGGCGTTCATCCTAAGCTGTTGAATACCCAGCAATACCTGGCGATGCGGCACAATGCATTTGCCAATGATGGAATAAAGCCGGGAGCAACAGACTATGATGTCAACGGGACATGGGACACTACCAAGAACCAGGACTGGACCAAATTCTTTTTAGGGGATCATGCTCCCACTTCCCGGTTGAACGCCACTTACACGGGTGGCACAGCCAACAGCAATTATCTGCTGGGCGCCTACTTCAGCTCGATCGGGAACATCGAACGTAGCAAGGGTGATGTGCGGCAGGGGGGGATGAACTTCAGCCTCAATACGGCCACCAATGACAGGAAGTTCCTGATGGCCCTTTCCGGCAGCTATTCCACCAGCCGGGACAATACCGTACCGGTAGATTTCACCGGAGCTGAAGGCATGAACCAGGCGCCCGATGCACCCGATGCCTTCCTGCCCAACGGAAAGCTCAACTGGGCAAATGGCACCAATGCGGCACAACCCCTGAACTCGCTGTACAGCAACAATACGGATAACCTCATTGCCAATACCTCATTGACCTATACCCCGGTGACGGGACTTAGCTTCACAGCTTCCGGCGGATACAGCCTGCAGTCGGCAAAGGAATTCGAGGGCAAGCCTACTTCCTTTTTCAACCCGGCCACGTTCACGGCGGCCCAGCGGTACAGCGCCATCAGCTGGTACAGCATCAAGATCCTGAGCGCCGACCCAAGGGTTGAATTCCTCCATACCTGGGGTAAGGCACGTCTCAATGTCATTGCCGGGGGGAGCCTCAGAGATAAGGTGCAACAGCGTCATTATATCTCCGGCTCCGGCTTTCCCGCCGACGAGTTGATGATGGACCCGACCAATGCCCCTATGGCTAATGAGGCGACCGTGTGGACTGTCCTTCCGACGAGATATATCGGAGGGTTTGCGGTGGTCAATTTCCGGTGGGCCGACAAATACATATTTGCCGTCAACGGTCGCCGGGACGGTTCCTCCGTCTTTGGTAGCAACCGGCAGTTCGGTAACTTCGGTAGCGTGGCAGGAGCATGGATCATCAGTGAAGAACCCTGGTTCAAAGGCCTGCGCAAGGTAGTGGACTTTCTCAAACTGAAGGCCAGCTATGGCCTGGTGGGCGGAAGTGCGATCGGGCCCTATGCCTACATCAATACCTATGGCGTTAACAGCAATACCTATGAGGGCGGCCTCGGGCTTTTCCCCCAGAACCTGGCCAACCCGGATCTCCACTGGGAGACGAACAGGAATTTCGAGGCAGGGCTGAACTTTGATCTGTTCAGGGGAAGGGTGAATGTGGATGCTACCTATTACACGGACAAGGTAGGGGATCAGCTCACCAGCCAGCCGCTGGCAAGCATCACGGGCTTTACCCAGTTCACGGTCAATTCGCCGGCTGTCATCAGGAGTTATGGAACGGAATTCATGGTTATCTCGAAAAACATCCAAAGCAAGGATTTTTCCTGGACCAGCAAGATCAACTTGACGATACCCCGCACCAAGCTACTGGCTTTCCCAGGGCTGGGCAATCTTGTGAACAATGTCAACTATGCCATTGGCAAGCCTATTACAGGTATCAAGGTCCTCCGGTTTGCCGGTGTGGACCCTGCCACGGGGGTCTATAATTTCTACAATGCAGCGGGGCAAAAAGGGGAGTACACGCCCTTCCTGAGCCCTGTACAGCTGGATAATATCAAGGACCGCACTGAGTTTATCGACCGTGCGCCCAAATGGTACGGGGGCATTGTCAATACCCTGACCTATAAGGATTTCACCCTGGATTTCACTATATCCGTGACGAACAGGATGGGCCCGAACTATTTGGCATACAGCTCCTATCAGCCCGGACAGGTCAATACCAATATTCCCGTGGACATTGCGGAAAAAAGATGGATGAAGCCCGGCGACGTGACCACGGTGCCCAAGGCGACGACCCAATTTTTAAGCTTTTTGGACCAGGGCAATTTTATCAACAGCACAGGGGCCTACAGCGATGCCACCTACGCCCGGTTGCAAAACCTCAGCTTTGGCTATCGTCTTCCGGGCCGCCTGATCCAAAAATGGCATATGACCAACCTGGCCGTTTATGTGGCAGGGCAGAACCTGCTGACGGTGTCCAAATATAAAGGGTTGGACCCGGAAAATATGATCGCCAACCACATGCCGCCATTACGGGTGTTCACCGGCGGACTGACGGTAGGGTTCTAAGACATTAGGGATAAATTATTTTTTTTAAACATCAGATCATGACACAACACTTTCAATATATGGTAAAATCCGCGCGACGCCTCGCCTGGCTTTGGCTGGCGTTGGTGATGGCATCGGGTTGCAAGAAGTATCTCGAAGTGCCGCTGCCACCAGACCAGATAGCAGGCAGCACAGTATTTCAGAACGACGCCACCGCATCGGCTGCGCTCAGCGCTGTCTTTTATAAGCTATCCAGCCAGGGCGGATTCGATGGTAGCGGCCTGGGGGTTTATACAGGGCTCTACGGCGATGAGCTCAGGAATCAATCCACTTTACCGCTCCTCCTGGCCGTATATGGAGATGGGGTCAGCAGCACTGTCGGCAACGTTACGACCTACTGGACAAATTTGTATGGACAGATGTATTCGGTGAACCTGGCTGTCGAAGGATTGAAGTCGGCCACCGGCCTGAGCTATCAGAACCAATGGTTGGGTGAGGCATATTTTCTCCGGGGCCTGCTTTATTTCTACCTGACCAATTTATATGGGGATGTGCCCCTGGTGCTCGGTACGGACTATCTTGCAAACAACCAACTGGCCAGGAGTCCGCAGGCCGATGTCTACAAGCAGATCCTATCCGATCTCCAGCAGGCGCAGTCCCTGCTGGACAGTAAGTATCACAATGATGCGGGGGCGGTGACCACCGACCGGGGAAGGCCTGACAAGGCGGCTGCCACGGCATTGCTGGCACGGGTATATCTCTATACGAAGGACTGGAAGGATGCCGAATCCCAGGCCGGCGGCCTGATCGCTGATGGGGTGGATTACCAACTGCCTGCCTTGTCGAAGGTCTTTTTGCTAAACAGCCCCGAGATCCTCTGGGGGCTGGAGCCTGTGGCCAACACATTACCTCCCTATGTGGTCAAGGATGCAGCGAATTATTATCTTCCGGCAGGAGCAACGCCGGCATCGGTAGGCGTCCTGGCGACCTTGAGCGACTCACTGGTAGGATCATTCGAAGTGGGGGATGCCCGCCGTTCCACGTGGGTCAGCGTGGACTCTGTACCGGCCTCCGTCAGCACACCGATGGCTGTCTACTATGTCCCTACTAAATATACGGCACGTGGCACCTATACGGCGCCCCAGGAGATGATCGCCATGTTGCGCCTGGCAGAGCAATACCTGATCCGTGCCGAAGCCCGGGCGCAGCAAAACAACCTGGGTGGGGCCATCTCGGATCTCAATACTGTGAGGGCAAGAGCGGGGCTGGGGGGCACTACCGCTGGTACGCAGGCCGATGTACTCACAGCTATCCTGCATGAGCGCAGAGTAGAATTCTTTACGGAGGAAGGGCACCGGTTTTTCGATCTCCGGCGTACGGGAAATCTCGATGCCGTCATGAATATAATGGCTCCGCTGAAAGGCGGCACCTGGAGTACCAATAAAGCCTGGTGGCCCATTCCGCTCATGGACATTCAAAACGATACACATCTTACGCAAACTCCCGGCTATCAATAATTAAAAATCATTAGACATGAATTTGCATTTTTTAAAGGCAGGGGCCGGCATCGCGGTCCTGGTAGCCTGTTGTTCTCTTGTGCCGGCCGGACCGTCACACGCCCAGAATATCGACACGGCAGCCCTCAAGGCGCTGGCCGCCGGTCGGAAAGATACTGTCAAGCCTAAGATCAAACCATATAAGGAAGTAGTTCCTGCTACGGCTAAGACTTCGCGGGGATTGTTTTCGATCCATAAGGTGGATGACCGGTGGCTATTCGAAATTCCGGACTCGCTGTTAGGCCGTGATCTGCTGGTGGTCGACCGGATCGTCAAAGCGGCCGCAGGTATGACTGCGGCCAAGGCCTTCGGAGGTGTGTGCAGCTATGCCGGGGATGAGATCAGTCACAGCGTCATCCGATTTGACCGGCTGACGGAAGAGAAGATCTTTCTCCGAAGCACCAGCTTTGATGAAAGATCCGCGGACAGTTCGTCCAACGGGCTCTACCGGAATGTGCTGAACAACAACATGCAGCCGATAGAGGCGGCATTCCCTATCAAGGCCATCAATGAGCCGGGGAAGTCGGTGGTCATCGATCTGACGGATTTCATCGCGTCGGATAATTCCGTACTCTATTTTTCATCGGGGATAAAACCCTTCGTGAGTATCACCAACCTGGTGGCCGACCGGAGCTATATCGACCACATCAGGGCTTTTCCCCTGAACATCGAAATCGGGACGGTGCGGACATATAATAGCGCCGGCCCGGGAGGGGTAGCAGGACCACCACGGACCTATGAGCTCAACAGCAGCATTGTATTGCTACCGGCGACGCCAATGCGCAGTCGCCCTGCGGATGCACGAGTAGGTTTCTTCTCCGATGGCTATGTGGACTACGACGCCAATCCCCAGGGAGTGCGCAAGGAGGATAATATCTCGCGCTGGCGGATGGAGCCGAAGCTGGAGGACAGGGAGAAGTATCTTCGAGGGGAGCTGGTGGAGCCGGCAAATCCCATCGTCATTTATATCGATCCGCTGACTCCGAAAAAATGGGTTCCCTATCTTATCAAGGGGATCAATGACTGGCAGGCCGCATTTGAAACGGCGGGTTTTCGCAATGCGGTCATCGGCAAGGAGGCGCCGGTGGGAGACTCCACCTGGTCTATGGAAGATGCCCGGCATTCCGTGCTGGTCTACCATCCTTCCGATATCAGGAATGCTATGGGTCCCAATGTCCATGACCCACGCAGCGGGGAGATCCTGGAGACTCATATCAGCTGGTACCATAACGTGATGGACCTGCTGTACAAATGGTATTTTATCCAGACCGGCGCCGTCGATCCCCGCGCGAGGAAGCCGGCCTTCGACGACTCCCTGATGGGTACGCTCATCCGTTTTGTCTCCTCGCACGAAGTGGGACATACGCTGGGCCTCATGCACAACTTTGGCGCCTCGTCCACCGTGCCCGTGGAGAACCTGCGCAACAAGGCCTGGGTGGATGCTCATGGACATACACCGTCCATCATGGACTATGCCCGGTTCGATTATGTGGCGCAGCCCGAGGACAGCATCGATGAGAACGGGCTTTTCCCCCACATCGGCGATTATGACAAATGGGCCATCCGCTGGGGTTATCGCTGGCTGCCGGAATCCATGCATGCAGCGGCGGAAAAGGATACCTTGAACGCCTGGGTCGTCCGGCAACTGGCAGCCGGTCCCCAGTTTTTCTATGGCGCACAGACGGACCCGCTGGATCCGATGAACGTTCGTTTTATCAACCCTGATCCCCGGGACCAGAACGAAGATCTGGGGGACGATGCCATGAAGGCCGGCGAATATGGTATCCGAAACCTGAAGCGGATCGAACCGCACCTGCTGGAATGGACCAGAGAGCCCCATGGAGATTATGCGCAGCTTGGAGATATGTACAAGGAGCTGGTCGGTCAATATGGCCGCTATATGGGACATGTATTGAAGAACATCGGCGGTGTGATGATCACGCCAAAGACGAACGACCAGCCCGGATCGGTATTCTCCTATCCTGGCAAAGAGAAACAACAGCGGGCGATGGCCTTCCTCAACGCACAGCTGTTCGCAACTCCGACATGGCTGATCGACCAGGGGTTGTATGGGCTGGCAACGGTTGGTTTCGGCGACGTGGCCAATGTGCAGGTGAAGATGCTGGACGGTCTGCTGGACCCGGTGTGCATGGCTCGGATGATCGAGGCGGAAGCGACCCTTGGTGTCAAGGCTTATACGGTTACGGAAATGCTGCACGATCTGCGGAGCGGAGTCTTTAGTGAGTTGGCCGTGGGTAAGCCGATCGATATCTATCGCCGCAATCTCCAGAAAGCTTATATCAACAGATTGGTAGAACTGATCGGCGTCGACGGGAAGAGCAAGCTGAATATGGGTGATGACGAATTGTCGATACTGAAAGCCCATGCAAAAGAACTGGCTGGGGCCATAAAACCGGCTTCCGCACGGTACCCGGCATCGGTGACACGCGCCCACCTGGACGATCTTTATGAAAGACTGGAGTTGAGCCTGAAGCCCCGGAATTAGAAAGAATGTGTTAATCCGTTTTCTCATGTGCACCTCCGCCGGGGCTTATCGAAGCCCGTCAGGCGGAGGCTTTTTTATTTCACCGGGAGAAATAATATAATAATAGTAGGTTTGTCGTATCAGCACGAATGATAAGCCCCTATATTGACGATACCTCCTTACTCGCCGGCTTTCATCAACGAGAGACCCTCGCAGAAAAACAAGTATTTCAAAAATACTTCAAGCCCCTCTGCCTGTATTCGGAGAACATCACCGGTCAATTGGACGCTTCAGAAGATATTGTTGCCGAATCCTTTGAGAGGGCCTGGAGCCGGCGACAGGACTTTCATACGCTGGAGAACCTGAAAGCCTTCTTATACCGTATCGTCCGTAATGCGAGCCTGAACTATGCGGAGAGCCAAAGGCGCCACCGGACCCACCACGAACAGCTCCGATATTTATCCAAAGACGAGCCCGGACTGGGCGAAGCGCTGGAACACGAGATCCTGCGTGTCGAACTTCTCCAGGAGATCTACCAGGAAATCGAAAACCTGCCGGATCGTTGCGGGCAGATCTTCAAACTCCTTTTTATCCATAATCAGACGACCGACCAGATCGCTGCTCAATTATCCATTAATGTCCAAACGGTCCGTACTCAAAAAGCACGGGCTATTCAGTTGATTAAGATTGAGTTGTTACGGAAAAACCGAATCCAGGCTGTCTTTTTGCTCGGCCTTCTCCTGGAATATACGCGCTAATAAAAAAATAGTTGACCTTTTCTTTGGATGAAAGGGAAGTCTGACTGTCTTTCTAATAACATGGAGTCCATAAAATCGCTCATATTAAAACATTTACGTGCCGAGATCACTGCAGAAGAGCAAACGGCGCTCGATGTCTGGCTGGCCATTTCGGAAGCTAACCGGGAATTATTCGCCGGGATCAATGACCCGGATCGGGTAGCCTTGTCCCTGGAGAAGCTGGGCCGGTTACATGAAGACCAGGTCTGGGAGCGACTGCAGGCGTATGGGGCGGGGGAGAGAGGAGCAGGGGAGAAAAGGGGGCATTTCCTGCGCCGGTACTGGTGGGCGGCTGCTGCTGTGATTTTAGCCTTGCTAGGTATAGGGAGCTATTGGGTGTTCAATAACGTGGCGCAAAAGCAAATCGCCTTAACACAGGAGCAACGCTTTAAAAACGATGTAGCTCCCGGAAAAAATTCGGCTTTATTGACTTTAGCAGGTGGACAAAAAATTGTGCTGGACAGTAACGCCAGGGGAGCGATAAGCCAACAGGGGAATACTACTATCCTGAATACCAATGGCCAGCTGGTCTATAAGGTAGCTACAAGCAGCAAGCAGCAAGCGACAAGCCCGGCCACCTATAATACCCTGACTACGGGCAGGGGCAATCAATATCAATTGGTCTTACCCGATGGTTCTAAGGTTTGGCTCAATGCTGCTTCTTCGATCATCTACCCATCTGCTTTTGCGGGGACAGAAAGAAAAGTGGTTATCACGGGCGAAGCTTATTTCGAGATCGCGCCCCTAACCTCTGAAGGGGGACATGAGAAAATACCTTTTATCGTAAAGGCAAACGGGATGGAGGTAAAGGTATTGGGAACGCATTTCAATGTCAATACCTATGATGATGAAGAAGCGCTGACAACCACCCTGCTGGAGGGAAGTGTGAAAGTCAGCAATGGGGCTGACAACCGGGTGCTGCGGCCGGGGCAGCAGGCAGTCCTGTCCAGGGACCAGGGAGCGGCGAAAAACGGCGGTGGGGCGATAAAAGGGAACCTGGCGTCGATCAGGGTGGTCAATGATGCCAATATCGACGAAGTGATGGCCTGGAAAAACGGCGTTTTTAAGTTTAACGATGCAACGATCGAATCGATCATGCGGCAGGTGGCCAGATGGTACGATGTGGAGGTGGTGTATGATACGAAGGTCTCCCAGCATTTCATTGCAGACGTCCCGAGAGATGTACCTGCATCGGAGCTGCTGAAATTGCTGGAACTGACCGACCAGGTGCATTTTAAAATTGAGGGAAAAAAGATAACCGTCATCCGGTAGGGGAAAACGCAGGATGAACTAAAAATAGTGGTTGCCCGAATAAAAACCGCTCTGAGGTGAGATTCAGAGCGGCGAAAAGTTCAGGTTAACCCAGATAGAACAATCGTCAAGGACTGCTTATTGTTTAACCCAAACACTGTAAATGTATGCATTTTAAAGCTCATTGCAACCCCGCGCTATTGGAGCGATGGTTGCACACCAAAACTAAAATCCTACAGGTTATGAAGATAACCGTTATTTTAATGCTGGCTGCCTGTCTGCAGGTCAGCGCCAGAGGATATTCACAGACTATCACTTTGTCTTTAAAGAACGCTCCCCTGGAAAAGGTGTTCGGGGAGGTGAAAAGACAAACGGGCTACAGTTTTATTTATACCCGTGAGCTGTTGCAGTATAGCACCTCCGTTAGTCTGGAGGTTACCAATGTCCCGCTGGAAAAGGTGTTGGAGAATTGCTTTAAAAACCAGCCGCTGACTTATACCATTAAAAATAAATTCATTATTATCAAACCCAGGGCCCCGCTGACAACGGTGCTGACCCCTGCGGATTCTACCCCCGATATCCATGGTCTTATCACGGATAATAACGGGTTGCCTTTACAGGGAGCTACCGTTCGGCTCAAGGGCACTGATCTGTTCACCATCACAGAGAAGAATGGGTCTTTTCGTCTGTCTGTCGGCCGGAATAGCGCTCCTTTTACGCTGGTGGTATCCATGATCGGGTATGGCACGATGGAGAAGGAGGTGCAGCATCCTTCCGTTGCCCTGAATTTCAAACTGCAGCAGGTACAACGGCAATTGGATAGCGTGGTGGTGACTGCGCTGGGCATTACCCGACAGCAGCGATCCCTGGGATATGCCTATTCCGAAGTAAAAGGTGAAGACCTGACCAAGGTCCGGGAGAACAACCCTATCGAGGCGTTGAGTGGAAGAGTGGCCGGGCTGGAGGTGAATACTACGAACAGCGGTGTGGGTGGTAGCACTAAAGTAACTCTTCGGGGGGTAAAGACTATCGGCGGAGACAGTCAGCCTTTGTATGTCATCGACGGTATTCCTATCGACAATACCACTCCAGGGCAGGCGGATACGTATGGCGGTTATGATCTGGGAGATGGAAGCAGTATTATCAACCCGGATGAGATCGAAACCATATCAGTCCTGAAAGGAGGGGCAGCGGCAGCCTTATATGGCAGCCGGGCCGCCAATGGGGTTATCCTTATAACTACAAAAAAGGGCAGTAAGAAAGGTACGATGGTGGATTATACGTCCAATGCGGTGTTCGACCGGATTCACAACAGTTATGATTACCAGGAACAGTATGGCGCTGGTAATGGCAATTTGTTGCCGATGGACGCCGCTACGGCGAAGGGGGATGCGCAGAGCAGTTGGGGACCGAAATTCAATGCGGACAGTTTGTCGTATATTTTTAATGGAACGAAGGAGCCTTATGTCAATGCGCATAATTCGATCTCGCATTTCTTCCGGACGGGGGTCACGCTGACCAATTCCATCGGGGTGTCGACGGGGGATGAGAAGAACCAGCTGCGGTTTACCTATACTAATTTATACAATAAGGATGTGGTGCCGCAAAGCGGTTTGAAAAGGAATAATGCCTCTATCCGGGGCACGTCCCAGCTTTCTAATAAATTCAGTATTGACGCCAAGATCGCCTACCTGAATGAGAAGGTTGACAACCGGCCTGCTTTATCGGATAATCCCAATAATATTGGCTATGTGCTGTCCGGGGTCGCTCCCAATATCGATATGAATTGGTTAAAGGTCTATAAGGATCCGGTGACTGGACAGTATGTCAACTGGAATAATAATCCCTACCAGGTCAATCCTTATTGGGCGATCAATGAACAGCCTAATACGAGCACGAAGGATCAGTTGAATGGGTTCATTACGCTGAAGTATAAGATATTGCCGACTTTGTCGATCCAGGCGAGGTCCGGTACGGATTATTCCGGCTTTCATTTCCGGGAGTTCATGAATTATTCTACTCCGTTCAATGAGACGGGGCAGTTGTTGCTGATCGATCGGACTATTCGGGAGACGAATACGGAACTGCTGCTCAATTTCGGCAAGCAGGTGCATAGGTTCTGGATTGGCGCCAATGCAGGGGCTAACCGGATGGATTACCGGGGGAATATTTTGAATACTACCGGGCGCGATATCAGTATTCCGGGAGTGCAGAGCATCAACAATTTCCAGACGGTGCTGAGTAATGAACTGATCAACCGGAAGCGGATCAATTCCGTCTATGGAGCGTTGAACCTGGCGTATCAGAATTATCTTTATTTAGATCTGACGGCGCGTAACGACTGGTCTTCCACGCTGGCGCAGGGGAATAATTCTTTCTTTTATCCTTCCGTTTCTTCCAGTTTTATTTTTTCCGAGCTGATCCCAAAGAATAAGATTCTGTCATACGGTAAGTTACGGGGTTCGTTTGCACAGACGGGGACAGATGCTATTTCTCCCTATGAATTAAAGCTCACGTACGGGTCGGATATCAACATACCTACCATTGGGGGGTATGCCATTGGCGGCGTTGCGGTGAATGAAGTGCCTTATTTGAAGCTGAAGCCCAGCATCAGCAATGCATTCGAGTTTGGAACCAACCTGGCGTTCTTCGATAGCCGTATCAACCTGGATCTTACCTGGTATAAGACCAATACGAGGAACCAGATCCTGGATGCCCCTATCTCCACTACCAGCGGATATTCTACGGCGATCATCAATTCCGGCAATATAGAGAACAAGGGTATTGAAATTACGCTGGGGTTGAAACCGATCGTTTCCAGCACGTTCAACTGGGAGATCAACCTGAATTTCGCCCGGAACAGGAATAAGATCATCAAGCTGAGCCCGCTGGTTTCCAGTTATTATACACTTGCTTCCGCCAGGTGGGCCAATGCCTCTATTGTCGCAAAAGAGGGGGATCGGTATGGTATCATTGTTGGACATGATTTCCTAAAGGACAGCTCGGGAAATCTGGTTCTGGATGCCAATAATCTGCCGCAGTACGATCCTACGGATAAAAAATTAGGAAACAGTCTGTATGACTGGACCGCTGGCATCAATAACAGGTTCTCTTATAAGAATATTTCTTTTTCATTCCTGCTGGACTTTAAACACGGTGGAAATGTCTATTCCATGACCAATCTGCTGGCCTATTCCACTGGTCGGCAGAAGGGCACCTTGAAGGGGCGGGAAGGATGGGTGAGTTCAGAGAAGGCAAGAGTAGCAGCCGGTGTAAGTGCGACCGATTGGGTGGCTACGGACGGTCTGCCTATCTCCGGGGTGAATGCGACCGGGGGTAAGGTGAATGCTTATGTCAATCCACAGACCTATTGGCAGCGGGTGGCCAGCAATATCCCGGCGGCTTTTATTTATGACGCCAGCTATATCAAGGTGAGACAGATCAACCTGGACTACTCTCTTCCGGCGGGTAAGTTAAAGAATACCCCATTGAAGGAATGTACGATCTCTTTGGTGGCGAGGAATCCTTTCATTCTCAGTAAGCATGTGCCTAATATCGATCCGGAGTCAAGCTATAACAATAGCAATGGGCAGGGATTTGAATATGGGTCGCTGCCTACCCGGAGGTCGTATGGTATCAATTTATACTTAAAATTCTAAATAATATTACAATGATAAAGGTTCAAAAAAGATATCTACCTGTTGTATTATTAGTTTTGGTTGTACTGGCTGATAGCTGTACTAAAAATTTCGACAGCCTGAATACGGATCCTACGAAGGGGTCTTCCATTGCGCCGGGGCAGCAGCTTACTGGGGCTGCCTATTACCTGGATGGCGGGCGGGCCGTGGTGTATGCGAATTTTTACGTGCTGCAGCCTTTTGTTCAATATATGAGTGGTCCCTGGGGGATGCGTGCGGGGAGTAAGTATATCCGGACCACGTATCCGGATGCGGTCTGGACGACATTCTATGGGCAGTCTATCAAGCAACTGGTGGATCTGATACAGCGTAATAAAGCGGATTCTTCTTTGGTGAATTATATCGCTGCGGCCCGGATCCTGAAAGTGTATATTTTCTCCCTGCTGACCGATCTGTACGGGGATATCCCTTATTCCCAGGCGGGACTGGGTTATTATCAGTCGATCTATACGGCTAAGTATGACAGTCAGCAGTCTATCTATACCGATTTCTTCAGTGAGCTGGATGGAGCCGTGAAGCAGTTCGATGCGACCAAAGATGCTATTGACAACGATATCGTGTACAATGGGAATATCGGCCAGTGGAAAAAGCTGGCTAATTCCCTTCGGCTGCGGCTGGCTATGCGGCTTACCAAGGTGGATCTGGCTACGGCCGAAACGCAGGCCAAGGCAGCCATTGCGGGTGGGTTGATGGAGAGCGCCGACGATAATTTCAAGATGATCCATGAGGCGTATGCCTATCCGGATCTCCGGGGGAATGGGTATGCTCAGGCATTGCAGGAGTCCCAAACATACCTGTATTCGGCCGGGACCACTACGTTCGTCAATTATCTCAAGCAGAACAACGATCCCAGACTGCCCTGTTATTTTGTAAACCAGGATGCCAATGGAAAGGATATTACAAGCTTGACCAAGTATATACCGATCGATCCGGGTTTGTACTGGTGGGATAACTGGGGAGATTATATCGCGGCCGATGGGACGGATATTCCGCAGGCGAATAAATTCGCTACGATCAACCATTCGTTTATGGCCCTGCAGTCTTCTTTCCTGCACATGGGGTATGCCGAGGTGCAGTTGCTGCTGGCGGAAGCGGCTTACCGGGGATGGGGGGGGATTGCCGGTCAATATTATCAGAACGGGATTTCGGCGGCCATCGATCAGTTGAGCACGTATCCGGATATGGTAGCGATCAGCGCTTCGGATAAGGCGAGTTATCTCGCGGCTCATCCTTTGGATGCGGGAAAAGAGATCCAGGAGATCAACGAGCAAAAATGGGTAGCGCTCTTCCCGAATGGGTATGAGGCGTATGCCAATTACCGTCGGACGGGCTATCCTGTTCTGGGAGCGATTACGGATGTAGGGCTGGAATCTGAAACGAATGGGGTATTGCCCCGCCGTCTCTTTTATCCTGCTTCCGAGGCGTATGACAATGCGACGAATTACAATGCCGCCCTGCAAAATCTTGGGGGAACGGATAATTGGCTGAAGCATGTGTGGTGGGATAAATGATTTTTTAAATAATTATCAAATAGCCGGGATATGGAAGTTATTGTAAGACGAAAAACCCTTTTGACGTCGATGTTAATTTGTCTGCTGCTTACAGGCGGGTGCAGTAAGAACGATACGAAGGCGAACACGGGAACGGACCCGGGGAAGGGAAGTTTCCGGGTGGTGGGGTATATACCGAGAGGGGCGGATCTTTCGGGGGCTTCGGGTATGCCGGACCTGGGGAAGATCACCCATTTGAATATCGCTTTTATGAATCCGGATTCGACGGGTGTCTTCCCGGTGGATGAAAGTGTCAACACGCTGACGGGCCTGGCGCATGCGAAAGGAGTGGCCGTGCTGCTGTCTATCGGCGGGGGGAGCCCTCCCGGCTATTTGAAAAACCTGCTGAGTGGCAGCCATCAGGCTGCCCTCATTCAGGCTCTTGTGACGCTGGCGGTACAGTATAACTGTGATGGCATCGATGTAGACCTGGAAGGAGATTTTATAGATAGCAACTACGAGGGCTTTGTCAAAAATCTGGCTGTTGCTCTTAGAGCGAAGAAGAAGCTCATGACGGCCGCTATCGCTACTGCCTATGCCAATAGTTACACGGATGCTGCTTTGGCGCAGTTCGATTTTGTCAATGTGATGTCCTATGACAAGACCGGACCCTGGGCTCCTGCCAATCCGGGACCGCATGCACCGTATTCGATGGCGGTGGATGACCTGGCTTATTGGGGGGGGACGCGCGGGATACCCAAGGCAAAGATGACACTGGGGCTGCCTTTTTACGGGTATGGTTTCGGGGTCAATGCGCCGGAGAGCATGAGTTACCAGGATATAATAAATAAATATCCGGCGTCCTGGGATGCAGATCAGCTGACCGTTCCGGGCGGCGGCATCATCTACTACAATGGCTTTACCACTATACAGAACAAAACAGATCTGGCATTAAAAAATGCAGGCGGTGTCATGATATGGCAATTACTGCAGGATGCGGCGGGAGAAAGGTCCTTGCTAAAGGCTATAAATAATAGTATAGGGGCCCGTAGGTAAATAAAATAAAGGCTTATATAGATCAAGCATTTCTTAACCATTAATCACTTAACTATTAAACATTTGAAACCATGAAAAAAATCTGTTTTGTGCTATCGGCGGCAGTTATGATGACTGCCTGTAAAAAAGACAGCGCGCCGGTAAAGGATGTTACTACCACTACTGTTGCTACTACATCCAGAAGAGCTGCTACAACGTTGTCCTTCAGCGGATATACCTGGAACATTAGTGCGCCTTCCGGGCAAGACTATCCGGGACCGAATTACTGGAATGGCTCCTACGCCTGGGTGGATGGAAGCGGTTATCTACACTTAAAGGCGGCCTATAACGCGGCAACGGGTCATTGGGAATGTGCCGAAGTATATTCACAACAAAGTTGGGGCTATGGTACTTATCAGTGGCAGGTCGAGGGTACTTTAGGCTCTTTTGACAAGAACATCGTATTGGGACTCTACAACTATTCGGGAAATGACGGGCATGATGAAATGGATATTGAAATTGCCCGTTGGGGAAATGCCGCATGGGATAACCTGAACTACACCATCTGGCCGGCGACGGGGGTAACGGCAAGCCCGGGTGTTTACACGGCATCTTTTACCACACCCAATGGTACTTACACTACGCACCGGTTTAAAAGAACCAGTACCAGTGTCAAGTTGCAAAGCCTGTATGGCTTCCAGAATGGGGATACTAACCAGTTCCAGACAGCCACTTTTACCACCCCAGGAACTTCCATTAGTACATTGGCTATGCCTGTTCATATGAACCTGTGGCTATTTGATGGCTTAGCGCCGTCAAATGGTCAGAATGTCGAGGTGATCATTCACAGCTTTACGTTTACTGCTCTTTAAGCAGTTATTTGTTGAATATCCCCGGGTGATCTTTATCTCCCGGGGCTTTTTTTTGTCATCTGCTCCGCGAGCGGCTCCCGGTGGGGGTATGTGGCGGAGAGTTAATAGCTGTTGCATGAATAAAGAGAACTTTCTGCTTTTTACTACTGCTGGCCCAATCACACTTGATACTATTCGGGCAGACCATACGTCCGGAGCAACAAGCGCTGTTGCGCCGTCCGCGAGCTTCATTATACCTGTCGCCAGGCAATAAAGCATTGTTGATTCGGCTGGGTACCCGGAAACAATCCGATGCCCAATTGCAGCAGGTCTTTAAACCCCTGGGCAACGAAGGCAGTCTGACGGAGCTGCAATTGTCGAAGGCTTCTGTGAAAGACCGGACCTTCAAAGACCCTAAATTGAGGATCTATACCGTACGCGTCGGCGAAAATACTTACGTCGTGACAGGGGGCGCCATTAAATTAACGAACAGAATGGGCGAACGGGACCATACGCAGGCACAATGGGAGCGGGTGCAGCGGGCACGGGACTGGCTGAAGTCCGAGAGTATTGTTTATCCGAAGGACCTAAAAGAGTTATTATGAGTTTGCGAGAAAAATTAAACAAGATCGCCGAAAAGGATTCATCCAACTGGCTGGAAGAGACCAGTAAGGAGTTGGCAGAGCAGGGGGCGCGTAAAAAGGCCCGGCAACTGGCCCTGCTGGTGCTGCAGTTCCTGCACCAGCAAGGCATGACGCAGACGCAATTGGCCGAACGAATGGGAGTGTCGCGACAGCAGGTCACCAAGATCGTCAAAGGCCAGGAGAATTTTACATTTGAAACGATCGATAAACTCGAAAAAGCACTTGGCGTTACGTTGATGACAATCGAACCGCCAAAACAGGCGACGGCATTCGAACGGACGCGGGTAACCGGTACCGTACGAGTGCACGGAAAGGACGGCTGGATGCGGGGACGCGATACGCAGGCAGTATCCTTTCGGTCTCATTCGGAGACCGATCGTTGTGCAGGCGTATCCTCCGATACAGCGGCTTATCACCAGCATCTCAAGCCTGCGGAAAGGCACTGGGTGTTTTCAGGTACCGTCCGGGTAAAGGGATCGGAAGTCACCGGCCAGATTTCGCCGGAACAGGAGGGCCTTGATTATTATAATGTATAACGGACGAAGATGGAAGCAATACCAACGATAAGGTTCAATTGGGCAAAGATCACAACAGACGAGTTTGCCGTCTTAGAGAAGTATGATCCGGCGGTGGCCACCGATATCACGATCCACATCGGCTTTGACGCAGAACCGGGTGACAGGCTGGTCCCAGTGCAGGTAAAAGGCTTGTTCAACCAGCAGCAAAAAGTGTGTCTGGTACTGGCCATTACTTGCATTTTTATGGTGTCCCCTGAAGATTGGATAGCCCTCTACGATAGGGAGCAAATGGTCGTAACAATCGAGGTCCCTTTCGCGGTACACCTGGCAAGTCTTAGCCTCAGTACACTCCGTGGCGTGTTGCATGCCAAAACAGAGGGTCTTTCCATCAATACCTTTGTCTTGCCGCCGATCAACGTGGCCGAGATGGTCAAAGAAAAGGTGGTGATCATGGTTAAGGAGTAGGCCCAAGTCCCAGGCACAAAAAACCCCCGGCAAAGCTGAGGGTTTTTTGCGTTTCGGAGGCTGAGATAGTGGTCATTAAGCGGCGACCAGGTTGTTGGAAATATAGAAAGCCGCATTCGTGCCATATTGCTTACCATTTTCGATACTGATGCTCCCTCCCAACTTTTCGGCCACATGCTGCACTTGCCTGTATTCACGGGAAATAGTATGATGAAAATAGGTACCCACATCCTTTATCAGGATCATCAGGCGATCTCCCATCGTTATGGCTTCTATGTGAATGCATTCGTTTTGGTTGCTTTGGATTGCTCCATTGATCAGGCTCCAGAGTACATAGGCCAGCATGTTCTCATCTGCGCCAACGTGAAGGTCCCGGGAAATTTCGTTCAGGACAAGGTTATGGCGTCTTATCGTTAAAGGTAACAAGCTTTGCACCAGCTCGGAGACAAGCTCGTGCAAGGATACTTTTGCGCATGGAACCGCCTGTACCGGCACTGTCTTCTCCGCCACGAGGCATTGAAGAGGGGGTGCTTGCGAAGCGGCAAAAAAGGTTGTGTTCATAAAAGGGATTTTATAAAGTAAAAAATACTAATTAAGTTCTATAGGGTACGGATCGGCCAGTTAGTTTTAATGAGTACGGATCAGCTCGGCTTTCAAGGAAGTAAATTAAAAATATCTTATGTCACTTATTGTAACAAAATAACGACATGGGAAACAACATGATACCAAATGCCAATAGTTCTTCTCTGAGTCTATTGTGAAGAATTTGCTGAAATATGCATCAACAAATCCTACCGCATGGCTTTTCTCCTTCATGGTGTAATACATCGGCAACCAATTTTGTGATGTAAAGCAACTAAGGAATTTTGATCTTTTTTGTCGTTTTATATCTACATGATTATCTATTTAAATCGGTTTAAATAGTTGAATATGAATTAGTTGTGAAATATATGAAAAAAATAAGTAATTTTAAGAACCCTATTCGCCTAACAGTGTCAAATAATTTTGGTATGGAAACAAACAGGGTGCTAATAGCCGACGACCATACAATAGTCAGATCCGGCATAAAACTAATTATTCAAGACCTTCTTCCGTCGACGGTGTTCGATGAGGCCTCTAATGGGGACGAAGTGATCTCTTGTGTGAAAAAAAACGATTATGAAATGATCGTTTTGGATATCAATATGCCTGATACGGATTCTATTACCCTGGTCACTAACCTGTTCGCCTACAGGGAGCAATGCAAGATCCTTATTTACAGCATGAATTCAGAAGAACTGTATGCGAAAAGGTTTATCAAACTGGGAGTCCTTGGATACCTGAATAAGGAATCCGAGTCCGAAGAAATAAGAAGAGCGATTACTTGCGTATTAAGGGGGGATAATTATATCAGCAAGAAGTTAAAAAAGGACCTCAGCGAGGATATGCATTCAAAAAAAGGAGGGGACAACCCTTTTGAAAAGCTTTCGGACAGGGAGATCCAGACAGTCAAATATTTACTCCATGGCTATTCACTCCTGGAAATCAGAAAAATACTGAACGTCCATTCCTCCACAGTCGGAACGTATAAGACAAGAATATTCGAAAAGCTGAAAATAAGGACCGTTCGTGACCTGGGTGAACTAGCCAGGATGTACCAATTGGAGATCTCTAAACTTTGAAGCTGACCACAACCGTTGTGCCTTTCGCCGGTGCTGAATCGATATTCACTTCGCCGTTCAATTTTCGTACCAGTTCCATAATAAACCGGTATCCAAAAGTTGGCCCCGTCCTGTTGGTGTCTTTTTCGTTGAAGGATATTATCTCCGTTATCTTTAAAGCAGTCATCCCCTGCCCGGTATCTTTCACCTGTATTTCGATGTGTCCATCCTTTTGACAGGCGCTGATGTCAATACTTCCGGAGCCGGTATATTTGACGGCATTATCAACCAGGTTCCGGATAACGATGGCAAGTATATTTCTGTCTGAGATCAACACCAGTCCGGATGGAATATCCCAATTAAAGTATAATCCCTTTCTGAGGGCGATATTCTTGTAAAGACCGGTAGTCTCTTTTATAAAATCGATCAATTCAATGTTCTGCCTCTTTATCGAAAATCCTTTCTTTTGACTATCGTACCAGATGAGAAAATCAGTGCTAAACTGGCAGATCTTGTTGGTGGAATCCTCTAACAAAATAAATAGTTCGTTTAATTCAAACTCGCTGAACTTACGAAAATTCTTATGCAAATGGTCGATCAGAATAGCCTGTGAGAACATTGGAGAACGCATGTCATGCATGATCACAGAAAGAAGCCTATCTTTTACTATAGTACTTTGCTCCAGATCGGCGGTCCTTTCATCTACCTTCATCTGCAGTCGTAAATTCTGTTGCAGGAGTATCCTGGTCCTTAGTCTGAACAGGAGGAGCAGCAGACTGCCGGCCGTCAACGCCACCAACGCGAAAAAAAGCCACGTTTTATACCAATGAGGCAGCACCTCGAAAGGAATAGCCAGGTGGGTGAAACGATATCCCTCGCTGCCATTGTGCTTTCTGACCAACAGTTCATACTTCCCGTGCGGCAACCTGTTGATCGTAATCCTGCCATCTCTGCTCACAGGATACCATTTTTCTTCGTTGGAATCAAGCGTATATTCAAGCTTCAAATTTTCTTCCAACCCATAGAATGGCGTAGTAATGTCTACAATCAGCCGGTGGAAGTCAGGCTTTAAGGTATGGGTATCCCTGTAATTGAGCCTCAGTGAATCAACGAAGAGATCATCTACAAAAATTGCCCTGTCGGGCATCTCGGGATGCACCCTGCCGGGATTAAAATATACGATCCCATCAAGGGACGGGAAGTAAAAATTGCCTTCATCGTCCGTCTGCGACGCAGGATTACACCCTCCATTGAATTCGTTGGTATTAAACCCGGATGATTTATCGATATGATAATAATACAAGCTATTATTCCTGCCGATGGTAAAGTCATCCAGATCCTTTTTCCTGATCCTGAACAATCCATGGTTAGTGTTGATCCAAAAAAATCCGAAGTCATCTTCCAAAAAAGTATGGGCGGTAGACAGGTAATTATGCGCATCCACGGGGAGCGCGATGAACTTCCCCATATGATACTTATAATAGCCATTTCCGTAGGTGGCTACCCAGATGCTATTGTCCTTTGCCCGATAAAAATTTCGGGCATATACATGAGGCAGGACGGCCTGTTCCCCGATACTGTCCTTAGCTATATCATAAACATAAATCCCATCCCGGGAGGCTATCCAAAATATCGTTGGTGATACTTCCGTGATCGATTCAATATTATGATTGACAAACGTGGGATGACGCTTAAAGACATATTGCAGTTTTCCGCCCTCTATTTTTAAGAGGGAAGTAAGGGTGCTGACCCAGATAGTATGCCTGCTATCTTCAATAATACAGCTGATATAGGAGTCCAGCAGAAGGCTATCCACGGCTAATACCGTAGAAAAATTGCTATCATAAATATGCAATCTCTTCTCTTTGCTTATCCAGATGGATTTATCCCTTGCCTTATAAAAACAATTTCCATCGGGTCTCAAATCCTGCTTAAATAAAAGATGATCGTTCCTGCCGCTTTTATCCAGGATCCCATTCTGCGTAAGGATGTTCTTGTTGGGAAGCAAAAGGAAGGCTTTAAAAGCATTATCAAGCCGATCGGGGGTGTTGAAGGTGAGTGCCTTGAATAACCTTTTAGTAACGATAATAAACCCGGTTGTGACGGTTGCGATAAAAAGCCGCTGGTTCTTTTTATCGTGCAAAAAAGAAGTGGCGATTATTTTATCCAGTATCTTCAGGTCTTGAAAAATAAGTTCGGCCTTCAACACATCCTTGTGGAGGCTGATTTCATAAATATCGTTCTGATGCCTTATTATCACCTGATCCCCTCCGGGACCGATCATAGGTATAAGCCCAGGCGTAGAAGAAACCCTCTTTATCAGATCGGATAATGTCTTATCCACCTGTACCGTGGTCTCCCTGCCATGTCGAAAAAAACGCCATTCCCCTCTATCAGAGAAAATACAAAATATCCCATGCAGGACGAAAAAATGAGTGCCTTCATCTTTGAGACCAACCGGCAATTTATTCACCCCGGCAGATACATTGTTCAGATAATACCATTCGTTCAGACTGTCACGAACAACTATTTCATTATCGTTCAGGATCACGAATGTCTCGGATGAACATAAGCCATTCAGAAAGACGGTATCGATAGCCTTCCCGGCACTTGCATAATAGTTGAATAAAGCGGTGCAGTCAAAAATGCCTTTTGAATTAAGATGGAGAAATTTATGGGGAAGGCGTGTTCTTGTGGTGTCGGTAACTACCTTATAATCCGGCCCCACCTTGTAAATCTCAGATGGATCAAAGGAGGAACCCAGAAGAACTTCATGTTGGGATGATTCGGCGATGACCGAAAACCGGTTAGATCTTATGGCGGGAGTATTGGACTTGTCATAAATCCTGAATCGCCGGCCATCAAATCTCACCAGGCCGTTCTGCGTGGTTATCCATAGGAAATCATTTTTATCCAATAGCAGGCCGGTAGCGCTGTTTTGAGGCAATCCATTCTCACTATTATATTGTCTGATATCATAGTTATTCCTGTCGGCGAGGGAGAGATCGTTCCCGCCGTTCTGAGCTTCCGCCCATTCAACGCCTATTCCGAAAAAAAGGAATAGGAAGAGAAATTTGCTCCGCATAGTTGGATGGAAAAGCTGTGTAGTAAATTTACTACAAATATGCCTGGGGGGGACGTTTTTGTTTCTATTTTTCTTTTTTAAAATCTGAAAAATTCACCCCGGTAGCTGTTTTAAAGAACTTGCTGAAATGGCCACAATCGGAGAAGTCCAGGTTATAGGCGGGAGTACTCCAACATCCGATTGGCCGAAATTGTATAAAATATGTCATTTGTGCCATTGTATCAAGCGCTTACCTTTGTCTTGTACGAGCGATTTTGTATCCTGCGTACCCAAATTTTTTGAAGTGGACGAAATCTTTGCCGGACATGCCAAAGGGAAAAAAGAAATTGATCGTAGTCATACCTATGCCGGGAATTTTTCTCCTGGATATAGCCGGACCTTGTGACGTATTCATGTCGGCGGACAGGGTCTTGAGCGAAAACCCTGGTATCGGCGGAGCTGGATATGAGCTCTTACTCGCATCACCGGTCGACACGAGGAAAATTATTACTAAAAGCGGCATCGCAATAGATTGCCCGGTTATGGTATCGGAGATCAACAGGCCCATAGATACCTTGATCGTCGCTGGATTCTCCAGGATGCAACTACAAAGCGGACATCCTTTTTTTCAATGGCTGAAGCAAATTTATCCGAAGGTGCGCCGTATCGGGTCTGTTTGTATAGGTACGTACGCCTTGGCCGAGGCGGGCATCCTGGATGGCAAACAAGCCACCACTCACTGGGAATTCAGTCAGGAGTTCCAGCTCAGGTATCCCGCAGTGAAAGTGGATA
>Ga0307511_10000150_pt1 | contig 66178 bp, 58 predicted proteins | sample 13_EM_MG_FD_200266 | JGI IMG/M metagenome (GOLD analysis project Ga0307511, IMG submission 200266) | Populus trichocarpa ectomycorrhiza microbial communities from riparian zone in the Pacific Northwest, United States - 13_EM | ecosystem: Host-associated > Plants > Roots > Unclassified | place... | reverse complement strand
CGCGCATCACGGGGTGTTCGAGGTCGTAGCCCAGCAGGTGCAGGGCGATCACCGAGTACACGGCCGGCGGCTGGATGCCGCCCCAGCAGCCGTCGTTCTCCTGCCGCTCGATGATCCAGCGCGCGGCGGACTGCATGGCCGCTCCGCGAAGCTTGCGCGGCGCGACCTTGCGGTAGAGGTGCAGCGCCTTGTCGAGCCGCTGGAAGGCGCCGTCCCAACTCGCCACCTTGGCAAGGGGCTTGACCGGGTTCGGGTTGTCCGCGTCGGTGTGCAGTTCGTCGAGCGGGAAGGGCGCCGGCCGTACCGGCCGCTTCGCGGAGACCACCGTCAGCGGCACGATGGTCTGCCGGGCCCAGCATCCGAAGTCGTAGATGTTGAGGGGTACCCAGGTGGGGAAGTAGATGAGTTCCGGCGGGAGTTCGGGCAGGTCGTCCCACTTCCACCAGCCGAACAGCGCGAGCCAGATCCGGGTGAAGACCCGGGCCGAGGCGATACCGCCGCGCTCGCGGACCCACGCGGACGCCTTCGCCATGTGCGGGGCGTCCGGCGCGTCACCGGCCAGCCGGAGGGCCACGTACGCCTCGATGGTGGTGGAGAGTTCGCCCGGGCCGCCGTAGAAGCTGGCCCAGGTGCCGTCCTCGCGCTGCTCGCCGCGGATGAAGAGTGCGGCGGCCCGGGTCGTCGACTCGTCGCGGATGCCCAGGAACTGACGGAGCAACAGATCCTCGGCGTCCATCGTGACGTTCGTGTCGAGGTCGCCCTTCCACCAGCCCTGGGCGTCCTGCTGGGAGAGCAGGAAGTCGGTGGCGCGTTGCACGGCGAGTGCGGCGGCTTCGTGCACCCCGGCCGCCACGGGGGTGTTGATGTCGGTTTCGCTGGCCGCGGCAACACGGGGCCGCATGGCCCCGGTGCTTCCGTCGGTCGTCGCTGTCATGGCTTCCCCTTCGTGCAGTGGCATGTCTCTGCTGTGGGTCCGCCGTCGGCCGGTACTCGTATCTCCGCAGCACCGGCCGGCGACTACGCGAGGGCTATTCGACCGATAATGATCATCTCTTTCGTACGACGACGAAGTCGGCGAGCGCCGTGAACTGCGCCCGCACCCGGTCGGGCATGTCGATGGCGTCCAGGACCTCGATGGCGATGGTGTGCTGACGGCGTGCCTCTTCGGCGGTCCACTCGCGACCGCCGGCCTCCTCGATGAGCGCGGCGCGGGCCGCGAACTCCTCCTCGGAGAAGTTCTCGAAGTCGCTGCTCTTGGCGTCGGCGGCGAGGATCTCGCCGAGCCGCTCGGAGGCGGGTCCGCCCGCCGCGAGCGCCGCCACCACGGGCAGGGACTTCTTGCGCTGGCGCAGATCGCTCCAGGTCTGCTTCCCGGTGGCCTCCGGGTCGCCCCAGATGCCGAGGAGGTCATCGACGGCCTGGAAGGCCAGGCCGAGGTGGTGGCCGTACTTCTCCAGGACGTCGGCGGTGCGGTCGTCCGCACCGCCGAGCACGGCCCCGATGGAGGAGGCGCAGGCGAGCAGGGCGCCGGTCTTGTTGCCCTCCATCTCCAGGCACTCCTCGACGCTGACGCGGTCGCGGTGCTCGTAGGAGATGTCCTGCGCCTGGCCGTCGATGAGGGCGCGGGTCGCGGTGGTGAGGCGGCGGGTGGCGCGGCCGGCCTCGACGGTGCCGAGCTCCAGCAGGACCTCGTTGGCGAGCGCGAACAGGGCGTCGCCGACCAGGATGGCCTGCGCGGGGCCGTGCACCTTCCACACGGTGTCGCGGTGCCGGCGCTGTTCGTCGCCGTCCATCAGGTCGTCGTGCAGCAGCGAGAAGTTGTGGACCAGCTCGACGGCGACGGCGCCCGGGATACCGACCTCGGGCGCGGCACCGGTGACCTCGGCGGAGAGCACGGCGAGCGCGGGGCGTACGGCCTTGCCGCCGTCGCCGGCGGCCGGGTTGCCCTCGGCGTCGATCCAGCCGAAGTGGTAGGCGGAGACGGTGTCCATGGGCGGTGCCAGGCGGTCCACGGCGGCCCGCAGTACCGGTGTGGCAAGGGTCCGGCCGCGCTCCAGGAGCGCGGACACGTCCACCGCGGTCCTCGCAGCGGCCGTCTCGGCCGGGGGCACAGTGGGCACAGTCTCTCCTCTTGTCGCGGTACCGGGGGTGCGGGGGCCTGCCGCGTGCTCGTCGAGCATCACGCCGCCTCCTCGAACTCGAAGAGTTGTCGGGGGCGGGGCCGGCCCAGGGCAGCGAGCGCGGCGTCCGCCGCGCTCACCCCGCTGCGGACCGCACTCTCCATGGTCGCGGGCCACCCTGTGGCGGTCCACGCTCCGGCCAGGTACAGGCCGGGGGCCTTGGTGCGGGCGCCGGGCCGCAGCCGTCCGACGCCGGGGGCGGGAGCAAACGTCGCCGTGCGCTCCCTGGTCACGAAGAAGTCCTTCACCTCGGCGCCGCGCGCGCCGGGCAGCAGCCGCTCCAGCTCGGGAAGGTAGCGCTCGCGCAGTTCGGCGACGGTCTCGTCGATCTCGTCATGCGCGGCGGACTGGGACAGCGCCAGGTACTGGCCGTGCTTCAGCCCGGACGCCCCGGTCCGGTCGAACACCCACTGCACGGGGCTGCCCAGCGCGGCGAAGAAGGGCCGGGCGAGCACCTTGCGGTCGTAGACGACATGGATGTTGAGGATCGGCGCGGTGTCGATGGCGAGCAGCTGCTCAGGGGCGTCGAGGGCACCGTCGGGCAGCAGATCGTGGGCCTCGCGCTGCGGTACGGCGAGGACGACGGCGTCGGCCTCGATGCTCTCGCCGGGAACCTGGACGCTCCAACGCCCGTTCTCCTCAGTGGAGATGGAGGTGACGCGTGTACGGACTTCGGTGCGCACGCCCGCGGAGTCGAGCGCCTTGCGGGCCAGCCGGTCGTGCAGTTCGCCCAGCGGCACATGGGCCCAGCCGATGTCGGCCGCGCCCGGGTCGGAGAGCAGACCGGTCTTGAACACCATCGCGGCCAGCGCCAGCGAGGAATCGCCGGCCACCGCGTTGAGGGTGGCGACCCCCACCAGGTCCCACAGTGCCTCGACGGCACGCGCCGACTGACCGTGCGCGGCCAGCCAGCTGCCGAAGTCCTGCGCGTCCAGGGCCGGATCGTTGAGGTCGAGCCCCTTGAGCGCGAGAGCGGCACGGCCCACTTTGACGCGCTCGGCGAGCGAGAGATGCGGGTAGGTCGCGAGGCTTCGCCCCAGATGAAGCGGCACGGGCAGCGCGTCGCGCCGCAGTCTGCCGAGTCTGCGTCCCTCGGGGCGGTTCGCGTCGAGTACGGGCACGTCGAGACGATCCTGCAGCGGCGACAGCGCCGTGCCCTCGATGCGGTCGAGGAACCAGCGGTAGGCGGTGCAGCAGCGCAGATACACGTGCTGTCCGTTGTCGACGGTGAGGTCTCCGCGCTGGAAGGAGAAGGCGAGCCCGCCAAGGCGCGGCCGGCCTTCGAGCAGTGTCACGCGGACTCCGGCGTCGGCGAGCGCGAGCGCGGTGGTGACGCCGGCCAGCCCGCCGCCGACCACGACGGCATGCCGTCCGGCCCCTCCCGTCGATGGATCCGAGGGCAGCCCGTCGCCGCCCTGCGTCCCGTCGCTCATCGTGCACTCCCCCCTGTGCGCCCACCGTGGTGCGCGAACCCTCCATGGCAGGTCGTCGCAGTCAGGGACGCCACCGCGCACCGGAGGGTTGCGTGCCGCATTTCTCCGGTGACATCACCTTGGCCCACTTTGTCCATCAGGTGCGCCTCCTGAGAGTCCTGCGCGTGACGTGGCGGGTGTCCAGTCCGGACAGGCCCCGCACGGCGACGTAGGCCTTCTCGCGGCCGGGGAGCGAGACCCGGCCGCGCAGCACGGCCTCCGGCTCGCGCTCGATGCGGTCCAGGAGGCGGCGGTAGATGCCCGCCATGGCGGCGACACAGGCGCCGCTGCGGCGGTCGAGCATGGGGAGCAGCCGGTAGCCCTCGGCGAAAAGAGTGCGGGCCCGGCGCACCTCGAAGTGCACGAGACCCGCGAAGTCGGAGCCCTCCGGCGGAGTCGGCCCGTTGAAACCGGCCGAGCAGCCGAATTTCGCGAGGTCGTCGGCGGGCAGATAGGTACGGCCGCCCTCGGCGTCCTCGCGGACGTCTCTCAGGATGTTGGTGAGCTGGAGCGCGAGCCCCAGCGTGTCGGCGTATTCCGAGGCGCGCTCGGAGCCGCGCGCCCCCGCCTCCGTGCCGAACACGCCGAGCGAGAGCCGCCCGATGGCGCCCGCGACACACCGGCAGTAGACCTTCAGGTCGTCCCAGGTCTCGTAGGTCTCGCCCTGGACGTCCATCAGGACGCCGTCGATCAGCTCGTCCAGGCCGCCGAGCGGGATCGGGAAGGCCTCGGCCGCGTGCGCCAGGGCGACCGCGACCGGGTCGGTGTCGTCCTCCTCGACCTTGCCCTCGCGCACCCGGGTCAGCAGCGCCCGGGTGTCCTCCAGCCGCGCCGCCTTCACCTCGGTCGCCAGCGTGCCGTCGCCGATGTCGTCGACACGCCGCGAGAACGCGTACAGCGCCGACATGGCGCGCCGCTTCGGCGTGGGCAACAGTCTGATGCCGTACGCGAAATTGCGCGCCTGTTGTCCGGTGACGGCCTCGCAGTAGCTGTAGGCGGCGAGTACCGGCGCGGACATGTGCGGTGCAGACTCCACGGTCCGGATCACCCCTCTCCTCGCAGAGTCACGCCCACCTCACGCAGCAACTGGATCTTGCCGGGTTTGGGCGGGCCGGGAAGTACGTCGTATTCGGCGGCGACGATCGCTCTGATCGCCGCCCGTCCCCCCGCCACGAACCCCGCGAGCAGCAGCTTCAGTCTGCCGTGGACGCTACCCACCAGGGGGGCGCCTTCATTCAGGAGATCGCGGGCGCGTTCTGCTTCGTATGCAACCAGTGCGCGCACCGATGCGCCCGCGGAGGGCGTGGCGAGATCCGCTTCCTGGACGTGAAAGCGCTTCATGTCCTGGGCGGGCAGGTAGATGCGGTCGCGGCCGAGGTCCTCGGTCACGTCCTGAAGGTGTTCGACGATCTGCAGTGCGGTACAGATCGCGTCGGAGAGCCGGACCCGCTCGGGGGTCTCGGTGCCGGTGACGCCGAGCACGAGGCGGCCTACCGGGTTTGCGGAGAGTTCACAGTAGGCAAGGAGATCGTCATAGGTCTCGTAGCGCGTGACGAGCTGGTCCTGGCGGTTCGCCGCGATCAGGCCGAGGAAGGGCTCCGGGGTGAGCGCGCAGCGGCGGACGGTCGGCTGGAGGCGGCGCAGCAGGGGGTGGCCGGGGGTGCCGTCGAAGACCCGGCGCAGATCGGCCTCGAAGGCGTCGAGGAGGACCACGCGGTCCTCGGCGTCCTCGGGCGACACGCCGAGCAGCCGGGCGTCGGCGCCGCCGGGGGCGAGGTCGCCGTCGCCGATGTCGTCGACGAGGCGGGCGAATCCGTAGACCGCCATGAGGTCGGTGCGCCACGCCCTGGGCAGGAAGAAAGGCGCCACGGGGAAGTTCTCGCCCGCCGCCTTGTCGAGGGTGCCGCGCTCCGGATCACCGGTGGTGGCGGTGCCGCTTCCCGTCACCGCTCACTGCCAGGGGCGGGGACGGCACGTGCTTCGGTGAGCTGGGGAGTTTCCGTAGCCATTGCCGTCACATCTCCCGTTCTACACTGCCGACCCAATACACACTATTTCGGACACGCCGCCCAGTCGTCCGCACCGTGACCCACATATGGGTGTCGCGCATTATCGCCCCACTTGCCGCTATTCGGCACCGGTACAGCTTACGTTGTACAACGCAGCGAGCTTCCTCGGGGTGTCCTGCACATCACAACAACACACCGATTGGTGTCAAGATTCCTTGGGCCGGGCCGAGTTGACGTTTCCTTTGCAGACGCGGGGCCCCGCCGGAGCAGTTCCGGCGGGGCCCTGGGAAGCGTTCCGGGCTTTTGCGCCCATATACGAGTGGACTACTTGCCGGTGAACTTCTCGTACTCCTTGAGGACCTCTTCGGTCGGCCCGTCCATCCGCAGTTCGCCGCGTTCCAGCCACAGCACGCGGTCGCAGGTGTCGCGGATCGACTTGTTGTTGTGGCTGACCAGGAACACCGTGCCCGCGGACTTGCGCAGTTCACGGATGCGCTGCTCGGAGCGGACCTGGAACTTGCGGTCGCCGGTGGCCAGCGCCTCGTCGATCATCAGGACGTCGTGGTCCTTGGCGGCGGCGATGGAGAAGCGCAGCCGGGCAGCCATTCCGGAGGAATAGGTGCGCATGGGAAGGGTGATGAAGTCGCCCTTCTCGTTGATCCCGGAGAAGTCGACGATCTCCTGGTAGCGCTCCCTGACCTGTTCGCGGCTCATGCCCATGGCGAGACCGCCCAGGATGACGTTCCGCTCGCCGGTGAGGTCGTTCATCAGGGCCGCGTTCACGCCCAGCAGGGAGGGCTGGCCGTTGGTGTAGACCCGGCCGCTCTCGGCCGGGAGCAGGCCGGCGATGGCGCGCAGCAGGGTCGACTTGCCGGAGCCGTTGGACCCGATCAGGCCGACGGCCTCGCCCCGGTAGGCGACGAAGGAGACGCCCCTGACGGCGTGCACCTTGCGCACCCCGCGCTCCTCGCCGCGCTTGACTATGCGGCTGAGGGCGGAGGTGGCGCTGCCCTTGCCGGTCTTGGCGCCGTGCACGCGGTAGACGATGTGCAGTTCGTCCGCGACGACTGTCGGGATCAGCGCCTCCGGGGCCCGGTCCACCGGGTTCTGCTCGACGTTGGGCTCAGCCACGGCCGTACCTCTCCTCCGCCTGCCAGAAGTACACGAAGCCGCCGGCGAACAGGACCACGGCCCAGAAGGTGGCGATGGCCCAGACGTGCGGCGGCAGGTTCGAGGAGCCGTAGCCGTCGATGAGCGCGAAGCGCATCAGGTCCATGTAGATGGCGGCCGGGTTCACCTGCAGCAGGCGGACGAACACCTCGGAGCGGCCCTCCATCATCTTGCTGATGGAGAACATGACGCCGGACGTGTACATCCAGGTGCGCAGGATGAACGGCATCAGCTGCGCGAGGTCCGGGGTCTTGGCGCCCATCCGCGCCACGATCAGCGCGAGCCCGGTGTTGAAGAGGAACTGCAGCAGCAGGACCGGGAGGATCAGCAGCCACGACAGGCTCGGGTAGCTGCCGAAGCCGATCACGATGAGGAACAGCACCGTCATCGAGAACAGCAGCTGCTGGAGCTGCTGGAGCGCGAAGGAGATCGGCAGCGAGGCGCGCGGGAAGTGCAGCGCGCGCACCAGGCCGAGGTTGCCGGAGATCGCGCGGACGCCCGCCATGATCGAGCTCTGCGTGAAGGTGAACACGAAGACGCCCGTGACCAGGAACGGGATGTACACGTCCCGCGACATGCCCCGGCTGGCCTTCAGGATGACGCCGAAGATGAAGAAGTAGACGGCCGCGTTCAGCAGCGGGGTGGCCACCTGCCAGAGCTGGCCGAGCTTCGCCTGGCTGTACTGGGCCGTCAGCTTCGCCTGGGAGAAGGCCAGGATGAAGTGACGTCGTCCCCAGAGCTGGCGGACGTAGTCGACGAGTCCGGGGCGGGCGCCGCTCACGGTCAGCCCGTACTTGGCGGCGAGCTGCGGCGCCATGAGGCCTTCGTCGGGCGACGGGCGCGGGCTCACCGCGACCCCGCCGTCATGCGTTGTCTCACTCAAGGGTGGAAGCCTTCATGTTCGGATGCGTCTTACGATCGTCTTGCGTTCGTCTTACGGAATTGTGCTACAGGAAGCGACACGTATCCGCCGCCGGACACGGTTCAGGGGCGCCCGCGCGCCGAGCGCGCGGTCACGCACCGTCGAGCCTGTCAGATCACCGGGGGTCGGCCCAGTCGGGTCAGCCGCCACACCGTACGCCACTTCATGGGCCTGCGCGGTCCGCACGGAGTGGCCCAGCCCTCCCTGAACCCGCCGAACCAGGCCTGCAGGGCCGGGCGCGAGGGCCGGCGCAGGAGGGTGAGCAGCAGCCACACCCCGAGGTAGACGGGGACGAGGGGGGCGGGGAGGTTGCGGCGGGCCAGCCAGACGCGGTTGCGGGCGACCATGCGGTGGTAGACCGCGTGCCGCGAGGGCGCCGTCGTCGGGTGGTACAGGACCATGTCGGACCGGTAGTCGATCATCCAGCCGGCGTCGAGGGCCCGCCAGGCGAGGTCGGTCTCCTCGTGGGCGTAGAAGAACTCGTCCGGGAGTCCGCCGACCTCGGCGAAGACCTTGGTGCGGACGGCGTTGGCGCCGCCGAGGAAGGTGGTGACGCGGGAGGATCGCATCGGGTCGGAGGCGCGCAGCCGGGGGACGTGGCGGCGCTGGGTGACGCCGGTCTCCGGGTCGGCGATGCGGAAGCTGATGATGCCGAGCCGGGGGTCGGCGGCGAAGGCCTGCCGGCACAGCTCGGCGGTGTCGTGCTGGGCGAGCAGCCCGTCGTCGTCGAGGAACATCACTATGTCGACATCGCGACCGCACGGCCCGAAGGCCTCCAGGCCGATGTTGCGCCCGCCGGGAATGCCGAGGTTCTCGGGCAGCTCTATGGTCCGGACGCCGTCCGGTACGTCCGGGACGGGCGAGCCGTTGCCGACGACGACCGCCTCGACCCGGTCGCCGTCCTGCTTGGCGACCGAGTCGAGCAGGGCCCGGAGTTCGTCGGGCCGGTTGCCCATGGTGATGATCACCGCGCCGATCTTCATGCCGCTCACTTCAGCCTGCTCGACGCGAGGATCGACACCAGGTGCAGCAGGGTCTGGAGCAGGGCGATGCCGGCGAGTACGGCGACGCCGAGCCGCGAGTAGAACAGGTCGCCGCGGACCTGGTCCACGATCGCGAGGAGCAGGATCAGCAGGGACGCCTCGATGCCGAGGATCAGCCGGTGGAACTTGAAGGCGGCGGCGGCCCGGCGGGCCAGCGCCATCCCGGAGGACCGCATCTCGGCCGCGGACTCCTGGACCGGTTCCTTGCCGGTCTGGTGCCGGGCGACCCCGACCAGGTCGGTCTCGGCCTTGATCAGGATCGCGCCGAGCGCGGCCAGCGTGCCGAGGAAGGCCCACAGCCAGTCGATACGGCCGCTGCCCCACAGGTCGGCGGCGCGCAGCCCGAAGCCGACGAGCACGGCCGCGTCGGTGAGGTAGGCGCCGACCCGGTCGAGGTAGACCCCGGCCAGCGAGTACTGCTTGCGCCAGCGGGCGATCTCGCCGTCGACGCAGTCCAGCAGCAGATACATCTGGACGCACACCACGCCCAGCACGGCGCCCGTGATCCCCGGCACCAGCAGCGCCGGGGCGGCGAGTACGCCGAAGACGGTCATCAGGTACGTGAGCTGGTTGGGCGAGACCCTGGTGTTCACCAGGTAGCGGTCCACCCGCAGGGACACCTCACGCATGTAGAGGCGTCCCATCCAGTGCTCACCGCTGCGCCGGTCCTTCACCCCTGCGGGGTGGACGACGGGACGGAGTTCAGCTACCGATGGCCTTGACATAGTCGGCGTAGATGTCCTTGATCTGGTCGGTTTTCAGGTCGAGGTGTTCGAGGATCGTGTAGCGGCCGGGGCGGGTCTGAGGAGCGAACTCCACGGCGCGGACGAACTCGTCCACCGTGAAGCCGATCTCCTCGGGAAGCACCGGCAGTCCGTGCCGGCGCAGCACCTCGGCCGTGTACACCGATTCCTCGTGGGCTCCGCGCAGGTACATCGCGAAGGCCGCGCCCAGTCCGCACTGCTCGCCGTGGGCGGCGGCGCGTTTGGGGAAGAGCAGGTCGAAGGCGTGGTTGATCTCGTGGCAGGAACCCGAGGCGGGACGTGAGTCGCCCGAGATCGACATCGCGATTCCGGTGAGGACCAGGGCCTCGGCGAGCACCTGGAGGAAGGCGCCGTCCCCTATGCCGCCGGGGTGCCGCAGCACCGCCTCGCCGGCCTGCCGGGCCATGGCGGCGGCGAGGCCGTCGATCTTCTCGCCGTTGACGCGGTGGGACAGTTCCCAGTCGGCGATCGAGTTGATGTTGGAGATCGCGTCACCGATACCGGCCCGCACGAAGCGTGCCGGTGCCTCGCGGATGACGTCGAGGTCGATGACGACCGCAATCGGGTTCGGCACACCGTACGAGCCGCGGCCCGCGTCGTTGTCGAGGGTGGCGACGGGGGAACACAGGCCGTCGTGTGCGAGGTTCGTCGGTACGGCGACCAGCGGCAGGCCGATGCGTGCTGCGGCGAACTTGGCGCAGTCGATGATCTTTCCGCCGCCGAGGCCCACGACCGCGTCGTAGTGACCGGCCTTCATCTCGCCGGCCAGCTCGATCGCGTCGTCGAGGGTGCCGCCGCCGACCTCGTACCAGGTGGCGCCGGGCAGGCTCGGTTCGAGCCGCGCCCGCAGCCTGGCGCCCGAGCCGCCGCTGACGGCGACGGCGAGCTTGCCGGAGTGCGAGATGCGTTCGTCGGCGAGCACGCAGGCCAGGTCGTCGAGGGCACCCGGGCGGATGTCCACGACGACGGGCGAGGGAATCAGCCGGGTCAGTACAGGCACGCGATCTCCCGCCCCTTGGCCAGATCGTCGTGGTTATCGATCTCGACCCACTTGACGTCGCCGATCGGGGCCACGTCGATCCGGAAGCCGCGGTTGACCAGTTCCTGGTAGCCGTGCTCGTAGAACTGCTGCGGGTCGGTCTCCCACACGGTCTTGAGCGCGTCGGCCAGTTCGGGGGTGGCGTCGCCCTCGATGAGGGTGACGCCGATGTACTCGCCGGTGGCCTCGGCGGGATCCATCAGCTTGGTGATCTTCGTCATGCCCTTGGCGGGGTCGACGACGACCTTCATCTCCTCGTCCGCGAGGGACTTGACGGTGTCCAGCGCGAGGATGATCCGCTTGCCGTCGCCGCGGGCGGCGAGCAGCGTCTTCTCGACGGAGACCGGGTGGACGGTGTCGCCGTTGGCGAGGATCACGCCGTCCTTGAGGGCGTCACGTCCGCACCACAGGGAGTAGGCGTTGTTCCACTCCTCGGCCTTGTCGTTGTCGATGAGGGTGAGCTTGAGGCCGTACTTCGCCTCAAGGGCCGCCTTGCGCTCGTACACGGCTTCCTTGCGGTAGCCCACGATGATCGCGACCTCGGTCAGACCGATCTCGGCGAAGTTGCCGAGCGTCAGGTCCAGGACCGTCGGTTCGCCCTCTATGCCCGCGGGCCCCACCGGCACCAGAGCCTTGGGAAGGCTGTCGGTGTAGGGGCGCAGACGCCGTCCGGCGCCGGCCGCCAGCACGAGGCCGATCATGCGGGTTCTCCTTCATCGTGTACGGCGGGCGCCCCTGCGGACACCCAGAAGCGGATGCTCTCGAAGAGCACCAGCAGGGCCACGGCCACGGCGAGGACCGTGAGCGCGACCGTGAACTGCGACGCGGTGAGCGCGGCGGCGAGAACGGTGACGAGCAGCGTCCGCCCCTCGTGCCCCCCTATGGCGCGCACCAGCCAGGCCGGGGACGCCCCGGCGTTGCCGCGAATGCGGTACACCGTGTCGTAGTGATGGTAGGCGACTGCCGCCACCAGGCCGAAAGCCGCAGGAAGGGCTCCGTTTACCTCCGCTTTAACCGCGAGGATCAGGACGGTGCAGTATTCGGCGGCCCGGAAGAGCGGGGGGACCAGCCAGTCGAGTGCGCCCTTGAGGGGACGGGACAGGGCCTGCCCGGAGGTGAGCGCGTAGACGAGGGCGCCGACAACGGGGGCCCAGGTGACGCCGGAGAAGAGGGAGACGGCGAGGACGGCAGTGCCCGCGAGTGCGATGAGGAGCGGGGCGCCGAGGCGGCCGGGGTTGACGCGGGCCACGAAGGACGCAAGGGGTCCGTTGTCGGCGAGGTCCGCCAGCGCCTGCGCCGCCCGGTCCGTCCGCCGGGCCTTGCGGGTCAGCGAGCGCAGCACCCGGCCCGCCGCCGTGTACGTCGCCGCGAAGGCACAGCCGACGAGAAGGACGTAGAAAGTGATCCGGGGGGTCGTCACCGCGGTGAGGACGGCGATCATCGCCCATCGTTCGCCGATGGGCAGAACTATCATCCGGCGCACCCAGACCGTCCAGCCGACGCTGTCGAGCTTGTCGGAGAGGGCTGCGGTGGGGCTGGTGTTGGCGGTGGCGTCGTGGTTGGCCTCGTTGAAGGAGAAGTCCACGACGTGCCGGCAGGTCTGCAGGATCATCGCGCCGAGCGCGAGCGCCCATACGTCGTCGCCGCCCCGGGCCGCTCCCAGCGCGAGGCCCGCGTAGTAGGCGTACTCCTTGGCGCGGTCGAAGGTGGCGTCGAGCCAGGCGCCGAGCGTGGAGTACTGCAGGGAGTAGCGGGCGATCTGGCCGTCGACGCAGTCCAGGACGAAGGACGCGATCAGCAGGACGCCGGCCGCGACGAACCCGGCGCGGGTGCCGGTGGCCGCGCAGCCCGCCGCGATGAGCGCGGTGATCAGGGAGGCGGTGGTGACCTGGTTCGGGGTGAGGCCACGGCGGGCGCACCAGCGGGCGATGTAACGCGAGTACGGGCTGATGAAGTGGGTGGTGAAGAAGCCGTCGCGGGACTTCACGGCCGACTTCAGGCGTACGGCCTCGTCGTCCACGGCGGCCACGGCCTGCCGTGCCTCGCTGCCGGCCTGCGCGTCGGCGGGGACCGTGGCGACGAGGCTGCCCAGCTCGGGGCGGTGCACGGCCGAGCCGTCGGCGTCGAGGGCGGTGACGATGCGGTCGGCGAGGTTGTCGAGGAGGGTCGTGCCGCCGCCGGCCGAGTTCTCCCGGGCCATCGCGCGGGTCAGGGCCTGGCGGCCGGCCGGCTGCGCGGTGACGGCGCCCGGTACCGCGGCGAGCGGGAAGCGGGGGTCGGTGAGGCCGAGACGCAGCGCGTGCAGGTGGCCGACGAAGCGGGCGTCCACGACGGCGACGCGACGGTCACCGGGAACGGCCGCCAGGAGCGTTTCCGCCTCGGTGGTGTCGGCGGCGATCCGGACGTCGAAGCCGAGCGAGCGCAGGTCGTCCTCGATCGACGATCCGGGGACCGGCTGACCGGTGAGGATGGCGGTCGACAACCGAACTCACTCCCTGGTGCCGACGCGTGGGCGCCGGTCATGTGCATGGTGGTGGCGCCCCTTGGGTGGCACCCGGGCGGCATGTCGGCAGAGGCTATCGGATGCTCTCAAGCCCGTGTTCACCGGCCGTTCATAGGCTGATCAACAGGATCTGCAGGCGCCTCCGCCGAGATCATCATCAGGGATTCGGCCCCTGGCCGACAAACCGCACCTGCCAGAGCGGGCATCGCCGGACATTCCGCGGACCCCGCGACGGCGGTCCACGCGTGCGGCCGTAGGCCCGGGCCGCGTTCCACACCCTCCCGCAGGCGCTTCGCGCCACTCCGACCTGCGATCCGTTTACGCAGGTCGGAGCACATGACAACGGTGTTCGGTGCCGCGTTGCCCGATACCCCCCACCCGTAGTTCACTGTGATCCGGGGCAGACATCAGGAGGGCGGCTTTCATGGGGGCAGGGCACGACCACGGGCATTCCCCCACGCACGGCGCTCCCGTCACCGGTACGGCCGCGGCGGCGTACCGGGGCAGGCTGCGCGTCGCGCTGGGGATCACGCTCACCGTGATGGTGGTCGAGGTGGTCGGCGGGCTGCTCGCGGACTCCCTCGCGCTCATCGCGGACGCGGCCCACATGGCGACGGACGCGCTCGGGCTCGGCATGGCGCTGCTCGCCATCCACTTCGCCAACCGCCCGGCGGCCGGCAACCGCACCTTCGGCTACGCCCGCGCGGAGATCCTCGCCGCGCTCGCCAACTGTCTGCTGCTGCTCGGCGTCGGCGGCTACGTCCTGTACGAGGCGGTCCAGCGGTTCGTCGTGCCCGCCGACACCGAGGGCGGACCGACCGTCGTGTTCGGTCTGATCGGCCTGGTCGCGAACATGATCTCCCTCACGCTGCTGGCGCGCGGCCAGAAGGAGAGCCTGAACGTGCGTGGCGCGTTCCTGGAGGTGGCCGCCGACGCGCTGGGCTCCCTCGCGGTGATCGTCTCGGCCGTGGTGATCCTGGCCACCGGCTGGCAGGCGGCCGACCCGATCGCCTCCCTCGTCATCGGCCTGATGATCGTGCCGCGCACGCTGAAGCTGCTGCGCGAGACCCTCGACGTACTGCTGGAGTCGGCGCCCAAGGACGTCGACATGCGGGAGGTGCGCGCCCACATCCTGGCCCTGGACGGTGTCGAGGACATCCACGATCTGCACGCCTGGACGATCACCTCCGGCATGCCGGTGCTCTCCGCCCACGTGGTCGTCGGCTCGGACGTGCTCAACGCCATCGGCAACGAGAAGATGCTCCACGAACTCCAGGGCTGCCTCGGCGACCACTTCGACGTGGAGCACTGCACCTTCCAGCTGGAGCCCGGCGGGCACGCGCAGCACGAGGCGAAGCTCTGTCAGTGACGACTGACAGAAGCCGACTGAATCCGATGGAAATCGACCAGGTCGGGCGGAACGCAACCGTCCGGCGTACACCCGTGTCCACACTCCCGTGACCCCACCCCCGGACGGTTCCCCCGTCGCCGCGCCGGGCACGATGAACTGCCGGGAGTGCCGGATTCGTACGGCAGACTTGGCTTTGAAGACCGATGTGAAGGATGGGTATGCCGATCACACCTGCCACCGCGACGCACACCTCGTCGAACGGCACCGCCGAAGCGATCCTGCTCGAACTGGTCGACGAGAACGGCGTGACGATCGGCACCGCGGAGAAGCTCTCCGCCCACCAGCCGCCGGGGCGGCTGCACCGCGCCTTCTCCGTCTTCCTCTTCGACGAGCAGGGGCGGCTGCTTCTCCAGCAGCGGGCGCTGGGCAAGTACCACTCCCCCGGCGTCTGGTCCAACACCTGCTGCGGTCACCCCTACCCGGGCGAGGCGCCCTTCGCGGCGGCGGCCCGGCGGACGTACGAGGAGCTCGGGGTGTCGCCCTCGCTGCTCGCCGAGGCGGGCACGGTGCGCTACAACCACCCGGACCCGGCCTCGGGCCTGGTGGAGCAGGAGTACAACCACCTCTTCGTCGGCATGGTGCAGTCCCCGCTGCGGCCGGACCCGGAGGAGGTGGGCACGACCGCGTTCGTGACCCCCGCCGAGCTGGCGGAGCGGCACGCGAAGGACACCTTCTCGTCCTGGTTCATGACGGTGCTGGACGCGGCCCGCCCGGCGGTCCGCGAGCTGACGGGCCCGTCCGCGGGCTGGTGACCGCCCGGCCTACGGCACTCGCGCGGCGGTGAGCGGCAGCGCGGCCCAGATCACCTTGCCGCCGCTCGCCGTGTGCTCGACGTCGCAGACGCCGCCCGCCTCCCGGGTCACCTCGCGCACCAGGAGCAGTCCCCGGCCACCGGTCTCGTCGTGGTCGGCCACCAGGGCGGTCGGGCGGTAGGGGTGGTTGTCCTCGACGGACACCCGCACCCACTCGGCGCCCACGGCGACCTCCACCGCGAGTATCGGCGACAGCAGCGCCGCGTGCTTGACCCCGTTGGTGACCAGCTCGGAGACGATCAGCAACAGCCCCTGCAGCAGGTCGTCCGTCAGGGGCACGCCCTGCCGGAGGAGCAGGTCCCGTACGGCGTGCCGCGCCTGCGGGACGGAGGCGTCGACGGCGGAGGCGGTGAACCGCCAGACTCCTTCGTACGGCAGCGGACCCGGCGGGGCGGGGGCCGGGGGACCGTCCCCGACGCCGCCTTCTGGGCGGGGGCCTGACCCACGCCCATCGTTCTCCATCGTCCGGTCGCCACCCTTGCGCTCGATTGTCACCACCCGACGAGTGTTGGCAACGACCCGCTCCACCCCCTACGACTGAACAGAAGTCAGCAGTTTTCGGGTGTATTACGACCGCTTCCGCCCGGCACGGTCGCGTGTCGGACCGCTCGTGTTCCGATCATGGTGACTTCGCGAACTCTTCCGGTTGTACGTAGCATCCGGCGCATGGAGCCCCGACTGCTGCACGATGTCGCCGACTCGGTCGCCACCGTCGTCGTCCACCACCCAGGCAAGCGCAACGCGATGACGGCCGCGATGTGGCGCGCGCTGCCGCCGCTGCTCGACACCCTGGCGGCCGATCCCGCCGTACGGGCGCTGGTGCTGACCGGTGAGGGCGGGACGTTCTGCGCCGGGGCCGACATCTCCACGCTGCGGAAGTCGGCGGGTGAGGCACAGGGGCTCGCGGTGCTCGCGGAGGAGGCGCTCGCGGCGTTCCCGAAGCCGACACTGGCCGCGATCCGGGGTCATTGTGTGGGCGGCGGCGCGCAGTTGGCGGCGGCCTGCGATCTGCGGTTCGCGGAGCAGGGGGCCCTGTTCGGGGTGACCCCGGCGAAGCTCGGGATCGTGTATCCGGCGTCCTCCACCCGGCGGTTGGTGTCACTCGTGGGTCCGGGAACCGCCAAGTACCTCCTCTTCTCGGGCGAGTTGATCGACGCGGAGCGGGCGCTGCGCACCGGGTTCCTCGACGAGCTGCTGCCCGAGGGCGAACTCGCCAAGCGGGTCGCGGAGTTCACCCGGGTGCTCGCCGCCCGCTCACGGCTGACGCAGGCCGCGGCGAAGGAGTTCGCCAACGGGCGTACGGACAGGGACGGTTACTGGGCCGAGCAGGCACGCGGCAGCGACGACACCGCGGAGGGCGTCGCGGCGTTCCTGGAACGCCGCGAGGCGCGCTTCACCTGGACTACCGGAGGATGAAGCGGCTCCTGGCCCGGAACTCCTCGACGAGATGCGCGGGCGCCTTCTCCGGGGACCCCGCGTCGTAGGGCGGCTGCGGGTCGTACTCGGTCAACAGCTGTACGGCCCGGGCGTGTTCGTCGCCGGCGATCCGGCCGAGCAGGGTCAGGCCCATGTCGATACCGGAGGAGACACCGGCCGCGGTGACGTACTTGCCGTCGGTCACCACGCGCTCCCCCGTGGGCTCCACACCGAACCGCTCCAACTGCTCCAGCGCCAGCCAGTGCGAGGTCGCGCGGCGGCCGCCCAGAAGCCCCGCGGCGGCCAGCAGCAGCGACCCGGTGCACACCGAGGTCGTCCAGGTGCTGGTGGCATCGGCAGTGCGCAGCCAGTCCAGGAGGGTCTCGTTCTCCATCTGCGGGGTCTGGCCGGGACCGCCGGGGACGACCACGATGTCAGGGCTCGGCACCTCGGCCAGAGTCCTGTCGGCGACGAGCGCCAGATTCCCGCTCTCGTTGCGGACAGGGCCTGTCTCCTCGGCGACGAAGACGGTCTCCGCGTCCGGGAGACGGCCGAGGGTCTCGTAGGGGCCAACGGCGTCGAGAGCGGTGAAGCGGTCGAAGAGGACGATGGCGATCTGCATCGGGGGCCTTTCGGGACGGTCAGTGGGCGGGTGTGGCCGGGCGGAAGCGGCGGCGGTATTCCGCCGGGGCCGTGCCGAGGGATTTGAGGAAGGCGCGGCGCATGGCCTCCGGGGTGCCGTAGCCGCTGGCGCGGGAGATCTCCTCGATGCCGTCGGCGGTGTCCTCCAGGAGGCGTCGGGCGTGTTCGAGGCGGACGCGGTCGACGTAGCGGCCCGGGGTCATGCCGGTCTCGGCCCGGAAGGCCCGGGCGAAGTGGCGGGGCGAGAGGCGGGCGCGGGCGGCCAGGGAGTCGACGCCGAGATCGTCGTCCGGGTGCTCGGTGATCCACTGCTGGAGCTCGCGGAGGGGTTCCCGGCAGGCCGTCTGGGCGGCGAGCTGGGCGCTGAACTGGGCCTGGTTCCCGGGTCGGCGGAGGAAGACGACCAGGTGGCGGGCGATGGTCAGTGCCGCGTCCCGGCCCAGGTCCTCCTCTACCAGCGCGAGTGCGAGATCGATGCCCGAGGTGACGCCGGCCGAGGTGGAGACAGGTCCGTCGCGGACGTAGATGGGGTCGGGTTCGACCGTCACGGCGGGATGGTCACGGGCGAGCTCCGCGCAGTACGCCCAGTGCGTGGTGGCCCGCCGGCCGTCCAGCAGGCCCGCCTGGGCGAGCACGATCGCTCCGGTGCACACGGACACCAGGCGCTCGGCGCGCGGCCCGTGCTCGCGCAGCCAGTCGGTCAGCCGCGGGTCCGGACCCCGAGCTCCCGGACCGCCGGGGACGAGAAGGGTGTGCGGGGCGGGCGCGTCGGCGAGGGTCGAGTCCGGTACGACGGTCAGGCCGCTGGAGGTGCGTACCGGGCCGCCGTCCAGGGAGGCCGTACGGATGCGGTAGGTCCCCGGTGCCAGCTTCTCGGCGCCCGTGAAGACCTCCAGCGGGCCGGTGACGTCGAGGCTCTGGACATCGTCGAAGAGGACCACCAGAACGGTTCGCATACCGTCGATTCTTCGCGCTCCGCGTCGTGGCCGCAATGACGAGTACCCCACCTTTCCTGCCATCCGATGCCCGCCGCTGGAGGCCGTACCGACCAGTCGGTAACGTGACCGTCATGACTACTGCCGCCGTCGACCCCCGTGCCGGGCGCCGCTGCCACAACGCGCTCAACTCCCTGCACGCCACGCTCTACTTCTCGCCCGACCTGGGGAGGGAACTGGCGGAGCTCGGAGTCACGGACTCCAGGGCCGTCAACTTCGCCGCACGGGCGGCGGCGCTGGGACGGGTCGGGCCCGGCGTGGTGGCGGCGACCTTCTACAACTACAAGTACGAACTCGTGGCCCGGCATGTGCCCGCCGTGTGGGAAACCGTCTCACCGGAGCAGGCCCTTCAGGCACGCGCGCGTGCCGTGGACGCGACCCTGCGCCGGCTGCTGGACGACGTCGTCGAGTCGGAGGAGATGGCGGAGGCCGCGCGGCTGGCGCTGCGGGCCACCGAGGCGTGCACGCGTGCCGCACGTCCCCTGTACGCCGCGCATGCCGATCTGCCGGTCCCCGAGAAGCCGCACCTCGCGTACTTCCACGCCGCCACCCTGCTGCGCGAGCACCGCGGCGACGGTCACCTGGCCGTCCTGATGTCCGCCGAACTCGACGGCCTGGAGGCGGTGGTGACCCACACCGCGACCGGCAAGGGCATGACCCCGAAGTGGGTGTTCGGCACGCGCGGCTGGAGCCAGGAGGAGTGGGACGCCGCCGCGGGACGGCTGCGGGAGCGCGGACTGCTCGACGGGGACGGCGAGTTGACCGAGGCGGGCGTCGCGCTGCGCGCCGGGATCGAGACGGAGACCGACCGGCTGGACCGGGCACCGTACGAGCACCTGGGCGCCGAAGGAGTCGTACGGCTGACCGAGCTGGCGACCGGGTTCGCCCGGCGCGCGCTCGCCGCCGGGGCGTTTCCGGCGAATCTGCTGGGCAAGAGCTAGGCCGCGACCGGACGTAGCGGGGGCGGTGCCGGCGCTCTCCCGCCGAGCGGTGCGAGAAGCGGGATCACGAGCTGCGGTGCTTGTCCACCTTGGCCAGGAACACCTGAAGATTCGGGACGCTCTTGGCCCTGGCGCGGGCCCGGAAAGCCGATTCGCCGGTCTTCGTCACCGCGACGGCGCCGCCGCCGAGCCTCAACTTCGCCAGGAAAGGTGTCAGTTGGCTGTTGCCTGCTCATACCAGGCGATACCCGCAGCCTCTCCTGTCTCCGCTCCCACCGTCCAGAAGATCACCGAAAATCGACTCCGGGACGGCGCCCTGATCCCCGAGTGTCGGTGCCACCTGCCACAATTGCCGCGCAACCTCAGTGGAGAAGGCGGTACGGGCGTGACGACACCCCTCGTAGGGTCCATCGAAGGCAGGATCGCCGAGGAGCTCGGCGTACGGGAGCGGCAGGTGAAGGCCGCCGTCGAGCTGCTCGACGGCGGTTCGACGGTGCCCTTCATCGCCCGCTACCGCAAGGAAGCGACCGAGATGCTCGACGACGCGCAGCTGCGCACGCTCGAGGAGCGGCTGCGGTATCTGCGGGAGCTGGAGGAGCGGCGGACCGCGATCCTCGAATCGGTGCGCGAGCAGGGCAAACTCACCGAGGAGCTGGAGGCGCAGATCCGGGCCGCCGAGACCAAGGCGCGCCTCGAGGACATCTACCTGCCCTTCAAGCCCAAGCGGCGCACCAAGGCGCAGATCGCGCGCGAGGCGGGGCTCGAGCCGCTCGCCGAGGGCCTGTTGGGCGACCCGAGCGTGGAGCCGCTGGCCGCTGCCGCCGCGTTCGTCGACGCCGACAAGGGTGTCGCCGATCCGCAGGCCGCCCTGGACGGCGCCCGGGCGATCCTCACCGAGCGGTTCTCGGAGGACGCCGACCTGATCGGCGAGCTGCGCGAGCGGATGTGGGTGCGCGGGCGCCTCGCCGCGAAGGTGCGGGACGGCAAGGAGGAGGCGGGCGCCAAGTTCGCCGACTACTTCGACTTCTCGGAGCCGTTCACCGCGCTGCCCTCGCACCGCATCCTCGCGATGCTGCGCGGCGAGAAGGAGGAGGTCCTCGATCTCGTCCTGGAGCCCGAGGAGCCGTCCGAGCAGCCGGGCCCGTCCTCGTACGAGGGGATGGTCGCCCACCGCTTCCAGGTCCTCGACCGGGGCCGTCCCGGCGACAAGTGGCTTCAGGACACGGTCCGTTGGGCCTGGCGCACCCGCATCCTGGTGCACCTCGGCATCGACCTGCGGCTGCGGCTGCGTACGGCGGCCGAGGACGAGGCGGTCAACGTGTTCGCCTCGAACCTGCGGGACCTGCTGCTCGCCGCCCCGGCCGGCACCCGCGCGACGCTGGGCCTCGACCCCGGTTTCCGTACGGGCGTGAAGGTGGCCGTCGTCGACGCGACCGGCAAGGTCGTCGCCACGGACGTCATCTACCCGCACGTCCCGGCCAACAAGTGGGACGAGGCCCTCGCCAAGCTGGCCCGGCTGTCCGCGCAGCACTCGGTCGACCTGATCGCGATCGGCAACGGCACGGCGTCCCGCGAGACGGACAAGCTCGCCGGTGAACTCATCACCAAGCACCCGGAGTTGAAGCTCACCAAGGTGATGGTGTCCGAGGCCGGCGCGTCCGTGTACTCGGCGTCCGCATTTGCCTCTGCCGAGCTGCCCGACATGGATGTGTCGTTGCGCGGCGCCGTCTCCATCGCGCGCCGACTCCAGGACCCCCTGGCCGAGTTGGTGAAGATCGACCCCAAGTCGATCGGTGTCGGCCAGTACCAGCACGACCTGTCCGAGGTGAAGCTGTCGCGTTCGCTGGACGCGGTGGTCGAGGACTGTGTGAACGGCGTCGGCGTGGACGTCAACACGGCCTCCGCGCCGCTGCTTTCGCGCGTCTCCGGCATCACCTCCGGCCTCGCCGAGAACATCGTGTCGCACCGCGACGCCAACGGCCCCTTCACCTCGCGCACCCAGCTGAAGAACGTGGCACGGCTCGGCCCGAAGGCCTACGAGCAGTGCGCGGGCTTCCTGCGCATCCGCGGCGGCGACGACCCGCTCGACGCGTCCAGCGTGCACCCCGAGGCGTATCCGGTCGTACGGCGCATGGTGAAGACGGCGGGCAGCGAGGTGGCGTCGCTGATCGGCAACACGGCGGTGCTGCGTTCGCTGAAGCCGACGGAGTTCGTCGACGAGAAGTTCGGTCTGCCGACGGTGACCGACATCCTGAAGGAGTTGGAGAAGCCGGGGCGTGACCCGCGGCCCGCGTTCAAGACGGCCACGTTCAAGGACGGCGTCGAGAAGATCTCCGACCTGGCGCCCGGGATGGTTCTGGAGGGGGTCGTCACGAACGTCGCGGCGTTCGGGGCGTTCATCGACGTCGGTGTCCACCAGGACGGGCTGGCACACGTTTCCGCCCTGTCGAAGACGTTCGTCAAGGACCCTCGGGACGTGGTGAAGCCGGGGGACATCGTCAAGGTGAAGGTGCTTGATGTCGATATTCCGCGGAAGCGGATCTCGTTGACGTTGCGGCTTGACGACTCGGCGGAGGCCTCGGCCTCCGGCGGTGAGCGGCGACCGCAGGGTGGGGGTGGCGAGCGTCGGCAGCGGAGCGGTGGGCGTCCGCCTCAGCAGCGGCAGCAGCAGGGCGGCGGCTCGCGCCAGGCTGCGGCTCCGCCGCCGGCCAACAGTGCGATGGCCGATGCTCTGCGGAAGGCCGGGCTGCTGGACCCGGGTAAGAAAGGCAAGCGCTGACGGTTGCGGTCATCAGGTTGTGGGGAGCTGCGGGCCGGTGGGGGCTGGTCGCGCAGTTCCCCGCGCCCCTACAGGACGCGCAGCGCCCTGTTAAAGAATGGGCGCATGATCACACCGGACTTCAAAGCCGACCTGCGCGTCATCCTTCAGGACAGCCGTGACACTCTCCTCTGGAAGCTCGAAGGGCTGTCGGAGTACGACATCCGGCGGCCCATGACGCCGACCGGCACCAATCTGCTGGGGCTGGTCAAGCATCTGGCCGGCGCCGAGGCGTTCTACTTCGGGACGGTCTTCGGGCGGCCCGTCGACGCCCCGGCGTTATGGATCGCGGGAGACGCAGAGCCGAACGCGGATCTGTGGGCGACGCCCGACGAGACGCGGGAGCAGATGGTCGGGGACTACCGGCGGATCTGCGCACACTCGGACACGACGATCGAGGCGCTGCCTCTGGATGCGGTCGGCCACCTGCCCGGTGACCCGGGGCGCGAGATCACGCTCCACCGCACCCTCGCCCACATGATCTACGAGACATCCCGGCACGCAGGGCACGCCGACATCGTACGAGAACTCATCGACGGAGCGGCGGGCCAGCGGGCCGAGGGCGACAACATGGCGCCGGGCGACGCGAGTTGGTGGGCAGAGCACCGGGAAAGGGTGGAGCGCGCCGCGAAAGAGGCCGCACTTCAGCGCCCTGAAGGGGCGCGGGGAACTGCGCGACCAGCCCCCACCGACCCGCAGTGAACGCACTACCTGAGCCTCACCGCTGCTCAGTCACCTTCCCGTCGGCCACCTCCAACCGCCGAGTCACCTGAACCGCATCCAACATCCGCCGGTCATGCGTGACCAACAGCAGCGTGCCCTCGTAGGCATCGAGCGCCGACTCCAACTGCTCGATTGCCGGCAGGTCGAGGTGGTTCGTCGGCTCGTCGAGGACAAGGAGGTTGACGCCACGGCCCTGGAGCAGCGCCAGGGCCGAGCGGGTGCGCTCGCCCGGTGACAGAGTCCCGGCCGGCCGCATCACATGGTTCGCCTTGAGCCCGAACTTGGCGAGCAGCGTGCGGACTTCGGCCGGCTCGGTGTCCGGGACGGCCGCGCAGAACGCGTCGAGCAGGGACTCCGTGCCGTGGAACAACTGCCGGGCCTGGTCGACCTCGCCGACCAGGACGCCCGAGCCGAGCGAAGCCTGCCCCGCGTCCAAGGGGATACGGCCGAGCAGCGCAGCGAGGAGCGTCGACTTGCCCGCGCCGTTCGCGCCGGTCACCGCGACCCGGTCCGCCCAGTCGATCTGGAGGGACACCGGACCGAAGGTGAAGTCGCCGCGTCGTACCTCGGCGTCCCGCAGGGTGGCGACGACCGCGCCCGAGCGAGGCGCGGAGGCGATCTCCATGCGCAGCTCCCACTCCTTGCGGGGCTCCTCGACGACGTCGAGGCGTTCGATCATGCGCTGGGTCTGCCGGGCCTTCGCGGCCTGCTTCTCGCTGGCCTCGCTGCGGAACTTGCGGCCGATCTTGTCGTTGTCGTTGTTCGCCTTGCGGCGGGCGTTCTTGACGCCCTTGTCCATCCAGCCGCGCTGCATCTGGGCCCGGTCCTGGAGCGCGGAGCGCTTGTCGGCGTACTCCTCGAAGTCGTCGCGGGCGTGTCGGCGGGCCACCTCCCGCTCCTCCAGGTAGGCCTCGTAGCCGCCGCCGTAGAGGTTGATCCGGTTCTGGGCCAGGTCGAGTTCGAGGACCTTGGTGACGGTGCGGGTGAGGAACTCGCGGTCGTGCGAGACGACGACCGTGCCGGCGCGGAGGCCGGAGACGAAGCGTTCGAGGCGTTCCAGGCCGTCGAGGTCCAGGTCGTTGGTGGGCTCGTCCAGGAGGAAGACGTCGTAGCGGGACAGGAGGAGGGACGCCAGGCCCGCTCTCGCCGCCTGGCCTCCGGACAGGGACGTCATCGGCTGGTCGAGGTCGATGGTGAGGCCGAGGGTGTCGGCGATCTCCTCGGCGCGTTCGTCGAGGTCGGCGCCTCCGAGGTCGAGCCAGCGCTCCAGGCTCGCCGAGTAGGCGTCGTCGGCGCCGGGTGCGCCGTCGACCAGTGCCTGGGTGGCCTCGTCCATGGTGCGCTGGGCCTCGGCGACGCCGGTGCGGCGGGCCAGGAACTCGCGCACGCTCTCGCCCGGGCGCCGCTCCGGCTCCTGCGGGAGGTGGCCCACGGTCGCGGCCGGCGGGGAGAGGCGCAGTTCGCCCTCCTCCGGTGCGAGCAGTCCGGCGAGCATCCTCAGGAGGGTGGACTTGCCGGCGCCGTTGGCGCCGACGAGGCCGATCACATCGCCGGGGGCGACGACGAGGTCGAGCCCGGAGAAGAGGGCGCGGTCGCCGTGTCCGGCGGCGAGATTCTTGGCGACGAGAGTGGCAGTCATCAGACCGCCGATCCTAATCGGTCCGTTTGCCCGCTCGCGCCGCGGTTTTCAGCGGGCCATCGGCTCCACCAGCACGCTCCCCGTGGTGCGGGCCACCACGAAGGACTCGCCCTTCACGGCCTTCGCGTCCAGGGCGATGCGGTGGCGGCCGGGTTCCAGGACGCCGTCGAAGACGTCCTGGGTGTGGCTGCGGTAGAGGCGGTCGAGTCGGTACGCGGTGACGCGCACCCGGCACGGGGAGGTGACCTCGATGCCCGCCTCGCCGTCGGCGGCGACCAGGCGGGTCAGCCGGTGCTGCTCCAACGGGCGGCGGTCCAGGGCGTGTTCGATCTGGGCGACGAGGAGCGGGACGATGGGGGCGAGCCCGTCGACGCAGGCCACGTCGACTCCGGCGCGGTCGAAGGCGGCCCGTACGGCGTCGCGTTGTTCCTGGGTGACGGCGCGGCCGAAGGCGACGGCGCCGTAGCCGCGGAGTTCGTCGGCGGGGACGTGGGTCGCGTCGCCGGTGATCTCGGCGCCGATGCCGATGGCTCGGAGGGCGGCGGCGAGCTTGTTGAGGACGGCGACGCGGGCGCCGATGAGGAGGACGCGGCGTGTGGCGGCCGGGGGTTCGGTGCCGTCGATCAGGGCGTCGAGGGCCGTGCGGTACTCGGTGCCGGCGAAGCGGAAGGGCCCTATGCCGTGGTAGCCGTTGCGCTCCAGGTCGGGGTGTTCGTCGGTCTGCCAGGCGAAGTCGCGCCAGATGTAGTCGGTGCCGTCCCGCTCGATGACGGCGGTGACGGCGCCGCAGGCCAGGTCCGCGCACTCGGGGCAGCCGTAGATGATGTGGCGTCCGCCCTCCAGGGGTGGGTCGGTCTCCAGGAGGAGGCTGCGGACCTGGGCGGTGAAGATCGCGGGTGGGACGTCGGAGGCGAGCGGGGAGACGGCGTCCAGGTCGGCGAGCTGGAAGAGCAGCGGGCGGCCGTCGACGAGGAAGTCGACGAAGTCGCGGTGCACCTGGTAACCGCCGTCCGCGAGGACTTCACCGGCGCGCATCGCCGGTGCCAGGCCGAAGGCCGCGTACGCGGCGGACATCGCGTGTTCGGCAGACATGCTGTGAGTATCCCCAGCACGATGCCGGTGTGCGCACGGCATGGTGTATTCCGCTACCGTCCGCGCATGGAGAGCGGTGTGAATGGCGAAGTCATCGTGGTCGGCGGGGGCGTCATCGGGCTGACGACGGCCGTCGTCCTGGCCGAGAGCGGTGCCCGGGTCCGGGTGTGGACGCGCGAGACCGTCGAGCTGACGACCTCGGCCGTCGCGGGCGCGCTGTGGTGGCCTTACCGGATCGAGCCGGAGGCGCTCGTCGGTGAGTGGGCGCTCCAATCGCTGCGCGTGTACGAGGAGTTGGCGGCGCGGCCCGAGGAGACGGGCGTACGCATGGTCGAGGGTGTACAGGGTGGGACCCGGTTGGACGAGCTGGGGCCGTGGGCGCGTCGGGTGCCGGGGCTGCGTGAGGCGCGGGCCGAGGAGTACGCGGGCGGCGGGCTGTGGGCACGGTTGCCGCTGATCGACATGTCGACGCATCTGCCGTGGCTGCGGGAGCGGTTCCTGCGGGCGGGCGGGACGGTGGAGGAGGCGTCGGTGACGGACCTCACCGAGGTACCGGCGCCCGTGGTGGTCAACTGCACCGGGCTGGACTCCCTGGACCTGGTACCCGACCGTTCGATGCGGCCGGTGCGCGGTCAGCTGGTCGTGGTGGAGAACCCGGGGATCACGACCTGGTTCACGTCGGTCGACCACTCGGCGGACACGTCCACGTACTTCTTCCCGCAGCCCGGCGGGCTGATCCTGGGCGGCACGGCCGAGGACGGCGCCTGGTCGATGACGCCCGACCCCGCGACCGCCGAGGCGATCATCGCGCGGTGCGCGGCGATCCGGCCGGAGATCGCCGACGCCCGGGTCCTGGAGCACCGGGTGGGCCTGCGACCGACCCGGCCCGCGGTACGGCTGGAGCGTCAAGTACTGCGCGGCGGCCGGGTGTTGGTGCACAACTACGGCCACGGCGGGGCGGGGATCACGGTGGCTTGGGGGTGCGCGGAGGAGGCCGCGGAGTTGGTACGGCTGCGGCTGGACTGAGCCTCGGGACTTCGATGACCGATGGGCTCGGAGTGGGGCGGCGGAATGTGCTCGCGCCGCCGCCCCACTCCGAGTCGGTGATCAGTATCAGTTGCCAGGTACCCGTTGGGCGGCGGGACGGGGTGTCCGTACGCCGTCGAGGGTCGTGGCCGTGGGTGTCGTGGACCTGGCTCCCGCCGTGGCCTTCGCGAACGCCGACGCGCCGCCGACGAGGGGGAGTTGGGCCGAGGTGCGGGACAGGGTGAGGGTGAGCGTCGGGGTGGTGGACGGCGGGTCGATGAGGTCCTTGTCCGTGCCCGCGACGATCAGGGCGAGGCGGTGCCCGGCCGGGACGACGTGGTCGGTCGCTGCCAGGTCGAGGGTGATGGTGTACGCCTTGCCCGGGGTGAGCGGTACGCCCTTCGCGGCGGAGGCGTAGTTGCCGAGGTCGGCCCAGCCGCGGCTGAAGACGTTGTAGTCGACTGCCGTGGTCTTGGCCTGGGTTGCCAGGAAGCAGGCGCTGTCACCCGCCGTGCTCTCGCCCCAGCAGGTGCGGTTCGTGAGCGTGGTGATGCCTTCCGCCGAGTCGGCGTAGTCGCGGATGGTGTCGGGGCCCAGGTCCACGAGGACTGCGGAGAGATGGGCTGTGGCGGTGGTGGGTGTCGCCGTGATCGTCACCTTCGAGGAGCCCGAAAGACGCAGGTCCTTCTTGAGTGGTCCGGTGACGAAACCGGCCTTGTCCGCCGTCGACCTGTCGATCGCGGCGGCCCAGTCGGTCTCGCTCTCCTGCGGGTTGTCGGTGAACATCTCGGTCCCGGTGCCCTTGCCGAGGCCGAGCGTGCCGACGCCCGCCTGGGTGCCCTGCGCGGGGTGGAGGGTCGTGGTCGCGGTGCCGCTCGGCGGCCAGACCTTCGACGTCTCCCACTGGTCGGGGTGGCGTTCGACGTCGGCCATCGGTTGGCGGTCGATTCCGTTGTCGTAGCCGAGGAGTTCGTGGTCGAACCAGCGGTGCAGGGTGTCGACCCAGGCGTCGCGACGGTAGTCGAAGGGGTCGACGTGGCCGGTCTGGGAGAGCCAGATCTTGCGCTCGACGCCGTTCTTGGCGAGGGCGTCCCACCACTGGCCGAAGTTCTTGGTGCGGACGTTGAGGTCCTGCAGCCCGTGCACGAGGAAGACGCTGGCCTTGACCTTGCTCGCGTCCTTCACGTAGTCGCGCTCGGTCCAGAACGGCGTCCAGTCACCGGTGCGCGGGGCCCCGTCGACGATCTTCTGCTGGACGGCGGCGCACTTGGCCTGCGCGTCGGGGCTGTCGACGTAGCCGGAGAGCCAGTCGGGGCCGGAGTCGTAGAGCGGGGCGCCCTTGGCGAAGTAGTAGTCGTACCAGGAGGAGATGGCGCTGATCGGGACGATCGTCTTCAGGCCCTTGACGCCGGTGGCGGCGACGCCGTTGGCGATGGTGCCGTCCCAGCTCTTGCCGATCATTCCGGTCTTGCCGTTGGTCCAACTCGCTTGCGTACGAACGGTTCCGGTGCGTGTGGTGTACGCCTTGGCGCGGCCGTTCAGCCAGTCGACGACGGCCTTCGCGGACTGGATGTCGGAACGGCCGCCGACGTCGACACAGCCGTCGGAGCGGTTGGTGCCGGCGAGGTCGACGCCGACGAAGGCGTAGCCGCGGGGCACGAAGTAGTTGTCGTAGAACAGCGGCATCTGGACAACGTTGCCGCTGGCGTCGTAGGTCTTCAGCTGGCTCTCGTTGCCGCGTCCGCAGCAGGAGTAGTAGGGGCTGGCGTCCATGATGACGGGGACTTTGCGGCCCTCGCGGGCGGGTTCGCTCGGCCGGACGATGTCGACGGCGACCCGGTCCGGCTTCCCGTCACCGTCGCCGTCGAGTCCGGTGTCCACCCAGACGGCCTCGCGGACGGCGTTCGCGTAGGAGTAGACGGGTTGGCTTTCCTGCGGGGCGCTCTGGGCCACTGCCGGGGTGAGGAAAGTGGCCAGGAGGGCGGCGGTCGCCGCCGTCGCGAGCGATCTCCAGATCGTGAAGCGCGTGCGTTTCGGCATGCGCGGACGGTACATCGGTCAACTCCCGTGCTGGAAGAGGCACTCGGCGTCATGTCGGCCGAATGGCGATCGTGTGACAGGAGGTGCCGTGGACAGACATGGGAGCACAGGGACTGAATAGCCTTTGAACAGACTGAAGACCGAGTGGACCCTACGGCTCTTCGGCTCGTCGGCTCTTCGACCTTCGTGGACCCCCACGGCTCCTCGGCATTCCGCGGAGCCCTACGACTTGGAGTTCTCGTGCACCGCAGAATCATCGCGCCGGGAGCGCTCGCGGCGGCCTCCCTGCTGCTGGCGATCCCCGCCTCGGCGGCAAGCTACTCCCCCGGCGCTCCGGGTATCGGCGACCCCTACTACCCGGCCTACGGCAACGGCGGATACGACGTCTCGCACTACGACCTCAGGCTTCAATACCAGCCCGCGACGGACGAGTTGGCGGGAACCGCCACTATCCTCGCCAAGACCACGCAGGATCTCTCGCGGTTCAACCTGGACTTCCTCCTCGACGTGAGCGAGGTGCGGGTCAACGGCGTGAAGGCGACCTTCGCGACCTCGGGCCAGCACGAGCTGGAGATCACCCCGAAGACCCCGCTGCCGACGGGCACACCGATCACGGTCGTGGTCCGCTACAGCGGGGTGCCGTCCACGAAGAGCGCGTACGGCTTCAACACCTGGCACCGCACTCCGGACGGCGCGGTCGCGGCGGACGAGCCGGAGTCGGCGTGGTGGTGGTTCCCGAGCAACGACCACCCGAGCGACAAGGCGACCTACGACGTGTCGGTGGCCGTACCGAACGGCACCCAGGTGATCTCCAACGGCACGCTCCAGTCGACGAGTTCGCAGCTCGGCTGGACCCGCTACAACTGGCGGGAGAACAAGCCGCAGGCCACCTATCTGGCCACGCTCGCCGTCGGCAAGTTCGACATCACGACCAGCACCTCGGAGGGCGGGGTCCCGGTCATCAACGCCTACAGCAAGGACCTCGGCGACAACGACGGGTCCGCGCGGGCGAGTGTCGAGCGCACCGGGGAGATCGTCGACTGGCTGAGTGGCTACTTCGGGCCGTATCCCTTCAGTTCGGCCGGCGGGTACGTGCCCAACACGACCACCGGGTACGCGCTGGAGACGCAGACGCGCGTCTACTACAGCCAGAAGCAGTTCGCGAACGGCGCCAACACCTCTGTCGTCGTGCATGAGTTGGCCCACCAGTGGTACGGCGACGACGTGTCGCTCAAGGGCTGGAAGGACATCTGGATCAACGAGGGCTTCGCGCGCTACGCGCAGTGGCTGTGGTCCGAGCACGAGGGTGAGGGGACGGCGCAGCAGCTCGCCGACTACGTGTACGCCTCGCATCCGGCCGACGACGCGTTCTGGACGATCGCGCCGGGTGATCCCGGTCCGGACAACCAGTTCGAGCTTCCGGTCTACGACCGGGGGGCGCTGGCCATCCAGGCGTTGCGCAAGGAGGTCGGTGACGACGCGTTCTTCGCGATCCTGAAGGGGTGGCCGAAGGAGCACGCGTACGGCAACGCTTCCGTCCAGGACTTCCAGGCCTACGCCGAGAAGGTGTCGGGGAAGTCGTTGTCTGCGCTCTTCGACACGTGGCTGTTCGAGCCGACCAAGCCTGCCGCTCCGGCGGCCAAGGCGGCAGCGATCACCAAGTCGTCGGCTCTACCGGTGCAGCCGAAGTCCTGGAAGAAGATCGCGGCTACTAACGACGTGCACTAAGCGTCTGCCGGGTTCTGCGGTGGGGGGCTGCGGGCCGGTTTGTGGCTGGTCGCGCCCACGCGGCGGAGCCGCACATTGATACAGCCCCGCGCCCCTAAAGGGGCGCTGTCCCTGCCCGTGTCAGAAGGTCGCCGCGGGTTATCGCCTCCGCCTCCGTGGATGGAACCGTGCAGGCGTGGGCGCCCGCGATCGCGCCGTAGAGAGCGGCGCGCTGTGGTGTCTCCCGGTTGAGCCAGCCGTAGAGGAAGGCCGCGGCGAAGGCGTCGCCCGCGCCGTTCGAGTCGATCAGTGGGGACGGCGGGGTGACCGGCGGGATGTGGGTCACCTCGTCGTCGGCCAGCAGGTACGCGCCCTTCGCTCCGGCCGTGGCGACGACCAGTTCGGCGCGGCCGTGCTCGGCGATGGCGCGCATGGTGCGCGCGGGGTCGCCGGTCAGTGCGGTGGTGGACAGGAAGACGATGTCCGCCGCGAGGGCGAACTCCTCCTGGTACGGGCTCTCGCCGTCCCAGTTGTGCAGGTCCGTCGAGATCGTCACGCCGGCCTCGCGCAGGGTGGGCAGGGCGTGGGCGCAGGGCTGGGTGATGGAGACGTGGGCGTGGCGGCTCGCCTCGGCGAGGGCGCGGACCGTGGGTTCGGGCAGGCGGTCTTCGGGGTGGGCGCGGGTCGAGTCGTAGAGCGAGAGGCGGCGGCCGTCGGGGTCTACGAGGTTGACCGCGCGCTTGGTGCCGGCGGGCCCGGGGACTTCGGTGAGCGGGATGGCGTGGTCGCGGTGGAACGCGCGGACCAGGTCGCCCTCGGGGTCGGCGCCGAGCAGGTCGAGATGGTGGGTGCGCAGGCCGAGCGCGCTCAGGCCGAGGGCCACGAAGTCGCCGGTCTGGCCGGCGCGGGTGGTGATGCCGGGGTCGATCATGTAGCTGTCGGCGTACGGGAGCGGCAGTTCGGGGACGTGGACGATGGTGTCCACGCCGGCGCCGCCCAGGACGAGGACGTCGATGTCACGGCTCATGATCACGCCCTTCCCTGTAGTTGCGCAAGATTCTGCAACTCCTTTCAGTGCGGGGCAAGTTGGATCGGGAATCGGCTTTGCTCAGTCCTCGTGGTCGTACACCGTCACCGCGATCCCCCGCCGTACCAGCCGCTCCGTGACGAGTGGTTCGACCCGGGACCACTTGCCGCCCGCCAGGCCGCAGCCGATGCGGGGCATGTGCACGGATGCGGCGAGTTCCGCCGCCCGGTCGGCCAGCAGGCCCAGGGCCGTGTCGATCGCCTCGTAGCGCACGGGGACGCCCTTGCTGCCCGTGCGTGTCCCCCGCTGGCCGATCATGTTGGCCACCCAGACGTAGCGCTCGACCCGCACGAACTGGACGGCGCCCAGCCCGAAGTCGTTGGCCGCGCGGGCTCGGTGCCAGGCCCGGTACTCCTTCTCCGGCTCCGGCCAGCGGCGCGACACGGCCAGCACGAAGCCCTTTCCCCAGCCCCCGATGTCGTTGCAGACATGCGCGATCACCTTGACGCCCTTGACCGACGGAACGGTCGCGTCACCCCGGACATAGTTGATCTCCCCCATGCCACCCACCGTAGACGGCACCACTGACAACGGCCCTGGCGCCGACCACGGCCCTCGGTGGTTTCACAGCGTTGGTGGGACAGCGATACTGCTGCGCATGACGACCGACACCGGGGAGCCGACGCTCACGATCGACGAACTGGCCGCGCGGGCCGGCACCACGGTCCGCACGGTCCGGTTCTACAGCACGAAGGGGCTGCTGCCGCCGCCGGTGATCGGGGCCCGGCGGGTCGGGCACTACGGGCCGGAGCATCTGGCGCGGCTCGCGCTGATCGAGGAGTTGCAGCACCAGGGCATGACGCTGGCGGCGATCGAGCGGTATCTGGGGCAGCTGCCGCCGGACCTCAGCGCGCACGACCTCGCGATCCACCGGGCGGTGGTGGCGTCCTGGGCGCCGGACGGCACGGAGACCCTGGACCGGCGTGAGCTGGAGCGGCGGGCGGGGCGGGCGCTGACCGGGGAGGACGTGGAGCGGCTCGTCGCGATGGACGTGGTCCGGGTCGACGGTGCCGTGTACCGCGTCGACTCCGGTCTGCTGCGGCTCGGGGTGCGGTTGCTCGACGTGCCGCTGTCGCAGGAGGCGATCCTCGCCGCGCGCACCGTACTGATCGAGCATTCCCGGGCGGCGGCCCACGAGCTGTCGCAGGTGTTCCGCGAGGAGGTGTCCCAACGTGCCGCGCAGGACGTGAAGTCGCTGTCCGCGCACATGCAACCCCTCGTTGTGCAGGCCCTGCTGACGGCCTTTCAGCGGTCGCTGCGGGAGGAGCTCCAGCAGTGGCTCGGCGCCTCACAAGTAGGCGGATCCTCCTGACACGTTGAGGGTCTGACCGGTCAGGAAGCCGCTGCCCTCGTCGACCACGTAGAGCAGGGTCGAGACCAGGTCGGACGGCTGCTGGATGCGCGGCACCACCTGCTGGTCGCGGACGTGCTCGAAGCCGCCGTCGGCGCCGACCGTCCGCTCGGCGGTCGCGGTGCGCACCATGCTGGGCGCGATCGCGTTGACGGTGATGTCGTAGGGCCCGAGCGCCGCCGCGAGCGATCGGGTGAAGCCGATCAGGCCCATCTTCGAGGCGACGTAAGGGACCATCGTGGGCGGTGCGGTGAGGACGGCCGCGGAGACGATGTTGACGACCCGGCCCCGGCCGGCCGCTTTCAGATACGGCAGGACCGCGCGGGTCAGCAGGAACGGCGCCTCCAGGTTGACGCGCATGATCCGGCGCCATTCCTCGGGGGTGATCTCCTCGAAGGGACGGGACGGGTAGACGCCCGCGTTGTTGACCAGGACGTGCAGGGTGCCGAATTGGCCGATGAGGTGGTCCAACGCCTGCCGGATCTGCGCCTCGTCGGTGATGTCGCCGATCAACTCCACGTAGTCCAGGACCTTTTCGGCGGTCTCGGGCTGCGGGACGAGATCGAGTCCGGCGACCCGGTAGCCGCGCCCGGCGAGCGCGACGGCGAACTCCTGCCCGAGGCCCTGTGCCGCTCCGGTCACCAGGGCGGTCCGCGTCTCCATGGGGCGAGTGTGACGATCCGTCAGGCACCCGGCAAGAGCGCATTTCACTCGCTGAAACGCCCTTGTTGCCGCTCACGCCCGCCGGGCCCACCCTGCGTGACGACCCCAGCACCAGCCGTACGGGAGCCGTGCCCGATGACCGAGACCGAGCGTGCCGTGGACGACGTGGAGCGCGCCCGTGAACAGGGCGGCGGGCAGGGCCTGTTGGGGCCCTTCAGGCGCCGGTCGACGCCGTTCCCGCGCCGGTGGGTCCGGGACGAGTTCGGTGTGCTGCTCGTGCTGGGGCTGCTGATCGCCGGGATCGGCATCCCCTACCCGGACTTCCTGGCCACGAACAACCTCCTGTCCACCGCCCACAACTCCGTCTACATCTCGCTGATGGCGTGCGGCATGGTCTTCGCGCTGTCGATGCGCGAGGTCGATCTGTCGGTCGGCGGCACCTACGCGATGTGCCTGGTCGTCGGGGCGCTGCTGGTGCGGGACGGCACCCCGCCCTGGCTGGCGGTGCCGGTGATGCTGGCCACCGGGATCGTGCTCGGTGTGTTCAACGCGCTGGTGACGACGCTGCTGGCGCTGCCGTCGTTCATCGTCACGCTGGGCACGCTGATGCTGTTCCGGGGTGTCGGGCTGGCGCTGGCCGACGGCAAGCAGATCACCGATCTCCCGCTGGACGACTCGTTCTTCACGTTCGCGGGCGGTGATCCGGGCGGCGTGCCGTTCGCGCTGTGGGTGCTCCTCGCGGTGATCGTCGTGCTGACGGTCGTGCTGTCCCGGACGCGTTTCGGGGCCCGGGTCCGGGCGATCGGGTCCAACCCCGACGCCGCCGCGTTCAGCGGCATCCCGGTCGTCCGCACCCGTGTCCAGGCGCTGGCCCTGTCCGGCCTCACCACGGCCTGCGCCGCCGCGCTCGCGCTCGCCTTCTACGGCGCCGGGGATCCAACTCTGGGCCAGGGCTACGAGCTGCAGGCGATCGCCGCCTGCATCATCGGCGGCACTCCGCTGGCCGGCGGCCGCGGCTCGGTGGTCGGTGCGGTGGCCGGGGCGATGATCCTGTCGGTCGTCGCCTCCGGCCTGGTGTTCTTCGAAGTACCCATCAACTGGACGTCGTTCGCGACCGGCGGGGTGATCCTCATCGCCGTAGCGGCCGACAGCGCGCTGCGCCGCACCGGGCGCCGTCGCAAGTGAGGTTCCCCCCTGTGGTCAAGTCCCTCTGTGGTCCTGCCTTTTGGAGGCCGTGATGCACCCCCGTTCGCGTACGTGGTCCGCGGCGCTCGGCGCCCTGGTCCTGCTGGCCGCCGCAGGCTGCGGCAGCGGTGGCTCCGGTGGCAGCGGCGGCCGGCTGAAGATGGGGATCTCGGTCGCCAACATCTCCCTGAACTTCGCCCACGAGATGGTGCTCGGCGCGGAGAGCGCGGCGAGCCACGCGGGGAAGGTCGACTTCAAGGCCGTAGGGCCGCCCAACACGGACGGCCCGGCGGAGGCGCAGCTGTTCCAGAACCTCACCGCGGTCGCCAAGGACGGCATCGTCCTGGAGAACCTCGACCCGCCGATCTTCACCCGGCCCGCCGCGCGCGCCGTCGACCAGGGCATCCCGATCGTCGCCCTGGACACCTCGCCCACCGACGGCAGCAAGGTCAACTTCTATGTGGGCAACGACAATTACGCACTCGGCGAGCTGATGGCGAAGGAGGCCCTGAAGCGGCTGGGCGCCAACCCCAAGGGCCAGATCGTCATCGGCGTGCCCAACCCGGGGACGCCGGTGCTCGACAACCGGGCCAAGGGCATCTCCGACACGTTCAAGAAGGAGGCACCCGGCGTCAAGGTCCTCGGCCCCTTCCAGACGTACAGCGATCCCGGCCAGAACTACAGCTCCTGGTCGGCGCAGGTGAACGCGCACCCGGACGCGCTCGCCTTCCTCGGCGTCGGTGACGCGGACAGCTACAACCTCGCCAAGATCAAGAAGGCCGAGCACGGCAAGTGGCTGACGGCCGGCTTCGACGTCGACCCGAAGACCCTGGAGGCGGTGAAGGACGGCTCCAACTTCGTGACCATCGACCCGCAGCACTTCCTCAAGGGGTATCTGTCGACGGCGATGCTGATCGAGGCCGTGCGCGACAAGAAGGGGAAGCTGCCGGACGGTTGGTTCCTGTCCCCCGGCGGGGTCGTCGACTCGTCGAACATCGACGAGATCATCGCGCGGCAGAAGTCGGCGCAGGCGGCCTACGACTGGTACAAGCCGACGATCGACAAGCTGCTCGGCGACGAGGCGGCCAACCTGAAGCCGCTGAAGGACGCGCGCTGAGATGGTCCACGACGACATCCTCGTGGCGGAGGGACTGGTCAAGTCCTACGGCGGTGTACGGGCGTTGGACGGTGCGTCGATCCGGTTGCGGGGCGGTGAGGTGCACGCGCTGGTCGGTGAGAACGGTGCCGGGAAGTCGACGCTGGTGCGCATCCTGTCGGGGACGCTGGGCGCGGACGGCGGGACGGTGCGGTCGGCCAGGGACACCCGGATCGCCGTCGTCTCCCAGGAGTTGAGCCTCTTCCCGGACCTCACCGTCCGCGAGAACCTCTTCCCGCAGCATCCGCCCCTGCGCCTGGGCCTGTTGGACCGGCGCGCCATGGACCGGGCGGCCCGGCCGGTCCTCGCGGAACTCGGGCTCGACGTGGACCCGCGCACCGAACTGGGTGAACTGTCACTGGCCGACCAGCAGTTGACGGAGATCGCGCGCGCTCTGCTGCGCCGCCCGGGGCTGCTGATCCTCGACGAGCCCACGTCGGCGCTGCCGGCCGCCGCCGTCGACCGCCTCGACCGCGTCCTGCGCACACTGACCGACCGGGGCATCGCCGTCCTGTACGTCTCGCACTTCCTGGACGAGGTGATGCGCTTCGCGCGGCGGGTGACGGTCCTGCGGGACGGGCGGGTCGTCCTGGGGGGCGTGGAGCGGTCCGAGGTCGACGTACCGGAGCTGGTGTCGGCGATGCTGGGCGGCCGGCCGGAGCAACCGCCGCGCCGGGCACGGTCGTTGGCGGACCGGCCGCCGCCCGTGGTGCTCTCCGGGGTGACCGTGCCGGGGCGGCTGACCGATGTGACGTTCACCGTGCGGGCGGGTGAGGTGGTCGGGGTCGCGGGGCTCCAAGGTGCGGGCCATCTCGACGCGTTGGCGGTGGTGTGCGGGCGTACGGCGGTCTCCGGGGGCCGCGTGGACGTCGGCGGCCGGGGCCTGCCGCGCTCGCTGCGGGGCGCGGTGCGCGCGGGTGTGGCCTTTGTGCCGAGCGACCGTAAGCGCTACGGGTTGATGGTGGACCGTACGGTGTGGGAGAACACCACGGCGGTCAGCTGGCTGGCTCTCGGCCGGGGCGGGATCGCCCCCGCCCGCTCCGAACTGGTGCGCCGCACAGCCGAGTTGACCGAGCGGCTGCGGCTGCGCGGCGGGCCCTACGACCTGGTCGCCCGGCTGTCCGGCGGCAACCAGCAGAAGGTCGTCTTCGCCAAGTGGCTCGCGACCGAACCGAAGATCGTCGTCCTGGACGATCCGACCCGGGGTGTCGACGTCGGCGTACGCGCCGAAATGCACCGTATCGTCGGCGAGTTGGCGGCGGGCGGCGCGGCCGTCCTGATCGCCTCGACCGACCTCGCGGAGCTGACGGAGGTCTGCGACCGGGTGCTGGTGTTCGTGCGCGGGAAGGTCACCGAGGAGGTGCGCGGGGAGCAGCTGACCGAGCACGGGCTGGCGGTGGCCGTGCAGCGGACGGAGGTGACTGCGCCGGACTGACAGGGTCCGGAGGTGGCCGCGTCAGACGGACAGGCTCCGCGTGATCGCCCGGGCCGCCGCGCACAGCCGGGCCCCGATGCGGTCCACGTCCAGGCGGCGGGTGCCGCCGGTGACGGAGATCGCGGCGATCGGACGGGAGCCGCGGTCGGCGGCGTAGACGGGGGCCGCGACCGCCGAGATGCCGATCTCGGCCTCCTCCAGGTTGACGCCGTAGCCGCGGGCCCGGGTGAGGGCGAGGTCGCGGGCGAGCTGCCCGGGGAGGACCAGGGTGCGCGGGGTGAGGCGGGGCAGGGTGCGGCGGGGCGGGCGGGGGTCCTGGGCGAGGAAGACCTTGCCGGTGGCGGTGCAGTGGGCCGGGAGCCGGCCGCCGGTGCGGGAGACGATCGGGGTGGCGCGGCGGCCGGTGATCTTCTCCAGGAAGAGGGTGTCGGTACCGTCCGGGACCGCGAGGTGCACGTTCTCGTGGGTGGCCTCGTGCAGATCGCCCAGGTAGGGCAGTGCCACGTCCCGCAACTCCCGTACGGACGGGGAGGATTGGCCGAGGACGAAGAGGGCGAGCCCGATGCGGTAGCTGCCGTCCGCCATGCGCTCGACCAGGCCGAGCCGGACCAGTTCGCCGATCAGCCGGTGTGCCGTCGGCTTGGGCAGGCCCGTGCGCACGGCCAGTTCGGCGAGGGAGAGCGCGGTCCCGGCGTCGCCGCAGGCGCGGAGCAGCAACACCCCGCGTGCGAGCACCGACTTGGGCAGCGGCCCGTCCGTCATGGACCGATGGTGGTCGCTTGCGCGCACGGGTGACAAGGTGTGGGTCACGGTGAGTCGCGACCGCAACCGAAGCGGTATCTCTACGAGGTCCGCAGCGGTACGTCGACGAGCATCGGGCGCGTCAACTCGTCGACCCCGGCGACCAGTTCACGCAGGTGGTCCGCGCTCTCCGCCCGTACCGCGTCGACGCCGAAGAAGCGCGCGGCCAACGTGAAGTCCAGGGCGCCGAGTTCGGTGCCGGGGCAACTGCCGCTGCCGCCCATCGCCTTGTAGGTGTCCTGGAGGGTGCGGTAGCTGCCGTTGCCCATCACCACGAACAGCACCGGCACCTGCTGCCGCGCCGCGCTCCACAGTCCCTGGAGTCCGAAGAGGGCGCAGCCGTCCCCGAGGACCGAGACGACCGGCCGGCCGGGGTCGGCGAGCGAGCGGCCGACGGCGGCGCCGATGCCCCAGCCGAGGCCGCCGCCGACGGTGTGGGTGTAGCTGCCGGGCCGGTCAAGGCGTAGCAGCCGTCGGAGCAACAGGCCCACGGTGATGGCCTCTTCGACGACCACGGCGTCCGGCGGCAGGCCGTGTGCGACGGCGTGGGCGGCGGCCCAGGGCGCGAGGGGTGCCGCCGAGTAGGCGGCGCGGGCGGCGGACTCGGCGCGGGCCCGTTCGGCGGTGTGCCGTTCGCCGGCGCGCAGGACGCGGGCCTTCGCGGTGTGGTCGGGGACCTGTTCGCGCAGCAGCTCCGCGAGCCGGTGCAGCGAGGGGGCGAGGGCGCCGACGAGACCTGCGTCGGCGGGGAAGTTGCGGCCGATCTCGTCGGCGTCCGAGTCGAGTTGGACGACGGTGATGCCGGTCGGCAGGGCGGGCCCGGGGCTGTAGTGGTGGGGGGTGAACGCGTGGGCGCCGACGATCAGGACGGCGTCGTAGGCCGAGAGGGCGGCCCGGATCGCGTCGTGGCGGGGTGGCAGCATCCCGGCGTGAAGGGGGTGCGTGGCGGGGAAGTTGAGGCAGTCGGCCATCGGCTGGTGATGGACCCTCGCCCCGCAGGCCTCGGCCGTGCGGACGAGCGCGGCCACCGCGTCCTCGCGGCCCACTCCGTCCCCGGCGACGATCGCGGGACGGGCGGCACCGCCGAGCAGTACGGCGGCGCGGTCGAGTCCGGCGGCGGGGCCCGGCCGGGGCGGTGCGGTGCGGGCGGGGACGTCGACCTCGGTGTCCTCGGTCAGCAGGTCCATGGGCAGCGACAGGAACACCGGCCCGGCGGGCGGCCGCCTGGCCTGTGCGAAGGCGCGGCGCAGGGCGAGGGGCAGGTCGCGGGCGTGCTGGATGTCGTAGGTCGCCTTCGCCGCGGGCCGGGCGAGGCCGAGGAGGTCGCCGGAGAGCATGGGGTCCTGCTGGAGGTGGCGGCGGTCCTGCTGGCCGGCCGTGACGACGAGCGGGGTGCGTGAACGGCGGGCGTTGAGCAGGCCGATGAGGCCGTTGGCGAGTCCGGCGGCGATGTGCAGGCTGACGAAGGCGGGGCGGCCGGTGCCGCGCGCGTAGCCGTCGGCCATGGAGACGACGGCGCCCTCGTGGACGCCGAGGACGTACTCGGGGGCGTCCTCCGCCTCAGACAGGGCGGCCAGGAAAGGGAGTTCGGTGGTGCCGGGGTTGCCGAAGATCCGGTCCACGCCCTCGCCGCGCAGGATGTCGAGGAGGGCGAGGGCGGGACGGTGACCCATGGGGGCTCCTCGGGGGACGGGACCGCTGGCCGGTTCGCCGGTCAGCGTCGGGGTCCCGTCCCCGCGAGGCAAGGGCAGCGTGTCGCTCAGCGATACGTCAGCGCGTGTCGCTGAACCGCTCCCCCTTCTCGGCCTTCTCGACGAGCAGCGCGGGCGGCGTGAACCGCTCCCCGTAGCGCTCGGCGAGCGCACGCGCGCGTGCCACGAAGCCGGGCAGGCCGCCCTCGTAGCCGTTGATGTACTGGAGTACACCGCCGGTCCAACCAGGGAAGCCGATGCCGAAGACGGACCCGATGTTGGCGTCCGCGACGGACGTCAGGACGCCCTCCTCAAGGAGCTTGACGGTGTCGAGCGCCTCGGAGAACAGCATGCGTTCCTGCATGTCCGTGAAGGGGATCTCGGTGCCCTCGCGGGTGAAGTGCGCGCGCAGGCCCGGCCACAGTCCGGCGCGTTTGCCGTCGTCGCCGTAGTCGTAGAAGCCCGCGCCGCCGCTGCGCCCGGTGCGGCCGAACTCGTCGACCATGCGGTCGATGACGGCCTCGGCGGGGTGGCCCGGCCAGGTGCCGCCCGCCTCCTCGACGGCCCGCCTGGACTCGTTGCGGATCTTGCGCGGGAGGGTGAGCGTCAGCTCGTCCATCAGGGAGAGGACCTTGGCCGGGTAGCCGGCCTGCGCGGCGGCCTGCTCGATCGACGCGGGCTCGATGCCCTCGCCGACCATCGCGACGCCCTCGTTGATGAACTGGCCGATCACCCGTGAGGTGAAGAAGCCGCGCGAGTCGTTGACGACGATCGGCGTCTTCTTGATCTGCCGGACCAGGTCGAAGGCGCGTGCGAGGGCCTCGTCGCCGGTGCGGTCGCCCTTGATGATCTCGACGAGGGGCATCTTGTCGACCGGCGAGAAGAAGTGCAGCCCGATGAAGTCGCCCTGGCGCTCGACCCCTTCGGCGAGGACGGTGATGGGGAGGGTGGAGGTGTTGGAGCAGAGCAGCGCGTCGGGCTCGACGATGTGCTGGATCTCCTGGAACACCTTGTGCTTGAGCGAGGTGTCCTCGAAGACGGCCTCGATCACCGCGTCGCAGCCCGCGAGTTGCTGCGGGTCGGCGGTGGCGGTGATGCGGGCGAGCAGCGCGTCCGCCTTCTCCTGGCTCGTACGGCCGCGGGAGACGGCCTTCGCGCAGAGCTTCTCGGAGTAGGCCTTGCCCTTGGCCGCCGCCTCCGGGGTGACGTCCTTCAGGACGACGTCGATGCCCGCGCGGGCGCACGAGTAGGCGATGCCGGCGCCCATCATGCCGGCGCCGAGGACGGCGACCTTGCGGACCGGGCGGGACTCGATGCCCTTGGGGCGGTTGGCGCCGGAGTTGACGGCCTGGAGGTCGAAGAAGAACGCCTGGATCATGTTCTTCGAGGTCTGCCCGGCCGCCAGCTCGACGAAGTAGCGGGCCTCGATGAGCTGCGCGGTCTCGAAGTCGACCTGGGCGCCCTCGACGGCGGCGGCGAGGATGTTGCGCGGGGCCGGGTAGGGGGCGCCGTTCGTCTGCTTGCGCAGGCTGGCGGGGAAGGCGGGCAGGTTGGCGGCGAACTTGGGGTTCGCCGGGGTGCCGCCCGGAATGCGGTAGCCGGGCTTGTCCCAGGGCTGGGCCGACTCGGGGTTGGCGTCGATGAAGGCGCGGGCCTTGGCGGTCAACTCGTCCGGCGTGGCGGCCACTTCGTGGATCAGGCCGTTGTCCAGAGCGCGCTGCGGGCTGTACTGGGTGCCCTGGAGCAGCACCTTCAGCAGGGCGTCGGTGATGCCCAACAGCCGTACCGTGCGGACGACTCCACCGCCTCCGGGGAGCAGTCCGAGGGTGACCTCCGGACAGCCGATCTTCGAGCCGGGGGCGTCCAGGGCGACGCGGTGGTGGCAGGCGAGGGCGAGTTCGTAACCGCCGCCCAGGGCCGCGCCGTTGAGCGCGGCGACGACCGGCTTGCCGAGGGTCTCGATGCGGCGCAGGTTGCGCTTGATGGCGAGGCCGCCGTCGAGCAGTTCCTGCGCGGTGTCCGGGGTGACGCGGATCAGGTCGCGCAGGTCGCCGCCCGCGAAGAAGGTCTTCTTGGCGGAGGTGAAGATGATGCCCCGGATGGACTCCTGCTCGGCCTCCAGGCGCTCGGTGATCGCGGCGAGGGAGTCGCGGAAGGCCGCGTTCATGGTGTTCGCGGACTGGCTCGGGTCGTCGAGGACGAGGGTGACGACGCCGGTGTCGTCCTGTTCCCAGCGGATGGTGGTGCTCTCGGTCATGAGGGGTTCTCCGTAGAAGTCTCTGCTGCCGCTGGGGTGTTCAGACGCGTTCGACGATCGTGGCGATGCCCATGCCGCCGCCGACGCACAGCGTGGCGAGGCCGTAGCGCTTGTCCTGGCGCTCCAGTTCGTCGACGAGCGTGCCGAGGATGATCGCGCCGGTGGCGCCGAGCGGGTGGCCGAGCGCGATGGCGCCGCCGTTGACGTTGACCTTGTCCAGGGACAGGCCCATGTCCCGTACGAAGCGCAGGACGACGGCGGCGAAGGCCTCGTTGATCTCGACGAGGTCGATGTCGTCGATGGTCAGCCCGGCCTTGGCGAGGGCCTTGCGGGTGGCCGGGGCGGGCCCGGTGAGCATGATGGTCGGCTCGGAGCCGGAGACGGCCGCGGAGACGATCCGCGCGCGCGGGGTGAGGCCGTAGCGCTCGCCGACCTCCTTGGAGCCGATCGCGACGAGGGAGGCGCCGTCGACGATGCCGGAGGAGTTGCCCGCGTGGTGGACGTGGTCGATCTTCTCCACCCAGTGGTACTTCTGCAGGGCCACGGCGTCGAAGCCGCCGAGTTCGCCGATGTCCGCGAAGGACGGCTTGAGGCGGGCGAGGGAGTCGGCCGTGGTGCCGGGGCGCAGGTGCTCGTCGTGGTCGAGGACGACAAGCCCGCTGCGGTCCTTCACCGGCACCACGGAGCGCTCGAAGCGGCCCTCCTTCCACGCGGTGGCCGCCCGCTCCTGCGAGAGGGCCGCGTACTCGTCGACATCGCGCCGCGAGAATCCCTCGATCGTGGCGATCAGGTCGGCGCCGATGCCCTGGGGCACGAAGTTGACGGCGAGGTTCGTCATCGGGTCGTTGAACCAGGCGCCGCCGTCCGAGGCCATCGGCACCCGGGACATGGACTCGACGCCACCGGCGAGGACGAGGTCCTCCCAGCCCGAACGCACCTTGGCGGCGGCCATGTTGACGGCCTCCAGACCCGAGGCACAGAAGCGGTTCTCCTGTACGCCGGCCACCGTGTCCGGGAGTCCGGCGGCCACGGCGGCGATCCGGGCGATGTCGGAGCCCTGGTCGCCGACCGGGCCGACGACACCGAGCACGATGTCGTCGATCGCGGCCGGGTCCAGGTCCGGGAAGCGGTCGCGGATCTCGTGGATCAGTCCGACGACCAGGTCGATGGGCTTCGTGCCGTGCAGGGATCCGTTCGCCTTGCCGCGCCCGCGCGGGGTGCGGATCGCGTCGTAGACATACGCTTCGGTGCTCACTGCCAAGCCTTTCACTGAGGGTTTTCGAGGACGCGTCGAGGTGTTCCCCGACCGGAGTCCTCAACGACGTCGGCAAGCCGGGGGACGTCCCAGTCACGGGCCACGTCCGAGGTGTCGGCGCCCGGCAGGGCGGGCCCGCCGCGCACCGAGGTGGGCGTTTCGGAGAATCGGGGTGCGGGGGCCGGCTGGGTGATCCCGCCGTGCTCGGTGAAGGTCCCGCGCGCGACGAGATGCGGATGCTTCGGGGCCTCGCGGAGCGACAGCACGGGCGCCACGCACGCGTCCGTGCCCTCGAAGACAGCACTCCATTCGTCTCGCGTACGACTGCGGAAGCGGGCCGCGACCGCCTCGCGCAGCTCACCCCAACGGGTCCAGTCCCGGCGGGCGTCGGCGAAGTCCGCGAGGCCGAGGAGGCGCGTGAACTCGTCGTAGAACTGCGGCTCCAGGGCGCCCACCGCCATGTGCTTGCCGTCGGCGGTCTCGTAGGTGCCGTAGTACGGACAGCCGCCGTCCAGCAGGTTGGCGGCGCGCCGGTCCTGCCAGTGGCCGGCGGAGAGCATGCCGTGGATCATCGCGGAGAGGTGGGCGGTGCCGTCGACGATGGCGGCGTCGACGACCTGGCCGGTGCCGGTCACGCGCGCGTGGTGCAGCGCGGCGAGGACGCCGACGACGAGGTAGAGCGAGCCGCCCGCGTAGTCGCCGAGCAGGTTGGCGGGGGCGGGCGGGGGCTCCCCCGGGCTGCCGATCATGCCGAGGGTGCCGGTCAGCGCGATGTACGCGATGTCGTGCCCGGCGCGGTCGGCCAGGGGGCCGTCCTGGCCCCAGCCGGTCATACGGCCGTAGACCAGCCGAGGGTTGCGGGCGTGGCAGGCCTCGGGGCCGACGCCGAGGCGTTCGGTGACGCCGGGGCGGTTGCCCTCGATCAGGATGTCGGCGCGTTCGACCAGGTCGAGGACGCGTGCGGGGCCGTCGGGTGCCTTCAGGTCGACGAGGACCGAGCGCTTGTTGCGGTTGGTGATGTCGTGCTCGGGGGCGACGCCGAGTCCGGGGCCGCCGGGCCGGTCGACGCGGACGACGTCGGCGCCGAGGTCGGCGAGGAGCATGGCCGCGAAGGGGCCGGGGCCGATCCCGGCCAGCTCGACCACGCGCACGCCGGAGAGCGGGCCGTGCCCGGGCGTCGTTGCCGCTGTCATCCAGCCCCCAGCTGTGACACAACTGATGTAACACCGATGATGTTAGGAACGCGTTCCACTCGACACAAGACCTCGACGAGCAAGCGCTTAGTCAAAGTACCGCCGCCGACCGCCCCTAGCCACGGCCGCCCGCGTCCAACTCGGCCGTCAGCCTCTTCGGGGCGATCGCCCGATAGCTCTCCTCCACCCAGTCGCACAGCAGCTCGGCGGCCGGGGCGCCCTGCTCGGCGAGCGGTATCCGCACCCAGCCGGCCTTGCCGAGGCCGTAGCCGGCGGGCTCGGCACCCGGTGAGGTCAGCGCGTGGGTGTGGGCCGTCTCGTCCGTGAGCTTGACCGTGAGCGCGAGCGGGTAACTGCCGTCGTCTACTCCCAGGAAGACGAACACCTTCTTGTTGACCTTCGCGACACTTTCACCCCAGGGGAACTCCTCCGCGGCACCCGGCAGCCCGAGGGCGAACTCGCGTACTTTCACCCACTTCTTCAGGGCGTTCCTGGGCACGGCCACCTGATACCTCCGGGCTCGTCGTCGGGCTCCGCACTCTTCACGCTAGCCTCAGCCACCGACAGCGGCGCGGGCTGCGGGACCCAGGAGTGTCATGAGCAGGCTGAACAGGACGGACCGTCCCTACGACATCGTGCTCTTCGGAGCCACGGGCTTCGTCGGCGCGCTCACCGCGGAGTACCTCGCCGCGCACGCGCCCGAGGGCCTGCGCTGGGCGATCGCCGGCCGCGACGAACTGAAACTGAAGCGGCTGCGCGAACGGCTGCCCGGCGGCACGGCGGTGGGCGTCCTGCGCGCCGACGTCTCCGACCCGGCCTCGCTGCGCGAACTCGCCGAGCACGCGCGCGTGGTGGCCACGACGGTCGGCCCCTATGTGACCTACGGCGAGGATCTCGTCGCCGCCTGCGCGGACACCGGCGCCGACTATCTCGACCTCAGCGGCGAGCCGGAGTTCGTCGACCTGACGTACGTCCGCCACGACGCACGCGCGCGTGAGACCGGCGCCCGCCTGGTGCACGCGGCCGGCTTCGACTCGATCCCGCACGACCTGGGCGCGTACTTCACCGTCCAGCAGCTGCCGGAAGGGGTCCCCCTGACGGTGGACGGCTTCGTGACCGCCGACGCGATGTTCTCCGGCGGTACGTTCGCCACGGCACTGACCCAACTCGGGCGCGGCAGGCAGGTGCTGGCCGCCGCACGGGACCGGCGACGCCACGAACCGCGGCTGGTGGGACGCCGGGCCACCGCACCCGCCGGGGCACCGCGGTTCGCCGGGGAGGTCGGCTGCTGGGCGGTGCCCCTGCCGACCATCGATCCGCAGATCGTTCAACGATCCGCGAAGGCCCTGGACCGCTACGGCCCCGACTTCCGCTACCGCCACTACGCGGCCGTACGGCACCTTCCCGTGGCGCTCGGCGGCGTCACGGCGGTCGGCGCACTGGCCACCGCCGCTCAGCTCCCGCCCGCCCGCCGCTGGTTGTCCGACCGCCTCAAGCCCGGCGACGGACCGAGCCCGGAGAAGCGCGCCAAGAGCTGGTTCTCCGTGAAGTTCGTCGGCGAGGGCGGCGGCCGACGCGTCTTCACCGAGGTCGCGGGCGGCGACCCCGGCTACGACGAGACGGCGAAGATGTTCGCCGAAGCGGCCCTCTCCCTGTCGCTCGATGAACTCCCGCCCACCGCAGGCCAGGTGACGACGGCTGCCGCGATGGGCAACGCCCTCATCGACCGACTCCGCGCCGCGGGCATCACGTTCCGGGTGGCGGCGACCCGGTGAGGATGCCGGTTCCGCGTGTAACGATGGACGCCATGGAGACGCCGAACACCGACTGGGTCACCGTCGCGGCCTACGAGAACCTGCCCGGCCGCCTCGCGCCGTGGGCGGCCGTGCGCGCTTGACTGCGTGAACGCGGCATCGACTGGATGCCCTTCGCCCAGGAGGAGTTGAGCTGGGGTCTCGCCTGCGGCATCGGGCCCGCCGGCCACTGGCACGGCTGGTTCGACGTCCGGGTGCGCGCCGACGCGCTACGACGCCTCGGACTGCATCCGGATCAGCCCACCGCCGAGGTCGTAGGCGCGTCCCCGCCCGGCTGGTGGCATGCCGCGGCCGAACGCCGGACCGCGAACCGGCCACGCTGATCGGCGAGTTCGGAGTCCCCCTCGGGATGGTCTATAGTTGATCACGAGCCGGTCGCCGGAACACCCGGAGCCTGGTTACGCGTTGGTGGTCCAAGGAAAGACGTCCCGCTTCCTGCGGGGAGATGCAGGTGCAAGGCCTGCCCGGCGCTCAAGTTCGAGCCCCACACCGGTTGTTGCGGTGTGGGGCTCGTTGGTTTCCCGCCCCGGTACGCCCGCCCGGCTCACGGCCACAGCGTGTAGATCATCCCGCCGATCCAGGCGAGGCCCGCCGCCACGGACAGGACGAGCGCGATCGTCACAGCACGCTCGACCGGCTGGCTCGGGTGGGCAACGGGCTTCGGGGAACGGTGAGTTGTCATGCGGCACAGCCTGCCGATCACCCGGGTGCGGCCACATCCGTACAAGTACTCAGAACAGGTACTCAGAGGCGACGAGCCCCACGTACTCAGGCGGTCGCCTCCCGCAGCGCCCGCCGGCACAGCGCGTCCGCCCTGCGGGTCGTCTCCGGGAGGCGGTACTCCGGGGTCAACGCGAGGGCGTGGGCACAGGCGTTGTCCAGGGTCACCCGGTGGCCGACGGAGACGAAGACCGGCTTCACGCCCTCGCGGGTGCGCAGCGCGCGGCCGACCTCGTCGGCGTCCGCGCGGAGCGGGGAGACTGAGCCGCGCGGGATGCCGGGGTCGTCGTAGGTGAACGTGAAGGGGTTCTTCGCGACGCCGATCGTGGGCAGGCCGGTGAGGACACCGAGGTGGCTGGCGAGGCCGAAGCGGCGCGGGTGGGCCAGGCCGTAGCCGTCGCACACGACCAGGCCCGGCCGGCACGGCAGGGCGTCCAACGCGGCCAGCACCGTGGGGATTTCACGGAAGGCGAGCAGACCCGGCACGTACGGGAACGAGACCGTGCCGACGGCCGTGGCCTCGGCGACGACCGTCAGGTCCGCCGCGTCCAGCACGACCGCCGCTGCCACCACCACGTCCCGCTCGTCGTCGTAGGCGACGTCAACTCCCGTGACGTGCCCGGTCCTTGGCGGCGGCCCCGGTTCGTCGGTCACCACCCGCTCGCGCAACTCGTCCTGGACGGCGCGGGCCTGCTCCTCGGTCGCGGGCCAGCCCGCGGGAATGCGTACGGTCGTCATGGTGGTGCCGAGCGTACGGGGATCTTCGGCGGCAGGACGCGCCGGCCGGGAACCGTCAGTCCTCCAGCCGCGCCACGCGCCCCTTCTCCCCCGCGGCCCAGCAGCCCAGGTCGGCCGCGCAGTCCACGGTGTCGTACGAACCGGTGTCGACCGTCTTCCAGGTGCGGCCCGCGTCGGTCGTGACGTCCGTGCCCGTGGGGCCGACCGCGAGGGCGGTGGAGCGGCTGTGGGGCAGCCAGGTCGCGCCGGAGCGGTAGGCGGGCGGCGGGGTCGTGGCGGGAGCCCAGGTGCGGCCACCGTCGCCGGTGACGGCCGCCGCCAGCGGTGAGGGCTGGTCGGCGTTGTAGTTGCCGCCGACCGCGAGTCCGTGCGTGCGGTCGCGGAAGGCGAGCGCGAAGACGCCGCGTGCGGGGTCGCCGGCCGGGATCGGTGTGTCGGTCGCCGTCCAGGTGAGGCCGCGGTCGGCGGAGTGCAGGACACGCGCGCGTGCACCCCCGCCGGTGGCCAGCCAGACGTCCCGGGGCCCGGAGCTCACCAGGCACTGGCCACTGGCCGCGAAGCCCGCCTCGCCGTCGAGCGCGGCCGGCATCCCGGTGTTGGGCAGCACCTTCCAGGAACGGCCGCCGTCGCCGGTCGACAGGATGCGGAACTTTCCGTCGACCGGGTCGCTCATCGCGAGGCCGTGGCGGCTGTCGAAGAAGGTCATGCAGTCGTAGAAGGCGTTCGCGTCGGTGTTGCGGAAGGACTCCGTCCAGGTCGTCCCGCCGTCGTCGGTGCGGTAGACGCGGGACGCCTCGCCCTCGCCGATCGCCAGCACCACCGCGCGGCGCGCGTCGAACGCCTCGATGTCCCGGAACTGCAGGTCCGCCGCGCCGGGCGGAGAGACGTTCCGCCAGCTGGCCCCGCCGTCGGTGGTGCGCAGCACGGTGCCTGCGGTCCCGGCCACCCACGCGGTGTTCCGGCTGACCGCCGACAGTCCCCGGAAGCGCACACCGGCGGCCCCGCTGTCCTTGAGCTCCCAGTGCGGAGCCCGGTGCGCCGTGTCCCGTGCCTGCGCCGGTACGGCGGTCAGGACGGCCAGCGCCGCCGCGCACATCACCCCGGCCGCCGCCTTCCGGTACGTACGTCCCACCCGTCGCGTGTTCCCCATGCGCCTCATGGCGGGCGAAGCTAGCCCACTCCCAGGAGGCCGTCCAGATGCCCTCGCCCGCCTTGGGCGCATATGGGCGGCGGTGACAGAGGTCACTAGAAATTGGTGTGCACGGATTGGCTCGTTCCGGCGTCTCTTCCAGTGCGGACCCATCCACCCGGAGGTCCGTTCCGGAGTCTTTTCGGGAGTCCTTCCGGCCGTCACCGCAGTCCGCACCGCCGTCACACAAGGGAGCAAGGCGTTGTCCATCGTCATCGAGCAGCCCGTAGAGGCCCGACTCGTCGCCGCCGCACCGCGGATGCCGAGCATTCCCGCCACCCTGCACTACGACCGGCGCGACCCCTTCGCCGTCCGGATGACCTTCCCGGCACCGGCCACCCTGGAGGGCGTCGAGGTCTGCTGGACCTTCGCCCGGGAACTCCTCACCGCCGGTCTGCACGGCGCGGAGGGCCACGGCGACGTCCGCGTGCGGCCCTACGGCTTCGACCGCACCGTCCTGGAGTTCCACGCCCCCGAGGGGACCGCCGTCGTGCATGTCCGCTCGACCGAGATCCGCCGCTTCCTGCGGGCCACCGGCGAGCTGGTGCCCGCCGGTCTCGAACACCTCCAGCTCGACCTGGACCACGACCTCGCCGAGCTGATGCGGGACGCCTGCTGAGCCAACACCCCTACCCCAGCAGCGAGTTCAGCTCGCCGTAGCCCAGACCTCCCCCGACCGCGTCGTAGGTACCCGTGTCCAGCAGCTCCCGCGCGGCACGGCGGACCACGGCGTAGGCGGCCAGGGCGACGCTGGAGCCCGCGCTCACCCGGGCGACGCCCAGGGCGGCCAGTTCGGCGACCGGCGGTGCGCCGGGACCGACCAGCACATTGAGCGGACCGTCGATCCCGTCGGCGAGTTCCTTGACCGTTCCCGGTTCGACGGCCCCGGGGACGAAGATCCCGTCCGCGCCCGCGGCCCGGAAGGCGGCGGCCCGCTCCAGGGTCGCGTCCACTCCCCCGGCGCCCCGCAGAAACGTGTCGATGCGCGCGTTGACGAACAGCGGCACCCCCTCCGCGTCGGCGGCCTCCCGCGCGGCGGCGATCCGCTCGGCCTGCTCCGCGACCGGGCGCAGGACGCCCTCACCGCCGTAGAGCGCGTCCTCGATGTTCACCCCCACCGCGCCCGCCGCGAGCACCGCGCGGACCGTGTCGGCGACGCCCGCCGGGTCCTTCGCGAAGCCGCTCTCGATGTCGGCGCTCACCGGCACGGCCACGGTCGAGGTGATGCGGGCGACCGCCTCCAGGGCCCGGTCCCGGTCCAGCCGGTCGCCGTCCGGGACACCCAGGGCCCAGGCGAGGCCCGCGCTGGTGGTCGCCACGGCGGCGGCGCCCGCGTCCTCGACAAGGCGGGCGCTCGCGGCGTCCCAGGCGTTCGGCAGGACGAGCGGACGCCCCGGCACATGCAGCGCGCGGAAGGCCAGCGCCCGGTCACGGAGAATGTTCTGGTTCGTCATACGGCCCACCCAAGCAGCCGCGGGCGCCCGTCGGCTGGCAGGAATCCGACATCGATGTGTCGGCCGGGGGCGCCGATTCAATTGCGTTGACAGGCGACGGCGGCCCTCCGTAGCGTTTCCCCCGGTCCTGTTGCCGTCGATTGGAGAAGGACGTTGCTCGTCTGAGGTTCTGAGACACCGCGTCACACACCCCTGAGGTGTGTCCGTCGTGTTCGACCTCGGCGTCCGAGCCGTCCTCCGGAACAGGGCCTTCTCTCTGCCCTCCGGGACCAGCCTCCCGCCCCGCGGTGTCTCCCAACGCGTCTGCCCTGACCGCATCGAGCACCCGCGAGGCCCGCATGAGTTCTTCCGTCACCTGTACGTCCCTCTCCTTCGCCTGGTCCGACGGCACCCCCGTCCTCGAAGACCTCGACGTCGCCTTCGGCCCCGGCAGGACCGGGCTCGTCGGCGTCAACGGATCAGGGAAATCAACCCTGTTGAAGCTGATCGCGGGCGAACTCACCCCGCTCGACGGCACCGTGCGGGTCGCGGGCGAGATCGGCTACCTCCCGCAGAACGTCACGCTCGACACCGCCCTGCGCGTCGACGAGGCCCTCGGCATCGCCGCGCGCCGGGCCGCCCTGCACGCCATCGAGGCCGGTGACGCGGCCGAGGAGCACTTCGAAACGCTCGGCGACGACTGGGACGTAGAAGAACGGGCCCTCGCCACACTCGGCGAACTCGGCCTGGGACACATCGATTTGGACCGCACCGTCGGCGAGGTGTCCGGCGGCGAGTCCGTACTGCTGCGGCTGGCCGCGCTGTTGCTCGGCCGGCCGGACGTCCTGCTCCTCGACGAACCGACCAACAACCTCGACCTGTACGCACGCAAGCGGCTGTACGCGGCCGTCGCGTCCTGGCCGGGAGTGATGATCGTGGTCAGCCACGACCGCGAACTCCTCGACCTCGTCGGCCAGATCGCCGATCTGCGCTCCGGCGGGATCACCTGGTACGGCGGCAACTTCTCCGCCTACGAGGAGGCCCTCGCCGTCGAACAGGACGCCGCCGAACGGATGGTGCGCGTCGCCGAGTCCGACTTCCGCAAACAGAAACGCGAACTGGTCGACGCCCAGGTCAAGTTGGCCCACCGCAGGCGGTACGGGCAGAAGATGTACGACCAGAAGCGCGAGCCGAAGATCATCATGCAGGCGCGCAGGCGGTCGGCGCAGGAGTCCGCGGGCAAGCACCGCATCCTGCACGAGGAGCGGCTCACCGAGGCGAAGGAACGGCTCGACGAGGCGGTGGAGGCCGTACGGGACGACGACGAGATCCGCGTCGACCTGCCGTACACGGCCGTACCGCCGGGCCGTACGGTCCTGACCGTCCTGGACCTCGAACTCGCCTACGGCGCGCGGGTGGCCGGCGGGCTCGACCTGCGCGGGCCGGAGCGGATCGCGCTGATCGGGCGCAACGGCGCGGGCAAGACGACGCTGTTGCGCACGATCGCCGGGGAGCTGGCGCCGGTGTCGGGCGAGGCGACGGCTCAGGTCCCGCTGCGGTTCCTGCCGCAGCGGCTCGACGTCCTCGACGACGAGCTGACCGTGGCCGAGAACGTCGCCCGGTTCGCGCCGGCCGCCACCAACAACCGGGTCCGGGCCCGGCTCGCCCGCTTCCTGTTCCGGGGCGCCCGCGCCGACCAGAAGGCGGCGACGCTGTCCGGCGGCGAACGCTTCCGGGCCGCGCTGGCCGCGCTGATGCTGGCGGAGCCCGCCCCGCAGCTGCTGATGCTGGACGAGCCGACGAACAACCTCGACATGGCGAGCGTGCGGCAGCTCACCACGGCGCTGGAGTCCTACGAGGGCGCGCTGATCGTGGCCAGTCACGACCTGCCGTTCCTGGAGTCCATCGGCGTCACCCGCTGGCTGCTGCTGGACGGGGAGCTGCGGACGATCACTCCGGAGGAGGTGGAACACCTGGTGTAGGACGGGGCGGCGCATCTCAGGAGGGCCACAGCCTCACGGCAGGGGTTTTGTCGGCACGGACGGGTGACGCATGATGGCCAACCGGTGCCGCGTTGTCGGCAGCGAAACGATCCCGCCGATACGGAGTCCCGCTCGTGCCCAGCCACAAGGCCCTCGTCCGCCGCCCCAGCCCGCGCCTGGCCGAAGGGCTGGTCACGCACATCGAGCGGGAGAAGGTCGACGTCGAGCAAGCCGTCGAGCAGTGGGAGGCGTACGTACAGGCGCTGCGGACGCACGGCTGGGAGACCATCGAGGTGGAGCCCGCCGACGACTTCCCCGACTCCGTGTTCGTCGAGGACACGGTGGTCATGTACAAGAACGTGGCGCTGATCACCCGGCCCGGCGCCGAGACCCGGCGCGAGGAGACCGGCGGGGTCGAGGAGGCGGTGGCCCGGCTCGGCTGCTCGGTGAACTGGGTCTGGGAACCGGGCACCCTGGAGGGCGGCGACGTCCTCAAGATCGACGACACGATCTACGTCGGCCGGGGCGGGCGGACGAACGCGGCCGGTGTGCAGCAGCTGCGGGCCGTGTTCGAGCCGCTCGGGGCGCGCGTGGTCGCCGTACCCGTGAGCAAGGTGCTGCATCTGAAGTCGGCGGTCACCGCGCTGCCCGACGGGACCGTGCTCGGGCACATCCCCAAGGTGGACCGGCCCTCGCTCTTCCCGCGCTTCCTGTCGGTGCCCGAGGAGGCCGGTGCGCATGTGGTGCAGCTCGGCGGCGACAGGCTGCTGATGGCGGCGAGCGCGCCCAAGACGGCCGATCTGCTCGCCGACCTCGGCCTGGAGCCGGTCGTGGTGGACATCAGCGAGTTCGAGAAACTCGAAGGCTGTGTGACGTGTCTCTCGGTCAGGCTCCGGGATCTGTACGCCTGACCGGGCGAACGGACCATCCGTTCGGCGCCGGGACCTGCGGTCCTGGAGCGGTTCGGGATTCCCCGGCGGCACTGCCTGAACAGCGATCTTTACAGCACCCTTAACCTACGGTCTCGTAACCTACGGTTTCGTAGCCTACGATTCCGTAAGTTGCACAGACACCGGCACCGCTCGCCGGTTTGTTCAGATTTGCACCACGTCCCCCTGGAGTCCCCGTGACGATCACTTCCCCGCACCTCGGCAGCCCCGCAGTCTGGACCGACGCCAAGCTGCTGTACGCGTTGGAGGAAGTCGTCGAGACGGAGCTCAACCGGCACCTCAAGGTCACCAAGGACTGGATGCCGCACGAGTACGTGCCCTGGAGCGACGCCCGCAACTTCCCCGGCTTCTTCGAGGACGGCGAGGCCTGGGACAAGGAGCAGTCCAAGGTCACCGAGATCGGCCGCATCGCCCTCGTGGTGAACCTCCTCACCGAGGACAACCTCCCCAGCTACCACCACGAGATCGCCTCCCTGTTCGGCCGCGACGGCGCCTGGGGCACCTGGGTGCACCGCTGGACGGCGGAGGAGGGCCGGCACGGCATCGTCATGCGGGACTACCTGCTCGCCTCCCGCGCGGTCGACCCGGACAAGCTCGAAGCGTTCCGCATGGAGCACATGAGCGAGGGCTTCGAGTCGGACAACCGGCACTCGATGCTGCACTCCGTGGCGTACGTCGCCTTCCAGGAGCTGGCCACGCGCGTCTCGCACCGCAACACCGGCCACCAGTCCGGCGACCCGGTCTGCGACCGCATGCTGGCCCGCATCGCGACCGACGAGAACCTCCACATGGTCTTCTACCGCAACCTCCTGAAGGCCGCGTTCGAGCTCGCCCCCGACCTCACCATGCAGGCCGTGCGCGACGTCCTCGTCAACTTCCGGATGCCCGGTCACGGCATGCCCGGCTTCGAGCGGTTCGCCGCCCAGATGGCCATCGGCGAGGTCTACAACCTGCGCATCCACCACGACGACGTCATCCAGCCCGTGCTCCGCTTCCTGAAGGTCATGGACATCGACGGTCTCGGCCCCGAGGGACAGCAGGCGCAGGAGGAGATCGGCCTCTACATGGGCGGCCTCGACTCCGAGGCCGCCAAGTTCGACGAGAAGCTGGCGACCCGCAAGGCCCGGATGGCGGCCCGCGCGAGCGCCTGACCCGACCGGCCCCGGCCCGCCCGGCGATCGATTTGCCGGTGCGGGCGGCGACCCGGCTGCGGCATCATTCCGCCATGCGTGAGAACAGCACGTCAGGGGCGGCGGTCGACTTCCTGCTGAGCCTGATCGACGGCGGGGACGCCGAGCGGGTACGGCAGCGGATCGGGCTGCCGGAGCCGGAGGGACAGGCGACTCTCGAAGCCCGGCACAACGCTCCGCTCTGGTCCTGGACCAGGACGGCGGTGCCCGCCTCCGTGCTGCTGTGGGTTCTGGAGCAGGACGATCCGGAACGGAACCGGTGGGTCTGGCGGCACAAGTCGGCGGACAACGCGATGCGGCGTGCCATCGCACGGGGTGTGCCGTTCGGTCCCGACCGTGAAGCGCTGTTGACCGTGGTCAACGGGCTGGGCCCGGAGCTGGAACCGCCGGTCCCCGCGAGCTTCACGCGCTTCGGCCTGGTCGGTGCCCTGCGCGAGGGCACCTCCATGCAGGCAGCGCGGACGGCCGCGTCGATGGTGCTGGGGCGCTCCGACTGGCAGGCGGTCACCGAGGCGGACCGCGATCGCCCGCTGCCGGGCTACGCGCGCTGGGCACTGGCGATACGCCCGGACTGCCCGCCCGCGCTGCGCGCGCAGTTCGGCACGCACCGCAAGTTCACCCACCGGGTCGAGCAGGCCGGGGTCCTGGACGGCCCCGCCGACTACGCGACCTCCTGGGGCCCCGCGTCACACGTACTCAAGGTGCTCGCCACAGGTCAACTACTGTTCCCCACGCGCGTGGCCGAGGCCCAGGATGCGCTACGGCCGCTGGTGCGCGACCACTTGGCCGATCGCGAGGACGCCTGGGCGGTGCTGGCGCAGCTGATCGACACGTTCCAGGGAAACGCGGCGGAGCTGGTGGTGACGGCGGGCGCGATCGCCTGAGCCGGGCCGTGAGGGGGCGGGGCGGCTGGATTCGAACCAGCGTGCCCCGGTTCTGGAGACCGGTGCGCCTGCCTCTGCGCTACGACCCCGCCCTTGGGGCCAGAGCGTAATGCCTTGGCCCGATGTCAGTGGCGCCTGGTACCAATGAGCCATCGGGGGAACTGCGGCGCGGGGGGCGTGGGATGGCGTACGGGGAGCGGGGCCGGCGTACCCCTGTGGTCGATCTGGCCGACCGCAGGGCGCTGGAGCGGTACCGGCCGGCGGACCCGGCGACGGTCGCGGAGGCGCGGCGGCTGAAGGAGGCCGCGCTGCTGGACTTCGGGCTGACCGAGTCGGCGGTGGCGTCCTGGCTGTACGCGAAGTGCCATCACCAGATCCCGACCACGGCGGTGGACACGGCGGCCGTGGTCGCCTCCGGCGACGGCTCCTGTCTGCTGCTCTTCAACCCGGACTTCTTCGTCGGACTCGGCCTGGACGGCGTGAAGTTCGTGCTCTTCCACGAGGCCCGGCATCTGGTGCAGCGGCACCTGTTCGCCGACCCCGAGCTGCGCGAGGACCCGGTGTTCGAGCTGGCCGCCGAGGTCTCCATCAACCATGTCGCCCTGGTCCGGCTCGGCCGCCCCGGACTGCCCCTGCTGGACGGCCGCCCGACCGGCATCGACCCTCGGAAGATCCACGGCCTGTACCGGGACGACCTCACCGCACACGGCCTGGAGCCCGTCCCCTACGAGGAGTTCGTCGCGACCGACATGAAGGTCTACGGCGAGCTGAAGCGCATGGCGCATCCCCCGGTCCCGGAGCGGAGCCTGTGCGTGCACCTGCTGGACGGTGGTGTACCGGCCGACCAGGAGACGGTGGACGCGGTGGTGTCGTCCGCCCTCCTGAACTCCCTTCTGGCGGCGCGGCGCGGACACGCGGGCGCGGAGCGGGAGTTGCTCGACCTGATGGGTCGTACGGAGGACGGTTCCGCGCGGGCAGCCCGGATCTGGGGGAACCTGGGCGCGGGCGTCCTGCGCGGTGAGACGGCACGCACGCGTGCGGTCCACTGGTGGCAGCGCTGGCTGGTCGACGTCCTCGGCTCGAAGCTGCGCGACGGCGAGCGGCTGGTGTACCCGAAGAAGCGCGGCGCCCTGCTCGCGGCCCTCGGCCAGGACCCGATGCTGTCGCGGCGCGGCCCGGTCCGCGACAAGGTCCTGGTCATCGCCTACGACACCTCGGGCTCGATGCCCCAGCACGTGATCACCTGGCTCACCGAACTCGTCGGCCGCATCGACGGAGTCGAGGCCCACTGGCTGTCCTTCGACGCCGTGGTCATGCCGTTCACACCGGGCGAGCGGGTCTACGGCGGTGGCGGCACGAGCTTCCAGGCGGTCGCGGACTACGTGGAGGGGCGCACGGAGGTCAACGGCCGCCGGTTCGACATCACTCCGGACGCGGTCGTGATGCTCACCGACGGGTACGCGCCGCCGATCGCACCCGCCGAGCCGGACAAGTGGATCTGGCTGATCACCGAGGGCGGCAGCGAGTGGCCCGAGACGCACACCCCGGCGATGGACTGCCATCGCGTCACGACAGGATCGCGGTAGATGAGCACGGACACAGGGCAGTTGACGGCAGCCGGGGGCAAGCGCGACCGGCGTGAGCTGTCGCGTCTGGAGTCCTTCGTCGACGCGATGATCGACCTGGGGCAGACCGGGCAGATCTTCGGCGAGCACGGCATCGGCAAGACGGCGACGTTCTTCTCCCACATCGGCCGCGCCCACCCGGGCACCGCGCTGGTGTACGTCCCGGCGGCCAATCTGACGCCGGACGACCTGCTGATCAACGCGCCGGTGCGGGACCCGCACACCGGTGAACTGGTGCTGCGGCAGCTGGTGATGAGCCAGTTGAAGCCGGGCACGCCGTTCGTGCTGCTCATCGACGACTCGCTGCAGGCGGGCGACACGATCCAGTCGCAGCTGATGCAGATCGCCTGCAACTGGACGCTGGGCGAGCACGATCTGCGGGCGCTGGGCTGCGTCGGGGTCTTCCTCACGGACAACGAGTCGCTGTCCGAGACCTCGGCCCGGCGCGGCGACCTCGCGCTGCTGGACCGCATGGTCACGATGCGGATCACGGCGAACGACACGTCCTGGCGTCGGCATCTCGCCGCCAAGTACCGCCCCTGGGACCTGAATCCGGTGTTCGCCGTGTGGGCGTCGCTCTCTCCCGCGCTGCGCGAGCTGCTGTCCCCGCGCACGCTGGACCATGTCCTGGCCAACGCGAAGGAGGGCTTCCCGCTCCGCTGGGGCCTGCCCCTGATCGACGGCGAGCGGCTGCGGCTTGCCGAGCCGGGCCCCGACGGCAGGCCCGGACAGAACCGCACGGCGGAAATCCTGGACCGTCTCGCCGAGGCCCTCGGCGTGCCCAACCCGACCACGATCCCCGACCCGGTACGGCAGGTGGTGCGGGCCGCGCTGCGCAACCGCTGGACGGTACTCCTGCAAGGGCCGCCCGGCTGCGGCAAGACGGAGCTGGTCCGGGAGACGGTCCGCGCGGGCCTGGGCCGGGAGCCGCTGTACTTCTCGCTGCCGGTGACGAACGTCGAGGACCTGTGCGCCCCGATCCCGTCGCCGGACGGCACCCTGGACAACCTGCTGGCCGCGAACTTCACCGGGCCGGACCCCAAGGCGATCGTGTGGGACGAGTACAACCGCCCCAAGGACAAGGCCGCGTTCGCCAAGCTCATGGAGATCACCCAGGAGTGGTCCCTCGCGGGCCGCCGCATCGAGAACCTGCGGGCGCAGATCGCCGTCCAGAATCCGCCGTACCACCTCGGCCGCAAGCTGCTGGTGTCGCGCAACAACATCGCCCAGGCGACGCGGTTCACGGCCTCGCTGACGGTGGAGCCCGAGGACATCCCGGCCAACGAGTGGCTGCTCGCGCGGTACGGCGCGGACGCCGAGACGGTGCTGGAGTGGTGGAAGCACGACATCGACGACGACGGCCGCGCCTGGATCACCAAGCGCACCCTGGAGCGTCTCATCAAGCTGCACCGCAAGGGGCTGCCGCTGGAGATGGCGACGGTCTACCTCGGCGACGGCGAGTACGCGCCCGTGCCGCTCACCGCCCTGATCGACCGCTTCAAGGGCCGCCCGGTCACCGGCCTGCGCGAACTGGCCCGCGACGCGGACCACTGGGAGGCCCGGCTGCGCCGCGCCGCCGACCGCACCGACGAGGGCGGCGACGACAGCGACGTGGTCCACCAGATCCTCGCCAACGCGGAGCTGTCCCAGCTGAAGAAGCACCGCGCGGTGGTGGCCCGCATGGTGGCCCTGCTCCCGGCGAAGCTCCGGGCGACGTATCTGATGGGGGCGTCGGCACAGCAACAGCGGTTCTGGACCGACATATTCACCGGGATGGCGCGTCGCTGACCCCGTGCCGGGGCCTGTCCGACCATGCCCGTGATCGCCCGGAGGACGGCAGCGCGGCGTCCGGTGCGCGCTCTCGGTGGGCCGGGCGGAAACCCTCGTACCGGACGTACCCGGGCTTTCGCCCGGTGCGACGAGTGGGGGCACCTCCCATGCCCTTGAGGCGGTGGGGAAGCGTGCCGGGCGTCACAGGGCAGGCGGGGGACTTCGCCGACGCGGCCTAGGCCTCCCCCGGCCGCGCCGTGCGGTGCACGCTGCGCACGGCGGCCACGTCGGGGGCGAGCGCCGGTGGCGGGAGGTGGGCGGTGAGGGTCTCCAGGCGGCGCTTGATACTGGCGGCGATGCCCTGGCCGAGGACGAAGCGGGTGGGGGTGAGCGCGCGGGGTGCCATGTCGAGGAGCCGGTGGGCCTCACGGCTGCGCATCCCGGTGTGGGACAGGACGAGGTGGGTGAGGCGGTGCTCGGCGGCCACGAGGGTGTGCGCGATGGTCTCGGCGGCGGACAGATCGACGTGGTTGTCGGCCGCGCCCAGCACCGCCGCCGCCCGGACCCGGCCGAGGTCCAGCAGGGCGACCCCGGCCGCGGTGGCCGCCGTCACCAGCCGTGCCGCGGCTCCCGGACCGATGCCGTTGCTGGCGACGGACAGCCGCGTGAGCCGTCCGTACGGTGCCCGTTCCAGGGCGTCGGCCAGCCGGAGGGCACCCTCGTCGCCCAACCGGGCGGCGGATACGTAGAGTTCGTCGATCGCGCCCTCGGCGAGGACGGCGGCCAGGGGTGTCGCGCCGTCCGCACCGAGCGGGTTGCCGCCGATGAAGACGCGTTCGATGCGCCGCCCATTTCCGGCAGCGGCGAGCAGCGCATCGGCGAGGACGGTCACGCCCTCCGGGTCGAGCCCGGTCTGCACGAGGTCCAGCGTGCGCAACGACCGTGCGGACTCGATGAGTTCGGCCGCCGCCCGCCCACCGCCGCTGCCCAGCGGATTGCGCTTGAGCCACACCCCGGTCACGACCTGCGGCGAGGCACGCAACCGGTCGGCGATCCGGCAGGCACCGCCGGCCGTGATCCCGTTGCAGCCCAGGTAGAGCGTCTCGACCTCACCGCTCCCACCGGCCACGACCTCGGCACCCTCGTCACCGAGCCCGTCCGTACCGAGCAGCAAGTGCCGTACCGGCGAAGGGCCTTGGGCCAGTGCCTCGGCGACGCGCGCGGCGCCCTGTGCCCCCAGCCCCTGTTTGCACAGATCGAGCCGCCCGTCCGGCAGCGCCGTTCCCACGGCGAAGTCCAGCCGCTCCCCGGCCGGCCGCCCGGCCCGCAACCAGTCGAGCAGCGGCCCGAGTTCGGCGACCGGACGCGGCGGGACGTAAACCACCCCGGCGAAGCCGACCGCGCCCGTGTCCTCCCTGTCCCCGCTCACCACGCCGCCTCCCGATAGTCCTTGAGGAACACCCCGGACACCGGATCCCCCGACTCGCCGCGCACGATCGGGTCGTAGACACGGGCCGCGCCGTCCACGATGTCCAGCGGTGTACGGAAGCCGGCCCCGGCCATGCGGCTCTTCTTGGGGGCGGGGTTCTCGTCGGTGATCCAGCCCGTGTCGACGGCGCACATGTGGACGCCCTGTTCGGCGAGTTCGGCGGCGCTGGTGCGGGTGAGCATGTTGAGCGCGGCCTTGGCCATATTGGTGTGCGGGTGTCCGGCCGTCTTGTTGCGGACGGCGAACCGGCCCTCTACGGCGGTCACGTTGACGACGTACCGGCGCGGGCGCGGGGAGGCCAGCAGCAGCGGAAGCAGCCGGTCGCAGAGCAGGGCGGGGGCGAGGGCGTTGACGAGCTGGGTCTCCAGGACCTCGGCCGGGTCGAGGGCGCCGAGCCGTGCCGACCAGGAGTTCTCCGGGGACGGGTCGGGCAGCAGTCCGGCCTCGTCGGCCTCGCGCAGGACGACGGGCAGCGCCGAGGCCCCGCCCGCGAGCATCCGCATCGGTGTGAACCCCGGCGCCTGCCGGGCCCCTTCGGGCAGTGCGTCGCGCTCGCCGGCCGCCAGCAGGGCGTACGACTGCGGGGGCCGCCGTACGGTCTGGGCGGCGTTGTTGACGAGGATGTCGAGCGGTTCGCCCGTCTGTCGCAACTCCTCGCACAGGCCCAGGACTTGGCGCGGGTCGCGGAGGTCCACGGCGAGCACGGTCAGTCGATCGAGCCACTTCTCGCTGCCGGGCTCCGCACGGAACCGGCGCACGGTGTCGTGCGGGAACCGCGAGGTGACCTGCACCTCCGCGCCGTCCCGCAGCATCATCAGGGCCAGCTGGAATCCGATCTTCACCCGCCCGCCGGTGAGCAGCACCCGGCGCCCGCTCAGATCCGTACTCAGCGCACGGCGGGCGGTGTTGTCGGCGGCGCACTCGGGACACAGCCGGTGGTAGAACGAATCCACCTGTCGATAGGGCGACTTGCAGACATAGCAACCACGCGGCTTGCGGTACACACCACCGGCGTCCGCCTGGGCAAGTTCGCCCGTCGGACCCAGCGGAGCATCCTCACGCCGGTCCACCGCGCCCGTCGCCGTCGCGGCCATCGCCTCGGCGTCGGCGGCGGACACGTCGGCGCCACGCGCCTTGCGGCGCCGCAGCCGCCCGTCCCGGGCGAAGGACGCGGCGACCTGTTCCGCGCGCAGGCGCACCGGATCGTCGACGGGCAACTCGCGCAGCCTGCCCACCGCGTGGTGGAAGGCCGCGAGTTCCGCCTCGGTGATCCCGCCCTCATCAGTCATCGGTTCCCGCCCCGGCCGTACCGTGAAGTGGGCCCCGGCCGGATTCGAACCGGCGTATCCGCCCTGAGAAGGCGGCGAGTCTGCCTCTGCTCCACAGGGCCCCCGAACGCAGCCCGGGGATCGGATTCGAACCGATGTGACCGTCTTGCCAAGACGCGCGCCTGCCTCTGCGCTACGCCCGGGTGCGCCCCCGGATCCTAACCGCACTCCCCCGGGCGGGAGACATCGATAAACGCCCCGGCCCCGGTCACTTCGAGGAGCGCCTGAGCTCCAGGCGTTCCTTCTCCGACAGGCCGCCCCACACTCCGAAGCGTTCGTCGTTGTCGAGGGCGTACTCCAGGCAGACGGAGCGGATGGGGCACATGCCGCAGATGCGTTTGGCCTCCCGGACGGAGCTGCCGGGCTCGGGGAAGAAGAAGTCCGCCCCGGTCTGCGCGCACAACGCCTCCTGCTGCCAGTCCAGGTCGGGCGCGGTGATCGTGTCGATGTGCATGACCAGGAGCGTGCCCTGCGGTGAAAAACGTTCGATCAACGCGGGATCAACGCCGCGCTCCGAGGCCTCCGGCCACCCCGATGGTGGCGCCGCGCCCGAACCGGCGCACGGCGGCGCGCGGAACCGGAGGAAAACACGGAGAACTTCCGCGGTCACCGAGGGTGAACAAAACGGTCGAGCCGACTCACCACGCCACACCGGCAGCGATTGTCAGTGGGCGGTGCAAGACTCGGCAGTGCAGAGAACGGGCCCCCTCAAGTACGGGACCCTTCAATGAGGAGGGCAAAGATGCTCACCACCCGTTTCGTCAACGGCGCTCCCAACTGGCTGGACGTCGGCTCGCCCGACATCGACAGCGCCATCTCCTTCTACGGCGGTCTCTTCGGCTGGGAGTTCCAGTCCGCGGGACCCGAGGCCGGCGGCTACGGCTTCTTCCAACTCGACGGCAGGACGGTCGCCGGCGGCATGCCACTGCCCCCGGAGCACGACTCGTCCGCGTGGACCGTGTACTTCCAGAGCCCGGACGCGGAGGCCACGGCCAAGGCGGTGGAACAGGCGCACGGCGCGGTCCTGTTCCAGCCGATGGACGTGATGGGCGAGGGGCACATGGCGGTCCTGAGGGACCCGGCGGGCGCCGCGTTCGGCATCTGGCAGCCGGGCCGGACCAAGGGTGTCGACGTGGCGGGCGACCCCGGTTCGCTGACCTGGGTCGAGCTGTACACACCGGACGTCGCCGCGGCTGCCGCGTTCTACCACTCCTCGCTCGGTCTGGAGACCTCGGCCGCCCCCATGCCGGGCGGTGACTACACCTGTCTCAACCCGGCCGGTGCCGGTGAGGAGGCGATGTTCGGCGGTGTCGTCCCGCTCGACTTCGACGCGACCGGCACGGCCTCGGGGGCGTACTGGCTGGCCTACTTCGAGGTCGCCGACGTGGACGCCACCGTGGCCAAGGCGCTGGAGACCGGCGGCAAGGTCACCGTGCCCGCCGCCACCATGGAGGGCGTCGGCCGCATGGCCCAGCTCACCGACCCGCACGGCGCCCGCTTCGCCGTCATCAGGAGCGAGCCGCCCCAGAGCTGACGGAGCGACCCCCCGGGGGCAGGCCTACGCGGAGGCGCGGCGGACCAATGTGGTCGGCAGGATCACACTGGACGGCGCGCCTCCGACGCCCTCGCTGGTCGCCCGGCGATCGAGGCCGCGCAGCAGCAGGCGTGCCATCAGCCGGCCCATTTCCTCTATGTCCTGACGGACCGTCGTGAGCGGCGGCTCGGTCTGCTCGGCGACCGGCAGCATGTCGTCGAAGCCGATCACGGCCACGTCCTCGGGCACCCGCAGCCCCTCCTCGCGCAGCACCTTCATGGCGCCGTAGGCGGTGAGGTCGTTGGCGGCGAACACGGCGTCCACGTCGGGGCAGCGGTCGAGCAGTTCCCGCATGGCGCGCTCACCGCCGCCCGGCGTGAAGTCGCTCTCGACGATCAGCCGGGGATCGACGTCGACCATGACGTCCCGGAACCCGTCGAGCCGGTCCACCGCGGACGTCTGGTCGAGTGCGCCGGTGATGTGCGCGATCCGGGTGCGGCCGAGTCCGACGAGATGGCGTACGGCCTCGCGGGCACCGCCCCGGTTGTCGCAGTCGACGTACACGGTGGGTCCGGTCGCTCGGGTTCCCTCGCTCCAGGAGGGCCGGCCGCCGAACACCGTGGGGACACCGGCGCGTTGGATCAGTCCGGGCAGCGGGTCGTCGAGGTGCAGGGAGAAGACGAGCGCGCCGTCCACATGTCCGCCGGCGAGATAGCGGCCGACGCGGGCGTGGTCGGCGCGGCCCTCCGTGAGGAGCAGTACGAGTTGGGAGTCGTGGGCGGTCAGCTCCTTGCTGATGCCCCTCAGTTGCATGGCGAAGAAGGGGTCGGCGAAGACCCGGGTCTCCGGTTCGGCGATCACCACGGCGATGGCGTCGTGCCGCCTGGTCACCAGACTGCGGGCGGCCTGGTTGGGGACGTAGCCGAGTTCCTCCACGGCCTGCCGGACCCGTTCGACGAGTGATTCCCGCACCCCGTCCCCGCCGTTGACCACCCGGGACACGGTGGCCCGCGACACCCCCGCCCGCGCGGCCACGGCCTCCAGCGTGGGGCGCGGTGCTGTCTCGGTCACTTCTGGACCCCTCCTCGATGCTGCGGATCAGGATAGCCGCGGGCGAAGCGGACGGTGAGAGCGCTCCCAACCAGACGGGGTCCTCCGGCTCATCCCAGCGGATTCACCCGCCGCCCGACCCCGTCCCGCTCCGCCCGCTCGTAGGCCAGCCAGGCGAGTGCCAGGTCCTGCCAGGGCAGCCCCACGGGGGCGTACACGGAGCGGGCAGCGGCTTCGGTGCGGCCCGGGAGGTCGCCGCGCAGTACGTCGCCGAGTGTCGTGTCGATGTCGGCCGACGCCAACGCGCCCACGGAGGCGGCCAGTTGACGGTTGTCCACGACGACCAGCGCCGCGTCGAGCAGATCGGCGGCCAGTTCCCGCCTGCCTGGTTCGTCGGCGCGCAGGCTCGTGAGGTGCTGTCCCTCCCGGGTGTCCGCGAGGGACAGCAGCGGGGTGCGGGACCAGGTCGTGAGGAGCACGATGCCGGCGGCCGAGGCGATCTCCGTCGGCGAGCCCAGCACCTTGCCGCCGTGCCGTACGGCGAACTCGGTCGCGCGGCCGAAGTCCGTGTCGTGGACGAGGAGTTGACCGTACGGCCGCAGGACGTCCAGCCCCCGGAGCATCAATTCGGCCTGCACGCCCGCACCGATCACCCCCATCACCGCGTCCTCCGCCGGTCCGCCAGAACGTGGGTGCCCAGTGCCGCCGCCAGTCCGGTCCGCCACGCGGTCACCGTCGCCGCGTCGAGGAGGGCGAGCAACTCCCCGTTCGTGCCATCGCGCAGGCAGATCACGCTCCTCGACCCGGCACCCGCGACCTTCACCGCGCAGGCCTCGATGCCGGGGATGACGGCGGTGGCGGTACCGGGGAACGGCGGGTCGGTGCGCATCCGCTGGCCCGGGACCGCCGTCGCCGTCCCCATGGCGAGGAAGCCGTCGCGCAGCGCGGCGAGGCAGGCCGCGGGTTCCAGGAGGGCGTCGAGGTCCCTTCGCGTCAGCAGGCGGGGCATCCGTTCAGGATCCCTCAGGGTCCTTCTTCGCGCGGCTCGGCTGCACCCGCTTGGGCTCCCCCGGCATCTTCGGGTACTCCGGCGGGTAGGGCAGATCGCCGAGCCCGTGGTCGTGTTCGTCACGGCGGGCCAGTTCCAGCAAGGCGTCCAGGGAGTAGCGGTGGTCGTCCATGTCGGCGTGCACATCGCCGAGTTCGGCGAAACGGGCCGGCATGGTCGCCAGGTCGAAGTCGCGGGGGTGCGCCGTGCCGACCTCGTCCCAGCGCAGGGGAGCCGAGACCGGGGCATGCGGGCGTGGCCGTACGGAATAGGCGGAGGCGATGGTGCGGTCGCGGGCGGTCTGGTTGTAGTCGACGAAAATGCGTTCGCCGCGCTCCTCCTTCCACCACTTGATCGTCACCTGCTCGGGCATCCGGCGTTCCAGTTCGCGGCCGACGGCGATGGCGGCGCGGCGGACCTGCGTGAAGGTCCAGTTGGGCTCGATCGGGACGAAGACATGCAGGCCGCGTCCCCCGGAGGTCTTGGGGAAGCCCTTCAGACCGCCGAACTCGTCGAGTACGGCGCGGAGTTCGTGGGCGGCGCGGACCGCGTCGTCGTAGTCGGTGCCGGGCTGCGGGTCGAGGTCGATGCGCAGTTCGTCGGGGCTGTCGACGTCGTCGCGGCGCACGGGCCAGGGGTGAAAGGTGAGCGTGCCGTACTGGGCGGCCCACAGGACGGCGGCCTCCTCGGTGGGACACATCTCGTCGGCGCTGCGTCCGCTGGGGAAGGTGATGTGGGCGGTCGGGATCCAGTCGGGCATGTTCTTGGGCGCCCGTTTCTGGAAGAAGTTCTCTCCCTCGACCCCGTCCGGGTAGCGCTCCAGGGTGGTGGGGCGGTTGCGCAGGGCGCGCAGGATTCCGGGGCCGACCGCGACGTAGTAGCGGGCGAGGTCCAGCTTGGTGAAGCCGCGCTCCGGGAAGAAGATCTTGTCGGGACTGGACAGCCGTACGGTCCGGCCGCCCGCCTCCAGTTCCACCGCTTCGCCCATGCGAGCCA
>Ga0307511_10000149_pt1 | contig 66563 bp, 57 predicted proteins | sample 13_EM_MG_FD_200266 | JGI IMG/M metagenome (GOLD analysis project Ga0307511, IMG submission 200266) | Populus trichocarpa ectomycorrhiza microbial communities from riparian zone in the Pacific Northwest, United States - 13_EM | ecosystem: Host-associated > Plants > Roots > Unclassified | place... | reverse complement strand
GGCAGGCGGAGGCCACCTCGGAGCCGGTGAACCCGGCACCGATGACCAGCACCCGGCCGGGGCCGGCGGTCAGTCGCTGCCGTAGTCCATCCGCGTCCTCCGGGGTGCGGATCGTGTGCACCCCGTCGAGCCGGGCCTCTACTTCGTTCGGCCATGGGCGGGCCCGCAACCCGGTCGCGATGAGCAACCGGTCGAATCCCACGCGCTGGCCGTCGGCCAGAATGACCTGCTTGCCGCCGAGGTCAAGACCCGTGGCCGCGACCCCCAAACGCCACTGCACATCGAACTCACCATGATGAGGAAGTGCGGTTCCTAGTGCCGAAGCCTGGCCGATCAGGACCTGTTTGGACAGCGGCGCCCGGTCGTAGGGGGGATGGAGTTCGTCCCCGATCACGATAAGCGAGCCGGTGAAGCCGTCTCGGCGCAGCACCGAAGCGGCCCGCAGTCCGGCCAGCGACGCCCCGACGATGACAACGCGCCCAGTGCCCTCACCCGCCTCCACAGGGCCTCCCAAGGTCCCTTCCACTGTGGCCCCAGGCGGCGGGTGCGGCAGCCGGTGCCGTCCGTCCTCTCCGTCAACGAGGATGGACTGGACCGGGCAGGCCGCCGCAGCCCGCTCGATCTTCTCCCGCTGCCCCTGGTCTGGATCCGAGTCGTACAGCAACGCCTCGTCCCCACGCATGACGAATACATCTGGCGCGGCGAACGCACACTGCGCGTATCCCTGACACCGGTTGAGGTCCACGATGACCTTCATCAAGGCCTCCGTTCCGAAATCGGCACGCAGCCTGCTCTTCGGTGAACCACGACACATCCGAGTTTCCAGGATCCACCCACACGCGCGGCCGCGGCCACGCCGTGCATGGCGGATGGGCGTCACTGGCGCGGATTGCCACGTGCGCTGACTGGGGTCCGGGGCATGTGGCGGCAGTCCGCCGCTGAACATGACCTGCAAGGCTGAAACACGTCGGGAGATACAGTCCACAATGGACCGGCAGTGCTTCTGGTGGAAGATTGCCGAAGGACTGTCCGTCAGTGGCAGGCGTGCAGAGCGGGTGCCGGCCCGATGATCCTCAACAGTCACTCGGACCGGCACCCACTGTCTGACCCAGGCAGATCGTGAGGGGATGTGCCCAGGTCCGTGCGTGGCCCGACCAACAGCAATGGCGATGTGACAGGCACCGGCCGATGCTCGTCACACCCACCAGGCCGGTACCCGCCCGACCCAGGAGTAAGGGGCCACGGCTCCTCTCGGGTCTGCGCCGGATTCAAACAGTGGGAACGGCCCGACACCAGGGGACGCGGCGCCATTGGCCAGGACTGGCCAGGAACCCGGGAACTCGACGAGAGCAAGTTGCGGGTAGCGCCTACAGGCCAAACACGACGGTCGCCGCTCGGTAGGTCTCCAGGATGACCGGGCGTCGAGCCGTGAGCTGCCAACGACTTGATGGAGGCAGGCACCCTCGGTCGTGTCCAGGCAGTGCCTTGGACACGCCTCCTGGACCGAATGAGTATTGCTCGGTTATCTGCCCGGTGTGTTCACACGTGAGCGCGGTCCTGCCGCGACAGGCCACGTCGAACGCGCGACGTGCCTTGTGCGTAGTGAGGCCTGACCTCATTGGCCCCATGGACGCACGCTGACGGCTCAGCGACTCGTCCGCGAGACAGAGGACCGAGCAGGCACCATGGACGAAGCCGACCGGCCACTGCCCAATGACGGCTCCACCGCCAAGCGGTTCGGCAGGAGATCGATGCTCAGGGCGGCGAAACTGGGCAGCGCCGTCGCCGCGTCGATGTCGGTCGGCGCAACCTCCACGGCCATACCGGCGCCGGGGTTGGCCAGCGTCAGCGGCAGCATCGTGCTCGACCCGGCGACGATCCCCAAGTACGTCACCTCGTTGCCCATTCTGCCCACGATGCCCCGATCCTGGACCACCCGCGACCTCGACGGCTACACGATCAGCGCGCAGCAGTTCAGGCAACAACTGCTTCCCCATGGCTTTCCCAGTACCACCGTGTGGGGCTACGGATCGGCTGACCACCCGAGGACCTTGCACACCCCGGGCTTCACCATCGAGGCGCGCAGCGGGCGAGCGGTGCGGGTCACCTGGGTGAACGGCCTGGTCGACGGCCAGGGGCATTACCTGCCGCACCTGTTCCCCGTCGACCAGGCCCTGCACTGGGCCAACCCACCTGGCGGTCGGTCGGATCGGGACACGCGCCCGATGTTCGCCGCGACGCCATCGGACTACCGCGGCCCCGTGCCGATCGTCACCCACTTGCACGGCGCGCACAGCCTCCAGGACAGCGACGGCTACCCATCGGCCTGGTACCTGCCACGGGCACGGGACATCCCGACCGGATACGCGAGAGTCGGCTCCTACCACGAGCCGCACCGCCACCAGGCAACCGAACGCCTGCGCGTGCGGTGGCGTCCCGGAACCGCCGTCTTCCAATACGCCAACGACCAGGCCGCGACGATGTTGTGGTACCACGACCACACGCTCGGGATGACCAGGCTCAACCAGCACGCCGGGCTGGCCGGCTGCTACGTCGTTCGCGGCGGCGGTCACGACCTGCCGCCCGGAGTCCTGCCCGCTGGCCGCAACGAGATCGTGCTCGTGATCCAGGACCGTTCCTTCGCCCCGGACGGCTCGATCTTCTTCCCGTCGACACGGGGATTCGTCGCCGACATCCCGCCAGACGCGCGGTTTGTGCCGTTCAGTGACGTGCCGCCGCTGTGGAACCCGCAGATATACGGCACCACGATGGTGGTCAACGGCCGCAGTTGGCCGGTGCTGACGGTCGAACCCCGTCGCTACCGGTTCCGGGTGCTCAACGCCTGCAACGCGCGCACCCTGGTGCTCAAGATCGCCGCCAACCCGCTGGCCGCCCGGCCGGCGCCACCGGCGCTGTCCTGCTGGCAGATCGGCGCGGACGGCGGCTTCCTGCCCACGCCGGTGCGCCTGGGACAGGTGCTGTGTGCCCCAGCCGAACGTGCCGACCTGATCGTCGACTTCACCGACGTACGCGTGGGCAGCGAACTGTACTTGATCAACGAGGGTCCCGACAGGGCGTTCAGCGGGACGCCGGGGGGCGCGGCGGCCGACCCGACCACCACCGGACAGGTGATGAAGTTCGTGGTGGCGCCGCGACGTTCGCCGGACACCAGCCTGCCCCCGGCGCAGCTGCGGCTGCCGGCCGCAAAGCCGCTGGGCGCGGCCGAGCACACCTGGCGGGTATCGCTCAACGAGACGAATTCCCGCTACTACCAGCAGGCGATGATCAGCACGATGCTCGGCACCGTCAGGGCGGACGGGACCCCCGAGCCGCTCGGATGGGGCGCGGCCGTCACCGAGTCACCCGCCGTCAACGCGACCCAGGTCTGGGAGCTCACCAATTTCACCCAGGACGCCCACCCCATCCACCTCCACCAGGTGCAGTTCCAGGTCCTCGACCGGCGCCGCGCCAACGGTCCGGCCCGGCCACCGGAGCCCTGGGAGACCGGCCGCAAGGACACCGTGATCGTGTACCCGCACGAGACCACTCGGGTCGCGGCACGGTTCGACCTGCCGGGTCGCTACGTGATGCACTGCCACATCCTGGATCACGAGGACAACGAGATGATGCGGCCGATCCAGGCGGTGCCGGGTCGGCGTCGCGTTCCTCAAAGCTCGTGAGCCTGTGATCGGTGATCCTGGTTGGTGGCCGAGGAGCGACACGTGACCTCGCCTGACGACACGCGTCGGTGCTGCCGATCAGGTGATCCGGCTGCTGCGCCCGTTCGGAGCAGGGTGTTGACCACTTGGGTGGCGGTTGGGGTGCATCCCCACTACATCGGATGATGGACACCGAGCAGCAGGGACGGGGACCTTCACCGCGTTCATGCTGCGACCACGAGTTCCCGTGCCCAGGTCATGCGCCGGAGCTCGTCTGTGCCGGCTGACGCGCGTTCCGGCCTGCACCGGCCCGCTGGCCGGTTTCTCAGGCAGTCACGGAATTCCGCCGCCCGGCCGTCGTGGTGCCGGGCGCTGAGGGCTCGGCACCACTCGCATGTGAGATCGACCTTCAGGCCCAGGAGCAAACCCATCCATGGCATCACGTTCGTCCCGCCCAACGGCGCTGCTCGTTTCGGTGCTCATGCTCACGGCATTGCTCGGCACCGCGCAATCCGGCTGGGCTGGCACCTCCGGTCCCTACTCGCGCACCGATTCGGGGTACGTGCACGGCAAGACCGTGTCCGGTGTGGAACAGTTCCTCGGGGTGCCGTTCGCCGCCCCGCCGGTGGGCCGGCTGCGCTGGCGACCGCCGGCGGCCGTGTCGTCCTGGACCGGCGTACGCGAAGCGACCCGGCCAGGCCCGCAGTGTGCGCAGACCTACGGTCTGCCGCTGACCACCAACACCAATGAGGACTGTCTCTACCTCAACGTCTACGTCCCCTCGGGTGGCGCGGCGAGCAAACCGGTCATGGTGTGGATCCACGGCGGGGCCTACGCCTTCGGCGCCGGTGACCAGTACGACCCGACCGAGCTGGCCAAGGCCGGGGATGTCGTTGTGGTCACCATCAATTACCGGCTGGGCCCGTTCGGGTTCCTTGCCCATCCGGCGCTGTCAGCTGAGGCGGCTGACCATTCCTCAGGCGACTACGGCCTGATGGACCAGCAGGCGGCCCTGCGTTGGGTACAACGCAACGCGCCTGCTTTCGGGGGCGACCCGCGCTCGGTCACCATCTTCGGTGAGTCCGCGGGTGCCGGCAGCGTCTGCGCACAGGTCGCCTCACCGTGGACGGCCGGGATGTTCGCCCGTGCGATCGCCGAGAGCGGGTGCACATTGCCCTCGCCTGCCCTGCCCGACGCCGAACGGCATGGTGTCGAGTTCGCGACCGCGCTGGGGTGCGGTGGCGGTGATGTCGGCGTCGCGGCGTGCCTGCGGTCAAGGTCCGCGGCGGCCCTATTGGCCAGTTCCGGGATCAATGTCACCAAACCCGACCTGGACTGGGCGCCTGCGGTGGGTGGCAGCATCCTTCCCCGGCCGGTACAGGTCGCCTTCGAGCAGGGGGACTACCAGCGTGTGCCGGTGCTGGCGGGCACCAACCACGATGAGGGGACTTTCTTCGTGGCGGCGCAGTACTTGCTGGGACTTGGCGTCGCATCGTGGAACTACGACCAGCTGATCGCCAGGACGTACGGCAGCCGCTTCGTCGCACGGGTGCTCGCGCGGTACCCGTTGACCGACTACCCCGGCGCGGCACAGGCGCTGGCCGCTGTGATCACTGACTCGATGTTCGCCTGCCCTGCGTACGCGTTTGGTCGCGCGCTGGCCAAGACCACCAGCACCTACGTCTACGAGTTCGATGATCCGGCTGCGGCTATGGCCATTCCGTTACCCACCACGTTCCCAACCCGTGCGGCGCACACCTCGGAACTGGCGTATGTGTTCGGCCGGACCGTGGCGCTCAAGCTGACGCCGCTGTTCAGCCCGGCGCAATATGCGCTGTCCCGCACGATGATGGGTTACTGGACCAGCTTCGCCCGATCCGGCACTCCGAACACAGCCGGCGCGGCGTGGTGGGCGCCGGTCACCGAGGGCCAATACGTGGTGCAGCACCTCAGGCCGGACAGCGTAGGGCCCCGCATGTGGTCGGGCGCCGACCACAACTGCGGTTTCTGGCAGGAGCTCGTCGACGACGGGCTGATCCCCGCCCTCTGACCTGGGATGAGGAAGGCCGTCTTGACCGCCAAAAATATGGACTCGATCGGATTCGTGGTGCGCAAGTGAATCCAGTGCTCAGCTGGATAGTTGTAGAACGCCAACAGCTCGTCGACGTCGTCGGTGATCTTCGCGACGGCCTTGGGAAACTTCGCACCATAGGCGGCCTCGAACGCTTTCACCGCGTCCAGGGCGTGCCGGTGGTCCTGGGCGTTCCAGATCTCCGCGAGTGCCTTCTTCGCGCCCGGATGCGCTGTCTTCGGCAGGGCCGACAACCCCTTGGCGATCTTGTGGAACCAGCACCGCTGCTCGCGCGTGGCCGGGAAGACCTCGCGCAGCGCGCCCCAGAAGCCCAGCGCGCCGTCGCCGACCGCCAGCACCAGGGCGGTCATCCCGCGCCGGGCGCAGTCGCGCAGCAGGTCCGCCCACGACTCGGTCGACTCTCGGTACCCATCGACCAGCGCGACCAGTTCCTTGCGGCCGTCGGCACGGATCCCGATCATCACCAGCAGGCAGAGTTTGTGTTCCTCCAGGCGGATGTTGACGTGGATACCGTCCGCCCACAGGTAGACGTAGTCCACACCGGACAGATCACGTCCGGCGAAGGCACGTTGCTCTGCCTTCCACTGCTCGGTCAGCTTCGTGATCACCGGCGCGGACAGGCCCGTGGCCAACCCGAGGAACTGGCCCAGCGCGGGCACGAAGTCACCCGACGAGAGGCCGTGCAGGTTACGTCCTTCACCGGCGGATCCACAGGTCTCAAGCATTGCTCGGTGAACCGCGTGGTACGGCCGGCACAGCTCGCACCATGGACCCGGCCCGCACCGGCGTCTTCGTGGGCCTCGCCACCTCCGGCGCTGACACACACCGGAGCCTGCGGTTCGCGGCCGCGACCAAGTTCTGACGCGATACACCCAGTGGTGCTGCCCGCCACGTCCGTGCGCCCGCGTGTGGTGAGCCGTGGGGGCGTCTGGCGCGCGCAATCGTGAATGCCTGACCAGGTTGCGATTACGACTGCTTGAGCCGATCCAGCACTGTCCGCGCCTGGGATTGCGCGATCGCGGAGAGATCGTCCAGCTTCAGCGGGTCCTCGCCAGGCGCACGGTGGACCGCGACCTGGACTTGTACCGACACGTTGCTGTCCTGCACCCCGACAATGTAGCTCGCGCCCGGGGCCGGGTCCGTGACGGCGATCCCGCGCCAGTAGTTGCGGGCGCCGAGTCCGGGGATCGTGCCGGTGCTCCACCCCTGCTGCGCGGCTCCGGCGTTGTTCCACTTGTCATATCCCGGTGGCTCGCCGGCGGAGGTGAACTCGACGAGGACTCCGATTCCGGCTTCGTCGGTCGTGACGCCGTCGGTGGGGGACGTGCTGGTGTATTTCAGATCGCACGTCAGACTGCCGCCGTAGCCGCCACTCGGCTGGTCTTCCCGGTGCATCGGCGTGGTCGGCGTGGAGGACCATTTCAGCAGCGGCTTGGGGTCGAGCAGATCGCAGGCACTGGCGATCGCCTTCATCGAATACCTTCCCGGCGCCGCGGAAGGTGGGGCGGTGGTCGCGGACGGAACCTGGCTCGGTGAAGCCGGAATCGACGCGGGCACGGCCTTGGTGGACGAGCCGCCGCTCACGGAGAGCCCGATAGCGACTCCGATGCCGAGCACCGCGACCAGCCCGATCGCGACGACCACCATCAGTCCTGCCTTGGAGCCGCTGACCCGGCTGGGCGGGGCTGCGGGCGGCGGATAGCCGAATGGCGGACCGTAGCCTGGGCCTGGGACGTACCCGGACCCGGGGGAACTGGATGTGGGCGGGCCCGCGACGAAGCTGGACGGGGCCGAAGCGGGGCCGGGCACGGGCGGAACGACGTCGGGCGCCGGCGGAGCGGAGCCAGGCGGGACGTGGCCGGATGTGTGCCAGACCGAGCCGGGCCGATCCCCCTGGTTCGGCCCGGCAACAGGATCGGGGTCGTTCGCGACGCGCTGGTCGTCAGCTTCGCCCGGGAAGTCAGTCATCGGTGCCGTACCTCGGTGTGCCGCATCGCGTCCCCCTAGTGCTGTTTCAGCCTGTTCAGCGTGTTCCGGGCCTGGGCCTCGGCGACCGACTCCAGTTCGGCCCGGTGCACCTGGGAATCGTCGTTGCTGCGGCTGACGTTGAGCCGGACGCGCACCGAGACGTTGCCGTCCAGCACGGCCAGCAGGTACCGCGTGTTGGTGACCAGGTCGCCGAAAATCTCGGAGTGCCAGTAGCCCTGGGTCCCGATTCCGGTGATCGGGCCGGATTCCATGCCGGCGCCGGTCTTGGCCATGTCGCCGCGTTTCCAGTTGTCGTAGGACGGTGGGGCGCCACCGTCGGTGAATTCCACGTCGACGAGGATTTCGGCCGTGTCCACGGCGTCGCCGCTGGAGTAGCCGATCTGGCAGCTCAGGCTGCCGGCGCCGTCGACGCCCGGGCGGACTTCCCGGTGCTGGGGCGGGCCCGCGAGAGTGGGCGACCACTTCGTCAGCGGAGCGGGATCGACGAGATCACAGGCGTTGGAGACCGCGTTCATCGAGTAGACCGGGGCCGCGGCCGGTTTCGGCGGCTGGTCGGAGGACCGCCTGACGACGACACCGACGGCCACCCCGGCGCCCAGCACGATCACCAGCGCGGCGACTCCGGCCACGATCCAGCGCGTCCGGCGCGGCTTGGCCGGTGGCGGATACCCGTAGCCGGGATAGGGGTACGCGGGCTGGGGCTGGCCGGGATAGGGCGGCGGACCGTTTCCCGCTGTCGCGAAGGAACCCGGGGTGTGCTCGACGCTGCTCGGAGCCCGCTGGTCATCGCGCCCGTAGTCGGATTCGGTCATCCCCCCGCTGCCCTCCTCCCGGCGCCTGGCCATCCTCGGATGCACTACCGGGACAGGCCATCTCATCCATCACCGGGGAGCCGCGCGACACGCGCCTCATTGCCACGTGGGTCAGTTGGTGGCCATCAGCGCGTAATCGGCATACGACACCGGCGAGGGTCGAGACGGTGCGCGGCCTGCTCTGCATCAATCCTCCAGCGGTGTGACACCAGGGCCACCTATCGATCAGCGTGGCTAGCTTAACCAGACAGGAGGCAGGTTTCCGCCTGTCCTGGTCGACATACTGCCACCGGCTGTGAGCTGGGGTTCAGGCGGCGGGTTGGTGCTCGTCGAGCAGTCCTCCGAGCCGTCGCCCGCGCTGCGGTGACTGCGGAAGTCGCATTTCCGCAGGTCAGCGCACCGTGCCGGCCCCACTGCCGCTGCGGGCCGTCAGCGTGTCCTCGATCATCTGGGTCGGTGACGCGCGAGTGGATGTCGTCCACATCCTTGCCCTGGTGCCCGAGCCGCACCAGCCACACGATGTGCGGCCTGACCACACTGGCCCTGGCCAAGGAGGGCAGCTGCCCGCGAACAAACCGAGTATGACTCGGATACGGAACCGAGTCGCCGAGCCGAAGCCGTCCACGAACATCGAGCCGGGCGCCGGATCGGCGCCGACCCAGTGCCGGCCCCGCTCGACCAACCGGGCGACGTGCGCCTGGTGCGAGGCGTCGCCGGCGCTCACCCAGCGCTCGACCCGGCCGGCGTCCTCGTCGCGCCTGCCGCCGCTGCGCCTGTGCTCCGTCGCCCATCGGCGCGACATTCCCGCGGCGAAGCACGTCGGCTTGTTCGAGACGATCCGGCAGCGGCGGATCGCCCAGCGAGCGGGATTCGACGACGCGCTGTTCGTGGACGAACGCTCGCGCGTCCTCGAGGGCGCGACCTGGAACATCGGCTTCCACGACGGCACTGGACTGGTGTGGCCGGCCGGCGACCAGCTGCCCGGGGTCACCATGGAGCTGGTGAAGTCGCTCGAAGTCGCGAAGTCGTCCGAGCGTGAGCTGGACCTTGTTGCGGCGGGGCGCTTTCCGATCGCCTTCGCCACGAATGCCGCTGTGGGGCTGCGGGTCATCGAATCCATCGACGACATCCGTTACGACACAACGGCCGACGCGCTCGAAGACCTGTCCCGGCGGTACCTGGCGCTGCCCGGCGAACCGGTGTGAGGCTCACCTGAGCGTGGCCGGGGCCCTTGGTGATCTGTTGGCGGCTGATGGTGGTGCGAGTAGGCGCTCGACGGCGTGTTCCGCGGCGACGTTCACGTACGGGGCTGGACAGAAGCCTTGTTGTCAGTTGGTCGCGGAGCAGGGCCGACGGTCCGCGGCGGGACTGCCGCGGACCACTGAACGTGTCTGGTAGTCACGCCTACGTTCACACGATCGGCGCAGGGCGGCGTTCGCCCGCCCTGGTAACGTCGGCGCCGCGGGAAGAACATTCGAGTGAGCACTCATTCCGGGGGGAATGTTCCATGGGGCCACCGGCAAGATCTCGTACGGCCGGTCCGGTGACGCGCGAACGCGTCGGCTCGGGGATCGTGACGTGTTCCGCGGAGCGGGACGCCCATCGGTCGCCTCCGGGATCGTGAAGGACGCGGCGTCGCGAGTTCCAGGCGACCGCCGCGCATCAGCTTCCTCCCCCGCGCCCCGGTATCGTGGACATCCAGTCGCAGCAGGACCTGCGCGACGATCCCGAAATCGATCTGGCGTTCGCCCGGTTGCCCGCGTACCCCGGCGGGAACGGACGATGACGACATGGTCCATGCCACGGAATTCCGCGCGGCGCAGCTGATCCGTGGCAGTCTGCAAAGGACGTTCATGAGTCACCTAGTGTTCGTGGAGACATCGGGCTCCGGGACGCACGCGATCGAATACGCGAAGGCGGCGGGGCACACCGTCACGTTGCTGTACTCGCCGCGGTACGACTTCACCGCGTCGCGCGAGCAGCGGCTGCTCGCCCGCAAGCTCGCCGATCGCACGGCCGAACTGGGCGAGGGTGACTCGCCGGCCGACCTCATCGCGGCGTTGCGCGCGGCGGGAACCGACCCGGGCGAGGTGGACGCCGTGCTGTCCACGCTCGCGTTCGGCATCCCGCCCGCCGCCGCGCTGGCCGCGGCGCTCGGCGTCGCCGGCACATCGGCGGAGGCGGTGGCCATCGCCCGCGACAAGGGCCGCTGCCGGGAGGCACTGCGGGCGGCGGGGGCGCCGAGCCTGGAGTTCGCCGTGGTCACCACGGTCGACGAGGCGCTGGCGGCGGCCGAGGCGATCGGGTACCCGGTGATCGTCAAACCGGTGCTCGGCGTGGGCAAGGCGGCCACCACGATCACCCGCTCACCGCAGGACGTCCGCACGCACTTCGCCGAGGCGGCCGAGGCTTTCGCCGGGTTGGCCACGGGGATGTCGGCGCACTTCGACGACCGGTTCATCGTGGAGGAACTCGCGGTCGGCGACCTGTACTCGGTGGAGGTCGCCGCCGACGGCACGGACGTCGTCGCGCTCGCCAGCACCTTGCAGAAGACCGCGAGCCACGACCCGGTGCTGGAACTGGGGTGCACGGTGCCGACCGGGCTCACCCCGGCTGAAGAGGACGAGATGCGGTCCTACGCGGTGCAAGTGTGCCGTGTCCTCGGCCTCGACCTCGGTGTGTTCCACGTCGAGATGATGCGCACCGCCCGTGGGTTCCGGCTGACTGAAGCCAACCCGCGGATCGCCGGCGGCGCCCTGCCGGAGACCATCAACGCGGCGGCCGACCAGAACATGTTCGAGGTGCTGGTGAACCTCTTCACGGGGCAGCCGGTGCCCGCGCCGCTGCGGTTCACCGGCGCGGCTTCGCATTCCGTGCTGGGCGCCGCGACGCCGGGAACGGTCCGCGCGGACCTGCCCGCGGACTGGTTCGCCGAGGTGCACGACAAAATCCACTCCGGCTGGGTGCGGGCGGAGCCCGGCACGCGGCTCGACGTCATGCGCGGCAACTTCGACCGGTTCGGCATGATCCGCGTCGTGGCCCCGGACGCCGACGAGGCGAAGTCCCGGTGCCTGGAAGTCAAGAGGACGGTCGAACGGAAGCTGGGCATTCCCCTGATCCGCGAGGCGGGAGCCGAGGAAGGCAGCGCCGCCCCGTGACCAGGGTCGTGATGGTGATGCCGTACCTGGACTACCCGGCGGCGGCCCGCGAACGCGGGTTCGACCTCTGCGCCGTCTGGGATCCCGCGGTCGCCCGGCGGATCTTCGGCGCGGCCGCAGAACGCTACCTGGCGGACATGGCGGAGGCGGCGGACGAGCTCCGGCTGGCCGACTTCGGCGACCACGCCGGGCTGCGGCGGGTGCTGGAGTCGGCGGTCGCCGAGTACCGGCCTCGGTACCTGTACCACGTCGGCGGCGAAGACACGATGGCGCTCACCTACCGGGTCGCCGAGGAGCACGGGCTGGCCGTGAACTCTTCCCGTGCCATCGAAACGCTGAACGACAAGCTGGCGCTGCGCCGCGTGCTGGCCGAGCGGAACCTGTCCCCAGTGCAGTTCGCGCATGCCGCGCACTGGGAGGAGGTGGCCGGGCTGCTGCCACAGTTCCGGCTGCCGGTCGTCGTGAAGCCCACCGGGCTCTCCGGCAGCCGCGGTGTCCGGCTGGTGCGGGAACCCGGTGAGCTCGACGGCTGGGGACGGCTGCTGGCGGGGTACGGCTACACCGGGTCGGTACTGGTCGAGGAGTACCTCGACGGGCCGGAGTTCAGCGTGGAGACCATCAGCGTGCGCGGGCGGCACCACGTCATCGGGGTGACCCGCAAACAAGTCGGCGAGCCACCGTTCTTCGTGGAGTCGGGACACGTCCACCCGGAGCCGGAGTCCGCGGCGACCGCGGCGATGGCGGAGCTGGTGGCGGCCACGCTGACAGCGGCCGGGTACGACACCGGTCCCGCGCACACCGAGGTCAAGCTCACCTCGCGCGGTCCGAGGGTGGTGGAGTCGCAGGCCCGGCCCGGCGGCGACAAGATCCCGAGGCTGGTCCGGCTGTCCCGCGGGTTCGACATCGCGGGCGGGATCTTCGACGCGCTCGCCGGCAACCCGCTGCGGCCGGCGACAGGCACCGGCACCGCGCGCATCCACTACTTCAGCCTGCCGATCGGCGTGGTCACGTCGGTGGCGGGCCTGGACGCGGCCCGGGATCTCCCGTTCGTGCACGAACTGAGCTTCCCGTTCGCGCCGGGGGACGCGGTTCCGGAAACGGTGGACTGGAGCACCCGGCACGGCTACGTGGTCGTGCGCGGCGATTCCGCCGCGCACACCGACGAGCTGGTGGCGCAGGTCGAACGCACGCTGCGGGTCACGACAAAAACCGAGACCCGTGCCGGCGTCGACCGGTGAGCCGGGTTCGCCTGCCCGGCAACCGGACCCTCCGCGTGCGGATCGCGGTCAGCTTCGTCAACCGCCTGCTCGACTCGATGGTCACCTCGTTCATGGCGATCTACCTGGCGTCGGCGTTCGGCGCGGCCTCGGCCGGGCTGTTGATATTCGCGGTGGTCGGGCTGGGGGTGCTCGCGATGCTTGTCGGCGGCCACATCGCCGACAAGCACGGCCGCAAGCGCACGCTGCTGCTCGCGGAGGCCGGGATGGCGGCGTCGTTCGCGGTGATGGCCGTCGCCGTCGCCGCGTCGCGGACTCCCGCGTTGCTGGTGTACGGCGGCTACCTGGTCAACCGGCTCGCGGCCAGCATGGCGCTGCCCGCCAGCGATGCCATGATCGTCGACGTCACGACCCCGCAGACGCGCAAGCAGGCGTACGCGGTGAACTACTGGGCGGTGAACCTCGCCCTCGCCACCGGGTCCCTGCTCGGCGCGTGGCTCTACGTCGGTCACTTCACCGCGATGCTCACCGGAGCGGCGGTGTGCGCGACCGGCGTGCTGCTCACCACGGTGTTCCTGATCCGGGAGACCCGCCCTGCCACCACGACCGTGGCCGCCACGCCGCACGAGTTCTTCTCCGGGTACCGGGCGGTGCTGCGGGATCGACGGTTCGTCCGGTTCACCGCGGCCGCCACACTCACCCTGGCGATCGAGTTCCAGCTGGTCAACTATGTCGGGGTCCGACTGGCCTCGGACATGCCCCCGCAGGACCTGTTCCCCGCCGCCGGCCTCACGGTGCACGTGACGGGCGTGCAGATGCTCGGCTTGCTGCGCGCCGAGAACACCGTGCTGGTGGTGCTGCTGGCCTTGTTCTCACGCCGGTTGTTCCGTCGCCTGCCGGACCGGTTCGCGTTGTACTTCGGCGTGGCGCTGTTCGTCGGCGGATACCTGGTCCTCGCGGTGAGCAACACCGGCTGGCTGCTGATGGTCGCGGGTTTCGTGTACACGGTGGGCGAGCTGATGAACGTGCCGGTGAAACAGGCGCTGCTGGCGGACATGGTGCCGGACACCGCGCGGACCCGGTACCTGGCCGCCTACAACCTCAACATCAGGTTCGCCCAGATCGTCGCGGCGCTGTTCATCACGATCGGGTCGGTGGTGCCGCCGTACGGCATGGCGGTGCTGTACGCGGTGATCGGCGTCGCGATCGTCATGCAGTACCGGTCGGTCCTCGCTCCCCCGAGGCCGGCCGAGCGGATGGAGGAACACACCGGATGAAGCCCACTCTGATCGTGCTGTCGGCGGGGCAGCGTGAGTACCGGGAGCCGATGCTGCGCAGGATCGCGGAGCGCTACTCGTTGCTGCTCGTCGCGCCCGAGCCGGTCACCTGGGAAAAGGAGCACGTGCTGGCCAGTGTCGTGGTGGACCCGTCGGACACCGCGGGATTCGTGGCGGCGGCGCTGCAGCTGGCCCGCGAGTACCCGGTGGCCGGCCTGTTCACCTACGACGAGTGGTGTGTGGAGACAGCCGCCACGATCGGCGCCTCGCTCGGCGTGCCGCAGTGCGCGCCAGCTGCGGCGGCGCGATGCCGCGACAAGTGGGCGTCCCGGGAAGCGATGAAGCGAGACGGGGTGCCGTCGGCGGAGTCGGTGCTGGTGTGGTCACCGGACGAGGCACGGCAAGCGGCGGCCCGGATCGGGTACCCGGTCGTGCTGAAGCCGAGAGCCCGGTCCGCGAGCTTCGGGGTGGCCAGGGTCGACACCGTGGACGAGCTGCCCGCGGCGTTCGAACGCGCGTCCTCCACCCGGCCGAAGCGGGCGTGGGAGCACGAAGACGGCGTGCTGGTCGAGGAGTACTTGCCCGGCAACGAGATCAGCGTGGACAGCGTCGTGACCGGCGGTGCGCCGCTCCCGGTTGTGTTCGCCCGCAAGGTGCTCGGCTACCCGCCGCACTTCGAGGAGATCGGGCACATCGTCGGCGCGCCGGAGCGGGTCGTCGCCGACCCCGAGCGGGTGCGGGAGGTCGTGGCCGCCGCGCACCGGGCACTGGGCGTGGACGACACCGTGACCCACACCGAACTGAGGCTCACCCCGTCCGGCCCACGGGTCGTCGAGGTGAACGGCCGCCTCGGCGGCGGGCTGATCGCGGAGCTGGCCTGGCTGGCCACCGGTGTGGACATCGGCGGCGCCGCCGCGGACGTGGCCGCCGGTCGCCCGGCGACGGCGGCGGCCACCGCGACCCGTGACCGGGTGGCGGGCATCCGGTTCCTGTACGCGGAAACGTCCGGCACCTTGGTGTCCCGGCAGCTGGCCGGGGAGGTCGCGGACGCGCCATGGGTGGCCCGCGTCCAGTGGCTGGCCGAGCCGGGTGAGCGAGTCCGCGCCGAGCCGGGACGCCGCTATTTCGCGCGCGTCGGGTTCGTCATCGTGACCGCGGATTCGGTCGCCGGGTGCGAGGCCCGGATGCGAGAGGCCGCACAGCGTTGCACGGTCACCGTCGACCCGTAGCACCGCACCCGCCGGCCGTTGACCATCCTTTTCGGACAGACGAAGGAGGACCATGGACCACTCGGCTTCGGCCGGAACGCCGGCCCTCACGCGCGGCACGTCGGTCCTCCTGTCGGTGGCCACCGGCGTCGTCATCGCGAATCTGTACTTCGCCCAGCCACTGGAAAACGCGCTGGCCGAGACGATGCGGGTGGGCCCGGACGACGTCGGCCTGGTGCTGACGCTCTTCCAGATCGGTTACGCGCTCGGGCTGGCCACCGTGGTGCCGCTGGGTGACCTGGTCGAGCGGCGACGGCTGTTGATCGTCCTGATCGCGCTGTGCGTGCTCGGCCTCACCGGGCTGGCCGTCGCGCCCGGGCTCGTCGTGCTCGAAGTGGCGGCGGTGCTCGTGGGGATCACCTCGGTCGTCGCGCAGATCATCGTGCCGCTGGCCGCGCACCTGGCCGCCCCCGAAGAGCAAGGCCGGGCCGTCGGCGTCGTGATGAGCGGCCTGCTCATCGGGATCCTGTTGTCCCGCACCGTCGCCGGCCTCCTCGCCTCGGCTCTGGGCTGGCGTTCGGTCTTCGCCGCCGGCGCGGTGGCCACCGTGATCATCGGCATCCTGCTGCACCGGTCACTGCCCCGGGTGGCGCCCACCACCACGCTGACCTACCCGAAACTGCTGGCGTCGGTGGTCACGCTGGTCCGGGAGGAGCCGACGCTGCGATCGCGCATGGCGCTCGGCGCCCTGGTCTTCGCGTCGTTCAGCACGTTCTGGTCCAGCATCGGGTTCCTGCTCGCCTCACCGCCCTACGAGTGGAACGAAGCGGCCATCGGCGCTTTCGCCCTGCTCGGCGTCGCCGGCGCGGTGGTGGCCAAGCCGGCGGGCCGGCTGTCCGACAAGGGGCACGCCCAGCCGGCGACCGGGATCTTCCTCGGGTTGATCGCGATTTCGTTCGGTGTGCTGTGGCCGGGCGGGCACGACGTGGTCGCCCTCGTGATCGGCTGCGCGATGCTGGATCTCGGGTGCCAGGGCGCCCACCTGGCCAACCAGAGCGTCGTCTACCGGCTGCGGCCGGGCGCCCACAGCCGGATCAACACCGCGTACATGACGAGCTACTTCGCCGGCGGCACCTTGGGCAGCGGCCTGTCCGCGGTGCTGGTGTATCCCCGCTTCGGGTGGCGGGGCGTGTGCCTGCTGGGCGCGTCGTTCGCCGGGCTGGGATTCCTGGTCTGGGGCGCCGGACGCCTGCGTAAACGGTTTTCGTGACACACGGGAAGGAGAATCACGTCATTTGTGACACCGTCCATCCCATTCTTTGGGAGCGCCTTCCGATCGAGAACGTCTTTGCCCTCAAACGATCAGCGACCAGTCACCACAACGTAGCCCAATCGGCGGTACAGGCCCTTCGGAGCCGTAGCTAGGGTGTAATTGCGTCACCAACTTCCGGGGGTTCATTGTCGCGACGACGGTCGCGCGAGTTGGTGTGCGCATAGGGAGGAGAAACGAAATGCAGCCACGCTTGGAGCGCCTCGAGGAAATGCTGGGCAACCCCCTTTTTGAGAGCTTACTCTGGGGGCACGAGTACGATCTGAGCCGGTTGGACGCAGGTCTGCGCGAGCGGATCGAGTCCGGGCAGTTCAAGCGGATCGTGTTCTACGGAATGGGTTGCTCGTCCGTGGTGTCGGACATCGTGAAGGGTTTCTTCCGGACGGCGGACATCCCCGTCCAGGTCGACGTCGTCAACGACTACGACCTCGACTGGTTCATCTCCCGTGACGTCGTCAAGGACGAGGGCACGCTGACCATCATCGTGTGCTACAGCGGCTGGTCGGTCGAGCCGTGCCTGTTCTTCGACGCCATGCGCGAGATGACCGGCAACCGGAACCTGCTGGTCCTCTCGGGCGGCGGCAAGATCGCCTCGCTGTGCGAGGAGCACGACACCTCGCTGATCCAGTACCAGCTCCGGCACGCCGACCGGGAATACCCGCTGTACCACGTGCAGCAGTTCTTCTCGATCTTCCTGGACCTGTTCCACAAGCTGAAGATCACCCCCTCGACGTACGAGGCCGAACTGGCCAGCTCGGTGGAATTCCTGAAGCAGACATTCGACCAGGCGACCCTGGCGAAGGCCGAGAGTGTCGCGCAGCAGCTTGCCGGCAGCCGGATCGCATTGTTGAGCACCGCCAACTGGTACACCTCGCTGCTCAAGCAGACGACGATGTTCTTCAACGAGATCGCAATGGTTCCCACCCACCGGAACCTGTTGCACGAATTCAGCCACACCGAGGTCGCCACGTACTCGAACCCGAGCGAGAAGCAGTCGATCGTCGTGTTCCGGGATGCCCAGTCCGACGACTACACCCTGAACAAGATCGACACGCTGGAGCAGCTGTTCGGCGACAAGTCGATCCCGCAGAACAAGAACATCGAATTCGTCGTCGTCGACCTGGACAAGGAAGACTTCTTCAAGAATTTCTTCTACGGACACTTCTTCTCGGTGTACGTGGCCTTCTACCTGGCCCGCATCGCCGACGTCGAGGGCCGCGACCTGATCTCGATCGCCGCGAAGAACCCCTGGTGGAGCCAGCGGAACATCGACCTGTTCCCGAAGTGCGTCGACATCCCGTCGTCGCTGGAGCCGACGAGCGACGAGCCGATCGCGGTCGGATGACCGGCAGCACCACCGCACGCCGCGCGCTGACCCTCGTCACCGGGGGCAGCCGCGGCATCGGCCACCACCTCGTGCGAGCCTTCCTCGGTGACGGCGACGTGCTCAACATCTCGAGAAAGCCCGCCGAGGTCGGGGATTCGACGCACCAGCTGCACAACCTGACACTGGATCTCGGGAACACCGCCGACATCGAGCCGAGCCTGAACGCCTGGTTCGACACGCACCCCGACTACGAGGTCAGGCTGCTGATCCACAACGCGGCGACGGTGAGTCTCGGCCGGCTGGACCAGGTTTTGCCCGAGGAGATCGAGCACGCCTTCCGGGTGAACGTGTACGCGCCGCTGGCCGTCACGACGAGTCTGTTCCGGGCCGGGCGGCTCGCCGGCGCGGGTGAGGTGCGCGTGGTCTACACCGTTTCCTCGCTGGCGAGGCCGGTGCCGGAGCTGTCGTACGCGGGGCTGGGCCTCTACAGCATGACCAAGGCCGCGCTGAGCCGGATGGCGCTGATCCAGAGCCGGGAATTCGCCCTGTCCGCGCCGCGGATCAAGGTGCTGCGGGTGCACCCCGGGATCGTCGACACGGAGCTGCAGCGGGAGATCCGGGCCGACGACCGGATGGATCCGGCGTTCGCCGACAAGACCGCGGGATTGCCGGCCTACCGCGAAGGCGAGTGGATCGACCGCGCGCCGAAGGATCACATGCGGACCGTGTCGGCCGAGTTCGCGGCGGAGTTCGTGGCATGGACGGCACGCACCCCGGAGATCTCCTCCGCCGAGTACGACTTCTACCACACCGAACGGTTCCACCGGGCCCGCGCGACGCGGTGAGCGCGAACCCGCGCGGCGCCGGGCCTCCCCCGCGGGGTCCGGCGCCGCGCGGCCCTCGACCAAGGACAGGGAAGCCGATGACCCAAACGAGTTCCCCGCCCGCGCAGCGCCACAGGGTCAAGGCCGAGCTGACCCGAGGCTGGCCGGTCCTGGTCGCCGCCACGATCGGGTTCGGCACCGGCGTCTCGTCCCTGCCCTTCTACACGAGCGGCCTGTTCGTGCCGGAGCTGGAAGCGGCGTTCGGCTGGAGCCGGGGCCAGCTTTCGGCCATCGCGCTGTACGGCTCGCTGGTGCTGATCGCGACCGCGCCACTGGTCGGCGCCCTCGTGGATCGCTTCGGCGTCCGTGTCCCGGCGACCATCTCGATCCTGGCGGTTTCCGCCGCCTACTTCGCCATGTCGGTCATGGGCGGCGCGTTCGCCGGGTATCTGCTGCTCTCGCTCGGCATGTACACCTTCGCCAGCGCGTCGACACCGGTGTCGTTCACGCGAGCGGCGAGTTTCGGCTTCGACCGGCTGCGCGGCGTCGCGCTGGGCGTCGTGCTGGCGGGCGCTGGTGCGACGGCGTTCCTCGTGCCCGCCACCATGGGCACCCTGATCGCCCGCGACTGGCGCGCCGGGTTCGCCGTGCTCGGCCTTGTCGCGTTGGCCGGCGCCGTGGTGACGTTCTTGCTGATCAACCGGACCGGGCACCGCCGGGAACCGCGACCCGCGACGCCGTTTCGCGAGGTGATCCCCCACGTCCGGACCTGGTTGTTCGCCCGGCTCACGCTCGCCTTCGCCGCCCTCGCACTGGCTGTCGGCGGCATGCCGCTGCACCTCGTCCCCCTGCTGCGCGACGCCGGTGTGTCCCCGGCCGCCGCGGCGGGCACCGCGAGCCTGCTCGGCATCGCCCTGATCATCGGCCGGGTCGGTGTCGGCCTGCTGGTCGACCGCTTCTTCGCGCCCCGCGTCACCGCGGCCGTCGTCGTGCTCACCGCCGCCGGGTTCGCCGCGTTGCTGCTCGCGGGCCCGTCGATGGGCATCGCGGCCGCGCTGGCCGTCGGCCTGGCACTCGGCGCGGAGGCCGACCTGATCGGCTACCTGACGTCGCGCTACTTCGGGCTGCGCCGCTACGGCCGGATCTTCGGGTTGTTCTACATGGTGTTCATGGCCGGGATCGGCTTCGGCCCGGTGCTCATCGACAGCCTGCGCGCGGCGACCGGCGGCTATTCGATCCCGCTGCTCGCCTCGATCGCCCTGCTCCTGGTGGCGGCTGTGCTTTTCGGCACGGCACCGCGGTTCCCCGCCGACCCGGAGCACGCTCCGGCCCGATGACACAACTCGCGGGCCCGGCCGCGGCCGACGACGACGAGGACGAGGACGACGACTGGCTCTGACCGACCAGACCGATCCAGCTGTGAACCGCACCAGCGGCGGCGGTGTCGGCGTGACACCGCCACAGCCGGATCAGTCGCCCAACACCCTTCGTAGGTAAGGGTTCGCGAAGCGGCGGTCCGGGTCGAGGCGGTGGCGCAGCGCGGTGAATTCGCCGAATCGCGGGTAGACCTCGGCGAGGTGGTCGGCGTCGCGGGTGTGGATCTTGCCCCAGTGCGGGCGCCCGTCGTGGGCGGTCAAGATGCGCTCCGCTGCGGTGAAGTACTGCTGGTAGGGCGTGCCGCGATAGACGTGGACGGCCAGATAGGCACTGTCACGTCCCGACGCGGTGGACAGGGGGATGTCGTCCGCGGGCGCGGTGCGGACCTCGACGGGGAAGCTGATGCGCAGGTCGGAATGGTCGACCATGGCCTTGAGCTCACGGAGGGCGTCGAGGACGGCCGGACGCGGGACGGCGTACTCCATCTCGATCATCCGGACGCGGCGCGGACTGGTGAAGACCTTGTAGGGGATGTCCGTGTACGTCGACGCCGCGAGGCCGCGGCTGGCGATCCGGGCGATCGCCGGGACGGCAGCGGGAACGGCCCGGCCCACGGAGTTGAGTGCCTGGAAGACGCCGTTGGCGAGGAACTCGTCCCGGCACCACTCCCGCAGTCGGCCCATGGGGGCGTGCGGGCCGATGGTTCGGTTGTTGCGCAAGGTGTTGCAGTTGTCGGTGTGCGGGAACCAGTAGAACTCGAAGTGGTCGTTCTCCGCGTGGAGCTGGTCGAAGCTCGCGGTGACCCGGTCGAACGTCATCGGCTCCTCGCGGGCGGTGAGCAGGAAGAGCGGCTCGACGGCGAAGGTGATGGCACTGACGACGCCCAGCGCGCCCAGCCCGACGCGGGCGGCGGCGAACACGTCCGGATTCTCGCTCTCCGAACACGTGAGCAGGGAGCCGTCCGCTGTCACCAGTTCCAGGCCACGGATCTGGGCGGCGATCGCACCCGAGTCCCGACCCGTGCCGTGGGTGCCTGTGCTGGTCGCGCCGGAGACGGTCTGTTCCATGATGTCGCCCATGTTCGTGAGCGACAGGCCTTCCGCGGCCAAGGCCACGTTCAGTGTCTTGAGCCGGGTGCCCGCCTCCACCGTGACAGTGCCGGCCACGCGGTCGATCGCGCGAATGCCGCTGAGGCGGTCGGGCCGTATCAGCACGCCGTCGGTCGCGGCCGCGGTGGTGAAGGAGTGGCCGCTGCCCACGGCTTTGACCGCAAGGCCGTCCTCGGCTGCCTGCCGCACCACGGCCCGAAGCTCGTCGACCGAGGCCGGGGCGACCTCCCGGATCGGACGGGCGGTGACATTGCCGGCCCAGTTGCGCCACATGCTTCTCCTCCTATCTGACGGAACGTATGCGGTACACGAGCAGCGCTCCGACGGCCGCGGTCACCCCGACAAGGGTGAAGAGAACGGGATAGCCTTGTCCCCCGGTGATGAAGAGGCTGGCGATCAGCGGGGCCAGGGCCGTGGGGACCACCGAGCCGATGTTCATGATGCCGAGGTCCTGGGCGCGGCTCTCGGCGTCGGGCAGCACCTGGGTGATCAACGCCTGATCCACCGCCATGTACGCGCCGAAGCCGCCGCCCATCAGCGCGGACGCCACCACGGTCACCGGCAGCGTCGGGCTCGTGGCCAGCAGAAAACCCGAGGCCGCCTGGAGCGACGCGGTCAGGGCGACGAAGATCCGCCGACGGCCCAGCCGGTCCGACAGGACCCCGGTGACGGCCGTGGCCAGGAGCCCGGCCAGCAGATAGGCGACGGTGCACAGCAGCAGGGCGCCGGCCGGGTCCGGCACCTTCAGGGCGTCGGTGAGGAAGTACAGCGTGTAGCAGACGCCCAGCGAGTTCGCCAGGTTGACCAGCAGCCGTCCGCCGAAGGCCCAGGCGAACTCGCGGTTGGCGAGCGAGCGGCCCATGGAGACGACCACCTTGCCGACGCTCAGCGGCGCCTCGGTGCTGTCGACGTCGCGGTGGCCCAGCAGGTACGGCGCCGTGCAGACGAGCAGCAGGGCCGCGATGAGGGTGAAGCCCGACGCGGTGGACAGGTCGAACACCGAGATGACGGCGATGCCGACGACCACGCCCAGCGCCTGGGGACCGTAGATGGCGCTGGAGATCATGCCGCGCTGGTTCTCGGGCACCCGGTCGGCGATGACGGCGGTGAGCCCGGCGGTGGCGGCGCTGAGCCCGACCATGCTCACCGCCCACGCCGCGTCCACCCCCGACACGGTCGTCTGCGCGCCGGTGGCGACCAGCCCGGCCGCGAAGACCACGACGCCCGCCGTCAACCAGAGTCGTCGCCGGCCGAACCGGCTGCGGGAACGGTCGCACAGCGCGCCGCACAGGGGCAGCGCGAGCAGCGCGACCAGCCCGGAGACGCCGTTGACGACCGCGAAGTCGGCGACCTTCGAGACCGGGTCGATCGTGGCCAGCTGCTGCGGCAGCAGGAGTTGCAGGGGAACGAGGTTCGCCATCCAGAAGCCGAACCAGACCAGGGCGTACAGGGCGGTCCAGCGACGCGAGACGGGCACGGAATGTCCAAGGACGACCCGGGATTCGGACTCAGGGCCCATTGCGCCTCCACGAGGTGAGGAATGCTCAGAGAAACGCGCGGCCTTCGCCCAGATACGTGGGGACCTGGTCGACGAGGTGGGCGCCGGACACCAGCTGGAGTGTGTTCACCCGCTCGCACAGCTCGCCGGCTTTGGCGTGCCGGAACCACACGTGCTCGCCGAGCGGCAATCCGTGCGCCGCCGCGCCGAGCACCGGCGTCTGCACCTCCCCCGCTCCCTCCTGGGGACTCATCCGAAGGCCCCGGGGCCAGCTGAGGGTGGGCAGCCGGTCGTTGCCGGGTGGCCCGGAGGCGATCCAGCCGCCACCGAGCACGGTGGCGATCTTGGGGGTCGGCCGGCGCACCACCGGCATGACGAAGTAGGCGGCGGGTCGAGGCCTGAACCGGCGGTAGAAGTCGAACAGTCCCGGCCCGTACAGGCCCGAGCCGGCGCCGATCTCGGTGATGACGGGCTCGGCCGCGGTCTGTTCCACGGAGCCGGTGCCGCCGCCGTTGACGAACTCCAGCGGCGCGACGGCTCGCACCGCGGCGATCGCCGCGGCCCGGCGGTCGGCCAGTTCCCGCGCGGACATTCGTTGCATGGCACGGAGTGCGGCGCGCTTGAGCGGAGAACCGGGCCGGTTGTCGGCGAGACCGGCGATCTGGCCTTCGTAGGACATCACGCCGGCCAGGTGGAACCCGGGCCGGTCGGTGATCGCCCTGGCCAGCTCGGCGGCCTGCCCCGGGGTGTGCACGGGCGAGCGGTACGGGCCGAGGTGAATGCGGCCGCCGGCCAGTTCCAAGGAGGCGTCCAGGTCGACGCACACCCGGATACGGGGCCGCGCAAGGCCGACGGCGTCGTCGATGAAGTCCAGCTGGCCGACAGAGTCGATCATGAGGGTGATGCGTGACGCCGCCCGCTCGTCCTTCGCCAGCTGCGCCAAGGCGGCCCGGTCGGCGGTCGGGTAGCCGATGACGATGTCCCCGTGATCCTCGGCCAGCCACAGCGCCTCGGGCAGGGTGAAGGCGAGAATGCCTTGGTAGCCCGGCTGTTGGAGGACGCGCCCGATCAGGTCACGGCTGCGGACCGACTTGCTGGCCACCCGGATGGCGGCGCGTCCACCGGTCCGGCGGGCCAGGTCCGCGGCGTTGGCGTCGAAGGCGTCCAGGTCCACGACGGCGAACGGCGGGTCCAAGTGCTGGGTGGCACAACGCAGTTGGGCCATCCGGAGTTCGCTGGAGCCGAGATCGGCCGAGACCGCCGGCCGGGTGATCACATGTCTGCTCACGTCTGCTTCCCTTCCTGGAGGTTCCGCTTTCCCGCGCCGACGAGCCGCGCCCGCTGCCGCAAGCCGTGGGCCTCGGCGCGCGGGATCACCCACCGCATCAGGCGGGGGAAGACACCGGCGATCCGCTGCACGCGCCCGCCCACGGGCGGGAACACCACCTCCACCGGCTTGCTGGCGACCGCGTCGACGACCGCCCGGGCGATTTGCTCCGGCGCATAGGTCTTCTCGGCGAAGGCGATGGCGCAGGCGGGGTCGGCCATCTCCTGGTCGAGCATGCCGGTCCGGGTGGTCGGCGGATGGACGATCGTGAAGCGCAGCGGCCCGTTCCGCTCCTCGATGGCCACGCTGTGGTGGAACGCCCGCACGCCGTGCTTGGTGCCGGCGTAGGTCGCGTATCCGGGCAGCGGGAGGAAAGACGTCATGCTGCACACGGTGATGACGTGACCGTGGCCCTGCGCCGTCATTCGCTCCACCGCCGCGCAGGTGCCGTTGATGGTGCCGAGCAGGTTGACCTCGACGATGTCGCGGTGCTGCTGGGGACTGAGGCTCCTGGCGTGTCCAGTGTGGATGATCCCGGCGTTGTTGACCAGGACGTCGACGCCGCCGAACCCGGCCTGCGCCGCCTCGAACGCCTTGGCCCAGGCCGCCGGGTCGCGGATGTCCAGCACACAGCCGGCGGCCCGGTCGCCGAGGCGGCTCGCTCGCGCGTGCACGGCCTGCTCGTCGATGTCGGTGAGCAGCACCCGGTGGCCGCGCGCGATCGCCAGTTCCGCGATCGCGGCCCCGATGCCGGCGGCCGCGCCGGTCACCAGCATGCGCCGGCCGTTTCCGTTCGTTGCCATAGATCCTCCTGGTCCGGTCGGCGGAGTCACAGATGCAGCATCTCGATGCGGCCGCCACCCAGCTCGGCGGCGCGGACGGGATCGTCGGTGGGCACCGTCGCGGCGAACAGGGTGCGTCCGTCGCGGCCGGCGACCAGGCAGCTCAGGGTGTGCTGACTCGTCCGGACGCGATCGAGGACGCGGCCTCCCTCGGCCACGCGGACGCATTCGCCGCGCAGGGCGTTCGCCACCCAGATGGTCTCGCCGTCGCTGTCCCACGCGATGCCGTCCGGGGCGATCGGCGACGCGGAGCGCCTGGCGATGGCCGGATGGTCCAGGAGCGCCGAAATCCGGCGGGTGACCCGGCCGAGCAGCCCCGGATGGTTCACCGCACGCCACAGGAACGGTGCGATGAGCGGGGCCCATGGCCGCGGCGCGCCGAGCGTGCCGTCGGGCCGCACCGGGAACGCGATGAGGCGCATGGCCAGCGTCTCGGCCACCACGACGGTCTCCTCGTCGGCCGTGAGCAGACAGCCGTTCGGGAAGAGGGTGGGCTCGGTCGCACCGACCATCGTGCCGTCCGGGGCCAGACAGGCGATCGCGGCCTTCGGCGGGCCGGGTGGCGCGTAGAGCATGGAATTCGGGTGCTCGCGCACGAACGCGTGATAGTCGAAGCCGAAGTTGCCGACGTAGGCGCGGCCCCGCGGGTCGACGAGCATGTCGTTGACCGGGCCGCCGACCAGGCGTCGCAGGTCCGCGTGCTCGGTCAGCTCGCCGTCCGGTTCGAGGCGGTACACGCGGCCCCCGTCCATCGAGGCGACGAGCAGCCGGCCGTCCGGCAGCCAGCCGAGCCCGCCGGCCCGGCCGGGGACCTTGAGGACCGTCTCCGGCTCGCCGCCGTCCCACCGGTGCACCGTGCCGTGCGCGAGATCGGAGAACCACAGGGCTCCCTCGTGCCAGCGCAGCGACTCCGGCACACCGAAGCCGTCCAAGATGATCGACGTCGTCCGTTGCATCCCGCCACCCTGAACTAGGTCATATGTCCAAGACACTTGACTTGCACGAGTGACCGTCTCATCCTGGACCGACCGAAGTCAACGCTCACGCAGGAGTTTTCCGTGGCTCAGACGAAATCGGGCGCCGCGGGCGGCGCCGAGGTGGACGCGCGCATCGCGGTGGACAACCCCGCCACCGGGGCGGTGATCGGCCACGTCCGCGACACGTCCGCGGACGAGGTGGCCGACGCCGTCGCCCGAGCCCGGCGAGCCCAGCCGGGGTGGGCCGGCCTGACCGCCCGGGCCCGCGCGGAATTCCTCACACGCGGCCGGCACTGGCTGCTGGCGCATCGTCAGGAGATCACCGACTGCGTTGTCGCGGAGAACGGCAAGGCGGCCGAGGACGCGATCGTCGAGATCGTGTACTGCGCCAGCGCCTTCGCCTACTGGGCGAAGCACGCACGCCGCCTGCTCGCCGTGGCGAAGGTCCGCTCGCTCTCGCCGTTCGTGCTCGGCCGCGGCATGTACACCCGTCGGGCCCCGCTCGGCGTCGTGGGAGTCATCGGGCCGTGGAACAACCCGCTGCTCAACTCCTTCGGTGACGCCATTCCCGCCCTGGCCGCGGGCAACGCCGTTGTCCTCAAACCCTCCGAGCAGACGCCGATGACGGCGCTCCTGATGGCCAGGATGGCCCGGGAATGCTCCTGGCCCAAGGACGTCTTCCAGGTCGCCACCGGGGCGGGCGCCACCGGCCAGGCCCTGGTGGACACCGCGGACTTCGTGATGTTCACCGGATCGACGAGAACCGGCCGCCTCGTCGCGGCCCGGGCCGGCGAGCGGCTCATCCCCTGCTCGCTCGAACTCGGCGGCAAGGACGCCCTGGTCGTCCTGGCCGACGCCAACCTGGAGCGGGCCGTGAACGTCACGATCCAGGGCGCACTGTCCAACGGGGGCCAGATGTGCACGTCGGTCGAGCGCGTGTACGTCGAGGCGCCCGTGTACGACGCGTTCGTCACCCTGCTGCGCGAGCGGTTCCAGCAGGTCACCTCGGGCCGGCCGGCCGGGCTCGGCAGCACCGACGTGGGGGCCGTGACCTTCCCGCCGCAGCTGGCCGTCATCGCCGAACACGTCGAGGACGCGCTGCACAGGGGCGCCCGCGTGCTCGTGGGAGGCCACCCCTCCCCCCGTCCCGGCCGGTTCTTCGAGCCCACGCTGCTTGTCGACGTCGACCACACCATGAAATGCATGCGGGAGGAGACCTTCGGACCCACGCTGCCGGTGATGAAGGTCGCCGACGCCGAGGAGGCCGTCCGGCTGGTCAACGACAGCAGCTACGGACTACAGGCCGCCATCATCGGATCGAACACGACACGCGCCCGCCGGCTGGCCGAGCGGTTGGAGGTCGGCTGCGTCACCGTCAACGACGCGCAGACCAACTACATGGCTCTCGGCCTGCCGATGGGCGGCTGGAAGCAGTCCGGCCTCGGCGTCCGCCACGGCGCCGAGGGCATCCGGAAGTACACCCGGCTCCAGGCCGTCAGTGTCAACCGGTTCCCGATGCGGCGGGATCCGCACATGATCCCGTATCAGCCCTCGGCCTACCGGCTCATCCTGCGCCTGGTGGACGTTCTGTACGGCGCCCGCCGGAAGAAGTGACCGCGCCACCACCACCGTCAGATCACGAGAGGCCAGCCAATCCCATGACCGTGACACCGCCCGCACCCTCGCACGCGTCCGTCGCCGCCCTGCCCGAGGGCGTCCATCTGCCGCTGCCCCAACAGAATCTGGGCGTCGAGGAGGAGCGCCAGGTCCGCAAGCGGGAGCTGGCCGCCGCCTTCCGCCTGTTCGCGCGCTTCGGGTTCTCCGAGGGCGTGGCCGGACACATCACCGCCCGCGACCCCGAGAACCCGTCGGCGTTCTGGGTCAATCCCTTCGGCATGTCGTTCGGCCAGATCCGGGTCTCGGACCTGATCCTCGTCGACCACGACGGCACCCTCCTGGCAGGCAAGCGCCCGGTGAACAACGCCGCGTTCTGCATCCACTCCGAGGTCCACCGGGCCAGGCCGGACGTGGTCGCGGCGGCGCACACCCATTCCCTGCACGGCAAGGCGTTCGCCAGCCTCGGCGTGCCGCTGGAACCGATCACCCAGGACGCCTGCGCCTTCTTCGAGGACCACGGCATCTACTCGGACTACCGGGGCGTGGTCAACGACACCGAGGAAGGCCGGCGCATCGGCGCGGCACTGGGCGACGGCAAGGCGGTCGTGCTGCAGAACCACGGGCTGCTCACGGTCGGCGCGTCCGTCGCCGAGGCGGCCTGGTACTTCATCACCATGGAACGGTCCTGCCAGGCGCAGCTGCTGGCGATGGCCGCCGGGAGCCCGAAACTCATCGACGCCGAGACGGCGCGGCTGGTCCGCGCGCAGATCTCCGGCCCACTGCCGGGCTGGTTCCAGTTCCGTCCGCTGTGGGACCAGATCACGGCGGAACAGCCCGACCTGTTCGACTGAGCGGTCCTCACCCCGCCCGGCGGCGCCTGTTTCCCTTGCCAGCCAGGGTCATCAGGTGCTCGCCGGTCAGGCGGAGAACCTCGCGGCTGTGCTCGCTGTCGCGGTCGACCAGCCAGCACAGGGTGATGCCGTCCAGCACCGCGTTGAGGTAGCGGGCCAGCACCGGGATGGGCACGGTCCACTGGATCCCGGCGCTCTCGGCGGCGTCCGTCAGCAGCTCCTGGTGAACTTCCTGGTAGTGCTGGTACTGGCGACGGGCCAGCTCCTCGAGTCCGGCCTGGCGCAAGGCGTAGTGCGTGAGCTCGTAGCTCACCTGGTGCTCTCCCGGGTCGAGCTCCACGCCCTCCCAGAAGGCGGTCAGCCCCGAGGTGATGCGGGTGCCGAGGTCGCCCTGCCCCTCGAACGCCTTCCGCGCCGCCGCGACCGTGCGGTCCGTGAAGCGGGTGATGACCTCCTGCAGCAGTTCCTCGCGTGAGTCGAAGCAGTAGTGGAAGACGCCGAGCGGCATCTTCGCCTCGTCGACGATCGCGCGCGTCGTCGCCTTGGCGACCCCCTCGCGGACCATGACTCGCAGCGCAGCCGCGATCAGCTCTTCCCGTCGGTCCTTCGCTGCCATGCGGGGCATCCGGTCCGCTTCTCCTTCGAACGTGATGTGCTTGCTCCGTATGATACCCCGCTGACTTGGACGGTTGACCAGGACGGGGGCTCATCACCGGGCCGCACCCGCCTCGCCGGCCCGGCGGATGCCGCTGAGGATCCGCTCGGTGACCGCCGGCACGTCCACCGCGGTGGCGATCCGCACGGCGCCCGCCGGGTCCGGTGTGAACACACTGGCCCCGGCCTGGTGGGCGGAGATGTCGACACGTACGCGTCCCGGCGGGGTGAACTCGAACAGGTCGGGTTCGAGCAGCGCGATCGCGGCGACGGCGTCGTGCGGCGTGTTGAGCATGTCGTCGAAGACGGCGAGCCACTGCCGCACCTCGGCGGCGAGCATCGCGCCCAGCGCCCCACTGCGCGCGATGTGCTCGACGGCGGCGGGATCGAAGGTGACCTGCTCAGTGACGTCGAGGCCGACGACCCGGATGGTCGCGCCGGAGCCGAAGACGACGTGCGCGGCCGCCGCGTCGCTGGCGAAGTTGTGTTCCGGCGCGCCCGGGCTGAACCAGCGGCCGCCCATGATCACCAGCGATCGCACGTGGCACGCGAAGTCCGGCGTGTTCGCGATCGCGGCCGCGACGTTCGTCAGCGGCGCCAGGCAGAGCAGGTCGACCCGGCCGGGCCGGTCGATCACGGGTGCGGTGAGAAAGGCCGTCGGGTCGAGCCGGTCGACTTCCTCCCGTTCCAGGCCCGGATAGAGCTTGCCCTCGTGTCCGGCCCACCACACGGGCGCGCCGGACAGGGTCTGCGACGCACCCGGGACGGCGGTGACCTCCCGTCGCGCGAGCCGGGCCAGTCGTTTGACAATCCGTGCGCGCAGGGTGGTGTCGCCGTATGAGGTGGTGCACCCGTGCAAGCGGACGGTCGAGCCGAGGATGGTGGCGAGGGCGAGCTCGTCGTCGACATCGCTGCCGATGTCCGTGTCGATCAGCAGTTCGCGGTCGTACGGTGTGGACACGGATCTCCTCGACGACGTTGTTGGCAGACGGTCACTTGAGGCCGGTGGTGCTGATCGACTGGACGAACCGGCGCTGGAACCGCAGGATCAGCACGAGTGGCACGGCGGTCAGCACGATGCCGCCGGCGAAGATCTGGCCGTAGTCGACATTGTGCGGCGCGGTGAGTTCGGCCAGCGCGACCGGGCCGAGCAGGTGCCGGTCGTCGGTGCCGATCAGCAGCGGCCACAGGTAGGCCTGCCACTGGAACAGGAACAGCGTGAGTCCCGCGCCGACCAATGCCGGACCGGACAGCGGCAGGTAGACCCGCAGCAGCAGGCCCCACCAGCCGAGGCCGTCCACGCGTCCCGCGTCGACCAGATCACGCGGCACAGCGAGGAAGAACTGACGCAGCAGGAACACAGCCAGCCCGTTGCCGATGCCGGGCAGGATCAGGCCGAGGAAGCTGTTGTCCAGTCCCCAGTCCCGCAGCAGCGCCGACAGCGGGATCGCGATCGCGTCGAACGGCACGAGGAAGCTGATCACCACCGCGCCGAACACCAGGCCGCTGCCGCGGAACGGGATCACCGCGAGCGCGAACGCCGCCGCGACGGACACTGCTAGTCCGGCCACCACGGTCACCGCGGCCACGAGCACCGAGTTGAGGATGGTCAGGCCGAATGATCCCCGCACGAGGTGCACGTAGTTCTCGACCGTGGTCGAGGTCGGCAGCAGCGTGCGCCAGCTGATGCGCGCGATGTCGTCGAACATGGTGCTGTTGGGCCGCAACGAGCTGCCGACGGCCCACAGCAGCGGCAGCAGGAACACCACGCCCACCGCGGCGGACACGACACCGCCTAGCACGCGGTTGCGGCGGCGGGAGCTGGCGTGTGCGGTGGCCATGGGTCAGTCCTTCGCTCGCAGCAGGCGGAACTGGATCGCCACGACGACCAGCACGAGCAACACCAACAACACCACCTCGGCCTGCGCGGCCGGCTGGTCGCCGTAGGTGTAGGCGCGGGTGTAGATGTCGAACATGATCAGGTTGGTCGACTGGTTCGGTCCGCCGTTGGTCAACTGCTGCACCGGCGCGAACACCAGGAAGTTCGACACCGTGTCCGCCACGAGCACGAACGCCAGCGGCCGGCGCAGCATCGGCAGGGTCACGTGCGCGAACCGCCGCCATGCCGACGCGCCGTCGATCTCGGCGGCCTCGTACAGACTCCGCGGGATGTCGTTGATCCCCGCTATCAGGAACAGCATCCAGTAGCCGACACCGACCCAGGACAGCAGCAGGATGACGCACGCGAGGGCCTGGTGGCTGTCGGTGACGAAGCCCTGGCTGCCCAGCCCCACGCTGTGCAGCAGCGCGTTGCCGAGCCCGTCCGGCCGGTAGATGACGCCCCAGAACGTGGCGGACACCGCCGGCGGCACCGCGATCGGCAGCACCACCAGGGTGCGCCACAGGCCGGTGCCCGGGAAGCCGCGGGTGTACAGGTTGGCCAGCGCGAGTGACACCACGACCTGTAGGGGATTGATCACGAGGCTGAACACCAGTGTGGTGGCGACCGCGTGCTGGAAGGTGGGGTCCGTGAAGATGGTGGCGTAGTTCCGCAGTCCGACGAACTGGTCGCCGCCCAGCAGCGTGTCGCGGCGCAGGCTGTCGACCACCGCGATGCCGGTCGGCGCCAGACGCAGCACAAGCAGGAAGACCAGCATCGGCCCGAGCATCGTGACCAGCGCCGCGACCTCGCCGCGGCGCCGCCACCCGGGCCGCGTCCGCGACGCGGCCGGCGAGGCGGCGCCGTCGACCTTGACCGACGCGGTCATCGATACTGCCGCATCGCCTGGGAGATCTGCTGGGACGCGTCGCGGAGGGCGGTGTCCGCGGCGGTGCCGTTGACGATGTCGCTGAACGCCTTGTCCATCAGGTTCTCGAACTCCGGATAGCCGACCGAGACCGGGCGGGCGACCGCGGTGTGCGACACGTCGTACTGCGTGATCGCCGCCGCGCCGGCGCTGTGACTGCCGCCGAGGGTGCTCAGCGTCGGCAGATACTGGTGGAGCGCCTGGGCGTTTGCCGGGATGTTCGCCTCGTTCTTGGCGAACAGCACGTTTCCGGCCGGGTCGACCGAGGCGTACCGCAGGAACTTCAGCGCCGCGGGCTTGAGCTTCGACGCCGGGTTGATGCCGAGCGACCAGCCGCCGGTCGGTGTCGCCCGCTTGCCACCGGCGAAGTACGGCATCGCAGCCATGCCCCAGTCCACGTTCTTCGCCGCCGACGCGACGCCGATGTCCCACGGACCGCCGACGAACAGCGCCACCTTCCCGGCGGTGAACAACGAGGAGGTCGAATTGGAGTCGACGCCTCGCGGTGCGACCCCGGTGCTGAACAGGTCGTGGTACCAGGCCAGCGCCTTGGTCCAGCCGGCGTTGGTCACCTGCGGCGTGAGGTTGTTCTCGCCGTCGAGACCGGAGCCGCCGCCGACGGACTCGGCGAGCGGTTGTAACTGGTAGTACTGGGAAAGCTGTTCGAGGATCAGGCCCCAGGTGGCGCCGGACTGCTGCGCCTTCCTGGCGGCGGTCAGCGTCTGCTCCCAGGTCCACGCCTGCGCCGGATCGGCCGACGGCGGGTCGATGCCCGCCTTTCCCAGCAGGTCCGCGTTGTAGAACAGGTACTGGTCCGATGTGGACAGCGGGGCGGCGTACAGTGTTCCTTTGTAGACGTTGACGTCGTGTTGCGTCGGCACGGAGGATTCCTTGACCGCGGCGTCGATCTGGTCGAGGTTCTGCAGGTATCCGCGCGCCGCGAAGGACGCCACGTCCGGCTGGTCGACGGCGAAGACGTCCAGCGCGGAGTCCTTGGCCGACAGGCGTTGTCTCAGCACGCTGGTGTACTGCGCGAACGGCACCTGGGTGTACTTCACGGTGACGCCGGGATTGGCCGCCTCGAAGCCCGAGATCATCGGCTGGTAGACGTTCGGGTCCTCGGATCCGAGGAACTGCACCGTGCCGCCGACGGCGCCGGTGGTGGGGATGGCAGCCGAACTGTCGGCGCCGCCGCCGGAACCGCAGGCGACGAGACTGCCGAGGATGAGGGCGGCGGAGCCGATGACCGACAGGCCACGCCGGGAGATGGTGGGCATGGGTGCTCCTTCTCGACGAGCGTGAAGGGTGATAGAGCCGACGCGGGATCAGTGGCGCCCGCAGGAGTCGCGCAACGCCAGCCGATGGGGCAGCACGCGGCGCACGGGCAGTTCGGCCTGCGGGGTGCGCAGGATCTCGAAAGCCGCCTCGGCGATCTGACGCGACGGCTGCACGACGGTGGTCAGCGCGGGCACGCTGTATTCCGATTCGGCGGTGCCGTCGAATCCGACGACGGCGACGTCGGCCGGCACCCTCAGCCCGAGGTCCGACGCGGCCTTGAGCACGCCGATCGCCTGCTGGTCGTTGGCGGCGAACACCGCGCGGGGGCGGCCGGCGCCGGCGAGCAGGCGCATCGCACCGGCGTGCCCAGCGGCGATGGAGAAGGCTTCGTGCACCACCCGGCCGTCGCCGGTGACCGCGCGGGCCCAGCCCCGCTCGCGTTCGGCCGACACCGGCGCCTCCGACGGCCCGGAGATCATCGCGATGTCGTCGATGCCGTGGACCGCGCGCAGGTGATGCACGACGTCGAACGCGGCCTGCTCGTCGTCGATGCAGATCGAGGACGCTGAGCTGTTGTCACGGACCCGGTGCAGCACGATCGCCGGCTTCTTCGCGCCGATGATCTCCTCGATCTCGGCCGCGCCGGCCAGCGAGATCAACAGCACCGCGTCCACCTGTCGGTCCAGCAGCACCCGGACGTGCTCGCGCTCCCGTTCCGGACTGTCCGCGGAATTGGCCAGCAGCAGCGCGTGCCCGGCCGCGAACAGCACGTCCTCCAGGGCATGCGCCAACTCGGCGAAGAACGGGTTGCGACTGTCCGGAACGACGAGCCCGACGGTCCGCGTGGTGCCCGCCTTGAGCGAGCGCGCCAGCGCGTTGGGCCGGTAGCCGAGCTCCTCGATGGCCCGCAGCACCCGCGCCCGGGTCTGTGGCGCGACCGGCCGCGGCCCGTTGTTGATCACGTAGGTGACCACCGCGGTCGACGTGCCCGCGAGCCGTGCCACATCAGCCCTCGTCACCATGTCGGGCACCTCCCGTCCGCCGCTCGGATCTACTCGAGTTGTCTACTTGAGTAGATATAGCTTGAGCTGCGAATACAGAGTTGTCAACCGTGATCTCATAACCGGCCGGCTCCGCGGTCCGATGTCTAACGCCCAGCTCCGGCGTCCGATCGGCGCCGGCGCGCGTTCCCGGACCGAGGCATCGGATCTCTGGCCTTGACGCGCGCGATGCCTCGCCCTATGCTCCAGCCGCATAGTTTTGCCCTTAAACTAAGAGGTGAAGCATGGTGCGACGAGGCACATGGGTCGCGCTCGGCGGCGGATCCCGGAGCCGTTCGGCCCACGGCACTCGCTTCCCGAAATTCCCTGTCCTATAAGACTTTCACGTCGAGCGGGCTCGTGCGCCGCCCCCTGTCGGCCGCACTGTCGCCCTGACCTCCCCACCCGGCCCGACGCCACGCGCGGCCGCACCCGGCTCACCCCGCCCCACCTGACTGCCGCCGTCCGCGGACAGTCAGCTTCCGTCTGCCCCGATGTCTCCACATCTCCGGCAACCTCCGCCGGTTGCCTCTCCCTGCAGGAGTCCTCATGGGTCTGTCGCGACGATCGTTCCTCGTGCTCGCCGGCGCCGCCGCGGGCGGTGTCTACGCCGGGCCGCCCGGTGCGGAAGCCAGTCCAGCCGCTAGTCCAGTTTTCAGTCCAGCCGCTAGTCCGGTCGGCGACGTGGTCGGCAAGATCACGGTCGGCTACCAGGGCTGGTTCGCCTGCGCCGGCGACGGCGCCCCGATCAACGGTTGGTGGCACTGGAGCCAGAACTGGTCGCAGGCGCCGTCACCGTCCAACAACGCCATCAAGGCTTGGCCGGACATGCGGGAATACACCAGGGTCTACCAGACCGCCTACCCGAACCTGAACAACGGCCAGCCGTCGACGCTGTTCTCCTCCTACGACCAGCAGACCGTGAACACCCACTTTCTGTGGATGCAGCAGAACGGGTGCGACACCGCCGCGCTGCAACGGTTCAACCCCAACAGCAGCGAGGGGCCGACCCGCGACGCGATGGCCGCCCGGGTGCGGACCGCGGCGGAGACCTACGGCCGCAAGTTCTACATCATGTACGACGCGTCCGGCTGGGCGAACATGCAGCCGGAGATGAAGGCCGACTGGACCAACAAGATGTCCGCGCACACCGCGTCCAGCGCGTACGCGCGGCAGAACGGCAAGCCGGTGGTGTGTGTCTGGGGCTTCGGCTTCAACGACAACAACCACCCCTGGGACGCGGGGACCTGCCTGGACGTGGTCAACTGGTTCAAGGGCCAGGGCTGCTACGTGATCGGCGGCGTGCCCAGGGAGTGGCGCACCGGGGTCGGCGGCTCCCGTGCGGGTTTCCTCGGTGTCTACCACGCCTTCAACATGCTGTCCCCGTGGATGGTCGGCGCGATCGGGACCGCCGCGGACTCCGACTCGGTGTACCAGAACTTCACCGTGCCGGACCAGGCCGACTGCAACGCCAACGGCGTCGACTACCAGCCGTGCGTGCTGCCCGGGGACGTCTCGGCCCGCCAGCGCGCGCACGGGGACTTCATGTGGCGCCAGTTCTACAACATGGTCCGCGCCGGGGCCCAGGGCATCTACATCTCCATGTTCGACGAGTACGGCGAGGGCAACCAGATCGCCAAGACCGCCGAGACGCAGGCCGGGGTTCCCGCGGGTTCGGGGTTGTGGGCCCTCGACGAGGACGGCACCGCCTGCTCCTCCGACTACTACCTTCGCCTCACCAACGACGGTGGGCGAATGCTCAAGGGCCAGATCGCCCTCACCGCCACCCGCCCCACCCAACCCACGACCAGCGGCGGTGGTGGCGGCACCACCGCCGTGAGCCTCCGCGCCCGCGCCAACAACCAGTACGTCTGTGCGGACAATGCCGGCGCGAACCCCCTGATCGCCAACCGCACCTCTGCCAGCACGTGGGAGCAGTTCGACCTCGTCACGGTTGCCGGCGGCGACGTCGCCCTGCGCGCCCACGCCAACAACCAGTACGTGTCCGCCGACAACGCGGGCGCCAACCCCCTGATCGCCAACCGCACCGCGGTCGGCACCTGGGAGACCTTCCAGCTCATCCGCAACTCGAACGGCACCGTCAGCCTGCTCGCGCGCGCGAACAACCAGTACGTGTCCGCGGACAACGCCGGCGCGAACCCCCTGATCGCCAACCGCACCGCGATCGGCACCTGGGAGCAGTTCGACCTCGTCGGCGGCTGACGATTTCACTATTGCCCGCCTGGTCCAGACCAGACATACTGCTGTCCAGACAGCCGACCGGACTCTTGTCCCGAGGCCGAGAACACCTGCACGGCAAGAACACCAGCCGGTCGCCCCCTGCCCCGCGACCGGCTGCGCCACTCTCGAAACCCCTGCACGAGAGGTGACAAAGGATGTCACGAAGAACCGCAGCACTGCTCGCCGGTGCGGCCGCCGTCATCGCCACGGTCGCCCTGCCCGCCCTGCCGGCGCAGGCGGCCACCGGCTCGATCACCGGCATCGCCGGCAAATGCGTCGATGTCGCGGGAGCCAACAGCGCCAACGGAACCGCGGTCCAGCTGTACGACTGCAACGGCTCCGGGGCCCAGCAGTGGAACGTGGTCGGCAACGGCCAGATCCAGGCGCTGGGCAAGTGCCTGGACGTCTCCGGCGGCGGCACCGCGAACGGCACGGTCGTGCAGCTGTACGACTGCAACGGCACCGGCGCGCAGAACTGGACGGTCAGCGCGGCTCACGACATCGTCAACGTGGCGGCCAACAAGTGCCTTGACGCCAGCGGAAACAGCTCGGCGAACGGCACCCGGCTGCAGATCTGGGACTGCAGCGGCGGCGCCAACCAGAAGTGGAACGCCCCCGGCAGCGGTGGCGGCGGAGGAGGCGGCGGTAGCTTCGTCGTCAGCGAGGCGCAGTTCAACTCGTTGTTCCCCAACCGGAACGGCTTCTACACCTACGGCGGGCTGGTCTCGGCGATGAGCGCCTTCCCGGCGTTCGCCACCACCGGCAGCGACACCGTCAAGAAGCAGGAGGCCGCCGCGTTCCTGGCCAACGTGGCCCACGAGACCGGCAACCTGGTCTACATCACCGAGATCGACAAGTCGGGCAACTACTGCGACACGAGTCAGTGGTACGGCTGCCCGGCCGGCACGTACTCGTACTACGGCCGCGGCCCGCTCCAGCTGAGCTGGAACTTCAACTACAAGGCGGCCGGCGACTACCTGGGCACCGACCTGCTGGACAACCCGTGGCTGGTCGAGCAGGACTCGGCGGTCGCCTGGAAGACGGGCCTCTGGTACTGGTTCACCGGGACCGGCGCCGGCAACGTCACCTCGCACAACGCGATGGTGAACGGCAACGGGTTCGGCGCGACCATCCGGGCCATCAACGGCGGCCTGGAGTGCGACGGCAAGGGCACCGGCGGGATGCAGGATCGGGTCAACAACTACAACCACATTGTCGGCGTGCTCGGCGTTCCGGCGGGCAACAACCTGTACTGCTGAGTGCCAACCGAGGCGCCACCCACAGGGCGGCGCCTCGGTTGTTCCCGGTCCAACCGCCGGCGGTCCGGACTTGGCCATGTCGCGGTCACACCGGCGGGGCGGCCCGATAAGTCGGTGGCCCGTCCGGGGGCGCATGGTTAGCCTCCGCCAGGTGAGCTACGAGGACCCGCGGGCGTACCTGCTCGGGCTTGAGGGCATTGCGTTGCTGCGCGCGTTCACCGGAGATTCTGACCGCGACTTCGTGGAGGCGCGGATCGCGGAGATTCGCCGGGTGCTCGCCGACGAGGCGTTGGCCGACGCGGCCGTGGAAGTCGACCGGGTGGACACGGTTTCGGGCTATCGACTGTGGTCGGCCACGTATGACCAGCCCAACTCGGCCTTCGACACCGACGAGCCCGTGGTCAGGGAGATCATCGACTCCCTGCCCGTAGGCGTCGCCCTGGACGCCGCGTGCGGGACGGGTCGTCACGCCCAGTTCCTGGCCGGGCGCGGCCATCGGGTCATCGGTGTCGACAGCTCGCCCGACATGCTCGCGCGGGCGCGCACCCGCGTGCCGCAGGCCGAATTCCGGCCTGGTGACCTGCACCAGCTCCCGATCGCGGACGCCGAGGTCGATCTGGTCGTGTGCGCCCTGGCGCTGACCCACGTCCGCGCGCTCACGCCGGTCGTCGCGGAGTTCGCCAGGGTCCTGCGTCCTGGCGGACACCTGGTGATCTCCGACATGCACCACGAGCAAGTGGCGCTGGGCTCGATTCCCCACGCCCGCGACGCCGACGGCCGGCCCGGACGGACGAGGTCCTACCGCCACCTGACCGGGGACTACCTGCGCGCCGCGCTGCCGGTGGGACTACAGGTGCGCCGCTGCGAGGAACCCGGCGCGCCGACCGACGAACCGCCGCCGCCGGGCCCGCCGAGCACGTTCGGGGTGGCAGGACCGTGGGAGCTGTGGCCATGGTGTCTGCACGACATGGTGCCCGAAGCAACACGGGCCGCTTACGCTGGTGTGCCGGGGCTGGTCATCTGGCACTTCCAGCTGGCCGAGTCGTGACCCGCCACCCGATCGCGGTCGACGTCCGGACGCGGATCGCCGGCCAACTACCGTCCACTATGGACAGTGTGTGCCATCGCACCGCTGCGGCCGTCGCCACCGCGTGGCTGTCCAAGCGGGAGGGCGAACTCACCGCCCTGGCAAGCGTTTCGGCGGATGCGAGGTCGATTCACAGTCGATACCGCATATAGGGTGGGGTGATGCCGGAGAACCAGGGGGTCGGGGTCTGGGTCGCTCCCAGACCCCGCGACACGAGCAGTCCCGCCCGTTTTCTCTGGTGGCTCGTCCGATCGCAGCCGCGGCGCATCGCGGCCGGCGCGGCACTGGGCAGCTCATGGATGATCGGCCTGGCCGTGCTCCCGTGGGTGCTGTCCCACGTGGTCCAGGACGGGCTCGTCGCGGTCGACAGCGCGGCGCTGGTCGGCTGGTCGATGGCGCTGCTCGCGGTGGGTGTGCTCAACGCGGTCCTGGGGATCTCCCGGCACCGCACCATGACGAAGATCCGCATGGACGCCGCGTTCCGAGCGGTGCGCGCGGTCGTGCGGCACACCGCGTGGCTGGGCTCCAGCCTGTCCCGGCGCGTCGACGCGGGAGAGGTGGTGACGATCGGCATCGCCGACGTGCAGATCGTCGCGCAGTCCCTGACGGTGACCGGACCGGGCTTCGGCGCCGTCGTGGCGTACGCCGCGGTGGCGGTGGTGCTGTTCACCATCTCGCCGCTGCTGGCCCTGATCGTGCTGGCCGGCGTGCCGCTGCTGGCCGTCTGCATCGGACCGCTGCTGCGGCGCATCGGGCACACCAGCACCGACTACCGCATGCGTCAGGGACAGCTGACGACGCGACTGGTGGACGTGCTCAGCGGACTACGCGTGCTCAATGGCCTTGGTGGCAAACAGATCGCGGCCGAGCGCTACGGGCGGCAGTCACGGGAGCTGGTGGCGCGCGGCTATCGGGTCGGCGGCCCGGCCAGTTGGGTGACCGCGCTGGCCAGCGGGCTGCCGGCGCTGTTCCTGGCCGTGGTGGTGTGGCTGTCGGCCCGGATGGCCGCGCAGGGCCAGATCAGCGTCGGCGACCTGGTCGCGGTGTACAGCTACGTCGCCGTGCTGGTCGTGCCGGTGTCGGCCTTCATCGAGGGCGGCGGCGACATCGCCAGCGCACTGGTCGCCGCGCGGCGCATCACCAACCTGCTCGCCCTGCGGCCCGCACACGACGGAGCCGAGACGACGGCCGAACCGCCGAGCGGACAAGGCCCGCTGGTCGACCCGACCTCCGGTGTCCTGGTGCGCACGGGCCTGCTCACGGCGCTGGTGAGCGCCCGCCCGCAGGAGGCGATCGCCGTGGTGGACAGGCTGGGCTGGTTCACCGACACCGACGCCACGTGGGCGGACGTTCGCGTGGACACGGTGGCGCCGGACCGGTTGCGGGAACGACTACTAGTGGCCGACACCAATGCCGAGCTGTTCGCGGGCACGGTGCGGGACACCGTCGCCGGCCGGCACGATCCGGACGAGGACCGGGTCCACGCGGCCGTGCTCGTCGCCGTGGCTGAGGACATCGTCGATGCGCTGCCGGGCGGTCTTGACGCGCCGGTCGCCCCGGGCGGCAGCACGTTGTCCGGCGGCCAGCGACAGCGGCTTCGCCTGGCGCGTGCCGTCTACGCCCGACCGGATGTGCTGCTGGCCGTGGAGCCGACCTCGGCGGTGGACGCGAACACCGAGGCCGTCATCGTCGACCGGCTACGAGCGGCGCGCCGCGGTCTCACCACGGTGATTGCCACGACCTCGCCGCTGGTGCTCGATCAAGCCGACGAGGTCGTGTTCCTCGCCGACGGTCACGCGGCATCCGGCACGCACGAACAACTCCTGCGCGACAACCGGGCCTATCGCGACCTGGTCTCGCGCACGCAGGACGGGTTGGAGGCATGAGCGCGACGCTGCCCGCGGCGGGCACGGCGCAGATCCGCGCCGCGGTGTGGGGCGACGTGCGCGCGGACCGTGGCGCGGTCGCGGGACTGCTGCTGCTCAACGGCCTGGCCGCCGCGGCCGGACTGGCCGGGCCGCGGCTGCTGGGCCTGATCGTCGACACGGTCCAGGCCGGCCACCGGGACGCGGTGAGCGTCGTGGACCAGCTGGCGCTGGGCGTACTGGTGTTCACCGTCGTGCAGACGCTGCTGGCCCGGTGGGCGCTCGCGGTGGGCTACCGGTTCGGCGAACGAACAGCGGGTCGGATCCGCGAGCGGTTCCTGGGCCGTGCCCTCGCGCTGCCCTCGTCGGTCGCCGAGCACGTGCCCGTGGGCGACCTGATCGCCCGGGGCAGTTCGGACGCCTCGATGGTGGCCGGGACGCTGCGCCGGGCCATGCCCGAACTGCTGGTCGCCTTCGTCCAGGCGCTGTTCCTGATCGTCGCGGTGCTCGTGCTGGACTGGCGGCTCGGGCTGTGCGGTCTGATGTGCGTGGTCGGCATCACCGCCGCACTGCGCTGGTACCTGCGGCGCGCCCGGCCGGCCTACCTCACCGAGGCGGCGACCGGTGCGCAGCTGGCCGACGTCGTCACCAGCACGGCCAAGGGCGCCCGCACGATCGAGGCCCTCGCATTGGAGACCCGTCGCGCGCAGGCCGCGGAGACGGTGATCGCCGAGTCGCGGGCAGCCCGCCTGCGGACCCTATGGCTGCGCACAGTGCTGTTCCCCTCGTTCGACGTCTCCGCCACGCTGCCCGTGGTCGGCGTCGTGCTGGTCGGCGGGGCGTTGCACGCGGGCGGCCTGGTCACTGTCGGCACGGTGGTGACGGCGACGGTGTACCTGCGGCAGCTGGTGGGTCCGCTCGACACTCTGACGCTGTGGGTGGAGCAGTTGCAGGCCGCGGCGGCGTCCTACGCGCGCGTGGAGGGGCTGGCCGAGGTGCCGGTTGAGCAGCCCCGATCGGCGGCCGACCCCGAGGACGACCGTATCGAGGTGAGCGGCGTCCACTTCGCCTACGACGGCGGTCGCGACGTGCTGCGCGGCATCGATCTGGTGGTGCGGGCCGGTGAGCGGCTGGCGGTCGTGGGCGCTTCCGGCGCCGGGAAGTCCACCCTCGCCCGGTTGCTGGCGGGCCTGGATCGGCCGCGGGCCGGATCGGTGACCGTGGGCGGGGTGCCCGTGGCGGACCTCCCGCCGGACCGGCTGCGCGAGCAGGTGGTGCTGGTGACCCAGGACCACCACGTCTTTCACGACACGGTGCGGGACAACCTGCTGATGGTGAAACCCGGTGCCGGCGACCAGGAGCTGCTCAAGGCGCTGGCCGTGGTCGGCGCGCACTGGGTGGCCGAGCTGCCGGCCGGGCTGGACACCGAGATCGGCGCGGACGTCCAGCTCGACGGGGCCCGCGCCCAGCAGCTGTCGCTGGCCCGGGTCGTGCTGGCCGATCCGCACACGCTGATCCTGGACGAGGCCACGGCACTGCTCGACCCGACGACGGCACGGGAGACCGAACAGGCCCTCGCCGCCGTGCTACGGGGGCGCACGGTGATCGCGATCGCCCACCGCCTCCAGACCGCCCACGACGCGGACCGGGTTGCCGTCCTCGACGCCGGCCAGCTGATCGAGATCGGCGCCCACGACGACCTCGTCGCCGCCGGGGGCGCCTACGGCAAGCTGTGGCGCTCGTGGCACGGCGACCACCGGGACGAGGCCAGGTGAGTCAGCGGCCGGCGTAGGCGCCGCCGTTGACGTGCAGGACCTGTCCGGTCAGGTGGCCGGAATCGGGGCGGGCCAAGAAGAAGACGGCCTCGGCGACCTCGCTCGGCACCCCGGGCCGGCGGTTGAAGGCGGTGGACACGCGCGCGTCGATCCACTCCTCGGAGACGGTGCCGGCGAAGAACTCGGTGTCCAGGGTGACGCCGGGGGCCACGATGTTGGCGGTGATGTCGCGGCCGCCGAGCGTCCTTGCCGTCTCGACGTTCCACGCTTCCAAGGCCGCCTTCGCAGCGCCGTAGGAGCCGGATCCCTGCTTCGCGGCGATCGAGCCGATGGTGACGACGCGGGCCCCGTCGGCCAGCCGCGGCTTGAGGGCCTCGGTGACGAGGACGGCAGTGAGCACGTTGGCCTCGAAGTTGGCCCGCCACCCCTCGGCCAGGCCGGCCAGGTCTCCGGCGGCCACGGCGGGGCGGCGGCGGTCGGTGTTGCCGCCGGCGTTGTTGACCAGCACGTCGACACTGGCCGGCAGGCGGTCGAGCGCGGCCTGGACGGTTGCCGGGTCGGCGGCGTCGAAGGCGACGTGGGCCACACCCAGCCGCTCGGCGGTGGCCGCCAGCACGTCCGCGCGCCGGCCGGTGATCGTGACGTCGTGCCCGGACTTGGCGAACAGTCCGGCCGCGGCGGCCCCGATGCCGGTGCCGCCGCCGGTGATGACAACGCTGCGCTTGGCCATGGAGGTCATGGCCGGAAGTCTCGGCGCTGAGTGTTCGAGGTGTCAAGAGATATTCGAAATTATTGGGTCATATCGAAGTTGTGTAGGCTGTCGGCCATGCCGACCAGCGCGAAGACCCGCACGGACGAGGTGCTCGACCGACTGCGCGCCGACATCCTCGGCGGTCGCCTCGCCCCCGGCGAACGGCTCAAGTTCGCCCCGCTGTGCCAGGCCTACGACGCCAGCGTCGGGCTGCTGCGCGAGGTGCTGAGCCGGCTGGCCGAGCAGGGCCTGGTGCTGGCCAACCCGCAGGTGGGCTTCCAGGTCACGCCGATCTCCCTGGACGACCTGCTGGACCTGACGCGCACGCGGATGGACGTCGAGGGCCTGGCGCTGCGACGCGGCGTCGAACGCGGCGACATGGCCTGGCGCGCCCGGCTGGTCGCGGTCCACTTCACCCTCGCCAGCACGCCGCGTCGCGACCCGGCCGACCCGACCCGGGTCACCCCGACCTGGGAGATCGCCCACACGGACTTCCACGACGCCCTGCTGTCCGGCTGCGGCCCCCGGCTCTACGCGATCGCCGCTGCGCTGCGCACCAGCGCGTGCCTGTACCGGCGCTGGTCGGAGGCGATCGACTCCACCGACGCGGCGCGTGATCCGGCCCGGGAACACGCCACGATCCTCCAGCACGCCATCGACGGCGACGCCGACGCGGCCGTCGCCGCCCTGGCCGCGCACATCGAGCTGACCACCACGCTGATCGTGGCCTCCCGCAAGGCGTCCTGAGGCGTTTGACGCTGGCGTGCGGCGGATCTACCGTCACCTGACATCGGATCATGAGGGAGTCGGGCATGCCCGGGCGGGACGACGAGCGCGGCGAGCGGATCCTGGACGCCGCCGCCGAGCTGGTGCTGCGCTGGGGCTACAAGCGCGTGACCATCGAGGACGTGGCCAAGCAGGCCGGCATCGGCAAGGGCACGGTATATCTCCACTTCCGCAACCGCACGGAGCTGTTCCTGAGCGTGCTGGTGCGGGAGTCGGTGGCGATGACCGCCGAGATGCTGGCGGCGCTCAAGCGGGATCCGATGATGATGCTGCCGGCCGAGCAGGCCCAGATGGTCTACCTGGGCGTGATGAAGCGCCCGCTGCTACGGGCCATGTTCAGCCGCGACGTGGAGATCCTCGGCGACATGGCCGTGGACCCGGCTCTGCAGCCCCTACGCCGGGTGAAGATCGACCTGTTCGGGGACCTGTTCCAGGTGCTGCGCGAGCACGGGCTGGTCCGCACCGACCAGGACCTGGAGAGCCAGCGCTACCTGATGAGCGCCGTGCAGACCGGGTTCTACCTGGCCCGGCCGATGCTGGGGCCGTACGGCGACACGCACGACGACGAGGCCGCGGCGGCGCTGCTGGCCCACACCATCCGCGAGGCCCTGCATACGCCCGGTCCGCCCGATCCCGAGGTGCTCAAGGCGCTCGCGCCCAAGGTGACGTCCATGCTCGCCGACTTCCACCACGCGCTGGCCGCCAGCGTCCACAGCAACTAAGGCCGCGGTTCCAGAGACGCCGACCGCACGGCCCGGACCGAGGGCAGGGCCAGCACCACGGCGCTGGCGACCAGTTGCCAGCCGACGCCGACCGCGAGCACGGTGCCGATGCTGGTGTAGTCGGCGGCGACCCCGGCCACGGCCAGCCCGATCGGCCCCAGCGCGTAGGCCCCGAACGACACGTAGGAGTTGACGCGGGACAGCGCCTCGGCCGGCACCTGCTGCTGCACGGTGGTGGACCACAGGACGTTGAACGTCGCGCTGGCGCACCCGGCGAACGCCGCGCCGGCCACCACGAACGCCAGCGGCAGACCGGCCACCAGGCACGCTGAGGGCGCCGCCCAGGCGAACGAGGCGACGGTGGCCACGGCGAGCGGCCGCCGTGGCCGGCGGCCCAGCAGGGCCAGGCCGGTGACCATCGCCCCGGCGCCGAAGCCGGCCATCATCGCGCCCCACGCCCCGGCCCCGCCGTAGTGGGCCCGCGCCGAGGCCGGACCCAGCACCAGGTACGGGGCCCACACCAGCAGGTTGAACAGGGCGAACTGGACGGTCACGGCCCACAGCCAGGTTCGGGAGCGGAACTGGGTCCAGCCCTCGCGCAGCTGCGTCAGCAGCGAGTCTCGGCGGCCCAGCGCCGTCGACGGCACGTTCAGCAGAACCAGCCCCAGCACGCTGAAGGCGTAGGTGAGCGCGTCGATGGCCAGCACCGCGGGCGCGCCGACCACGGCGACCAGCACACCGGCCAGTGCCGGGCCGGCGATGCTGGTGGCGGATCGGGACAGCCCGATCAGGGCGTTGGCCTCCGGCAGGTGCTCGCTTGGGGCCAGCGCGGGCACGAGGCCTTCCAGCGACGGGGTGAACAGCGCCTCGCCGAGGCCGCCGATCGCGGCCAGCGCCATCACCACGCCCAGCGGCGGGTGGCCCAGCGCGAACAGCAGCGCCACGCCGCCCTGGCTGACCGCGCGGATGCTGTCGGCGGTCAGCATCACCAGCCGGCGCGGCAGACGGTCGCCGAGCACGCCGCCGCCGAGCAGGAACAGCACCAGCGGCAGGATCCGCGCGGCCAGCACGTAGCCCAGGTCGGCCGGCGAGCCGGTGCTGCCCAGCACCGCGAACGACAGCGCCACCGAGGCCATCGCCGAACCCAGCAGCGAACCGGAGTACGTGGCGAAGAAAAGACGGAACCGGCTGTCCCGGAACGGAGCAAGACGACCCACCGGCGCACGCGACATCCGGCCTCCCCCAAGGCGGCTTCCCTGAGCCCATCTTGGCACAGAGGAGCCTCAGGCCGCGTTTCGGTCGTTCCGCAGGCGCTCGGCGATCCGCATGACCTCGGCGTGCAGCGGATCCTGTTGGCCCACTCCCCACCGCTGGAGGTAGACGAGCAGCTGGGTGATCACGGGGTCGTATTCCACCAGCAGGGAACTGGCCGGCGCGCTCAGCTGCTCGATGTGCATCAGTCGTTGGAAAGTGGGGTCGTCGATCTTGCCGCTCGACTTGAACAACGCGGCGTAGCGGCCGACCCCCTTCATCGGCTCGGCGGCATACTTCACCTTGGCGTCAAAGAGTTCCCGCTGTTGGTCGGTGAGCGATTGGCTCTGCGCCAGCAGTGTGTTCAGCCGGTCGATGTCGGCCCGGCGCTGCCCGACGAGCTGTCGGACCTCGCCGTCGCCCAGATTTCGCCGCATCAGCAACAGGATCTCGCTGTTGGCGTAGGTCTCCCCGGAGTCCACGTGGGTGAGCTCGTGGGCCAGCGAGCCGATGCGCTCGGTGGCCCCGGCCGTCTGGTGCAGCATGTGCTTCATGGTGTATTTCTCGGCGGTTCCGGCCGGGGACAACGAGGTTCCCGGTGTTCCGTGGCCGAACTTGACCATGTCGCGGTGCGCTAACACGTCACGCAGAATGTCCCGGGTGATCTGCGGGGCGTTGGCGTCGGCGGCGATGTCGTCCAGCAGCCGCAGATCGTCCTCGACGACGGTGCGCACCTGCGCCGCCGACATGGCGTTGACGATGTCGTTCAACCAGGTCGCGAGATTGCCGTTGGCGCGGGACAGATCGCTGTCGAAGTCCGCGTTGGTGACCTCCATCTGGCGCAGAATGCCCTCCTGCGCGGCGAGGATGCCGCGCATCTTGGCCACCGGGTCGGTCGCCCGGTCGGCGTCGGCCAGTCGCTGGTAGATCTGGGCATGGGCGGCGACCTGGCGGAGAATCTCCTCGATGGTGGCCGGAATCCGGATCTGGTTCTGCTCCTCCTGGCTTTCGCGGGCCACGGCGTCGACCGCCGCCTGGTGCCGTCCCGATTTCGACTGGCGGCTGTAGTCCGCGGCGGCCGCCTGGATCGCCTCCAGTTGCCGGCGCCGGTCCAGGTAACTGGTCTGCGGCAACCGGTGATAGGCCGCCAGCGCCTCCTCGACCCGTCCGATCGACGAGCCGCGCTTCTCGAAGGCGCCGACGGTGGTCTGCCGCCGGAACGCCTCGACCGACATCAGCCGGGCGACGGGAACTCCTTCGCTGGCAACGGTTGTCGTGATCGGCGATACCTGCGCGCCGGTCACGGCCGCGGCCGCCGTCCGCTCCGCCTCGCGCTCGAACCGGTCCGACGGGTCGCTGATCGCCAGCCCGCCACCGGTGTCCGCGCCGGCGACCGGGCCGTGGCGTTGCTGGATGACGTGCGTCAACTCGTGGGCCAGCACATGCCGGCCCGCGTCGGACGCCGGGTTGTACCCGCCCCGCTGGAAGACGATGTGGGAGCCGGACGTGTAGGCGTGGGCCGCGACCGACTCGGCCGACTCGTGCGCCGCCCCGTCGGTGTGCACGCGCACGTCCGAGAAGTCCGCGCCCAGCCTGGCTTCCATGTCCGCGCGCACCGGCTCATCCAGCGGCCGGCCCGGCGAGCTGAGCACCTCCCCCACCGCCGCCGACTGCCGCTCCGCCGACTCGGCCCCGCCGAGCAGCTCGCTGACCGCCGCGTTCCCGATCAACCGCTGTAGCTCCAGCACCGGGTCCCGCCGCTCCGTCGCCGACTTGCGCGTCTCCCCTGCCGCGGCCCGGTTCTCGTGTTGGTCCTTGTGCCCGCGCACGTTTCTCCTCCCGACCGTTCCGGTGTAAGGCACGGGCGGCCCCGCCGGACAGGTCGAAACAGGCAACGCCGAGGGCACACTCGGTGCCCCTTACCAGTCGAGCAGGGGACGTCGTCGGCGAAGGGACCAAACCTCTCGTCCAACGCCAGGAAGGGCCCCATCACCGCATCCAACGCCAGGAAAGACCCCATCACCGCATCCAACGCCAGGAAAGGGCCCTTCCTGGCGTTCCCCGCGCCAGATCGGCTAGCGCGGGGTCCGACGTCCGCCGGTGACCTCGATGGTGAGCTTGTGCGGGAACCGCTTCTCCACGTGGGCCTTGGCCTCGGAGTCGGCCAGCACGTAGATGGGCTCGACCTTGTCCTGCAAGGGTTTGAGCACCGTGTCCATGAAGGCGCGGCGGTCGTCCAGGTACGGCGGCAGCACGTCTTCACCGGCCGGGCAGACGGCGAGGCAGTAGGCGGCCTTGTAGTTGGGCTTGAACGACAGGCTCTGCCACATGGAGGCGTTCTCGGAGTCGTTCACCCGCTCCCGGAACTCCTCGCCGTCCTTGCTGTCGGCGATGGTCTCCACCCACTCGGTGAAGCCGCCCATGAATTCGCGGTAGTTGTGGGTGGAGCAGGCCACCCAGTCGAGCACGCCGTCCTTGCTGATCGCCCCGACGGGGCAGGCGGCGACGCACAGCTTGCACTCCAGGCAGGGGTTGTAGTCGAGCTGCTGGCCGTGCTCGCTGATCTCGGCGTCGACGAGAATGGTGCCGAGCAGGATGAAGTTGCCGTACTTGGGGTGGATCACGTTGCGGTGGATGCCCATCGCGCCCATGCCGGCGGCGACGGCGATGGGCTTGTGGGCGATGACCCAGATCCGCCCGGGGTAGCGGCCCATCTCCATGGGGAACGTGGCCGACGGGTTGATGGCGCGGTGGCCGGCGTCCTCCAGGGCCCGCACGACGCGGTGCGCGGCCTCGTTGAGCAGTTCGCCGGTGCGGTGGAACTCCTGGTTGGCGACGCTGCGCGCGGGTGAGCGCACGTTGTCCCGGTTCATCCGGGCGACCAGACAGATGTAGCTGCGGGCGCCGGGCAGCGCGTGCTCGGCGTGCTCGACCTCGCTGCCCAGGTCAGGGTGGTTGAGCGGCACGAAGCCGACGTCGTCCACACCGGCGTCCAGGCAGAGCTTGCGCAGCCATTCCGCGTCGATCACCGGCGCCGGGGCGTCGGCGGGCCGTTCGCGCACGGCCCGCACCGACGGGTGGTTCTCCAAGCGAGCCGGAAGCTTCGCCACGCCGACCTCCAGTGGGTCCAGTTTTGCTACTCACTCGCCACCCACCCTGGCACGGTTAGTTGGAAAACACAACTCTCGACGTCAGATCGGGCAGGTAGGCAAGGTGGCCTCAAGGGGGCAACAGCGATCCCGCCGGTGGCAGTAGTGCAATAGGCTTTCCCGGCGTGGAGGCGAACCAGCTCATCGCCGGGCGTTACCGCCTGGGCGAGAAGGTGGGGGCGGGCGGGAACGCGGTGGTCTGGCTGGGGGTGGACACCAAGCTCAACCGGCGCGTGGCGCTGAAGCGAGCCTCGAGCACTGACGAGAGCGGCTCGGCCCGCACGCGAAGACTGCGCCGCGAGGCCGAGATCCTGGCCGGGCTGAACCACCCGAACATCGTCACGCTGCTGGACGTGGAGCCGGACGGCGACGGCGTCTGGCTGGTGATGGAGTACGTCGAGCTCAGCAGCATGGACCGGCAGGGCGTCCTGCCGCCGACCCGGGCGGCGGCCATCGGCGCGCAGGTGGCGCGGGCGCTGCAGGCCGTGCACGCGGCCCGCATCGTGCACGGGGACGTGAAGCCGCAGAACGTCCTGGTCGGCGACGACGACCACGCCAAGCTGAGCGACTTCGGCAGCTCGGACGCGCCGGAGTCGGAGGTGACGGTCTCCGACTGCGCGCTGGTGCCGGGCACCCCCGGCTACGTGGCGCCGGAGGTGGCCGACGGCCACAGCCCGTCGCCGGCCTCGGACGTGTTCTCCCTCGGGGCGACGCTGTTCGCGGCGGTCGAGGGGGTTTCCCCGTACGGCCAGGTCAACCCGCGGGCCCAGCTGCGGCGGGCGATCGCCCGCAGCGTCGCCACACCCAAGCAGGCCGGCCCGCTCACGCCGGTGCTGGCCGAGCTGATGGCCCTGGACCCGGCCGATCGCCCGACGGCCGAGCAGGCCCGCCACCTGCTCGACGCCGTCGCCAGCGGACAGCCGCCGGTCAAGATCCGCAAGCCCCGCAAGCGGTCCCGACGGGTGCTTCGCTGGGCCCTTCCGGCCGGCGCTCTGGTGGTCGTGGCAACAGTGGCGGCAATCCTGCTGATCCCGCACGATTCCCCCGACCTGCTGGCCGATCAGCGCGGAATCGATCCGTGCGCGCTGATCGACGCGAAGGCGCTGGGGCGGTTCGGCACCATCGACCTGAACCCCTACTACGGCGACTTCGCCCGCTGCGACGTTCTGATCAACCCCGGCCCCAACCAGGTCGACGTGAAGGTCGAGTTCGACAACACGCCGGCGCCGACCGGCCGGGTGCAGACCATGAACGGCGTGCAGGTGGTGACCAACCCTGCCAGCGCGGGCCAGTGCGACATGTCCCTGGTCATGCCGCACGGCAACATCGACATCACCGCCAAGGTGGACGACGGCAACGGCCCGGCCGACCTGTGCGAGATCGCCGACACGGCCACCGCCACGGCGGTGTCGATCGTGGCCAAGGGCGCGATCCCGAAGCGCACGGTCCAGCTGAGCCCGAAGTCGCTGCTCTACTCCGACGCCTGCGGCCTGCTGGACAACGACGCGCTGAGCCTGTTCCCGGGCGTCGACGCCCTGCACCCGCAGCCGGACTTCGGCAACTGGGGCTGCGTCTGGGAGAGCACGACCAAGAGCGAGCATCTGACCCTGCGGTTCGACTACGACGACCCGCAGAACGCGGCCGACGGGCAGCCGCTGACGATCGCCGGCCGTGCCGCGTTCGACAAGGGCACGAACTACGGCGACCGGTCGTGCGAGATCGCCGTGGTCGCCGACCAGTTCCGTGACGAGAACGACGCGCTCAAGGACGAGCTGCTGCTGGTCGTCGTGGCCGGCGACCTGCCGCAGGACCAGATGTGCGCCCAGGCCCGGACGCTGGCCGCCCCGGCCGCGGCGAAGCTCCCGAAATAATGGTCACCACCCGGATCGGGGACCGCTCCCGAGCGGAAGTGCCAGGCTGGGCGGCATGAACGACACGCGGCGTGCGATGGGGGGACGGGCATTGGCGGCAGGCCACGACAGCCTGGCGCTGGGGGTGCCGCCGTCCTCCCCCGGCACCATATTCGCGCTGGCGCTGGCCGGCGGCGTCACCTTCGCCCCCAAGGAGGGGCGCACCGTGCTGTTCGGCCGGGACCGGCCGGAGGTGCACGTCTGCATCGGCGAGAACGACCGCCGGATCAGCCGCCAGCACGGCCGGCTCACCCACCACGAAGGCCAGTGGTGGATCAGCACCACCGGCCGGGTCCCGGTGCGATTGCCCGGCTCCCGGCTGCTGTTCCAGGAGGACGAGCCGATCCCGCTGGCCGAGGGCTACACCCCGCTGTTTGTGCATGGATCGAGTGGCCGCGAGCACGTGATGGAGATCTTTGTCGCCGGCCCGGAGAGCAGCCGGCCGGCTTCCCGGCACGCGGACCCCACGCAGCCGCCCAAGACCTACCGACTGTCCCAAGTGGAACGTCTGGTGCTGGTGGTGCTGGGCCAGCGCTACCTCATGCACGAGTCGTACCCGCAGCCGCTGTCGTACCTCCAGACGGCCAGGCACCTGGGCGAGCTGCAACCGGACGGCGGCTGGGGCGCCAAACGCATCGAGCACCTGGTGGCCGGGGTCCGGGCCAAGCTGTCCCGGGAGGGCGTCGCCGGCCTGACCGCCGAGGAGGTCGGCGAGCCGGTCGGCAACATGCTCAACCACAACCTGATCCGCGAGCTGATGGAGAGCACCACCCTCGCGCCGCCGGACGTTCGCCTGCTCAGCCACCCCGGCGACAGTTAGCAGCCCGGCCCGGGGCCCCTCCCGAAACCCCGGGATACGGTCAGGGCCATGAAACCTCTTGTGCCGCTGCTGGTCGCAGGAATGCTCACGTTCTCGGCGACGCCGGTGCTGGCCGTCACGGCGCACGCGTGCGGCACACCGGCCGATGTGCTGAACCTGGCCAACTGGAAGCTGACCCTGCCGACCGGGTCCGACGGCCATCCGACCGAGATCAAGCAGCCCCAGCTGGCCGGCTACTCGGTGGACCCGTGGTTCACCGCCTGCGACGGCGTGCAGTTCCGGGCCGCCGTCAACGGCGTGACCACCAGTGGCAGCAGCTATCCGCGTTCGGAGCTGCGGGAGATGAACGGCTCCAACGAGGCCAGCTGGTCGACCACCTCCGGCACCAGCACGATGGAGATCGACGAGGCGATCACCCATCTTCCTGCCGGCAAGGGCGTTGTGGCCGGCCAGATCCACGACAAGAGCGACGATGTGACGGTCTTCCGCTTGGAGGGCAGCAAGTTGTACGTCACCAAGGGTGACGACCCACACTACGAGCTGGCCACCGACGACTACCGGCTCGGCACGCGGTTCAAGGCCCGGTTCGTGGCCGGAAGCGGCCAGATCATGGCGTACTACAACGACAAGCTGGTTGCCTCCATCAAGGTGAAGTCCTCGGGCGACTACTTCAAGGCCGGCGCCTACACCCAGGCCAACTGCGACAACTCCTCGCCTTGCGGCGCCGGCAACTACGGCGAGGTGGTCGTCCACGGGCTGACCGTCAGTCACCACACTGGGGAGTGAAACATGTCCATGGCAAGGAAAATGCTAGCCGGGGCCGCAACCGTGGCCCTGCTGATGACCGGGTTCACCGTGTCCTCGGCCGACGCCGTCACCGGGTGCACCCAGCACTCGATGGACGCGGCGCGGCCGGGTGACGTCGTCTGCCTCGACGCTGTGGCCAGGACCAAGCGGCTGAAGATCACCAAGGGCGGCACGGCCGACAAGCCCGTGACCTATTCCGGGGCCGGGCAGGAGGTCGGCGGCATCGATGTGGAGGCCGACAACGTCATCGTGGACGGCTACACGATGAACAAGCCGTCCGCCCCGGGCATCGAGGTCCACGGCAACAACGTCACCGTGCAGAACAACACCGTGACCGCGCCGAAGGGCGGCGACGGCGACGGGCTGCGCTTCTTCGGCGACAACATCACCATCCGGCACAACACCATCTCCAAGACCGACAACAGCACCGGCGCGCACGCCGACTGCATGCAGACCTTCGCCACCGACGACGAGGACATCGCCAGCAGGCACGTGGTGATCGACGGCAACCGGTGCGAGCAGGTCGACAACATGTGCCTGATGGCCGAGGGCCCGAACTCGGAGGCCGGCGACGGCAGCGGCAAGGGTGTCTCCGAGGACTGGACCTTCAGCGACAACTACTGCCAGACCAAACAAGCCTCGCAGACGCTGATGGTCGACGACGTGCAGCACCTCACCGTCACCGGCAACACCTGGGCCGCCGGGCCGGACCATGCCATCGGTCTGCAGAACCATGCCACCGACGCGCACGTCAGCGGCAACAAGCTCGACCCGTCCATCAAGTGCGAGGTCGGCATCGACAAGAGCTCGATGAAGGGCTACCAGGGGCCCACGCCCCGCTGCGACCCGTAAGTGTCACGCCGCGAAGTCCGCGATCAGCCGGGCCAGTTCGGCCGGCTGGTCCTCGGACACGAAGGTGTAGGAGTCGGCCACCGTGACCAGGCGGGCGTCGGGCAGCGTGGCCGCGAGCCGGTCGAACAGGTGGGCGGCGAAGATCCGATCGTCGGCCGCGCGGACCAACAGCACCGGCTTCCCATAGCCGGTCAGCTTTTCCGCGGCGGCCAGGGTGTGCCGGCTGTCCACGCCGAGCAGGAACCGTTTGAGGTCACGGCGAACCTGTCGGCTTTCGCGGGCGGGACGCACGTAGGAAGCCATGATCTCGGCCGGGATCCCGCGCTTGGACAGCCAGCCGAACACCGACGGCTGCCGCTGCACGGCCGGCAGCGTGAGCAGCCGGCTGAGCAGGAACGCCGCGCCGGGCAGCCGCATCATCTTGGGCAGCGCGTTGAACGGCTCGGGGAAGAACTCCTCGAAGGCGTCGCACGGCGTGAGCACCACGTGGCCGAGCCGCTCGGGGTGGTTGGCCATCAGGATCTGCGTGAGCGCGCCGCCGGTATCGTTGGCCACCACGGTGACGTCGACCAGGTCCAGCGCGTCAAGGAAGTCCGCGATCAGCCGGGCCACCCCGGGCGGCGTGAGGTCGGCGTCGGCGGCCATCGGCAGCCGGTGCGCGCCGAGCGGCAGGTCTGGTGCCAGGCAACGGAAACCAGCGTCCGCGACGGCCGGCGCGACCTTGCGCCAGAGGTTGGAGTTGACCAGCAGGCCGTGCACAAACACCACCGGCGGACCGGAGCCGCGCTCGGTGTAGGCGACCCGCCCGCCGGGCAGGGTCACGGTCTTGACGGCGCCCAGTGCGGTGTCGGGCATTGTCGACCTCCTCATTTCCCCAGGGACTAGGTCATCTCCGAAGGCTCTTCCACGCAGCCGGCCAGTTCGGCCAGCGCCGCCTCCCGGCCGATGTCGACGGCCGCGCGCAGCACGTCCAGACGTCGCGAGGTGCGACCGATGTTGGCGCTGCCCAGCGGCGGCCGGATCTGGAGCGTCGCCGGGTGCGAGTCCAGCAGGCGCTCCTCCTCGGCGCGGAGAACGTCGTGGCGTATCCAGGAATCGAGCGTTCCCGGGGCGTGCCGGGTGAACCAGCGCGACGCCACCATCCGTTCGAGGCGGGACGGGGCCGCCGAGCTTTCGTCGGCCCGCATGGTGCGCAGCGCGACGATGTGGGTGGCGCCCTGGTCGAGCGCCGACCGGATGGGTACCGACTCGCTCAGCCCGGCGTCCACATAGGACCGACCGTCGATCTCGATCGGGTGGCCGGCCAGCACCGGCATCGCCGTCGACGCCCGCAGCGCGGTCTGCACGCTGGCCTGGTCGTGGAGGTGACCGTGCAGGTCGACGGCCGCGCCCGTGCGGGCGTCGGTGGCCATGGGGTGGAACTCCACCGGGTTGTCCAGGATCTCCTGGAAGCCCATCGGCATGACCTCGGTGTACACGGTGTGCACGAGGTAGTGGGTGTCCACCACCGGCTGCCGGCGCAGGGCGCGCCCGACGTTGATGGTCGTGCCCATGATCACTGGGTCCCACCACGCGTGCTGGGTGCGCTCGGCCTGCCCGCACAGCAGCCAGGCCGCGTTCAGCGAGCCGGCCGAGCTGCCGTACACCGCGTCGAACGCCGGCAGCAGGCCCAGTCGCTCGATGGCGATGGTCATGCCACTCGAGTACGCGCCGCGCGAGCTGCCGCCCTCGACCAGCAGCGCCAGCCGCGCGTCGTCGTCGCGCTCGCCGGGCCTGCTGCCCCGTCGCCAGCGGTCACTGAGCAGCTCAAGAACGGTCGCCATGCGGCCTTATACACCTAACGGCGTTCCGTATCATTGTTCCGTAACGACTGTCACTCATCGTGGTAGGGTCGCGGGATGCCCCGGGTGAAGCAGCGCACCGACGCCCTCCGCGAGCGTGGGCTGGCCAGCGCCATGGCCGTGCTGGCCGAGGAGGGCGTGGCCGGCCTGACCACCCGGTCCGTGGCCCGCCGGGCCAACGCCTCGCTGCCGGCCATCTACGAGGTCTTCGGCGACAAGGCCGGGCTGGTCCGGGAGGTCTTCATCGAGGGCTTCCGGCTGCTGGCCGACGACCTCGCCGCGCTGCCCCCGACCGCCGACCCGCTGGCCGACCTGCGCCGCCTGGCCGACGCGTTCCGCCGGTTCATCCTCGACCATCCCGTGCTGGCCCAGGTCATGTTCTCCCGGCCGTTCGCCGACTTCGACCCGACCACCGAGGAGATCAGGGCCGGCGTCAAGGTGCGCAAGATCTTCGTCCAGCACGTGCGCACCGCCGTCGACGCCGGGCTGCTGGCTGGCGACCCGACCGACATCTCCCTGCTGTTCTTCGTTTTTGTCGAGGGACTGGCCGGCGCCGAGGGCGCCCAGCGGCTCGGCGGCTCGCGCCAGTCCGTGGACCGCCGCTGGCGCCTCGGCCTCGACGCCTTCCTGGCCGGCTTCGGTCAGGCCCCTCAGCGGCGACGCGCATAGCGCGCCGGGCTGACCCCCAACATCCGCTTGAAGTGCCGGGTCAGGTGCGACTGGTCGTAGAAGCCCACCTCGGCGGCCACCGCGCCAGCCGGCAGACCGGACAGCAGCAGCTGGCGGGCCAGTTCCACCCGCCGGCCGGTCAGGTAGAGGTGCGGTGGGATGGCGAAGCGGCGGGTGAAGGCGCGGACCAGGTGAGCCGGATGAGTGTGCAGCAGGCGGGCGGCCTCGTCGAGGGTGAGGCCGGTGGTCAGCCGCTCGTCCAGGAGGTCGTGCAGGTCGTCGGCCACGCCGCGAGGTGGCGGCGTGGGGCGGGCGGGGTGGCGGCGCAGGTGCGTGCCAAGGCGGTCGACGATCAGGGCCAGGCGGCTCTGGGCCTCGAAGGACTCGCCGGGCTGGGCCAACGCGCCGTGCAGGCGGCTGACTCGGTTCCACAGCAACGGATCGGCCAGGTTCGGTCGGTCGGTGGCCGGGCCGATGAGGCCCGCGTCGAGCGCGTCCTCGGCCAGGTAGATCACCCGCTTGCGGAAGCCCTGCGGGGCCGCGGTGCGGCCGTCGTGGGGAATGTGCGGCGGCAGCAGCACAACCTGGGACCGGAGCGTGCCGTGGTCGTGCCGATCCAGGTCGAACCGCAGCACGCCGTCGTCGAGGATCAGCAGCGTCCACACGGTGTGCGTGTGCAGAGGGTAGGCGTGCTGCCGGAAATGGGCGTGGAAAACCTCGGTGACGCCCGGGACCTCGGGCCGCCACGCGCTGACCGCGGACTCGCCGACCATGTCAGGAACGTACAAGACCGCGGCGGTGATCGGCAGGAGCATGTGACCTGTGGAACGACGCGGCGCATATCTCCACCTGCTCATCACGATGGTCCTGTTCGGGTCCGGGTTCACCAGCTCCAAGGTCGTGGTCGGGCAGCTGCCCCACGACGTGGCGGCGATGCTGCGGTTCGGCGGCGGCGCCGTCATTCTCGTGCTGCTGCTGTGCTTACGCCCCGGCGCGGGGCGGTTCTCGTGGCGGGAGCTGGGGATTGCCGGCTCGGTCGGCCTGATCGGCGTGTTCGCGTACAACTTTTTCTTCTTCTGGGGCGTCTCCCTGGCCCCGGCCATCGACGGCAGCGTCATCGTGCCGGTGCTGAGCCCGGTGCTGACAACCATCGTCTTCCTGGTCACCGGGCGGGAATCCGCCTCCCTGGTCCGAGCGGCCGGCCTGGCGCTCGGCGTCGCCGGGGCGGTGGTGTTCCTCCTGGGCATCGGCGGCAGCGACGGGCTGACCGGCTCACGCCTGGCCGGCGATCTCATCTACCTGGTCGCCGCGGCCTGTTGGGCCGCCTACAGCATCGCGTCGAAGAAGGTGCTGGGCGGGATGGAGCCGCTGCGCGCGACGACCTACGCCACCGGCGTCGGCGCGCTGGCCCTGACTCTGACCGCGATCCCGTCACTGTCCACTACGGACTGGTCGGCGGTGCAACCGTCCACTTGGGCCAATGTCGTGTTCCTCGCGGTCGGGCCGACGGCTGTCGCCTACCTGTTCTACTATCGCGGGCTCCGCTCGGTCAGCCCGGTCACCGCCACCATCACCATGTTCACCGTGCCCGTTTTCGGCACATTCTTCTCGGTGCTGTTCCTGGGCGAGTCGTTCACCGGGGTCCAGGTCGTCGGGGCGCTGACCACCATCACCGGGGCGCTGCTGGCCGTCGTCCAGCGGTCCGATCGTGACCTAACGGGCTAGGCGGATGACCCCCAAGTGCACCCGCGCTTGTCACCGCCGCCGGTGTCCACGAGGCTGGCCGCATGACACGCACGCCCGACGACCTGGTCACCGAGTTCTGCTCGCTGTGGGCCTGTCCGGACCCGGACAAGCTGGCCGAGTTCTTCGCCGAGGACGCCGTCTACCACAACATCCCGCTGGCGCCGGTCCGCGGCCGGGACGCGATCCGGGAGTTCATCGCCGGCTTCACCGCCGGCTACGACGGCATCGACTTCGCCGTGCACCGCCAGGTCGTCAACGGCAACGTGGTCATGAACGAGCGCACCGACACCCTGCGCCGCAAGGACGGCGTGGCGGTCGACCTGCCGGTGATGGGCGTCTTCGAGATCGTGGACGATCACATCGCCGGCTGGCGGGACTACTTCGACCTGGCCATGTTCACCAAGGCGATGGGCTGATGGCGATGATCAACCGACGAGCAGCGCTCAAGGCCGCGGCCGGGGTCGCCGTGGGGGCCGCGGTGACGGTGGCCGCGCCGGCGGTGGCGTCTGCCGCGCCGCAGAAGCTCCAGCCCGGGGAGCGCTACGTCGAGGTGCCGGGCGGCCGGGTGTGGGTGAACGTGGTCGGCAGCGGGCCGAAGCCGCCGCTGCTGGTGCTGCACGGCGGGCCCGGGGCTGGGCACGACTACCTGGAGCCGCTGGGCGAGCTCGGCGCCGACCGGCCGGTGGTGTTCTACGACCAGCTCGGCTGTGGCCGTTCGGACAAGCCCGACAACCCGTCACTGTGGACGATCGAGCGGTTCACCGCCGAGGTCGACGCGGTCCGACGCGCCCTCAACCTGAAGCGCCATCACCTGTACGGGCATTCGTGGGGCACCTGGCTGTCCATCGAGTACCTGCTGACCCGCTCGCCGCGCGGCATCGGCGCCGTCGTGCTGGCCAGCGCCTCGGCCAGTGCCCAGCAGTTCGTGGACGGCACCAGGTACCTGCGCACGCTGCTGCCCGAGGACGTGCAGAAGACCCTCGACTACTACGAGGCCAAGGGCGACTTCACCGCGCCCGAGTACCTCGACGCGGTCAACGTCTTCTACCAGAACTTCTTCTGCCGCCTGGACCCGTACCCGGACGCCCTGCTGCGCAGCGCCGCGAATGTCGACGGCAACCAGGTGTACGCGGTTATGAACGGGCCCAACGAGTTCTCCATCACCGGGAACCTCGCTGACTGGGACCGCAGCGCCGAGGTGTGCCGGATCAAGAACCCCGTGTTGCTCACCCGCGGCCGCTACGACGAGTTCGCCGAGCCGTGCACCGACACGCTGGAGCGGCTCCTCCCCCACACCGAGCGGGTCGAGTTCGCCAACAGCGCGCACATGGCCATGCTGGAGGAGACCGCCGCCTACAACCGCGCCCTGTCCACCTTCCTGGCGAAGTGGGACCGGCTGGTCGGCTGACTGACGTCCCATGCCCAAGAAACATGGATCGGCGGCGGACATGCGGGTGCTGGGCCTAATCTGGCGGGGATGAGCATCGAGCTGACGCTGCTGTCGCGGGTGCGGTGCCGCGGCCGGGACGTGACGGGCGCCCAGACGGGTGGGCTGCTCGCGGCGCTGGCCGGCGACCTGCGGGCGGGGCGCGGCACGGGTTGGCTGGTGGCCGAGCTCTGGCCGGACGAGCAGCCGGAACATCCGGTGAAGGCGCTCCAACTGCTGGTGTCCCGGGTCCGGTCACGCCTCGGGGCGGATCTGATCGTGAGCACGCCGACCGGGTATCGCCTGGGCCTGAGTGCGGAGCAGGTTGACGCCACGGCGGTCCTGATCGAGGCGTCGGCTAGCGAGGAGCACGCCCGTAGCGGCGATCATGCGGCCGCTCTGCGGCGCGCCGAGGCCGGCCTGGCGTTGTGTGCCGGGACCGAGGAGTGGGACGGCGCCGGGGACGATCCGTTGTCGGCGTTGCGAGTGGCCCGTCTGGCCACGTATCGATCGCTCCTGCGGTCCCGAGCACTCGCCTTGTCACGGCAGCAAAAGCATCGCGAGGCGATAGAACCGCTGGCCGAGTTGGCCGCGCGGCAGCCGAGGGACGAGGAGATCCTGGCGGAGCTGCTGCGCAGCGAGGCGGCGACCTCGGGAGCGGCGGCGGCGCTGGCCCGGTACGACGCGTACCGGCGCACGGTGCTGGCGGAGCTGGGCAGCGAGCCGGGGCCGGCGCTGCGGGACGTGCACAGCGAGCTGCTGCTCAGCGACGTCCCGGCGGTTCGGCGCGGGGTCCGGCACGAGCCGAATCCCCTGCTCGGCCGGGACGATGATGTTGCCGCGGTGGCCGCGCTGCTGCGCACGTCCCGGGTGACGTCGATCATCGGGGCCGGCGGCCTGGGCAAGACCCGGCTCGCCCACGCGGTCAGCCGGCGGGCCCCGCAGCGGGTCGTGCACCTGGTCGAGCTGGCCGGCGTCAGCCCGGACGGCGACGTCGCGGTGGAGGTGACGTCGGCGCTCGGCGCCGTGCGCTCCCCCGTCGGCCTGTCGGCCGGCCCGGCCAGCGGACCGGCGGCCATCCTCGAGGCGCTTGGCCCCGGCCCGGCGCTGCTGGTGCTGGACAACTGCGAGCACGTGGTCGGCAGCGCGGCCGAGCTGGTGCACGCCTTGGTGTCGCTGAGCGGGGACCTGCGGGTGTTGACCACCAGCCGCGCGCCGCTGGGCCTGTCCTCGGAGTCCGTCTACCGGCTGCCGGAGCTGGATCCGCCGACCACGGTCGCTCTGTTCGAGCAGCGTGCGAGGGCCGCCCGCCCCGGCGTCGAGCTGCCTTCGGCGGTGGTGCGAGAGCTGTGTGCCCGGCTGGACGGGCTGCCGCTGGCGGTGGAGCTGGCCGCCGCACGGGTGCGGGTGATGTCCGTCGACGAGATCGCGGAGCGGCTGGGCGACCGGTTTTCCTTGCTGCGCGGGAACAATCGGGATGCCCCGGGGCGGCACCGCACGCTGCACGCGGTGATCGACTGGAGCTGGCACTTGCTGGAGCCGGCCGGCCAGGCGGCGCTGCGGACACTGTCGGTGTTCCCGGGCGGTTTCACCGCGCAGGCCGCGCGGTTCCTGCTCGGCGATGACGCCGTTCTCAATCGGGCGGTGCTGGAGCAGCTGGTCGACCAGTCGCTGCTGATCGTGAGCGACGACGGGCCGGCACGGTTCCGGATGCTGGAGGCGGTGCGGGAGTTCGGCACGGCCCGCCGCGAGGAATGCGGCGAGGCCGAGGCGGTGGTCGACGGATTCCTCAAGTGGGCCACGGATTTTGGCTGCCGATACTACGAGTCCCTGCTGGACGAGAACATCGTCGCCGGCATGCGCGTCGTGCGAGCCGAGCAGGACAATCTGTTGCAGGCGTTGCGTTACGGCCTCGAGCGAGAAGACGGCGCGGTGGTCGCGGTGACCACCGCCGCGCTGGGCTGCCTGTGGCTCACCGAATCCGACTTCGACCGGCTGACGATGCTGGCCGTGGACACCGCGTGGGTGATGTCGCACTTCCGGCCGGGGCCCGAGCTGCTGGAGCCGACCCGGGTGGCCGCGGTGCTGTGCGCGCTCAGCGGGACCTTCGCCCGGGGCGCTCGCCCCCTGCGGACCCTGCTCACCGTGCGGCGGCTGCCGCCGCCCGAGCCGGACAACCTGATCGGGGCGATCCAGCTCCCGCTGTCCACACGGGACGTTCCCGAGCTGCTCGCGCTGTGCGACAGCGATCAGCCGCTGGTCGCCGGCATGGCCAACTACGTGGCCAGCTACTTCTGGGAGAACGCCGACGAGCCGGAGCGCGCACTGGCCGCCGCCCGGCGGATGCTGGAGTGCGTCGAGGACGCCGGCAGCCCGCTGGTCGGCGCGATCGCGCACGGCCGGATGAGCGAGCTGTGCCTGAGCCTCGATCCGGGAGAGGCGGTGTATCGGCACATCCGGGACGGGCTGGCGATCCTGGAGCGGCTGGGCTGGCAGTCCACTGTGGACCGAGGCCACTGGATGATGGTGGTGGCCAACCTGCAGCGCGGCGCGTTCGACGAGGCCGAGCAGTGGCTGGGCGCCGCCGTGCGCGCGACCGGGGACGCGCCGAACGGCATGGCGATGTACGAGACCTGCGCCCGGGCCGAGATCCTCATCGGCCGCGGCAACGTGGACGCGGGCCTCGCCCTGTGGCGGCGGGCCGCCGAAGGCGTGCTCGACGAGGCCGTCAGCGCCAACTGGTCACGGCATGTGCAGGCCGTGGCGGTGATCACGCATGCCGACCACGGCCGGCTCGACCTCGCGACTTCGCTGACCGACCGCCTGCCACCGACACTGTCCGCAATGGTCAAAGACGCCGGGGACTTCAAGGTTTTCGGCTCGCTCCTGCTCGCACAGGCCCGAGTGGAGCTGGACGCCGGCGCAATCGCTTGCGGGGTGAGGATGATCGCGTTGACGCGCCGCTTCGGTGTGCTGCGGGACTTCCACCCGACGATGGCGCCCGAACGGGCTCGCGCCGTCGCCGAGAAGGCCGATGCGGCGGTGTACGCCGACGCCGTGTCGGAGTACACCGCCCTGGACCGGAACGACCTGCTCGACGCCGCCGCTCAGTTGCTCGGGTCGCGGCTGAACAACGCCCGTGCGGCGATGTAACCGGCCAGCGCGAGGCCGACGCACCAGAGGACGGCGGCCACTCCGCTGTCGACCGGCATGTCCAGCATCAGGCTCCGCAGGGTGTCGGTGATCGGCGTGAACGGCTCGTGCAGCGCGAACCACCGCACCACCCCGGACATCGAGTCCGGCGGCACGAAGGCGCTGCTCAGGAACGGCAGCACCTGGACCACGAACACGAACGGCGAGGTGCCTTCGGCCGTCTTCGCGGCCAGCCCGACGGCCACGCCCAGCCAGGTCAACGCCAGCGTCAGCAACACGATCAGGCCGAGCAAAGCCAGCCACCGCAACGGATCGGCGGTCGGCCGGAAACCCAGCAGCAGTCCGACGCCGACGACCAGGACCACGCTGATCACCGTGCGGGCGGTCGAGCCCAGCACGTGCCCGGCCAGCAGGCTGGACCGGGGGACGGCCATGGTGCGGAACCGGTTGATGACGCCGGTGGTCATGTCCCGGTTCACCGCCATGGCCGTGGTCGTCGACCCGTAGCCGACGGTCATGAGCAGGATGCCCGCCACCAGGTAGTTGACGTATTCCCCTTGTGGCGCAACGCCAAGGCGCAGTGCCCCGCCGAACACTCCGACGAACAGCAGCAGCAGGACGACCGGCAGGGCGATGGTCATCACCATCGCGCTCGGGTTGCGCAGGCTGTGCTTGACGTTGCGGCGCACCATGGTCGCCGTGTAGGTCATCGGACCGTCTCCTTGGTGAGGGCGAAGAACACGTCGTCCAGGTCGGGGGTGTGCACCGACAGCTCGGTGACCTGGATGCCGTCGAGTCGGTCCAGCACCGTGCGCAGCGTCGTGACGTCGCCGTCGCCGGGGATGTCCAGGGTCAGCGCCTCGGCGTCGTCCGTGCCGCGGACGAAGATCGCCTTGGCCGCCGCCAGACCGGCGTCGTCGGCGAACCGCAGCCGCACGTGGCCGCCGGGGATGCTGCGTTTGAGCTCATCGGCCGTGCCGACCGCGACGATCGCCCCGTGGTCCAGCACCGCGATCCGGTCGGCCAGCTCGTCGGCCTCCTCCAGGTACTGCGTGGTCAGGAAGATCGTCACCCCGTCGGCCACCAGCTCCCGCACGATCCGCCACGTCGTCTGCCGGCTGCGCGGGTCCAGGCCGGTCGTCGGCTCGTCCAGGAAGATCACCTTCGGCCGGCCGACCAGCGTCATCGCCAGGTCCAGCCGGCGGCGCATGCCCCCGGAGTACGTCGAAGCCAGCTTGCCCGCCGCGTCCGTCAGCTCGAACCGGGCCAGCAGCTCCGCCGCCCGCCCGCGGCCGTCGGTCCTGGCGAGACGGTGCAAGTCGGCCATCAGCAGCAGGTTCTCCTCACCCGTGAGCAGGTCGTCCACCGCCGAGAACTGCCCCGTGACCCCGATCGCCGCCCGGATGCCGGCCGGGTCCCGCGCCAGGTCGTGCCCCGCGACGCCGACCCGCCCCGCGTCCGGGCGGATCAGCGTCGACAGGATGCGCACCACCGTCGTCTTGCCGGCGCCGTTCGGGCCCAACAGGGCGAAGACCGTGCCCTCCTCGACCGCCAGGTCGAGGCCGTCCAGCACGACCTTGTCGCCGAAACTCCTGCGCAATCCGCTCACCGTGATCGCGCTGCCCATGACGCCTCCCTCGTTCGTCCAACCTGGCCCGAACGAAACGCGCCGCCGGCTTCATGCCGGCTTCATCACGGCGTCCTGCGCAGCGTCACGTCCATCGACCGGCTCCAGCTCACCCCGTCCGGGCTCGCCTCGTGCCGGCCGATCTGGGTCGTGCCGCCGTCCGCCAGCGTCACCGTGCAGCGGGTCCGCTCCCCCAGCCACCGCAGCACGTCCCCGTCGATCTCCAGCCGCGACCGGTGCACGTTGCCGAAGCTGTCGTAGAACGTCGAGACGTAGCCGTCCCCATCGACCCCGATCATCTCCACCCCGCCCACGCTCGCCTCCCCCATCCGGCCGAACGCCGTGTGCGCCACGAAGAACCCGCCCGGCGCCCACTCGTAGACGTCACTGGTCAGGATCTTCGCCCCGCCCGCCGTGGTTCCCTCGTTGATCCAGTTCCCGATCAGCACCTCAAGGGCCCGGTGCCGCTCGTCCCGCACCGGCACCGCCTGGTCCGTCTCCTGCATCCCGGCGGCGACGTTGACAACACGCTCAGACATGGCTGCTCCCTCGGTTCCGGTGGTCACGCCCCAAGGTCGGAGCCGCCGCGGCCCTCTCGACACCGGCCGCAGGAGACTCGCGGCGACGGGCCGCCGGAGGGAAGCGCCGAGTAGACGCGAACCGGCCCGGCACCGCAGTGCCGGGCCGGTTCGGGCTTCAGCCCTGCTGCCCCTCCGCGTCGAGGCGGGCCTGGGCCTGCTGGAAGCGGCGGGTCAGCAGCTCGACGTACCGCTGGGCGTCACGCTCGGTGATCGGCGAGGCGTCGTTGTTGTCGCGGCCGTTGCGGGCCCGGTCGATGAGGTCGGCGGGCTCCCACACCAGCCGAGGGGAGAAGAACTCCTCGGCGGTGCGGCCTGGACCGGTGTCCCACTCGCGGGCCAGCGCGTAGGGATTGTCCAGCCCGTAGTTGAGGTCGACGATCGCGAAGTAACGATAGCGACGCTTCATCACGGCTCCTTTCTACGGGAACTGGGGAATCCGCACGGCGCCGTCCGGGAACGACACGCTGCCGAAGATCTGCCGGGACTGCGCGGCGGCGTAGTCGAGCTCGATCTGCGGCACGTTGGGCAGCCGCTGCCAGTCGTACCACAGGTGCTCGGCCTCCTTGGCGGCCAGGCTGTCGGCGGTGTGCAGCTGGAACTCGAACGTCTGCTTGGTCGTCTCGTCCCACCACGTGGTGTTGATGCCGCGGTACTTCTCCACGTCGGCGTTGCGCATCCAGAAGTTCTTCAGCTCCACCTCCTTGAACCCGGCGTCCTTGAGCAGCTGGACAGCGCGCTGGACGCCCGCGGTGTAGCTGGCCTCGGGCAGGGTCAGCGTGTAGCGCACGGCGTCGTTGATCTTGCCGACGGCCATGCCCCAGTCCTGGTTCTTGCCGAACTCGGTGGCCAGCTTGCGCTTTGAGCGAGTCAGGGCTCTTGACCTTGTTCTCCAGGCCGTCCAGCTTCCCGCCGGGAACCTCGCCCTCAATCTCCTGGATCTTCTTGGTGATCGGCACCGCCGCCTTCTCGGCCGCGTCGTGGATCGCGTTCGCGGCCAGGTTCTGGTCCTTGGTCAGCCGGAGCGTCCTGCCGAACTCGGTGCCCTCCCAGGTCTTCGTGACCGGGTCCTCGTAGGAGGTCTTGGGGAACGTCGGCGGCTTCGTGCCCTCCGGGGCCGGATCGAACCGGAACGTCGCGCCCTCGAGCTTGGCGACGTCGCCCTTGAAGGTGATCACGCCGCCGTCGATGCGGCCGATGGCGCCTTCCAGCTTGCTCAGGTCGCCGGCCACCTGGATCTCGAACGGCTTGAGCTTGAACACGTTGCCGTCGAACAGGACGTTCCAGGCCTCGACCTTGGCCACGCCGTTCTCGATCTTGATCGTCAGGTTGACGACGTCGGCCAGCGAGTCGGCCAGCTTGCCGGTGGTCCGGTCGAGCACCTTGACCGCGAACTCGGCGATCTTGCCAAGGCCGCTGACCAGGGTGGTCGCCGCCTTGCCGACCATGCTGGTGATGCCCTCGAGCACCTTGGACAGCGCGCCGCCGCTGCCGCCCAGCGGGATCGTCGCCACCACGGTCAGCACGTCGAACGTGGTCATGCCCAGCGCCTTGCCCGGGTCATCGTGCCAGACGTCGAGGTGGATGATCTTGTAGGGATTCTTGATCAGGTCCTTGAGGCCCTCGCCGAGCTGGTCGCAGGCCGGGCCGCCGCCGGCGGAGACGCCCTGGACGACGCAGTTGCCGATGCCCTTGAGGCCCTCCCAGAAGCCCTTCGCGCTCTCCACGAAGCCGTCGAGAGCCTGCTTCATGAAGGCGCGGATCTTCTCGGTGGCGTCGTTGTACCGCTGGCAGGCGCTTTGGTCGCCGGCGGAGCACTGGATGCCGTCCTTGACGTAGTCGGCGGCCGCGCCCATGCCGTCCAGGACCGCGCCGGTGACCTTGTGCTGCATCTCCTGGCACGGCAGCGAAGTCGGGGACACGAGGCAGAGGCCGACCGTGAACAGGCCGCCGAGGAACTCCTTGTTGAGCTCCTGCC